>ERZ777003.6-NODE-6-length-377525-cov-58.378687_pt1 | contig 377525 bp, 358 predicted proteins | sample MGYA00374956_ERZ777003 | MGnify/ENA primary metagenome ERZ777003 (study PRJEB29302, sample SAMN06268252) | bioreactor metagenome | isolation source: Joint BioEnergy Institute, California, USA | place: USA:Joint BioEnergy Institute, California, USA | collected... | reverse complement strand
CAGCCAGCGTAGACTTGCCGTGATCCACGTGAGCGATAATGCAGAAGTTACGGATGTGGTCTTGACTCATTACCGACCCATTATACCTGTTTGTCCCTCAAAATAACAGAGGTAGCTAGCGGGCGGCTTGCAGGCGGCGCAGGAGATAGAGCGCTTCGTCGTTGGTCATGAGGCGGGTTTGGAAGTTCTTGTCGTAGACGGTAGGGGAGAGTTTGGTTTGGATTAACTTGCCACCAACGAAGTAGTGTGTGAGGATGATACCACGCTCGGTGCCCGGCCAGCGAGTTTGATCGAAGTAGAGGTTGCCCAGGCCGTAGTAGATGGGCTTGCCTTTGTACAGCTCATACGTTTGCGGCTGGTGGGCGGACGAGCCGATGACCATGTCGGCGCCGAGGTCGATCACCTGACGGAAGACTTCGGCCTGCTGGCCGATGGGCGCATCACATTCCGGGAATTCCACGTAGCCGTCGGGGTAGGCGTAGCACTCCCAGTACTGGATGTTGACAATCACAAAGTCGGCCTGTTGCTTGGCCGCAGCAACGTCAGATTCGACAGCCTCAAAGCTAAACGGGTTAGCACCGGCGGTTGATGGACCGGCAATGGCGCCGCTGGCAGGGGCGTCGGCAAAGTTGTAGGCCAGGAAGGCGACTTTGGAACCCTTGAGGTCTGCGATGTATGGCTTTCTGGCTTCTTCGGCATTCAATCCGCCGCCGACGGTATGCCAGCCCAGGCTGTGGTACAGGTTGATGGTCTCGGTGTTGTACTGGCTGCCGACGTCGTTGTTGTGGTTGCCGGTCAGCTCCACCAGGTCCACACCGCTGGCTTTGAGCGCTTCGATCATCTCCGGCGGCGAACAGAATCTAGTCGCACTGTACTCACAATTCTCCTTAAACGATACTTCGTTCGACACATGCGTTATGTCAGCATCAGCCAGAAACGGGCCGATCTTCTCGCTGAAGAACGTCGGGCCGCCGACCGAATGCATTTTGCGCATCATCTCGCGCGTCAGGGCGGTGACGCCAGTCATGTTGACCTTGAGCGTCGTTTCTTTGGTCGGATAGTCGTTGAGTGCAAGGTCACTAAGTCCACTCGCCATGCCGCCACTAAAGACTGCGTAGCGGAAGACGGCGCCGCTCGTGAAACTATCCAGGTAATATTTATCGTCAAGCGCGAGCAATTTGATTTGCGGCGAAAGCTGCTCGGCCGGCACGAATGCCACCGCTTCGTCATCCAACTCCTCGACTGGACCGCTTAACGGCTGCAATTTCTCTCCATCAATGCCAAGTGTCTTGGCTAGCGCACTCCGCACAACGTCATCGGTATCAGCGGGCACGAACAAATCAATATCAGATAGCTCAGACGGGCTAATCATTTGACGCACGGCGTACACATTCGTCACCGGTACGTATGCCGACAAGATAGAGTTGTGCGCTGCGCCGGCCTCTAGCTCAGCCTTTGTTTCGACGTTCACACTCACCGCACCGCGGTACGTCTTTTCTTGCTCAATAATAGCCTGCTGGATCTTTTGCTGCTCGGCTGGCGACACGCTTGCATTAAACTGCAGCCGGTTCGCTGCCTGCTCAGGCGTAGTGGGCGCCAAAAGATTCTTGTACACCCAAAAACCAGCGGCAAGCATGAGGACGACAGCCAAAACTGCAAGCCAGCGCTTGCGTCCGCCTCTACTGCGCTTTCCGCCTCTGTAATTTTGGTGAACAGGTCGGTATGAACGTGCTACATACAACTGGCTTTGTGGCATATAACCTATTGTACAGCAACAGACAGTGAGGGAGCGTCTCTGCTATCATTAGGAAGGCTATGAATGGCGCAAAGCAATTTCTGAAAAAACTGTTGCCCAACAAAATTAGGCAGCCGGTTCTTAATGTCTACCATCTGCTGGTTGCTATAGCAGCCAACATCCGCTACCAATTCCCGGCGCGCAGCGCCAAGGTCATCATGATCACCGGCACCAACGGCAAAACCAGCACCGCCACACTGATTGCCGCCATACTCGAGCACGCTGGATACAAAGTTGGCATTAACAGTACCGCATACTACCGCATAACCGGCTCAAAGCCGGTCAACAAAAAGAGCGGACGTACGGTCGAGGATGTGTTTGCGTTGCACGCGCTGTTCAACAAAATGAGGCGCGCCGGCTGCGAATACATCATCTTGGAAGCTACCAGCCAGGCGCTGGACCAGCATCGCCTCTGGGGCGTGCCGTGTCATATCGCTGTTATGACCAACCTCACCCAAGACCACCTTGATTATCATGGCTCCATGAAACGGTATGCCGCAGCCAAATTCAAGCTCTTTAAGCGGCGACCGCCGTTCATTATTCTTAACGCAGACGATGAGTGGTATGCATACTTTAATAAAGCAGAAGCCGGCGCTGCCAAATTCAGCTATGGCATGGGTAAAGAGGCGAACGCACAAATAGCGAACATCAACGCCCGCAGAGACGGCAGTGATTTTACCCTTAAAGTGGATGGGCAATCGATCAGAATACGAACAAAGCTCGTCGGCGAATTTAATGTATACAACGCTGCAGCCGCAGCATTGGCCGGTTACGTCGAGGGGCTGGCCCCAGATCAAATTGCGAACGGGATCGCCAGCGTCCAGGCTGTGCCGGGCCGAATGGAGCGCGTCGACGCCGGCCAGCCATTCGAAGTTATCGTCGACTATGCACACACACCGGACGCGCTCAAAAACGTACTGACCGCAGCGCGGCACATCACCAAGGGCAAACTCATGGTTGTGTTTGGAGCTACCGGCAACCGCGACCGAACTAAACGCCCGATTATGGGCAAAGTTGCTGCCGAACTTGCCGACCGCATCTTTTTAACCGACGACGAAACATACACCGAAGACCCGGCAAGCATCCGCAAAGCCGTGATGAAGGGCATTATCGAGGCCGACGGCGAGGACAAAACAACCGAAGTTGACGACCGGCGCGACGCTTTTGCCGCCGCGTTCAAGGAGGCTAAAAGAGGCGACACTGTAGTGTTGGCCGGCATGGGACACGAAACCACCCGCAACATGGGCGGTAAACCAATCCCTTGGAACGACACCGAGGTCGCAATCGAACTCTTACATCAGGCAAAAAAGCAATAGTTTATTTAATAATTATTTCAATATTCCCCGACGATCTTCTGTTATAATTACGCGGCAATGAAAGTTAGACTACCGCAAAGGATAAAATTCAGGCCCAGCAAGGGCAGAATTTTCCTTACTATAGCAATTGTTGGCGCCGGCCTGGCGGGCGCTATTTTTATGCTCCAAGATCGCCAAATCGCAAACCGGACCGCCGGCACCAACACGAGTCCTGCCCACATCGAGACACAGCAGCAAACTTCAGCAGAAGTGGATGAGCTAAAAAAGACACAAAGCGACAGCATCGCAAATCCGAACGCCAAACCAGGCGAAATCGGCGAGATTCTGCTAGACCAACCCAAGAAAGGAATCAAATACATCAGGGCCGGCACGCTTGTCATAACGCCGTCAACGTTTACATGCAACATTGGCGACGGCTACAGCTGCACAGCATTTACCATGTCAGCCAGCGACGGCAGGCCCATCATGAGCGCGGTAGAGCAAAACCGCAACGACATATGGCTTATCTGCCGCGAAAACTGTTTTGGCCAAATGCAAGAGCCAAGCCACAGAAAAGGTATAGACTTTTCCAACGTCGGTCCGGGCACATACACCCTAGAGCTAAAGGCTCACCACATTGACCAAGCAGGCAATCACCTCATATATTTCGGTTCGGTAACACTGACCGTAAAAGACCCAGGCCCATCCTACATCCCGCCACCCGAACCCGAATACGACATGGGCACTCCCCCATTCCCCTGGTCATACACACCGCCTCCAGGTCAAGGCTACTGCGACGGCGCAGCCGCCATGGATCCCGAGTGTAATTAATTAGAGTTAGTGTCGTTTTTGGAACAAGAAAGAGATACACAACACTAAAGCACCCCCCGCAACCGCTAACACTACGTTCATCCTTTCGCTTCTTTGCCGCATGGCAAATACAATGATCAATGCCGCCAACCACATCACTAGCACTGTGGCTACTATCAAACGATTCGTTTTGCCTTTTGATGATGAGGCCGGCGCCAACTCAAACTTAATATCCAATCCCTCACCGCCACGTGATCTTAACAGCAGATACCCGATGATTAGAGCCGAAAATAATATTAATGCTTCCATGCGATTGGGCTGAGGTTCAGCGAGAAACCCCTAGTTATTTATCCCCTTTTTCTTTCTTCAACTGAAACATGATGGAGATCAGAGCAACTCCTGCTCCTATTAAGGCTTAAGAGGACGTACCTCTTAAAATAAACAACATTCGCTCCGGCATGTTTTACCTCAAATGCGGAGGAATGAGCCACTTCGGACGACCAAAGAAAGCGACGATAAGGCCAAGTATGAGCCCAAAGAAAATCAAAAGTGAGCACAGTAAAAATAGTATTCTAACTACTGGGCTGGAGAGATCTCCATACTCAGCAATAGCGCCTGCTACTGCCAATGGGAGCCCAAAAGATGCAAGAACAGGTATTGCCCTCGCCCATTTTCGCCACGCTTTTTCACTGTATGGCCACCAAGCAGGAGGTTTTATTGGGAGTTGTTTGGGGTCAGTGTAGAGTAATCTAATGCGTAACAAAGCTACTAATGAGGCAGCAGTAAAGATGAGCAGAACAACCGGGTAAATAATACTTCCTACATTCATTATTGTACAATTGTAACATTTAGCCTACCAGCCAAATAGATTAGAAAGTGTCTCACCAGCCTTATTACCAAGCCAAGAACCAGCAGCACCTAACCCGCCCATCAAAACAGGACATGTAACCCCAGCAAGTCCGCCTGTACCAAAGGTTATAACTCCACAAGCCGCACCACCAACTCCTGCTCCAATCACACCTCCAGCAACTCCTCCACCAGTCTTTAAGGCATTACGCCCCAGACTGTCGCCTTCAAAGTAGTTTCCGACGAACTCTACTCCAGCTGCCATCGGTCCCCCCCACCCTACCAACCACATCAATAACAGGGTTTTTAGCGAGTTGGCTAACGGTTGGCAGATATTTACCTGCTACACTCGAGCCCTGCCGCAGTTTACTGCCAAAAACTGACGATTAGCGCCCAACTCCAGTGGCGGCATCACTGGCAACGTCAACAGCTATGGACAGACCCCCTGCCACATATCCGATACTAATACCTACCGACGGTGCTCTTGAGGTTGTCGTGGTCAGACGTCTAGACGTCGCACTCCTCAGTACACTAGAAGCAGACGCCGGTTGCACTGTTTGTACGGGTGCCGCAGGCTGGAAGTACTCAATTGTAGCCGTGCATTGAATGATGTAGGCGCACAGTCCGCTGTAATCGTGCCAGTTAACAGGATCAGTTACATACACGTATGCATTGTGTGTTCCACCCTCAATTGGATCTACTTGCAGGAATCTGCCTGCTGTGGGGAGGTAGACTCTGGCTCCCATTTGGATTATTGGGATGGTGAATGAGCCTGCCGCTTTTCTTGTGGCGCAGGAATTAGGAAATTATTGGCCTAAGTACGACACAGCAAAGTCGACCGTCTTTCAGACCGATCACCGTATTGGTCGCAAACTCGACCAATACATCTGCCTTCTCAAGCTCTCCGATCAATAGATGGCCTGACCCCCGATAATAAAATGGGGACGCAGAATCAAGGTCTGTGCCGTATGCCGACCCCGCTACCACCTCACCTGCCACTCCAGATACAAACACCATGCCCGGGCGCGCCTCCTTCAATAACAACAATGAATCCGTCTGTTGCCAATTCTCTTTCGGCATGTAGCCCCAAACGTATAGCAGACAACCGCTATTAACTAAAAATTCTACCTGTAACGTCCTGGCAATAATTAAGGCTGCGGAGGGACCGTGGCGCCCAGGTCTGTGTATTTCCTTTACGGGCACGAAGTCAATTGCCTTATCCTGGTCTATATATGATAACTTACCCTGAATTGTATTGCCTGGTTTGTATGCAAACTGCACAATGGCTCCTTTACTTCAATGGCTTAAAAAGGAAATGATATATTTTGCCGCTTTCAGGATGAACGAGTAACTCATAGAAGCCCACCTGAGGCTCTGTCAATGACCAATACGGCGCTTTCCCTTGAATATTCCAGTTGGTTCCAAACGCGCGCCACATAACAGTTCCCGCAGCACCTTGGGGATCGGCCATAGGTTTTGTCTTCATTATCTCCTGAATTAAGAGATTTGAATTCATGTACGGTCTTCCAGACAAATGTCTTGCTGCTGTCTCAGTATAGGTTAATTTATTCTCGGAAGCCAACTTTCGAGCCTGCTCAGCCCTCTTGGCCAACTCTGTAGCAGTTGGCACAATCGGTGCTGTCTTCAGGGTAGACTTAACGTTATTAATTGCCTTCTGAATATAAGGAGTTGCCCTTGTTACAGCCTACCACCTGTTGGGATGCGTCTTGTTAACAAACGGCTTGCGTATCATGGAATCCCCGCTTTACTGGTATATTTCGCCCACAGTCTAACATTCACGCAAAGAGCAATCATGAACTCTTTGTAGTAATAATAGCTACATAACTATCTCTAAATCCTGCAGCAGAAAAAGATAAAGTGAATTATTAAAACATATAAAAATCACACTGTTTTTAGTACGCGCCGCGGATGGGGCGGAAGATGATGCGCTTGAGCCAGGTGAAGATGGGGCGCGCTTCTTCCAAGTCGAAGAGGCCGGATATGGCGATGTGCACGCTAAAGGTGGCGAGCGTAATAAACGCCAGCTTACCGCCAAGCACCAGGAACCCTACGTCACTCAAAGAGAATGGAACGGTCGAGACCGCCGCATAGCCGGCCAGCATGCTGAAGCCGCCGACTGAGATCGCCCGGCCGACGCCGCCCCAGAATTCAATGTTAAGAATTCCGGGGTCGCGAATCACCATAATGAACCCTAGTACAAATACTTCAATCGCGGCACAAATCGAGACCGCCATGGCCAGACCGGCCGCACCATATGCCTCCGGCCGCGACAAGAGCAGGGCCAAAATAATGTTTAATGAGATGGTGAACAGCGACACAAACAGCGGTGTCTTCGTATCTTTTTGTGCATAGAACCAGCGGGAGACGATAGCGTACACCACGCGGAAGAAGATAGCGGCTGTCATCAGACCAAAAATCAATGCAATCTCTGCCGACCCCTCGCTAAAGATAATACGCGCCAAGTACCCACGACTTAGGTACGCCACGATAACCACCGGTATCGTTATCCAAACCAAGAATCTCAGAATGCGCAAAAAATCGCGGCGGAACAGATCTGGCCGCCCCTGGCTGAGCCTGGCTGCCAGACGGGGGAATGCCGCGGTAGAGATTGCCGAACCAATGAGCAACACCGGCGCAGTCTGCAGCACTACAGCGTTGTTGTAATGACTGATCGTGCCTTCGCCCAAACGGCCAGCGATACTAGTCTCCACCACGGTCTGCACCTGGTCGGCGCCCTGATCGAGCGAGCGCGGCGGCAACTGCCGGAGCACGGTCTTAAAGTCGTTGCTACGCCAAATGATTTTGGGACGCCAGGTAAACCGCGTGCCGACCAGCCCGGCTACCACGACCAGCAGCTGTAAAATGCTGCCGACCAATGCGCCGATGCCGAGGCCCCGAATGCCCAGCTCGGTTCCGGCAAATGTGTAAATGCTGGCAATGATCGCCAGGTTATACACCAACGGCGCTACGGCGTAAAAGAAAAATCGTCCCAGCGTCTGCTGCGCTGCCGTCAGGATGCCCGATACGGTAAACAGCAGGGGATTGAGTGCCAGACAGCGCATGATAAACACCGTGTCGTCCAGTCGGTCCCCACTCATGCCGTACAGATGCCGTATCACTGGCTCGGCAAACACAAAAATCGCCACGCCCACCACCAACATGACAATAGCGAGCAAATTAAGAACACTAGACGTAACTTCCCACATACCCTTGCGGTCACCCTTGGCCAACCGGTCAGAAAGGACAGGGATGAATGCCACGCCCAATACGCCGGCCGCGACCACATAAAAGAAAAAGTCGGGAATGGTAAAAGCGGCAAAGTAGACGTCGGTACCGTTGTCGCCGGTCACGCCAAACTTGCGGTTAATGAGCATGGTGCGCAAGAAACCGAGCACCTGGCCGACAAGTGTGGCTGCCATTAACAACACCGCTATACTTGCGAGTGGGATACGTTTTTTGGCGGTACCTGATTTTTGCGTTTCCTGCATGAACAACGATCAAAATATGGCTTACACAATCTCACTTAAGTATAAGCCGGGCGCCGACTTATCTCTAGCCTAAAGTTTACAAAGCATGGCGTTTCGGACAGCCAAATTAGTACAACGCGGCAGCTTTCGGCATGCGGGCGCCTTCGAGGATCTTCTTGACCTCGTCCGCCTCGAGTGTTTCTTTCTCAAGCAGGCGGTCCTTGAGTGCGTGCAACTTGTCCATGTTGGCCTTGATGACCAGTCGGGCCCGGGTTGCAGCCTCTTTAATGAGCGCTTCCACTTCGTCGTCAATCAGCTTGGCAGTCTCGTCAGAGAACTGACGCTCGTGCACCATGCGGTCGAGCATCATGCCTTCTTCGATGCGGAAGACTTGGTTACGCAGCTTACCGCTGCCCATGCCGTAGTTAATGATCATGTCGCGGGCTAGTTCGGCAGCGCGGGGGAGGTCAGAGCCAGCACCAGTTGTCACGTGGTCTTTACCGTAAATAATCTCTTCGGCGACGCGACCGCCAAGCAAGCGAGCAAGGACATCCTTAAACTCAACAATGCTGTGGTAGCTCTTGTCTTCCGGCGGAATAGACCAGGTAACGCCGCCAGTACCGCCGCGCGGGATGATGGTAATCTTGTGAATCGGGTCGCTGTCCGGCAACACATGGCCGACGAGCGCGTGGCCAGCCTCGTGGTAAGCGGTGAGCTCCTTTTCTTTGTCGCTCATCACCTTGCTCTTGCGCTCTGGGCCGATGGCGACACGCTCGAACGCCTCAGTTACATCGGTATTCGTAATCTCTTTGTGATTGTTGCGGGCGGCAATAATGGCCGACTCATTGGCAATATTTGCCAGGTCTGCGCCAGATGAGCCGGCAGTCTTAGCGGCCAGCGCCTCAAGGTCGACATCCGAGGTCAGCGGCTTCTTGGCAAAGTGCACTTTCAGGATTGCCAGACGGTCCTTGCGGTCTGGCAGGTCGATGTTAACCCGGCGGTCAAAGCGGCCCGGACGGAGCAGGGCAGGATCAAGTACGTCGGCACGGTTGGTTGCCGCGAGCACAATAACATTCTGGCCTTGTTCAAAACCGTCCATCTCGACCAGTATCTGGTTGAGCGTCTGCTCGCGCTCGTCGTGCCCACCGCCCATACCGCTGCCGCGGCGGCGACCAACGGCGTCGATTTCGTCAATAAAGATAATGCACGGCGCGTTCTTTTTGGCCTTTGCAAACAAATCACGAACACGGCTCGCACCAACACCGACGAACATCTCAACAAATTCCGAACCCGAGATGCTAAAGAACGGTACGTTGGCTTCGCCAGCCACCGCGCGGGCCAGCATGGTCTTACCAGTTCCAGGCGGGCCGACCAGCAGCACGCCCTTCGGAATGCGGGCACCGAGATTGGCAAACTTCTTCGGATACTTCAAAAACTCCACAACCTCTTGCAGGTCCTGCTTGGCCTCCTCGCTGCCGGCTATGTCGGAAAATACCACCTTGTCTTTCTCATTGCCGTACAGTCGTGCACGGCTCTTGCCAAAGCTTAAGGCCTGGTTGCCCTGCCCCTGTGCACTTCGTAGCATAAAGAACAACACCGCGCTAATGATAATCACTGGTAACAGCGCAATCGCCAGATTACCGAGCGTCGAGCCGCTCGACTGCTCGCGCGCCTCAAACTCTACTTTAGAGAGGTCAAACCCCTGCTCTTTCAGCGACGTTCCGGGCTCGGTGTACGTCTTGAGTGACGGCGTCTCTTTGCCCTGCTCGGTGATCGTCAGCTCGTTGCCATCCAGCACGAGCTTACTGTAGTTGCCCTCGTTCGTATTCTTAATCGCCTCAGTGAGCGAGATCGTCTTGAGGGTAGCGGATTGGTTGTATGCAGCAAAGATGATCAAGCCAAACAGGATCAGCAGTGCAACAAACCCGAAGCTTTTGAAATTACGCCCGCCGCCCGGACGGGTGGGGGTGGCGCGAAATGACTTTTTTCCATTATCCATATTTGGCAATTATACATGATAAGCGCCGCTTGCGGCTAAAAGGTTAGCTCTTGCGATTTTTTAGCGCAATTTTATCCTTGGTGAACTCGATAATATGCTGAGCATTGACATCGGCAAGCTTGCCAGGCTTAGCTGTTTTGGCCGCAACTACCAGTCGCTCAATCATGTAGCGGTCAAACTGCAGGATGCCATTGCGACGCAGCCAGGCAGCCATCATTTCCGTAGCCACGGCGTACGGCAGCTGCACGTACCAGCTGCGGCTGAGCTCAGTTTTGCTGGGTTGTTCGTCCAAATCCTTTTCAAGCAGTTTATCGATTTCTTCGTTGACCCTGGCTGCCTGCTTGATGTGGCGGGCCAACGCTTCCCTGCCCGCTTTGGTGAATCGCGACAGGATATTGTGGCGGATGTAATTGCGCAAATAACGCTCGTCGTCATTGGTTTCGTCCTCGGCCCACACCAGATCGTGCTCTTCGGCGTACTCGCGGATGGCCTTCTTCGTCCAATTGAGCAGCGGCCGCACTACGTCCCTTCGGCTTTTGAGCGATGTTAGTCCGCGCCGGCCGGTGCCACGAAGCAGGTTCATAATCGCTGTTTCCAGCATGTCGTCCTGGTGGTGCGCGGTAATGATCGCCTCGGCGCCAGATTCTTCCTGTACCTTGCGCAAAAACGCATACCGCGCTTCGCGCGCCAGCGCCTCACTGGCTTTGGGGCCAAGTTTACCCTCGGCGTACACGAACGGCAGGCCATACTGCTTAGCAACACGCTGCACCAGCTTGCGGTCATCAGCCGAATTTGGCCGGATGCCATGGTCGAAATGCGCCACAATCAGCTCAAGCTTCGGCTTTTGCCTGAGCAAATCGAGCAACACCATGCTATCCACACCGCCAGAGACGGCCACGACATACTTGCCCGGTCTGATCCCCTTGAGTTGCATCTCTCTCAATTTTACCGCATTATGCAGGTCCGCTAAAATCGGCAACCCCCTAGCCAACAGAGACAAAATCTGCTATATTAACACTATTCTACCTTGGGGTTCCGTGTGCCCGAGGGAAAAAGAGCAGCCCGAGCGAAAACCGCGTTTTTCGCCCGGCGCGACGAGAAAAAACCGCAGGTTTTGTCTCGTTACCAAGGCAGGGTAGCTCAGCTGGTTAGAGCACGGGACTCATAAGCCCGGGGTCGCGAGTTCGATCCTCGCCCCTGCTACCAAAATAAGAAGTTCCTCATTTAGAGGGACTTTTTATTTTGGGCATGAGACTATCCCGGACTCACGACCCCGCGGGCGTCGCGCATATTGTCAAATCTATCTGATTTGACAATATCTAGCTGATGGCGGAATAGCGAAGCTAGTCTGCCATCAAGCGTTGCCTCGATCCTCGCCCCTGCTACCAAGTAAAAGCCTCACCGCAAGGTGGGATTTTTACTTGGTTGAAGTCAGGATCGGACACGCGACCCCGGCGGCGGGCGCACGCTTTCCAACTCAATACATAAGCGATATACTTAGGTTATACCACTAACAGAAAGCATGCTGCCATGGACGACGAACACCGGCCGGACACTGATGTCATACAGCGGTCATTCGATCTGGAATCCAAACCTTCAAAAACAGACAATCCAAAGCCCTTGTCTATACCAGCCAATAAGCCGCCCGAACTGGAAGAAAAAACACGCTGGACGGACTGGCTGGCCGCCGCGCTTTGGATTATTGTGTCAATCTGCCTCACACCCCTTATTATCGTCTTGGCATTCCACTTACACCTCTTCATCGAAGTGGGCCGCGATCCGGAGGCAGGCTGGATTGGGCTGTTTTTAATTCTGGCTTACTTCGCCACGCCTTTTTTCGCCTTACCCGGCGCCATAGCGAGCGCCCTCCTGATACTCTTTGACCGCAGCTTTTGGCGCAAACTACTGGCTGCCTTCTTCGCGTTCGCATTCAGTATGGGGCTGGTGTTTGCGTCGGCATAGGCATATTTTAACTAAACGCAAAATTCTAGCCCTCTTTCGGTTTTGCCAACTGGTCCACGATAATTACGCCTGGGATCTTCTTGAATTCCTGCGGATTGATGATGATCTTGCTCGAGCGGTTGCCGCCGCCGATGACCACTTCGGCCTGTTCCATAACTGCCGCATCCACATAAATTGGCAGATCTTCGGGCAGGCCTATGGGTGTAACACCGCCAATTTCCATGCCGGTCAGTTCGCGCGTTTGCTCGGCTGTGGCAAACGATGCCTTGCGCACACTCATAAGCTTGCGCACAACGTTATTAACATCAAGTTTGGTTGTGGCCAACACTACGCAGCAACAAAATTTCGGCTCCCCACCCTTGCTCGCCACGATAATCGCATTCGCGGATTGATCAAGCCGGAAGTTATACGCCTCGCAAAACTGCGCCGTATCCGCGAGCGCCTGATCGCAGTCCATCACTCGATACTGCAAACCCAGCGCATCCAGCGCCGCCTGCACTTTGCCAAGAACTACCGTCATGTGGCCAGTATAACAAAAAGTCCTGGGATGAACCTCCAGGACCTTTTGTGTAGAGTTTTAGCCTCAGCTGGCAAATAGCCTATCGATTTTCAGTATTCTTTTGTCTGTGGTTGGTAGTAACTCAAAGCTGAGTCCACTTTTTGTTTGGAGCGTCATTGCTCGTACCCTCTCTTTTTTGTTTTTATTTTTTAAAGTTTTTGTTTGTGATATCACAACACTTTTTATTTTACATAATTCTTATGTTTTGTCAAGATGTTTGTGTTGTGCTCACTCATCATCAGTGTAGCAAGCCACAAGCGCTATGCAAGCCGAATATTTTACGAACAAACACGGTTATCCACAGATATCAAACACTATGTGACTTCAGCAACTCATAAATAAGAAACGCCGGCCAGACAAAGGCCTTTAAGATGCCTAGTATGCCTTGCCAAAAACCATCAGCTGTTTGGATGTAATAGACGGCCGCACCAATAAATCCCAGACAGTAAATCGCACCGCCTCCGCCGCCCTGCTTGATAACTTTTACCTTTTCCATACTTTCACCATAGCATACCAGTACTACGCTGTCGGTCTGGAATTATACAAACAAGTCAATCGTGCACTCTATGCTTCTGTCTGGCCCAAATAATTGCCGCTATGGCGACGAGGACCAAAAAGATGATTGCTGCTGCCCCAAAGTCTCTGGCGCGGACGCCGGCCCAGGCGTACACCAGGCACACCGGCAACAGTCCTGCCACTGCCGCGAGCAGCGACTTGCCGAATGACAGCCCGGATGTGCCAGCCGCGATAGCGGTTGTTTCGGCCAGGATCGGCACCGGCCGGGTTATGACGATGGCGAGCAGCCCCCACTTTTGCAGCACGCGGGCCGCGCGGGCTGTCTCTTCTGGCATGAGCAACCTCCGAATAGCCGGCGAGGTACGGCGCCCCAGCCAGAAAGCCAGCGCAAAGCCCAGCAGGCTGCCGGCGAGCGAAAGCATAGCGCCGGCAAACAGGCCGAACAGCGCACCGTGCGCCGTCATGATGAGACTTGATGGCACCGGCAACAGTACATCGGCAGCCAGCAGACCAACCCCCAAGAGGGGCTGATAGGTACCGCCCGATAATCCCGATAATACAGAAGTGTCGGTCAACACCGGCACCTGTAAAGCCTCAATGACAACGTAAACGAGCAAAAGGAACGCAGAAACCGCGCCAACAAACAGCCAATAGCGGTTGAACTTGGGCGTGGCTCGTTTTACCTTTGGCACAACAAAAATCAAAACATAAGCTGCCCCATGCCGCTGCCGGATACCTTACTAGCGCCTGAGGAGTGCCGCAAACTTAACGATGAACGCTACTTGTAACTATATCTGACAAAACTAGGACAGGAGTGCTTTCACTTTGCGAAAGCCGCTGCGCTCCGTGCTCGATGCGAGCATCTGTGCGCAGAGCTTGCGAACGCACTTGCAATCTTAAAAATTTTGCCGTTGGCAAAATTTTTGGTCGCAGATTCAAGCCACGTCCCCAGACAAAGAAAATACCCTAGGCTTTCGCCTGGGGTACTTACTTTGGTTGCGGGGGCAGGACTCGAACCTGCGACCTCGTGGTTATGAGCCACGCGAGCTGCCGCTGCTCCACCCCGCGATAACTATCCCAAATACCCTCATTGTCGGGCTTTCTACCCGACTAGCAATATCATACCAAACAGAAGTAACTTTGTCAATCCTCCCAGCACTACTCTAGGATCAACAGCTTGTCGCCGAAAATGTCGCTTAGTGCCTTAAAATCTTTATCAAAAGTCACCAATGTGCCGCCAGTCTCCTTGGCCAAAGCGGCAATCCATATGTCGTTTTGCGACAATACGCGCCCTTTTTGCACACAGATCAGCTGCAGTTCTGCATATATAACCGAAGTTTGCAATGTGGGACATAACACCTGGACATTGGGCTGCGATAGCAGGGTTTGCAGCCTGGATTCGTTCTCGGCCCGACGCGAACCTCTAACAAATCCAAAACGCAGCTCGGCAACAACAGGCAACGGTATCAGCAGCTCTGCAGCATTATCCAGAATATCAGTGGCGGACTGAACGCCCATATCTATGGCGCTATAGACATTTGTATCGATGATCATAAGCCCATTTCGCGTTTGGCGATCTCTTTCTGTCTTTTGTCATCTTCCGCTAACGCCTTTAGCGTATCGTCATCCATCGTGTTGCCGCCAATAAACCAAGCCAGGGATTCGCGCAAGGTTTGGTTAGGCTTGCCTGCCCGCTCGGACAGCTCGTCAATAATTACCTGATTCAGGCTTTTGCCACTCAGGCGTGCTTTCTTGCGCAAATACCGGTCGACCTGCTCCGGAACGTTACGGATAGTGTATTGTACCGCCTTCATGCTTGCATGATAGCATGCATGAAGGCATTGTGTCAATTCTTCTGGCGGTGGAATAGGAAATCTAGCCAAGCCTGGAAGTTGCGCTGGTAGGCTGGCTCTTCTGGTTCGGGTTGCGGCTTAGACTCTTCTTCCTTGGGCAAATCCACAGTAAATGACAGTGCGACAGAACGCGGCACGTTGAGAACCGTCTCGCCGGGTGCGGCCAGGCCGAAATCGCGGCGCGCGGCCAACTCCAGATACTGCGACGACTCGTAATACTTGTTTTCGAGCTTCAGATTTTCGTTCGCCAGCCGCTTGACTGCGTTTTCTTGCTTGAGTGCGGCAATCTGTTTTTGGAGGCCGTAGTTGGTTTCGATGGCCTTCACGCTGCTCCAGCTCACCATCAGAGCAATGACCAAAAAGAGCAATAGCCCGACGACCCGCAGGTCTTTCAGGTAGGCTGCCCAGGCGATAATTCTGTTTTTGGCATTTTTTATTTTGTCAATCATGCCTAAACATATTGTAGCAAATCTGATATACTCGTCTCTGTTAACTTCACTCGTTGCGGAGCGACGACGAGGGGGTGTAGCTCAGCGGTTAGAGCAGAGGACTCATAATCCTTTGGTCGCTGGTTCGAACCCAGCCACCCCCACCATTCATCCCCGTTTAGGGGATTTTTTCGTAGTGAAATCCTTTACTGTCGAGTAGGCAGCGGTGCGAGAATATGAAGCCGTATGACTTCTCCAGAAGAATCATCACTGCTTCCTATATTTTCTTCTGAGGGTTCTGACGAGCCGCCAGCGCGAGCACCATTCTTGCCGCCCGAGGAAGGTGTAATGAAAGAATTGAAACCCGACGCACCAGCGGAACTACCAGATAATCGGGATGACAATGCGCCAAGTCAGTTTGACAAACTGGATGGCTTTGGCGATCCCTACAGCTGGTTTTGATCAAGGAGCGAAAGTAGTTCGTCGGTGGATTTGGCGGTCATCAGCCGCTCGCGGAATTCTTTTGCGCCGTCGAAGTCGCTAATATAGACTTTGCAGAACTTATTAAGCGTTTGGATATTGCGCTCACCGGCCGCCCAGGTTTTGGCAAAAAGCTCAACATGCTTGCGATAGAGGTCGATGCGCTGCTGCTTCGTGTACGCGGGCCACGGGCTTTCTGCCGCGAACGCGAAGGGGTCGCGGAAGATGCCGCGGCCGATCATGATGCCGTCTAGTCCATACTTTTTGGCAAGTTCCAGGCCGTGGGCGCGGTTTTCGACGTCGCCGTTGCCGACGATCAGGGTGTTTGGCGAAATTTTATCGCGCAGCTCGCGGGCCTGGCCGATAAGATCCCAGTGGGCCGGGACTTCACTCATCTCTTTGCGCGTGCGGCCGTGGACAATCAGCATGTCCAGGTTGTGCTCCAACAAAAACTCGATCCAGGACATGTCCACGTGGTTAAAGCCCACGCGGGTTTTGACGCTCACTGGCACGCGGCCGGCCGCGCCTTCTTGCGTGGCTTTGATGATCTGGCTTGCCAGTTCGCGGTTGTTGATGAGCGCGCTGCAGCAACCGTTCTTCACCACCGTCTTGTCTGGGCAGCCCATGTTGAGGTCAATGCCAGCAAAGCCCATCTCGACCAACTCGGCAGCGGTTCTGCGGAAGTTTTCCAGGTTTTTGCCCCAGATTTGCGCGATCAAAGGTTGCTCTTTGGTCGTAAACTGCAGCTTTTTGATCAGTTTGTCGCGGCCAGGGCTCTGCAGGCCGTCGACATTTACAAATTCGGTAAAAAATAGGCCCGGTTTTGCAGCATCAACAACAATCTGCCGAAAGACCGTATCTGTTACATCGTCCATCGGCGCCAGCACAAAAAAAGGCCTTGGCAATTGCTGCAATATGTTCATAACTATATTATGACATATCTATAAAATAATTGCCAATAACGACTCAGGCCTATTACTCGGCAAGAACGATCCGTTGCACAATTTCTTCGACAGTTTCGACGAGATTGCGCGGGTCGGAGCCGTAGACATTGTAGTATACGTGCAGTTCCTTATCGCCAAACGGCACGACGTATTCATACCGGCGGTCGTCCTGGAGACGAAGATAGCCGATACCTTCCGACCTGTCTTCGGGATAGGTGTACGTGTACTTGGTGCCCTTGATAGGGTTCTTGTTATTGCTGAATGTAAACTCTTTGGCGTCACCCTGCGGCAGCTCGGCCTCACCCTTGTTGACGATCCATATGGCGAACAATGTCGGGCCATCAGATCCATAGCCCTGCGACTCAATGACTTCAACTTTCTTGCCGACACCGAGATCTGGCTGGCGGGTGCCGGGCATGATTATAAAGTCGCGCTCCAGGTCGTTATAAATCGGGCCCCAGCCGTTCGGTAACGTCACCTCAAAACCGCCGAGTCCGGATTTGATGACAGTATTCCAGCCGTCGTTATTAGTGCCTAGCTGTTCGGCGATGTCTGCTTCGGCTTGTGCAAGAAGTTGTGCCTCAAGGTTTGCAACACGGTCGCGCAATCCGCTTACCTGCAGCGCCTGCAAGATGGCGCCGGCGATCAGGAGCACGACGAGTACGTTAAATGCCAGTTCGATTGGACTTTTCTTTTGCTGTGGCTGATTTGATTGTTCCATTTTGGGCACTATATCACTTTGTCGTTAAATAAATCTTAAACTGTACCCTGTCATTCCCACCTGAAGACTTTGAAGGCAACCGCGTAAATGACGACCGTCCAGCCGGCGATGATGGCAAGCTCTGGGCCGAGATTCAAAAGGCTCGCGTTTTCGGTGCTGATCATGCGGATGCCATCGATGATCGGTGTGAGCGGCAGGAAGCCGGAGATGTTTTGCAGCCACTGCGGCATCAGGAAGGTCGGGAAGAAGACGCCGCTTAGGAACATCATAGGGAAGGCTACGAGGTTAGAAAGCGGTGCGGACTGGTTTTCATTCTTCGCCCAACCGCCAATGGCCAGGCCGAAGCCGAACAGGCAGAAGATGCCGATTAGCACGAATATGCCGAGCGTGAGGTAATTGCCGCGCATGTCAAAGCCGAATAGCAGCGTCGCCACCAGGTACATGCTAGCTACCGACAACAGGCCGACAAACAGGTATTCCAGCGCGGTTGCGAGGATAAGCTGCGAGGCGCGGAGTGGTGTGGCGCGCAGACGGCGCAGCGCCCCAGTCTTTTTGTCTGCCGGGAAGCCGTTGGCCATACCGAAGATGGCAAGGCTTAACACCGAAAAGCCGACGATGCCGGAGAGCGTAAAGTCAAAGCGTGACAGTCCCGTCGTCTCGGTCGCCTTTTGTTCGACCGCGAGCGGATCGGTGGCACCGGTCAGCTCCTTATTAATGCCATCCAGCACCTGCTGCATCACGCTGGCGACAGTCTGGCCGGTAGTGGGGTCGGACTCCTCAAAGTACACCACCACGTTGCCGGACGGCACGCCGCGCTCATCAGGCTCGCCAAAGCCGGCTGGCAGCTCGATGATGCTCGAGAGCTCGCCCTGGTTCATCTTGTCGCGGGCTTCGTCGATACCCTGGACATCCTTGACGTCAAACGCTTCTATTTCCTTCGTCTTATCTACAAACTCTTTGGCGAACGCCGTGTCGGAGTTGTTAATGACCGCGACCTTAAAACTGACGCTGTCGCTGCGCGACATCGCACCGAACACGAGCAGGAAGATAAGCGGGAAGATGAAGATAAAGAACAATGCCACCGGATCGCGCGTCCAGCGGATGGTGAGGGTCTTGCAGAGAACCCAGATGGTAGAAAAGTATCGTTTCATGCCTTTCGTCTTCATCTGCTTAGTCCTCCCTCAATTCTTTACCGGTAAGGTCAATGAACACGTCCTCCAGGTTGGCTTGCTCTACGTGCTGCTCTTTCTTGAACCCGCGCTTCAGAAGGTCCCTAATGAGATTCTTCGGCGTATCGAGCGCGATGATTTTGCCGTTGTCCATGATGGCCACGCGGTCACACAATAGCTCAGCCTCTTCCAGGTAGTGCGTTGTCAGGATAACGGTAATGCCCTTCTTCTTGATGGCGCGGATGAGGTCCCAGAGGTGGCGGCGTGCCTGGGGATCCAGGCCGGTGGTCGGTTCGTCCAAAAAGAGAATTTTGGGCTTGTTCACCAGCGCGCTGGCGATCGAGAAGCGCTGCTTCTGGCCGCCAGACATCTGTTCTACCCTGCTCTTGGCCTTTTCTTCGAGTTCCACTTCCTTAAGCAGTTCCATCGGGTTGATCCGGGTGCCGTAGAAGCCGGCGAACATTTGCAGCTGTTCCACCAATGTCAGTCGGTCGTAAAAGGCCGAGGATTGCAGCTGGATGCCGATGATCTCTTTCACCGCCTGCGGATTGTCGCTGACCACGATGCCGTCAACTGTGACCGTGCCTTCGTCGATCGGGCGGAGCGCTTCGATCATCTCCATCGTTGTGGTTTTACCGGCGCCGTTTGGTCCTAGGATACCAAAGATCTCGCCTTTATACACCTCAAAACTAACACCCTTAACGACTTGTTTGCCGCCGTAGGCCTTCTTCAGACCCTCTACTTTCAAGATAACTTTAGCCATACCTGTCTACTATATCAATTCTCTCTGCGCAATAAAATAAGCGGACACAAATAAAAACGCCCGCGGAGTTTTGGGCGGGCGTTTTTAGAGAAAAGTAATCTACAAACTAAGCCTTGCTGACGGTCAGGAAGCCGTTGCGTGGATTTTCCTTCACGACATAGCCGGAAGGCAGGTCAGTGCCTTCAGGGCGCTCGTCCTTGCTGAAGTAGTAGATAGTTTGCTTCTTACCACCGCGGAGCGTGACTTCCTTCTTGTTCAGGTAGTAGGTAACCCCCCTGGAGTTAGTGTGCTTGTATGCCATTGCTGTATCCCCTCTCTTATGATTAGTAATGGTACCCCTAACATACTCTGTCGCGTTTCAGCTTGTCAACAGTTTATTACTCCTGTAACGGACAAACAGGCCAGCGATACGTCTAAAACCACTGTTTTATAGGGTGGGAAACCGGAACGTTCGGGCTTGCCAGCCAAGACGCTTATGTATTACACTGACTGATATACAATGTGTTTCGTAAATTAGGGGGTATGCATGGACTTTATGAATCGTAGTGCTGCGCAACCCATGGCAGCGCGCGCAAATAATAACGGCGTGCCGTCAACAGGCGGCAAAAAGAATCGCTGGAAGGAGGGGCCGCTCTGGCTCCGAATTGTGTGGATCGTACTACTCTTCTCTGTCACTATTGTGGTGGTAGCGTTGGCTGTTTCGCTCTACTTCGGTGGTCCGAACGAGTCCAAGTTAATCAACAAGGACAAGTACCAGGCAGTCTTTCTAACCAACGGTCAGGTCTACTTCGGCAAGCTCAAGAGTATCAACAACAAGTACATGGACCTGCGCAGTATTTACTACCTGAACATTAACCAGCAGATCCAGCCCAACCAAAACGGCGACTCCAACAACCAGCAGGCCAGCATCACGCTAGTCAAGCTCGGTTGTGAACTGCACGGCCCGATCGACCAGATGGTCATCAACCGCGACCAGGTTACATTCTGGGAGAACCTGAAGGACGACGGCCAGGTCGCCAAGGCCATCGAGAAATGGCTTGACGAAAACCCGGACGGTATCAAGTGTCAAACCGCTCAAAGTAACACTAACAACACTAACAACACGAACAACACGAACGCCACCAACAACGAAAATCAATAAACCGCCGGCAACGGCCACAATAACTAACCCCTTCCAAAATGGAAGGGGTTAGTTATTTGCCAAAGCCCCGGTGCGATACAATAAATAAGCTGGGTATATGATCAACAAACAATATTTACATCACCTCTGGACGAGGGTCCGCCCGGTCAAAACGTCGTATCTATTCACGGCGTTTCTGGTTTGTCTATGTGTTCACATCATCGGTCTACGAAGCAACAATCTGCGCATGGCTGAGCTCAGGGACGCAGTGTACGCCGCAGACGAGAAAGGCGAAGGTGTAGAGGAAGCGCTGCAGAACCTGCGCGCCTTCGTTAATGGTCACATGAACACGAACCTGGACGCCGGCAGGGGCATTTATCCGCCGATACAGCTGAAGCACACATACGAACGGCTGGTAAAGGCCGAGCAGGATCGGGTGAGTGCCGAGAACGCCAAGATCTACACTGATGCACAAAACCATTGTGAACAGGTTAATTCTACCAGCGTGCTCGGCCGTGACCGCGTTGGTTGCATCCAGGAGTACATCAAATCGCACGGCACGGTGCAGCCGCGTAACATTCCGGATGCCCTCTATAAGTTCGATTTTGTGTCACCGCGCTGGTCGCCTGACTTGGCCGGCTGGAGCCTGGTAGTAGCTGCAATACTGTTATTCCTTACCGTGCTTAGATTTATTCTTGGTAAGTGGCTCAAGGCAATCACAAAATAGAACTCCAAATCCCAAGCACCAAACTCCAAATAAATTCCAAGTGCAAAATTCGAATAACCAAAGCGTCCGGTCTGTGAACGTTTCGGTCATTGAAATTTCGGAATTATTTGGAATTTGGAATTTGGCGCTTGGGATTTATAATTTTATACTTATCTCATGCACATATACTTCTCCGGTATTGGCGGCGCAGGCATAAGTTCGCTGGCACTGCTGGCCAAACAGGCAGGGTTTGACGTTTCCGGTTCGGACAAGCAGGACAACCACAACCTGCACTACCTCAAGGAAAAGGGCATTACCGACATCACAGTCGGGCAGTCGCGCGAACAGATAGCAGCCGTTCATCAGGCGCGCCCTATTGATTGGTTTGTCTACACTTCTGCTCTACCTATGGAGCAGCCTGATGCACCCGAGCTGCGTTTTTGCGAGGAACAGGGGATTAAGACCTCCAAGCGCGACGAGTTCCTCAACTATCTGCTCGAAAAGCAACAGCTGAAATTAATTGCCATTGCTGGTACGCACGGCAAAACCACCACCACTGCCATGACCATCTGGCTGATCAAGCAGCTGGACATGCCTGTCAGCTACAGCGTGGCTGGCTCGATCGGTTTTGGCGAGGCGGCGCAGCTGGCGCCAGGCAGCGAGTATTTTGTGTATGAGGCCGACGAGTTTGACCGCAACTTTCTGGCATTTCACCCTGCTTTCAGTATCATTACCGGCGTTGACTGGGACCACCCCGACATTTATCCCACCCGCGAAGACTATTACCAGGCCTTCCGGGATTTCATCGGCCAAAGCAAGCAGACACTAATATGGGACGGTGACGCCGAACGGCTGGCCGTTGAGCCGTCCGAGGCCGTGCTGGTGCTTGACGACGAAGACATGGACATCGAGGAGCGACTACGTTTGAGCGGGCGCGTCAACCGGCTGGACGCCTGGCTGGTCGCGCATGCCGTGCAAAAGCTAACAGGCCGGCCGCTTGATGAACTGCTCGGGCACCTTAACGCTTTCCCTGGCGTTGGTCGCCGGTTTGAGGAGATTGTGCCGCGGCTGGTTAGCGATTACGCTCACACCGCGCCTAAAATTCGCGGTGCGCTGGCTACGGCACACGAGATTGCCGGCGATGATGTGGTGGTGGTGTACGAGGGGTTGCACAATACCCGCCAACACTTTATGAAAGACGAGCTGAAGCATCTTTTTGACAGCGTCAAAAAATTGTATGTTGTACCCACCTATCTGGCGCGCGAGGATCCCAGCCTGCCGCTGCTTGAGCCAAGGGACATCATTCACCTGCTCGACCCGACCGTTCAATCCCGGGCTGTGCCGGCTGTGCTGGACGATCATTTACGCAACACGATCAGACAACATCTCGCAGCTGGCGACCTAGTGTTGTGCATCACCGCAGGTGGCGGCAATAGCTTGGACGAATGGCTGCGAAGAGAATTCCGTAGTTCGTAGAACCTACTACGCCCTACGCCAGGCTTGCCGCAAAGTAGATGATGATCAAAACCGCGACGGCCGTCCACAGCCATGGATTCAGTGCGGCCTCGCGAATGGTCCTGCGCGGCGCAGTCAGGCGGTGGTTCAAATCGACCTGGTCGGACTGGTTAAGGAGCGGCTGCTGCCCGGATGACGTACCCTGGCCTGTACCGGCTACCGGCGGGAACGGCGGCATAATGCCGCTGTCCTGAGGGCTGCCGGCCTGGCCGCCGCCTGGGAATGCGGCAAATGCATCATCGCTGAGCTGCTCGCGCTGCTGTTCGCGCTTGAACTCGTCTTTGTAGCGGATAGCGTCATGTACGACCCGGTTATGTTTGTCGACAACAACGCTGTAGCCGCCGGCACTGCGCTCGATCCGCCAGCCGGGCTGCAGAATAATCCGGTTGCCGTTCTCATCAAAGATCTCCTGTTCGCCTTCGACCTGAGCTGCTGCCTGCTCGGCCTGCTTTTGGGAAAGTTGGCGCAACTGTTCATTCGTCAGGCGCTGCTGATCCTGCAGTTCCGAAATCTGCTTGCGCTGTTCTTTAAGTTCGCGGGTAAGTTTACGTTCGCGTCTGACATGTGCTAAATAGCCCATGACTGCGACCGCAGTGAGGACGTTGGCAAGCGTCCGGGTTGTATTGGCCGCCGTTTCAGCCGCACTGACTGTCTGGACATATGGACTGGAGTTGAAGCGATAAGCACTAGAAGCCTCCCCGCCGCCGGGCACCATTGCAGAACCGGCTCCAGCATGGTTGGCAGCTTCGAAATGATTCGGCGCCGGGGGCGGTCCGCCGACTGGGGCACCTCGAGCGGTCGTGATAGCAGCAAAACGGCCGGAGGTCTGCTGCTCGCCAGGCCCGGGATCGAACGGCGACCCGACCTCCGGCATATTCCAAGAGGGGATTGGCGGTATGTCCTTTTCATTCTCAATCTCCTTGATGGACTGTTCCATCTCGGGCCGCAGCTGGTCTGCAATTTCTTTAAACGCCTTGTTTTCCTCGGGCGTTAGATCAATGGTTGGCTTGTCTATGTCAAGTTGGGGCAGGCCTGTAGATTCGGTTGTACTTTCCGCCGTTTCCTGAGCGGGCGCGCTGCCGGTAATCGTCTCAAACACCTCGGTCTTGAGCTCGGATTCTGTTGCATGGTTCTCTTGAGTGTCCGGCGCTACCTCCGTAACAGGTGCGGACTCCTCCATCGATTGCGCCTGAACACTCTCGCCGACCACTGTTTCGGCCTCTGCCTCTACGGCTGCAGATCCGGCCTGTTGCGACTCGGGCTGCAGCTGGTCATCAACTACCTTAGACTCCTTCTCATCCTCATCCTCGTCCTCTTCGCTGGTGTTGTCCTCTTCGTTGTTCTTGGATATAAGAATCTTTTCCAGCGGCACGGGCATGAGCGGCTGTCCGATGGGGCGCTCAGGGGTTGCCGGCCGGTCGGGTGCAACCTCAGGCGGACGCTGCAATATACGCCGCAAAAAATCAGGACTGGACAACTTATTCGTCCGTTCCTTGCTGCTTTCGCTGGTGCTGCTCTCGTCCGATTCCTCGCTGGCCGACCACTTATCTCGTTCCATGGAACCCATCCGTCAGGACCGTTGCCTTTAGATTTGACGTTCTCATTATACCCTGTTCAGGCCTGTATGTCAGACTTCGCCGGGTAGCCCTGCGAATCAACAGCAATCGGCCCCTGCCGGAGCGTTTCAAACCGACCGTTTTGGTAACGCACAACGGTCGAGGCCAGACCCCGCCGCTCGCCACCGTCCACATAAAAGTCAACCTCTTCGCCAAAATATTCCCTGGCTTGCTTAACATTAAACGAGGGCGCCTGGCCCGGATGGTTAGCACTAGAGGTCAGCAGCGGCCCGACCTGCAGCAAAAAATCGCGCACCGTCTGGTCGGCCGGGATGCGCACCGCTATGCTTTTGAGCCCCAGGTCGAGGTAGTCAAGCTCCGGGTCCACCGGCACAACAATGCTTATGGGATTCGGCCACAAATGTGCAACCTCGCTGACAATCCGGGCGTCGAGGCCAAATTCGATCAATTGCGCTTCGCTGGCGGCAATAACAGTTCCGGGTTTACCCTCACGTTTTTTTATCTCGTACAGGCGCGCTACGGCACGCTTATCACCCGCCGGGGCAATGATGCCGTAAATCGTATCCGTCGGCAAAACACCAATACCGCCGGCGGCGAGTGTTGCAACAACACGAGGATCAGTAAGGCTGGAAGTAATGAACATAACAAAAATCTATGCCACCTGAGATGTCACGTACAGGGTGACTGCCAGGACTGACAATATGAGTATGACAAAAACAGTTACGGTGATAAGAGCAACGGGCAAACCCCGCTGAACCTGTCCTGCGGCAGGAGCCGGTTGCTGGGCAACAGGAGCTGCTTGCTGTTGCGGCACATCGCTGCGCCTTGCGGCTGCGGAGGTGTCTTTAGTCATCCTGGTTCGCAGTGCTGGCGCTAGTGGCTTTCGCGGTGCAGGCGTTACGGATGCTGTAGCAGCAGTCTGCTTCCGAACGGTGTGAGCAGGCGCCGAGACCGGCCTTTTAGGTAAGGCCACATCCATAACTGGCTTGGTTGGTGCGGTAGAGTTCATAAACAAGCTTGACGTTTATTGTACCATGCTTTACTAATTATCGAAACCTTAGAACCTATCCGATCTTCTCACTTACGCCTATGCTGCCGTCGGCAAGACTGTACAGTTGCCCGATCTTGGCAATTAGCCCTTCGCGTTCGAGATCTTCGAGCACCTCAGGCAACCGCGCGTCGGCAATCAGTTGCGTTAGGCTTAGCGCGGCATGCGGCTTTGCCGACAGAAGCTTGAGCACCTGGCCCCGGACCTGCCGGCGCGAACCTTCAAATGCCGGTTGCTGGCTGTAGTGCCGGCTTTGTTTGTTCACGTTGCCTACGGTTTGTTTTAGATGAGTCCCATAATCCATCAACGCCCAGTACCAGTCACGAACATTGTCCGGCAGCGTTTTGGCAACGAGATCAGCGATTGCCTTGTCCGCCACCTGTTGTTCGGTAGCGAAGAAATGGTAAATGAACACGGTGCGGATGTTTGTCTCGATAAATACGACCGGCCTGTTATACGAATAAGCTGCGACTGCGCCGGCCGTGTTGTGCCCGATGCCGGGGAGCTTCACGAGGTCACTGACTGCCTCTGGCACGCGACCGCCAAAATCGCTCACAATCATCCCCGCCGCCTGCCACAAAAACTTGGCGCGGCGGTTATAACCAAGGCCGTTCCATGCCTTTAATACATCCGAAAGCGGTGCCGCCGCAAGCGCCTGTACGGTCGTGAACTGCCGTATAAACGCTTCAAACTTGGGGATAACGCGCGGCACCTGCGTTTGCTGCAGCATGATTTCCGACACCAACACCTTGTACGGGTCAAGCGTACCATCCGGCTCACATTGCCGCCACGGCAAACCGTGCCGGCCGTGCGCCCGGTAGTATTCCCAAACCGTCTGCTGAAATTGCTGCACCATCAGCTAGAGCATAACACGGCCGGACGCTACTGTGCTTGCGCGAAGCCGTAGGTTGGGGTGACGTCGGCAATCTTGTGCGGCTGTCCGCCATTCAGGCTGACGGCGTAATCAGCAGTCTCTGTGGCATTGGATACGCGGAATATGGCTACCGAGGCGCCGACCCATTGCACCGGATATGTCAGGCCGCTCATGGTGGCGATGTCGGTGTCCATGCCGGTGGCGGTATCAAACAGGCGCAATACACCCTGGCTGATCCACAAACTCTTGGAACGATTCTCGTTGTCGATGTACAGCCTGCTGGCCAGGCTACCGGGCGCGCTGATCTGTGTCTTGCCGCCGTTTGTCAGATCGTACCGTATCCACGAACCATCGGTCGTTCGCACACTGATCGTCTTGTGGTCCGAACGGAGCACGGACGCCACCTCTTCATCAATGATTTGCTCTTTGTTCTTACCGTCTATGCCGACCTTGAACAAGCCAACACCATCCTCAGAGGCTCCAGCTGCAGGCGCATAGAATATCGAACCGCGGGCACCGAGCACAGCCTGCAGCTTGTTGGCGGACGCCAGCTGTAGCCGGATGTTGCTGTGATAGTCGTACGAGACGATTGCATAGCGGTCCTCGCTATCGCCGTCAGAGGAACCGAGCTGGAAGACAACGCGCGATCCGCTCCAGTCGATCAGCTGAATCTGCGCCGCTTCGGCGATAGTGGTCGATTTGCCGTTCTCGATGTCGATCAATAGCAGACTACTCAAGAGGAAACCGCCGCTGTCGCGCTTGCCGTCCCGGGTTGATATGAACGCCGCCTTTTTGCCGTCAGGGCTTACTGCTAGGCTGATGTTGCTGTTTTCGTTGCCGGTGGCGGCCAGCAATACTTCGCGGTTTTTGCCGTCCAGGTCACTCTTAAACAGGTCGTATTTGCCGTTGGCGCGGCTCACAAACACTGCTTTGCGGTCGATGACCATTGTTGCCTTTGTTGGCTTTTCGGGGTTCTCATTTAGGCTGATCGCTTCGCTACGATAGCCGGACTTGCTCAGCGCAATACTCCCCTCGGCCACGACCGTACTCTCGAGCGTCAGGGTAATTTTGCCATCTTTATCCGACACCGCAGTCACGCGGCCGTTGGTAGCTTCGACACCTTCCAGCGGTTGGCCGGAGAGGTAATCCCGCACTTCGATAACGTACTGCACGCCGGTTGCATTGAGGGCGAACCGCCCGAGCGGGTTGCTGCCCCAGCCGATCACCACGTTGCGCTCGATCTGCTCAAAGCCGACCTGCCTGATAGTGAGCTGTGTCGGGCCGAGCTTAAGATCGGTAAACAACACGTTGCCGTCGCTGTCGGTACGGGCCTCCTTGCCGCCCAGGGATACGTCAACACCCTTTAGCGGCAGCTGCGTGGTACTGTCCACGACCATGAGCGACGAACTACTGCGCACACCCGCGGTGTTGAGTATCCAGTAGCGCGAGGTAGGCACGGTAAATGCTGTAGCGATGCCGGCAACTACCAGTAAGATAACAATGGAGCGGAACCATTTGCTGCGCCAGAAACCGCCGCGTTTGCGGTACGGAACTGGCGCGCCTTTGGCCGAAGCTGCGTCCTGCGCCGCCAGCACCTCGTCGCTTTCTTTGGCCACAATGTCTTTGATCGCCTGATCTGTTTTTTCGTCGTCAAATGGTGTGTCTTCGGAATCACTTATACTGCTGAGGTCGGTTTCTTCTCCAGCGTCTTCTGCTGCCGGCTGTTGCTCTCTAGACTCCTCGGACGCTTCAGATTCAGCAGGCTGATCATCTGGCTGTTCCTGCTCATCAGAGTCGCCTTCGCCAGCTTCTTCATCATCCTCCTTGGGAATCGGCACCAGGTCCGGCGGCACTTCCTTTTTCGGCTGTTCGTCCTCTTTGTCTGGCAGCGCGTCCGAAGCGTCCACCTCTTCCTCGTCCGCCTTGAACTCCGGAGGACCTTCGGGTTCAGCCTCGGTGTTCAACGCCTTCTTCTGGAGGTCTTTGTCTTCCGACTCGCCCGATTTACTTTTCTTTTTCCTCGATGCATCAGGCATATGCTTATTATACCAATAGCGCCACGCCCGAAGTCACCATTACAACTGCGAGCATGATTTTAACAAAACGGTCACCGCGCTTAATGGCAATATGTGTCCCGATATGACTGCCGATAGTCGACCCGATCAGACCGGCAGCACCGTGCCACCAGTACACCAGACCCTGTATTGAGAGCAGTACAAACAAGATGACCGACTGTACCGACTGCGCAACACGTTTGGTAGCATTGGACTCCAGTGCGCTCAGCCCAAACAAAAACATTAATATCAACACCAGCACCGACCCCATGCCCGTGCCAATCACTGTCTGCAGGAAACTAAAGATGGTGTATAGTACAAACCCCCAACCAATCCACCGCTTGGAGCGTGCACCTGGATGAAACGCCTTTTTGTTGATGAAAAGCGTCGGCACGAGCAGCAACAGAAAAATGCCGATTATCCGCCGAAACAAACCCGGATCGAGTCGCGGAATAAGCCACGCCGCAATCAGCGAACAGACTACGGTAATGGCCATGAACTTGTACACTAACCCCTTGTGCACAAGTCCCTTGCCCTTTAGGGCTGTGATGGCACCAAACGAAGTGCCGATACCACCCATCTTGGCAGTGGCAAGTGCATTGGCCGGCGGCAGTCCGACCACCAGCAGAAAGTACGGCACCGTAATAAACCCGCCGCCCCCGCCGCTCATGCCGGACAACATACTCGAACCAAGGCCGACCAAGAAGGTCACTAAGACCAGCCATTCCATATGGTTGCTAGTATACGTTCGGATTGATGCGCCTACAATATATAACTAACAACGCTACTATAGATCGCTTTGCCTGCGCCGTAGCCGTAATGACTGCGGCCGGGATTGTAATTATCCGTTATCTTGACCAGATCATCAGCTATTCTTGTCATTCTTACTGTTTATTAACAAGTTTCAGGTGTTATGATGGTCAGAAATGAATGACGAGTTAGCCGGCATAGCAGCAAGACACCTTGCCGAGCACGACCCCGTGCTGGCGCCGATTATCAAGCGCGCAGGTCCATGCACCATGCGACCGCATCGCAACTACTATCAGGAGCTGGTGGAGAGCATCATCAGCCAACAGCTGAGCGTGAAAGCTGCGGCTGCGATCCTAAAAAAGTTCGTGGCGCTATTTGGTGGCACATTCCCTTCGCCGGAGCAAATCCTAAGCAAAGACATCGAAACATACCGCTCAGTTGGACTGTCACGAAACAAGGCAATGTACATCCGGGATCTGGCGCAGCACGTCATCGATGGCGCGGTACAGTTTGATCATCTGGACGCGCTCTCCAATGACGAGATTGTTGCCGAACTCACAGCAGTGAAGGGCATTGGCGAGTGGACTGCGCACATGTTTATGATGTTCTGCATGGGCCGGCCGGATGTGCTGGCGCACGGCGACTTAGGTATCAGAAATGGTATCCAAAAACTCTATGGGCTGAAGAAGCTACCGGACGCTGCTACAATCCGGCGCATTGCCCAGAAAAACAACTGGCACCCGTATGAATCCGTTGCCTGCTGGTATGTCTGGTACTCATTAGACAATAAACCTGTCGTCACCTAAACAAACCAGCATTACGAAATATCGGAGGACTCCTGTTTGGCCAACGTTTGGAACCTGATGTATGGGGCCACCCGCAGCCGACTCAATGTTCCCAGCTGATTAATGGGTGTGCTCGTTGTTTCATGCGCCGGCCGCAGGTACCGTCGTGGCTCGAAGGCACCGCGTCCTACCACCGGTATAACTGGCGCGCTTGCGGCTGGTTGCGCTGTTTCGATTGTCGGGTCGGGACTGACCAACCTGGCTTCAATTGCCTCCCGTGGTATTTCGTGTCTGCCCATATTCCTGCCTCCGTCTCTAGGGTTTGTCTAACCTAATATAGGCGGGAAAGTGGGGCGACAACTGTTAAATTTTTAACGTACTGCCGCTAACTCCGCCTGTTTTTTAACAGCATTAATCATTCGGGTGATACCGATACCGCCGCCGGCCCGGGGGAAGAAGTTGAGTGAGAGGAAGTCTTCGAGCTCGCGGAGCACTCGTTTTTTGCCAAAGAGCTTAAAGAGTTTCTTGGCATACTCGCCGCCGCTGATGGTATGGAACTCCTCGCGCATTTCTTCGGGGCTGGTGCTGCGCTCGGCGCTGCCAATGGTTTCGTGCCCGTGCATAATGACATCGATCTTGTGCGCGTAAGCCCTGCCGTTCTTCCGTTTCATGTTCCAGAAAGGCGAGGTGCTGCTCGGGAATTCTTCGCAAAATACGACCGGACCGAAGTCCTTGGCCATTGCCGCCTCGTGCTTATGGGTTAATTCGTCGGTTTTGTAGTAGTCTTTCAGCTCGTCGTATCTTTTGTAATGGAAATCCTTCTTCTTGCCGAAGCCCAAGCTTTCGAGCAGCTCAGTCTCAAACTTGCGAAGGTCATCGATAGTGCCCGGCAGCTCAAACTCGAACATCGGGAAGATGATTTTGTGCCGCCCGGGGATAGGGTTTGGCTCGGCGCGGTAGCTGGTGGTTACAGTAAACACGCCCGGAAGGTGTGGCTTGGTGAGCAGTTCATACTCCAGCCACATTTGTCCGGTTTGCGGCAACGGCCATCGCTGTCCTGCATATTTGTAGGAAGCCACAGTGTCCGGATCCTCGCAGGCTGCCAGGATACTCAGGCGATCTTGCGCGCTCACCTCCACAAAACCTTTCTTCAGGCAAAAGTCGCGCATTTTATTAACAATCTCGCTGAATGCGTTAATGTCTTCGGTGCCTATGTAATTGTTGGTCATAGAAATCTCCTTTCTTTTGCTTTTTAAGAAAAGAGCCCCTGTCCGGGGCTCTCCCACTAGTTATTGTTGTTGTTTTGGTTGTTGGCGTTATTGTTAGCCATACACAAACCCTCCTTTCCCAACGTGCATGTGGTCATAAAAAAATACCCCCGATTGCTCGGGGGAATAAGAAAAAACGGCCGCGCGAATGTACACTTTCATCGCACGCCCGCCTTTCTCATACCGCAACTAAATATACGTGCTTATATATATCAAATCAAGACATTAATTCGGGTAGCTAACGAGATTGCTGGTAGCATTCTCGAACACGCCCCTAGGCATCAATTTTCTGGCACCGACTTTCCAGCCACGCCGCAATAACCGGCACATCCAGGTGGTCGGTTGCTATTTTGACGGCGAAATCTTCGATTTCGCCCCGTTTTGCTCTGAACTTGACTCCATTAATCTCCAGAAATGTCAATCCGGCAAGCATTGCTGTTCGCTTATTGCCGTCAACGAACGGATGGTCAGCGACAATGCCGCGGATTAAAGCAGCGGCCTTTTCGTGCAAACCAGGGTATAACTCTTCGCCGAACACATTCTGGGTTTGTGTGGCAACTACCGACTCAAGCCTCCTCAAATCGCGTATCCCCTGTGAGCCGCCGGTCTCCTGGATCACCAACACATGCAGCGCCAACAACTGCTCAAGCGTCAGGGAGATCATCGCTGCGACAAATTCTTAAAATCCTGCTTGTACTCTTTGAGGATTTTCTTGGCAGTGGTGATGACCTGTTCGTCGTCAATACTGCCCTTGCGGACAACACGCGCCGTGAACTCTAGTACGTCTCCTGGCCTGGCGCCCTCGCGCTTGAGATCTTTGGCTGGAATCGTTATGCCGCTACTAGTGCCAATCTTGATTAGTTTTTGCATGCCGCGAATCATGCCCTCATTATAATAGTATTATAATATTTAGTCAATGTTCTAAACTTGACTTGGGCACGATAGCATAAGTTGCCTCAACATAAAATACCGACTACGGGACGAGGCGGTTGACGTCGCGGGGGAAGAGGATGGCTTCTTTGACGTTGGCAAGGCCAATGACCTTTTCGGTGAGGCGGTCGATGCCGAAACCGAAGCCGCCGTGGGGCGGAAGGCCGTGTTTCATGGCAGTGAGGAAGTGGCTGAAGCCGGGGTCTTCGGGGTCGATGCCTGCAGCCTTGATCTGCTCGACCAGGACGTCGTGGCGGTGTTCACGCTGCGGCACAGTCGCCATCTCAACGCCGCGGAACAGGAGGTCTGCCGACTTAGCGGTTTCGCCGTCTTCGCTGGCCATGTGGTAGAACTTCATCTTACTCTTAGGCAGGCCAGTGGCAAAGACGGCCTCGCAGCCATGCACCTTCTTGGCGTATTCACAAATCCACTTTTCTTCTTCTGGCGTGAGGTCGATTTCGTTGGTGGTGTCCTTGCCAGTCTCTTTACTAAACAGCTCGTGGATTTCCTTCATGGTGTAGCGCGGGAATTCGGGCTTGAGCACGAGCTCCGGTGCGCCGAGGCTCTTAAGTTCCTCACCGTGCTCTTCGTAGACACGGGTTACCACGGTGTAGAGCAGCTCCTGCACCAGGTTAAGCACGTCGTCGTGGCCGTTAATAAAGCCCATTTCGACATCCAGCATCGTAACTTCCGAGACGTGGCGGGTAGTGGCGGAAAGTTCCGCCCGGAATGCCGGCGCGATCTCGAACACGCGCTCGAACACGCCCACCATAATCTGCTTGTACAACTGCGGGCTTTGGGCGAGTGTGGCAGGCTTGCCGAAGTAGTCGAGCTTGAACACCTCTGCCCCGCCCTCGGCCGCGCCGGCAACCAGCTTGGGCGTGTTGATTTCGGTAAAGTCTTTGGAGTAGAGGAACTCGCGGATGTAGCGAAGGAGTTCGCTCCTGATCTTAAAAATCTTAGTCTCCTGCAGGTTGCGCAAGCCAATGACGCGGTGGTCAAAGAGTGTGTCGAGATTCTCGGGCTTATGCGAAAGCGGCTTGTCGATCTCAATCGGCGGCTCGTCGGTCACAGGCACCATGACGGTGAGTGTCGGGTCGTGCAGCTCCACGCCGCCGGGCGCGCGCGGCTCGTCCTTGACGGTGCCCGTCACTTCCAGCACGGTGCCAATCTGCATGCCGCGCAGCTTCTCGACTTCATCCTTGTCTTTTATGACAACCTGTACGATACCGCCGCGGTCGCGGACGTTAATGAACGTCAGGCCGCCGAGCAGCCGCTTTTTGTGCAGCCAGCCCTGGATTAATACTTGTTCGCCAATGTGTTCTTTTAAGTCTTTTGAGAGAATACGCATCAGAATAGTCCTTGTTTACCAGATGACCAGCTTGGGATAGGGACGCTCGCAAGCCGCTGCCAGCTTCAGCAGCAGCTGCCGTCCCGGTTATTCAAGTTGGTCTGGTTTCTACTCATCGCTGTTATTCTACCTCATTTTGTAAAAAATTACATCTGTTGGCGGTTTATCCGCCGACAGATATATCCGTGGCAGGGATGAATCCTGAGCGAAGCGAGGCTAAAGAAGGGAAAGCCCTAATCACAAATCCTAACTTTTGATGCTATAGCATTAAAAAGTTGGATAAGTTCTGGTGTGACAGATCAGGATCGAAGTTTGGGATGGGTTACTTTTCTGCTGGGGTGTCCTCGACAGCCGGCACCTCGCCTGATTCAACAGGCACTTCCTCGGTTACCAGTTCGGGCTCGGGCTGCGCAGGTTTGAAGGCAGCGACGGCGCTGCGGTCTTCGAAGGCGTCGAAGTCCTCTTCTGGCTGTTCGCCGATCAGTTCTTCGAGCAGACTGTTGAGTGTGATCACGCCGACCGGCTCCTCAAAGGCATTCACGACCACCACCATAAACTGGCCGGTGCGGGCAAAGGCCTGCAGTACCTGCCGGAGTGTGAAGTCCTCGTGTACAAAACAGAGGCGCGGATGCATAAGATTGCGCACCTTGCCGCCTTCGCGCGCAGCTACTGCATCGCGCAGGAACAGCGTGCCCACCACATGGTCGGGCGTCTCCTCGTATACCAAAAAACTGTTTTGGCGGCTGGCGTGAAGTTCATCCAAAAGCACAGGGCCGATGTGGTCATCGATGCTTACCAATTTCAGGCAGGACATCGGCATGACAATGTCGGCAGCCTTTCGATCGTCAAAATGAGCGGCGCGGGCCAGAAGCTCCAAGTCTTTCTTGGCTATGCGGTTATCAGGCTGCATGCCCTGCTGCTCGAGCAAATCCAGTAAATCCTGTTTTTCATACAAGCCGCTGTGCACAGCGTGGTTGCGGAAACGATTGATGATGCGGGCGATGAAATCGAACGGCGTGTGCAAATACCCAAGCAACCACGTGATCGAAGGCGCGACACGTACGGCAAACTGCGCACTGTTAATGGTAAGGCGCAGCGATTGCACCAGGATGGCAGAGGCGATAACGGCAGTAGTCACTACAAAAGCCACGAGCGGCGACAGCTGGGATACGATCAGCAATAACCCGCCCGACAATCCGAGACAGAACACCGTCCACAAAAGCAGCCGCATGCTTTCGCCGTACGCCACCGGCCGGTACAGCGCCTCTGCCAGATGGTCGCCCCGCGCTGCCAGGCGTTTTAACTCTTTCTTCGGCACCGAGCTGTAAAAACGCTGCAGCGCCAGCGCCACCAGCCCGACACAAATCAGGAGAAGACCGAACAATACTACCATAACTACTATCTTACGCCATAAGCAGCATCAAATTCAAAACAACACACTAACAAGGGGTTTCTGGCAAAGGTGCGCCAAGTCACACTGCCGAGGCCCTGAAAGCAATGTATAATGAGACTATGAGCAAAACGTTTTGGGCAATTATCGCCATTATCATCATTATTTTTGGTGGGATTATAGTATTAAACAAGAAAGATGACGGCACGAGCAACGCTAATGTGCAGCCGACCAACCACATCACCGGCGAGAACACCACTGGTGTAACTCTTGTAGAATACGGCGACTTTGAGTGTCCGGCATGCGGCAGCTTCTATCCCCTCATCGAGCAAGTAAAAGAAAAGTACAAGGATAAAATAGCCTTCCAGTTCCGCCACCTGCCACTCGTCCAGATTCACAAAAACGCACTGGCTGCTGCGCGCGCCGCCGAGGCTGCCGCAAACCAGGGCAAATTCTGGGAGATGTACCACCTGCTCTTCCAAAACCAGCGCGCATGGGCGCAGAGCAGTGACGCCAAGCCTACCTTCATCGAATACGCCGCGCAGCTGCAGCTCGACATGCAGAAGTTCCGCGAGGACATGGACAGTTCCGAAACCAACGCGCGCGTTAACGCCGACATCGCTGAATTTAAGAAGACAAAAGAAACCATGTCCACGCCTACGTTCTTCCTGGACGGCAAGAAGATTACAGCCGGTACACTGGAAGAATTCAGCAAGCTCATCGACGAAGCTATTGCCGCCAAGCAAGGGGCTTCGCAAGGCCAGGAACAGTCGACAGAAGAAGAGTAAGCCGAGCTCAAACCGGCCGCCTAAGGCAGCCAGTTGAACTCTTTGATCTCGATCACGTCGGGCTTGTCGCCCGTGTAGTCGGAGCAGCCGACCCAGGTCGGCGTTACCTTAAAGAAAATTGCCGACGGGTGGTTAAAGTACTCCTCTGTCGTTGGCGAATCCTTGGCAATAAACCGCTGCTTACACGCCTCCAAGTCTTCCGGGGTGATGAGTTGCTCGGCCTTGCCCTCGTACTGGACGGTTATGAGGTCGTCAAGCTCAAGGCCGATGACCAGCGACACATACGGATTCACCCGTAAGTTGGCTGCTTTGCGGGTATGTTTGCCAGTCTGGAAATACAGACACAGATCATCGTCTTCAGTAAAAGCAATAAGCGCGGACTCCGGCGCTGGCAGCGCCGGGTCAACTGTGGCGATGACCGCCAGTTTTTGGCGCCGCAAAAACGCCAGGATCTTTTGTTTGTACCTCCCTTCCATTCCTACCACTTTACCACCCGCGGCAGCACCCAGCCGTCAACTTTGGGTTAATACACGAGAAACTCGCGCCAAGCCGGGCGGCGAACAACCACCGGTATGCGCGCCGGGCGCGAAGCGATCACCCTGACTTTAACTGACATAACACTCCCTCGAGCACAGCCAATGCCAAAACATCAGCAATGCTCTTTCCTCACGTTTGTTTTTTAATACCTATTTTTGTCTCTTACGGTGCGAAGCCCGCTAGAAAGTAGGCTCATAGTACCAAGCACGCTTATGCTTTGTCAAGCAAAAAAAAGGCTACGTTTCTGTCGGCCGGCGCGGAAGCAGTTATGCTGCGAGTGCCAGAATTGATCGGTTGACCTTAGGTTTCTTCTTTGGTTCTGGATCTGGGGAGGCAATGCCTTCTTTAGCGCCACAGTTCTTGCAGGCCTTCTTGACCTTACTGTCTGTCCATGCATAGACAATTGTTCTTTGCCCGCACTTCACGCATGTTCGTTCGGTGTCTTCGGCTACTTTCTCGCCCGGCTTGGCATCTAGCAACCTTTTGGCCTCGTTAAGCGCTGCACCTGTCAACTCTTTGATGCCGCAGGCGCCACCGCCGCAGCCGGATATCACTGCCACTGCCAGCGCTTGCGCTACCAATCCCTCAGTGAGGTATGCATCGCCCGACTGGTAAGTCAGACGGGCTTCTTCTATGAACAAGGCCGCCTCGGAGCCAAACACCTTGGGATCAACGAATTCGTTGATGACGGCGTCATGTACCGCATGTTTGCGAACCAGCTCCCAGAGTAATTTAATGGCGTCCTCGTGTGTCGTAAATGTGCCGGCAGCCGCCAGCAGGTCGCGCTTCACGGCCGCTTTCATAGCAGCCAGACTGGCGTCTTTCAGCGACGACTCCAGCCGCATGTTGGCGTATTCTTCCGGGCTTCGCTCGGCGACTTTATCTTGCAGGACGTCGGCCGCAATATCGCACAGCCGCAAGAAATCGAGCACGCCGTTCGGGAACTCACTCTTTTTGAGCAGCAGGGGGCGCTGCAAAAATTCCAGCGCGGTTTTGGGCGGCTCGAATCCGAGCCACTCATATACCATGCCGATCGCTGCCAGATCAAACCGCCTGGCCTGGCGTGTCAGATACAGTGCGTCAGGCTCGGCGGCGGTGCCGCGGCGGAAAACGGTATCGGTCACAATCTCGCCGGCGTCTTTGGTGGTAGCCTGCAACGCAAACGACATACTGCCGGTAAACCAGCCTTCGCCGCGGTAATCGAGCAGCTCCTCTGGCAGGCTTTCTTCCACACACGAGGCGACCAGCAGAATGTGATCATCCAGCAGGCCGGCGCCCAGATATGCCTGTTCGCGGTAGCCATTGAGCGCCTCGGCCAAGGTAAACTGCTTGAGCTTCTCGTGCCTGTCGGGCCGCAAAATGTACGAATTGTAGTGCACTTGATGCAGACTGACGCCGAACTGCCGGATCGTGCCGTCAGCATCAATACTCATTCGGGTTCGGCTGATGTAGCCGTCTTTAAACAGAGCCTCAGCCGAAGCTGTAGCTACGTTTATATCAACTAATCTGTCGGCCTCTTCGTCGCCCTTTGCCGCCATCTCGACAGCGGTGGCGAGCGTCATACCGTCCGGCCGCCCGGTTTCGACTGCCTGCTCTAAACTTACGGCCCCCAGAAAGTGTTTAGTAAAAGCATGTTTTATCTGTTCATCAATGGCCAGTTCTGCCGCCTCGACCGCACGCCGCCCTTTGAATGCCTCGTCAGCCAGCATCTGTTCCAGTGCGACCATGCCCGCCGCTACGTCAGCTGCGATCTCCTGCTCTGCCCCCAGTTGTTCTTGCGACGAATCCAAAACCGCCGCGAATATCTGTGTTTCCATCAAAAAACCTGCTCGGGTTTATTCCCAGGAGCAGGTTCAGGCGGCAAAGAATATAACCGGTTCCTGCTCGGGAACGAATGGTTATTACAAAGCTGTATCGGACTTGTCGCTTTGAAAAGCGCTTACCGTTGCGGCACAGTGTTGGATTCTCACCAACTTCCAGCTTGTAGTTGTTAATTCATTTTGATGATAGCAGGTTATGCGCTACATGTATGGTGTAGTTTTTCCAACAGAACGCTAGCGTTTTAATTACTCGCGGGCGGCGATCCGCTGCTTCAGGGCGGTTAGGCGGGGGATGAAGCTCTGCGCTGCGCCGTCCAGGCCGAGCACCTTGAGCGCCCCAATTAGCACATACAGGGGGTCGAGCTGGCTTTCAGTCAGTTGCGGGGCGCGCTCGCGCTCCAAAAAGAAGTGTTCGACCTTTTCGACCAGCCATTTTTCTTCGCTTGGCTTAATAACGTTGGTGGTGATCTTCGGCTGTTCGGTTGGCGACACTACTTCGAGTGAACGGGCCGAGTGGTCGCGCTTACGCAAGTGGCCGCGGCGGATAAGATTGTTGACGTGTAGGGCGACAGTGGCGACAGAATTGTAATTTAGGCCGGTCATAATCTCGCGGTAGCTCGGACTATAGCCGTGCTCGGCGATAAACCGTTCGATAAATGTTAGTAGTTCTCGTTGCTTTTTTGTTGGTCGCACTGTTTCACCCATTCCGCCCTCCTTACATAACCAGTATACAATGTCCGGGGTGAATATAATGCGAACAAACGCACATTGCGGGCGCAAGTGGTACAATCTATATACGATATGAAGAACAACGCATCGTTGATCTACAGCGCCTGCCTTGTAGTGGGCGATTTTCTGGCGTTGGTTGCTGCCTTCATAGCAGCATATGTCTTGCGCGTTAAGCTGGCGGTCGGCATTGACCAAGCGCCAATTCCATCCAATGGCCGCGCATTTATAGGGGCTTTTTTGTTTATTTTACCTTTTTGGATTTTGATTTTTGCCCTGCTTGGCCTCTATAACCATAACATTTACGAAAAACGGTTTAAGGAGTTTGGGCGACTGCTCGTCGGGTCGTTCATCGGGCTCACGTTGGTTATCTTTTGGAACTTTTTGTCGGCCGAGCCGATTTTCCCGGCCCGGCTAGTGCCGATTTACGGTTTTGCATTCGGTTTTCTATTCCTGGTGATTTTCCGTAATTTAGCGCGTTTTGTGCGCGTGCAGTTGTTTAAACGTGACGCTGGCCTGACTCGTGTGCTGCTGATCGGTAACACTGCCATGACTCGCGAATTGGTTGACTGGTTAGCTGGCAGCCGGCACTCTGGATATAAGATTGTCGGCGTGGTCGGCGGCAAGCGCAGCATAGGCGATCACGCCAGCATCCCTCTGTACCACACCTTCGACCAGTTCCTGCATACCTACAAGGGCGAGCTGCATGGCATCATCCAGACCGAACTGTATGCCGACGAGACCAAAAACACCAAAATATTAGCGTACGCTCAGGAAAACCACATCAGCTACCGCTTTGTTCCGGGCAATAACGAGCTGTTTGTCGGCAATATCGAGGTTGAGCTGTTCAGAAACAGTATACCGGTAATCACCGTGCACCAGACAGCGCTGTTCGGCTGGGGCCGCGTGGTTAAACGCCTGTTTGACATTTTTGCCGGCGGACTAGCACTCATTATCTTCTCGCCACTATTGTTGATAATTGCGATTATCCAAAAAATCCTCGAACCAAAGGCATCCATCTGGTATAGGCCTGAGAGGCTGGGCCGATACGGCACCACATTTAAGATGTACAAATTTCGGAGTATGCGTCCTGAATATAGCGACCTGAGTCCAGAGGAGGGTTTTGCCAAGATGGGCCGGCCGGATTTGCTCGAACAATACAAGAAGAACGGCAATCAGCTGGAAAACGATCCGCGGGTCACGCCGTTTGGCCGCTTCTTGCGCAAAACGAGCCTTGATGAACTGCCGCAGCTCATCAATGTCGTAAAGGGCGATTTAAGCCTGGTCGGACCGCGAGCTTTGCACCCCAAGGATCATCAGATCGAAAAACATCCCAAAAAGAACCTTATACTGGCCGTCAAAACCGGCATTACTGGCCTTGCCCAAGTGTCGGGCCGTAACGACATCAGCTTTGAGGAGCGCCGTAAACTTGATCTGTACTACGTCCAGAACTGGTCATTCTGGCTCGACATCGTTATTCTCATCAAGACACTGCGGGTCATATTTGGAGGCCGCTAGCGCATGGCCAAACGTTTACGTGTTGCCATTGTCCACGACTGGCTGTATGGTGGCGGTGCTGAGCGGGTTGTCTTGGAACTCCACAAGATGTTTCCGGATGCGCCGATTTACACCTCGTACTGCACTGACGAATGGCGCAAAAAACTAGATAACAAAGTTGTAACTGGCTACCTGCAGTACTGGCCGTTCAGCAAGCTTCGCAAGTATCTAGCTGTGCTTCGGTTCTGGTGGTTTGAGCATCTGGATCTGTCCGGCTACGACCTAGTTATTACTAGCTCCGGCAATGGCGAAGCATTTGCCGTTAAGACGCCGAAAGATACTATACACATCAACTATTGCCACACGCCCACGCAGTACTACTGGCGACAGTATGACACGTTTATGAAACGGCCCGGCTTTGGCGTGTTTGATCCCCTGGCCCGTCTGGGCCTCTGGGTGCTCGTCCGACCGCTCCGCAAATGGGACTATAGGGCCGCGCAGCGCGCTGATTACTTTATCGCCAACTCCACACACATCCAAAAGGACATTAAAACGTACTACCGCCGCGATTCGGTTGTTATCCATCCACCAGTAGACATTGACAGATTTAAGGGCAAAACGTTTCAAAAGCGTTTCGGCTTTGTGACCGTTGGACGGCTCGCGCCACAAAAACGCACCGACATTATCGTGGAAGCCTGCACCAGGCTCGGACTGTCGCTGACGGTCGTCGGGCGCGGACCCGAGCTCGCCAGACTTAAGCGCCTGGCAGGCCCTACAGTAACATTTGATATCAATGCGAGCGATGAACAAGTTGTCGAATACATGAAGGGCGCTGAGGCATTTCTGTTCGCTTCGCACGAAGACTTTGGCATCACGCCAGTAGAAGCCATGGCTGCTGGCACGCCGGTCATCGCGTACAAGGCTGGCGGCGCTTTGGACTACATAGAGGAAGGCAAAACCGGTTTGTTCTTTGAGGAACAAACTGCAGATTCACTTGTCAAAGTTTTGCAGTCATTTAACCCGAAACAGTTCAAAGAATCCGAGCTGCGCGCGGCCGCGCAACAGTTCTCTTCCGAAAACTTTCAAAAAAATGTCAAAATATTCATACAATTAGCCCTGCAAAAACACCGCTAGCACGCCTACAATAACGCACACATCCCTAAAGGGAATCCAGAGTACAACTAAAGGTAGGAGATAAAGATGTGCGGCATTGTAGGCTATATTGGCAGCAAAAAGGGCAGTAAGGTTGTTATTGATGGGCTCAAGGCGCTGGAGTACCGAGGGTATGACTCGGCCGGTATTGCGCTACTGGACGAACAGGGCGAGGCGCGACTGTTTAGGGAGCTCGGCCGGGTTGATGGGCTCGAACGATTGGTTGCAGCAGCCAAGGTGCGAAAGTCGCCGCTGGCCATCGGGCATACGCGCTGGGCGACACACGGCAAGCCGTCGGTGATCAATGCCCACCCGCATGCCAACAGCGACAAAACCACCTTTGTCGTACACAATGGCATTATCGAAAACTACGCCGAAATCAGGGAGTGGCTTCAAGAAAAAGGCTATACGTTCGCCTCTGAAACTGACACAGAGGTCGTGCCGCATCTCATCGACTATTACCGCAGACAAACCGGCTCGTTCGAGCAGGCATTCATGAAAGCTATCGCCAAAATCCGCGGCGCGTACGCCATTTTAGCCATGAGCGTGCATGATCCGGACAAACTCTACGCCGCGCGCCTTTCCAGCCCGATGGTCATTGGCGTAGGTAAAAATGAGTGTATTGTGGCGTCCGACCCGTCGGCCATCTTACAACACACCAAAGAGGTCGTGTATGTGCAGGATAACGAGATGGTCGTGATCGGCGCAGGCAAGTACAAAATCACCAACCTCAAGAAGTCTAAGGTCGTTAAGCGCCAAACCGAACATCTGGACCTAGACGTCAACCAGGTGAGTTTGGGCGACTACCCGCACTTTATGCTTAAGGAGATTTTTGAAGCGCCAAAAACCATCCGTATGGCAGCTCTGGGCCGCGTGAATGCCGAGGCAAACACAGTCAAACTCGGCGGGTTAGAGAGCGTGGCAGGCCGCTTGCGCGACATAGACCGGATTGTGATTGTGTCGTGCGGCACATCGTACTACGCCGGGCTGGTCGGCGAGTATCTGATCGAGGAACTCGCCAACATTCCCGTCGAAGTCCAGCTGGCCAGCGAATTCAAATACCGCAAGGAGCCCATTTCGCGCGGCACGGCATTCCTGGCTATTTCACAATCCGGTGAAACAGCTGATACCATCGCTGCACTGAAGAAAGTAGAGGATTATGGAGTGCTGCGGCTCGGCATAGTTAACGCCGTCGGCAGCACCATTGCCCGTATGACCGACGCCGGCGTGTACTGCCATGCCGGGCCGGAGCTGGCAGTAGCCAGTACCAAGGCGTTCATCGCTCAGGTAGCCGTACTGCTACAGATGGCTCTGTACCTGGCCAAAGACCGGACAAAACTGCACAAGTCACTACTAGAGGAAATCGAGGCCCTGCCGGCCAAGGCCGAGGCCATTCTCGCCCAGGCCAAACAAATTAAGAAAATTGCCGAGGCATACAAAGACTACCATGATTTTCTGTTTATCGGCCGCCGCTACTCATATCCTGTGGCCTTAGAGGGTGCGCTCAAGCTGAAAGAAATCAGCTATATCCACGCCGAGGGCTACGCGGCAGGCGAAATGAAGCACGGGCCACTGGCCATGATCGACAAGAACTTCCCCACCTTCGCCCTAGCGACTGACTCGCCCATACTCGAGAAAACTATCTCCAACATGCAGGAAATCAAGGCCCGCGGCGGCCGCATCATCGCCGTCGCCACCGAAGGCAATAAGACAGTCCGGACGCACGCCGACGACCTGATTTATATCCCCAAAACCATGGAACAAACCAGCCCCATTCTCGAGGCACTCGTCGTTCAGCTGTTCGCTTACTATGTGGCTGTCGCCAAAATGCTCAATGTTGACCGGCCGCGCAACCTGGCAAAATCGGTGACCGTGGAATAGCTACAAGGTCTGTTTGGAAAGGCCGTATGCCTTTGCTATGGCGTGCTCCATGTCTTGCACGCGAGCGGCAAAGTATTGCCGCTGGGATTCAAGCGCCAGCTTGTATTCGGTTGACTGCAAGCGTTCGATCACTGTCGTCAGATTGTTCGCCAGCGCCTTGTAGACGCGCAGGCGCAAGTTGGCATAGGCAGCAATGCGCGCATTCCTGACCTCGTCAGACTCGTGCGCATGGAATTTGCCGACAGTGCCGTACAACAGTACTTCGCGGCGTTCATGGCGGTCCGCCACCAAACTCCCTTCTTCCTCGCGGAGAATGTCGAACCGCTGCTTCCAGGTTTTACCAGTCTCCCTCAGCAGATGCACTGTACAAAAACGCGCGCCGGACTGCGGTTCGATCGCGTCGGCAATACGCAAAAAATCATCACACTGCTTCTTGTCGTCGTCCATGAGCAGCACAATGTGCGGCGCCCGCCCAAAGAACATATCATGGAGCTGCCTGTTATCTGCCGCGCTTTCAAACAATTCTTCCAAGAGCGAACCTTTTTGTTTTCTGGCCAGGAAAATATATTCGAATGGCCACTCCTGCCCGTCCGCCGCCAGTCTGGACCGCAGGCGGAGCAATTTTTCCAGCTGGAACAACGGTTCACCGTAGGTGTAAATGACCGTATGGCCGCCGGCTTCGGCGATTTCTTGCAATACCTCAAGCGTGTCTTCGTAGAGTTCCGGTTCGTACATCGCCTCGAAAACAGTGATCATTTGCGGCGAGGGCTCGAGTGTGCCGAGCACGAGCTCGTCGTAATCAAAGCTGAATGGCAGTTTTTTGTCCGGCATGCCGCCAATCCCGGCTTTGATGGCGTCGAGCTGCGCCTGTAAATCCTTCAGCTGCTCGGGAATGTCCCTGGGCGCCACGTTCCTCAGCTGCTGCGTCAGCCAGTCCAGCGCCCACATGTGCGCGTCCACGTGGTACAGGTCGGCGTCGATCCCCCAGTCCTTCCAACGTGCGAACGCATCAGCCATTTCCATCACTGCTTCCAGTTGCTCCGCGGTCAACGCCAGGCCGAGCTCGCGCGCGTATTTAATAAAAGCATTCAGGCGCGGTTTTCTGGCCTTGTTGTACCCCATCAGCGTGTCGTCCACGTCGCTCATGATGATCGGTGCGGTCTCGGGCCCGCCATTCCACACCGATCTTCGCCTTTTGTCTGGGGCCATTCTGATGACATAGCCAGCCACCCCCAGCGGAATAGACGTAATCTCTTGCTTGAATTTCTGAGCGAGCGCCTTTAGAGCAGCGGTCTCTCGCTCCCGGCGTTTGCTGTGTGATGGGTGGATTGTCACGTTTTACTCCTAGTTTTCTGCTATTAAACCTTTACGCCAAGCTCGTCGAACAGCTCCTGGAAAAGCTGCAGGCCGCGCAGGTACAGCGCCAGGCATTCGTCCTGCTTGGCGGCGTGCGACATGCGCGTCAGGTACTGCATGACAGACGAATACAGCGTGCGGTGGTAATCCTGCTCTGTAAAATGCGATCGGAAGCGATGGTAGCCTTCCAGGTAGCGCCGGGACACTGCAACTTCCAGCTCGAAGCCGCCGTCTTTCTCTTTCAAACGGAAATCGCCGCGGACAATAGCGTTCCAGCCGGTCAGCGACCAGTGCATCCGGCCGGTATCGTACTCCAGCGGGAGCGGACTGGTGCCCTTCGGGTCGATCATGTACACACGGCCGTCCTCGACCAGAAGGTTGCCGGCGTGTGAATCGCCGTGAATTAATCCAGCGCGGTCTGGCGATAGATAGGTTCGCAACCCATCGTCCTGTTGCACGCGCTGCACGTACCGGTACGGACCAGCAAATTCCTTGCCGTTTATACGGATCGTGTCGCTGTTCAGCAACTTCTCAAGATATGGATAATTGCGGGCTTGGGCGTTGTACGAGTGGTATTTGTCAAAGAAGAAGCTGCTGCCTTTTGATGTTTTGAGCGGGACTGTGGGGTTGCTCTCGAATAATTCCTTGTCCTGGTTGAGCGCCTGCAGCACCAGATCCATGGTGTGCTCGTCGCCCATGACCGCAAAATCTTCGATGGTCTTGGCGTGACGGAGCCACTTAAGGAGCACAAAGGCATAATTGTTAGAGATGTATGACAGGACATGATGCGACTTGAGGTGAGCGGGCATCAGCTCGTACCAGCGGGCTTCTTCGCGCGTAACATGGGCTGGGCCGTACTCAATCTTTAAACCATACTCTATGCCGTCCACAGTAAACCGGAACAGCACTGAGGCTGTATTGTGTGTGTCGATAACATGCACTTTGCGCGCCTCCAGCAGCTTGCGCACCTGCTGCTTCATGTCCTCCCGCGAGGAAACTCGCAACGTCACCAGCGGGGTCACGACGGCGCCAAGGCCGTCGGGCAGCGGCGTGTCGCCCCAGGGAAACGCCGGGCCTTTGGCGTGGCGGCGACGGTCGGCGATAAGACCTTCGATGATCAGCTCCGTCTCTTTGGTGTTTTCGACGGTTATAACGTCTACGCCGAGTTTCTTAACAGGGCAGCCGCTGGCGCCCTCCTGAGACTGGCTCCCCACAAACAGCACCTCGTCATACGTCAGCCCCAGCATGGCACATAGCCGCTTGATGCCGTAGCCCTTGTCGATGCCCGGGCGCGTGACATCGATTGATGTGTTGCCGTTTATGCGAATCTCGAAGCCGGGCAGCTCCTGGGCGGCTACTTCAAGCAGCTTGGTACGCTTGGTACGGTCCGGATCCCATGCATACTTGTCTTCGGGCTTGGCGTATTGCCCGAGGCCTGAGTAGGTAACTTGCGTGCCGCGGTCGGCAATGATCGGTCCAGATGGATTTTCCTCCCAAAGGTTAAGCTTCTTGGCCAGACGCTCCAGCACACTGGCAATGCGCGCCCGGTCGGTCGCCGGCAAGTCTTCTACGAACTGCTCGCGCTGCCATTTGTCGCTGGCAATGTCATAGTGGTGGTACTGCGCACCGTTTAGCGGCATAAAGTGAAAACGCGCCAGCAGACTAGGCGTGACATTAAGTCGCTCGATGACGTTCTCTTCCAGCTGCTTGTACAGCCCACCAGTCATGATGCAAATATCGTACATGCCGGCAAGCTCGGCCAGCAGCGCCGCCATGTCCGGACCGACCGGCTTTCTGGTGACTGCCAGCGCATCGTCCAGGTCAAACGCGACGAGCTTCTTCATACTCACAGGTACTGTGTCTCTTTGCGCTCCTTGAGGGCGGCCTGGATTTCTTTGATCTTGTGAACCTCAGCCTTGGGGACGATCAGGAGAGCATCTGGTGTATCAACGATAATCATGTCGCGCATGCCGGCAACGGCGATGAGCTTGTTTTTATCGCTGGCCTTTATGAGCGACCCCTTGGTGTCGATAGCCACGACCTTGCCGTCCTCGTAGTTGCCAATCCCGTCCTCGAAGAAATCGTACAAATCACCCCAGGTGCCGATGTCGGTCAGCTTAAACGGCAGGAGCATGGCGATAGCCTCGCCGGATTCCATGATGTGCTTAGTCACCTCCTCGGTCGGGCCTTTCTCCATGGTGGCGTAAACCTTTTCGATGGCCTCGTTTTCGCCCGGCTTGTCGATGACATCCCTGATCTTCATTAGCGCGTCGTACCAGTCGGGGCGGTACTTCTTGTAGGCGTCCAGCATCATGGTCGGGTACCAACAGAGGTGGTTCCAGTGGGCAACCACGTGGTAGTTCTCGATGAGCTCGCGGGTCTCGCGCAGACTGGTCTTACGGTAGTGGAAGTGGTCGATGGTGTACGATTCGATCGGATCCTTGCTGACGCGCTCGCCGAGCTGCAGGTAGTCAGCAGAGAGACTCGGCGTTGTAGCCTTGATGCCGCCGGTAATGTAGCGCTTGTGTTTTTTGACGATCTGTTCGGCGGTTCGAATGGTCTCCAGAAACGCTTCTTCGGGCAGTCGGATAAGATCTGACTGCACCAGGAAGAACGGCTCGTCTGGATATAGCAGGCTGAGGCGCAAAAACGCCAACCCTTCGCCCGGGCCGCGATCTTTCGCCTCGTCCGGCTCGATGATGTAGTTTTTGAGCGGGATTTGCGGCGATTGCTCGGATACATACTTGATAAACTTGCGCTTGGTCGAGACGTAAATATCTTCGGCGGCGTGCTGCTTGAGCAAAGTGCGAACATTTTGCTCGTAGCTCGAAAGGTCACCGATGACGGATTGGAATTGCTTAGGTTTTTCGACGCGCGAATATGGCCACAATTTGGTGCCTTGGCCACCGGCAACGATGAGTATCTTCATGCCCTCCATCTTATCATATAGACAACGATTAACTGAGCACGGTATGCTAAACATACGGTAATAAGCTGGGGGTTTATGCAAGACATTTCGCACATCTTCAAATCGTACGATATCCGTGGCAAGGTGGGCACCGAACTGACAAGCGAGGTCTGCCAGCACATCGGCCGGGCATTTGCCGACTGGCTTCCCAGGGAAGGGGTTGTCGCCGTCGGGCACGACATGCGTCCAGACTCGGCGGATCTGGCGAACGCGTTTATCGAAGGACTTCGGCAGCAGGGCCGCGATGTGTGGGACGTCGGCAGAATAACCTCCGACATGGTGTATTTTGCAGTTGGCAAGTTCGATCTTGCCGGCGGCGCGGTCATCACCGCCAGTCACAACCCGGGCGCGGACAATGGCATCAAGCTGTACCGCGATCAAGTCGTGGCCGTCGGCCTTGACGCCGGACTGGCCGATATTCGCGACGCGGTCCTTGCCGGCACGTACAAACCCAAAGCTTCCCAGCTCGGCAATCTTACGAAGCGGGACATAAGCGGTGACTGGGTGGAACACTGCCTGAAATTCATCACCAGCCTCAAGCCGTTCCGTATCGCCATCGACAACGGCAACGGCATGGCCGGCGCCATTCTGCCGCTGATCCTGCCTAAACTGCCGCTCACGGTGGACGAAATGTACTTTGAGCCGGACGGCACTTTCCCGAACCACGAGGCCAACCCGCAGAAGATCGAGAACCTCAAGGATCTGATCGCCCGCGTGCAGGAAAAGGGCCTTGATTTTGGCATCGCCTTTGACGGCGACGGCGACCGCGCAGTGTTCGTCGATGACCGCGGCCGCCCGGTGCTCGGCACCGATCTCATGAGCATCATAGCCAAGTACTATCTGGCGAAATACCCGGGCAGCCCGATCGTACACGAAGTCCGCACCTCACGCGCCACGCAAGAAATCATCAAAGAAGCGGGTGGCGTACCGATCCGCACCAAGGCCGGCCGCGTCCACATCGGAAGAGTCATGCGCGAAAAACAGGCGGCCTTTGGCGGCGAATGCACCGGGCATATGTTCTTCAAGGAAAACTACGACGCCGACTCTGGCCTGATAACCGCACTGGTGGCTATGCAAGCTATTAGTGACGACGGCCGCAAACTGTCCGAAATCGTCGATGAGTGCCGCCGCTACCCGATGATACCCGAGACAAACTTCGAGGTCAGCGATCCGCAAGCGGTATTCGCCAAACTGCGGGAGGCGTTCAAAGACGGCAAACAAGATGAGCTGGACGGCCTGACTGTCGAATACCCCGAAGGCTGGTTCAACATCCGCGCCAGCAACACCGAACCCCTACTCCGTCTCAACGCCGAAGCAGTCAATCAACGAGACTTGGACGATATAGTTGCCAGAGTACAAACAATCATCAAAGAGCGGTTATAAAACTGTAGGTGGATGTTGGCTGGTCTGTCCTACATAGGATTGCTGGACTGTGCAGACGCATCGATTACAGCTAACAATTCAGACTATCATAAACCGTTGTAAGATAGACGCGGTTGCAAACAATATTCTTCTACAACAGAAAAAAATAATGACATGTCTTACAATACAATCATTATGAAGAAAATGCTTGTTACTGGCGGCGCAGGGTTCATTGGGGCGAACTTTGTGCACTATACGCTAAAAAACCACCCCGAATATGCCATAACTGTAGTTGATAAACTTACATATGCCGGCAATCCGGACAACTTGGCACCGGTGCTGGACAAAATCGAGTTTGTAACCGGCGACATATGCGATACCGAGCTCATGGACGAACTCGTTGCCAAAAACGACATCGTAGTCCACTTTGCAGCCGAAAGCCACAATGACAACTCGCTCCGCGACCCCTGGCCATTCATTAACACCAACATTATTGGCACCTACCGCATTCTGGAGGCGGTCCGCAAACACGACAAGCGCCTGCATCACATTTCAACGGATGAGGTCTTTGGCGACCTGGAGCTGGACGACCCAAACCGCTTTACCGAAACCACGCCATACAACCCATCTAGCCCGTATTCGGCCAGCAAAGCTAGTTCCGACCACTTGGTACGCGCCTGGATCCGCAGCTTCGGCGTCAAGGCCACTATCTCGAACTGCTCCAACAATTACGGCCCGATGCAGCACGTCGAAAAATTCATCCCCCGCCAGATCACCAATATCCTGATGGGCGAAAAACCGCGCCTGTACGGCGAAGGGCTGAACGTCCGTGACTGGATCCACGTCGACGACCACAACGCCGCCGTACACATCATCCTGGAAAAGGGCAAGCTGGGCGAGACGTACATCATCGGCGCCGACAACGACCATACCAACAACAAAATGATCATTGAGCTCATTCTAGAACTAATGGGCAAGCCAAAAGACTGGTATATCCACGTTACCGACCGGCCGGGCCATGACATGCGCTACGCTATGGACTCCTCCAAACTCAAGCGCGAGCTTGGCTGGCAGCCCAAGTACACCGACACCGCTGGCATGCGGGAGGGTCTGCGCCAAACCATCGAATGGTATGCCAGTCACCGTGAGTGGTGGGAGCGCGACAAAGCAACCACCGAAGCCAAATACCGCGCCGCAGGCGAAAAACCCATTAAAGAACCGAGGAAATAGTACGGAGCACAAGGCGCTACGCACATTCGCCAGCTCTGGCGCACGTTTATCTTGTCAAAATCCGTAAAATAAGGTGATACAATAGTACAATATGAGTAATGCATGGCAACCTGTAAGCCAAGAGCTGACCGCTCGGGCAACAACCATTCCCGGCCTATTTGAATTCCAGCTGGATGTGCGGGGGGACAACCGCGGCTGGTTTAAAGAAAACTTTCAGCGCACCAAAATCCTGGCAGCGCTGGATGCCATCAATGCCGAACACCGGCAGGCCATTGATAACTTTGTGATCGTACAAAACAACATTTCATTCAACAAAGAAAAGGGTGTGGCGCGCGGCATCCATGCCGAACCGTGGGATAAGTACATCTCAATCGCCGCAGGCGAAGCATTCGCAGCCATCGTTGATTTACGGAAGGGCGATACCTTCGGCAAGGTTGAAACGTTCCATCTCACCCCCAACAACGCCATCTTTGTCCCGGCCGGCTGCGGCAATTCGTTCCAGGCGCTCACCGACAACTTGGTATACACCTATCTCGTCAACGCTCACTGGTCGCCAGATGCCACATACACCTTCGTCAACTTGCGCGACCCCGATCTGGCAATCACCTGGCCCATCTCTATTTCCGACAACCTGATCTCCGAAAAGGATAAAAACCATCCAATACTAAAAGACATAACACCGCTGGAGCTATGATGGACGAAACGCGAATCCTCATTACTGGCGCCGACGGCCAACTGGGCAAAGCCTTGCAGGCGCGGTATCCAAAAGCTATAGCCGCCAACCGCACCTCGCTTGACATCACCGACTGGGACGCGCTCCAACAATACGGCTGGTCAGAGGTGGGTGTCATCATTAACGCCGCCGCTTACACCAAAGTTGATGCCGCCGAAACCCCCGAAGGGCGAGAGGCTGCCTGGAAAGTCAATGCCCAGGCTGTTGGATACTTGGCCAAAATCGCCGCCGAGCACGACATCGTCCTCGTGCATGTCTCAAGCGATTACGTCTTCGACGGCACAAAATCGCCGCACACCGAGGACGAACCCCTTACACCGCTTAACGTATACGGGCAAAGCAAGGCTGCCGGCGACATTGCAGCAGCTGTCGCGCCGAAGCATTATATACTGCGCACCAGCTGGGTAGTCGGCGACGGTCCGAACTTTGTGCGCACCATGATGGGATTGGCCAAAAAAAATATTTCCCCGACGGTTGTTGCCGACCAGGTCGGCCGACTCACGTTTACGGGCACCTTGGTCGACGCCATCGATCATCTCCTCAAAAAAAACGCCGCCTATGGCACTTATAATGTCTCGAATGACGGCCAGCCGGCCTCCTGGGCCGACATTACCCGCGCCATCTTCAAAGAACTTGACCGCGACGATCTGATAGTTACCGCCACAACAACTCAGGAATACTTCACAAACAAGCCGGACGCTGCACCCCGCCCACTCAAGAGTGAATTGGACTTAGGTAAAATCAAAGCCACCGGCCTCGCCTTGCGCGACTGGCGCAATGATTTGCACACATACATTACGGCCGAATTGGGCAAAGAAAAGGAGTGAATATGAAAGGCATCATCCTAGCCGGCGGAACAGGTACGCGGCTATACCCAATCACCAAAGGTGTTTGCAAACAATTAATGCCGATCTACGACAAACCAATGATCTACTACCCGCTGTCGACCCTCATGTTGGCGGACATCCGGGAAATCCTGATTATTACCACACCCGAAGACCAAGCCTCATTCCAGCGCCTGCTCGGCGACGGCACGCAGCTCGGGTGCAAATTCAGCTACGCTATTCAAGAGGAACCGCGCGGCCTGGCGGAAGCTTTCATTGTCGGCGAAGAATTTATCGGTAAGGACAAAGTGGCGATGATTCTCGGCGACAACATTTTCTACGGCAACGGTTTCGGTGAAAGCCTCAAGCACTGCACCGACCCAGACGGCGGCATCGTCTTTGCCTATCCGGTGGCCGATCCGGAGCGGTACGGCGTAGTTGAGTTCGACGACAACATGCAAGCCGTTTCGATCGAGGAAAAGCCCACCAAGCCCAAATCAAACTATGCAGTCACTGGCCTGTACTTTTACGACAACGACGTTATCGAGATCGCCAAAAGCGTTAAACCCTCATGGCGCGGCGAGCTTGAAATTACCTCAGTCAACGAAGAATACCTCAAGCGCGGGCGTCTAAAGGTGGTGACCATGGACCGTGGCTCCGCCTGGCTCGACACCGGCACATTCAGCTCCATGACCGACGCTTCCCAGTTTGTAGAAGTTATCGAAAAACGCACCGGCCAAAAAATCGGTTGCATCGAAGAAGTCGCCTGGCAAGAAGGCTACATAACAGACGACCAACTCCGCAAACTCGCCGAACCCCTCACCAAATCCGGCTACGGTGAATATTTGCTGCGCTTACTTCGCGACTAATAGATCCATCACAAAGTGTTCCGTTAAGTACGATATTTGTTCTATTGGCAAGTGTTTCGTGTAATATTTATAATGCTAGTGCTAAAATTATACGTATGACCAAACGTATTCGGTCTTTATCCTCTGGCAAACGGTCTATCATGGCCCTGTCTATCATCGCAGCCATTGCCACTTCTTTGTATGTCGCACTTAAAATCATCCCCAGCTCACGCAACGGCAATATGGCCGAACCAATCGCGCAAACAACAAGCAACACGCCTTCCGCGCAGTCGTCGTATTCGGACGGAGAATACAGGGAGCCGGGCAATACGGTGCACGAAAACCAGGGGGAAGCCTCGGTTTCTGATACGGGAGGTAGGGCAAGCAGTAATACATCCGAGCCAAAAACATCATCAACGGGCGAGATTACAGTATACCTCCCTATCGCCAACTCTGTTATCACATCGGGGCAAGAGATTTCCGGAATATCGACGCTTCCACGCGTACACTACCGGATCATCGACAATGTGACAGGAGTCGTAGCTAGCGGCAGTCTGGAAGTTGTGAATGGCCGCTTTTCCGGAATACTCAACTTCTCTAATGCAGCACAAGAGGGTCGCGTAGACATATTCGCCACCAAAAGCGATTTGACCGAATATAGCAATGTTGAAATACCTGTGAGGTTCGAATGATCAGCATGCCTCTACGCAAATTGCTATTATTTTCGGCGCTCACGCTGTCGACAGTCTTCCTATTGTCCTTATCCACGCCGAAAGCCAGTGCAGCATATGACGCTGGTAGACTTATTGACGACTCCGTATTCCTGGACGCCAACAGTATGAGTGCGAACGACATACAAAACTTCTTGGTCGCAAAAAACAGCGGACTCAAGGACATGTACTTCTCACTTCAGTGCTATGGCCCAAACAGCACAGAACGACAACTGTACACTGCCGCCGGCGCGACGTGCGATACACCAATTCCCGCTTCACACATAATCTATTACGCGGCGCAAATCTACGGTGTCAACCCAAAGGTTATACTCGCTACAATGCAAAAAGAGCAAAGTTTGGTTACGGCACCAAACCCAACCGCTTGGCAGCTCAACTATGCCATGGGCTACGCGTGCCCCACGTCCGGGTCCTGCAGCAGCGACAGCTCATTCTCGTACCAGATTGATAGTGGCACTTGGGCGCTGCGATATCATTTCGAACGGGCGCGCGGCAATATGACATGGTGGCACCCAAGCTCTCAGTGGACATGTGGCACTGGCAAGCCGGACTACTACTTACCAAATCTATACCCTGGCCAAAACGTACACTTCTACGACCCCTACAGCAAAGTCCATTATGCAACAGTTTTTATACAAAATGCCGCCACCTCTTCATTCTATTGCTACACGCCACATGTATACAACAACCATAACAACAGTCCACACCCAGATGACCTAAAAGGCACTGTACGTTGTTATAACGATCCAGCACATCCACCTATGGGCGACAGGGGAAGATGTTACACCGGCAGCTTTGACTTTGTCTTAATTTTCGAGAGCTGGTTTGGCCCCACAACTGGTTTTCTGATCCGTACCTACGAAGACGGCCGCGTATATCTGCGCGGAGAAGGTAATTCTTATTACTATGTAACATCATACGACCAGCTTTTGGCCATCGGGTATGGCACAGTAATAAATGGCATGCTACATGCCGGCAAATCGTTCCTGAATTCACTGGATTACGCAGGAGACCTACCGAACGCTGTCCGCTTTGGCTCGGACACAGAAGAAGTGTACTTGTTCAGCAACGGGACAAGGCACTACATGAGCTACGACGTCTACCAAAGGTTCGGACAGCCCGCCGTCGGCGTGCTAGATAAGACAATGCGCGACCTGCTTCATGCAGGAAATGACACCACAACTGTCATTAGAGAATCGGGTAAAGAGGAGCTTTTTTGGGTCGACGGGGGAAAGCGTCATTATATAGGCGGCCCTGAAATATATATACAAAAAGGTTTTGCTTCAATACCAATAACAACATTGAACAAAAATGTATTGACTTTACTGCCAGAAGGTGCACCGATCCTGAAAAGTGGAACTCTTATTAAGACGAGTGATACAGGAGTGTACGGCGTCATCAATACAGGAGGCACATCACAAACACCCATACTGGCTGCTGCAGCTAAAACGCTCAATATAGGTGTCTTTGTTTACCCCTCTGCCCAACTTAACCAAATTCCCGTGGCCGGACAGCAATTTTCCCTATTAGTACGTGACGACGCAGATAATCTCTATTTGTTGGCCGGAAATAAAAAAATTCATTTATCTCCCGCTCAGTTGGCAAGCTCAGGGTATGAATACAGTGATTTCATTGTGGCACCCAATGAACTATTGTCCCGGCTTACAACAGTCGCTCCGGCAGGCAGCGTGCTTTTGATTAGAGGCGATATGGACGTCAGGGTATTTGAGGTTCAAAATCAAAAAATTCTACACATACAGACTGCGACAGATTTTAACCAGTTTGGCTATAGTTTTGATAATGTGGCAAGCATTCCGCGGGCCGCCATCGATCTGCTTTTTCCCGATACTACATTAGTCAAACTACCTGCCGGTGCCCTGTTCAGAATCGGGTCTGATCAGAAAGTGTATGTAATCAGCCAAGACAACAAAAAACACCACATCGCGAACGGCGAGGTCTTCGCCGCATACAATCTTGACTATAGCCAGGTTCGGTCCGTCAATATGGCAACGGCGGACCTGCACGAAACCGGCACACCATTAAGGTACTTTGCCAAAGATCCGGGAGGGTCACCATGGCTCATTATGAATGGCAGGCGCAGTTGGTTGGGCACACAAATGGCGACCGCTTTCGGCTTGCCGCCATCCACGACAACCATGCCATCATCAATACTAAATAAGTTGACGGTCGGCAGCAACGCTACGAAATTCATAAGAATTGGTAATAATACTACGGTGTTTGTTGTTGAAAACGGCCAAAAATACCCACTGGCCTCTCCGGCCGCTTTTGCGGCAGAGGGCGGCACGGATTGGAATCAAGTGATGTCTGTTAATCAGGACTTTGCCAACTCAATGCCAACCGGCGCAATGCGATTCTAGTCATTAACCCATTGACGAATCGGGGCTAAAACTAACTTACTCATGGATTTGTGGCGCATCCAGAAATGGGCGAGGCTTCACAAGGTGTTATAATTTTCAACATGAGAAAGAAAAAAACGAGCGGGCCATTAGTTTCTGTCGTTATTCTAAACTGGAATGGGTTAGAAGACACGCTGAGGTGTATCGATTCAGTACGAAACCTTAATTATGCCAATATCGAGATTGTATTGGTAGACAATGGATCAAAAAACGACGCAGCCAAGCTCGAAAAACTCACCTCCCCAGGAATGAAGCTTATCAAAAACAAATCCAATCTGGGTTTTGCAGGCGGTCAAGTTTCCGCACTCCCCCATTGTTCGGGCGACTTTATTTTGCTGCTCAATAATGACGCTGTCATAGACAAGGATTCCGTAAAAAAAGCTCTCGAAACTTTTGACGCAGACCCCAAAATCGCTGCTGTTGGAGGACGCACATACCCCTTTGATAAAAACAAAAAAAACATCACATTCTATGCCCATCAATGGATTAATCCGGTAACAGCTGATGTTATAACCCTGGGCGTTGACAATCAAAAAACAGAGGACGTGATTACCGTTTCCGGATCCTGTGTCTTTATACGAAAATCAGCAATCGATAATGTCGGCTACTTCGACGAACGTTTTTTTGCATATTATGAAGAATCAGATCTTTTTGCCAGATTCCTTAGGGCTGGATGGCGCATTGTATATAACCCAGCCATCATCGCCTACCATAAAGACAGAGCGTCCACCAAAGACAAGCAATATATGTACTATTATCTGATGCTCAAAAATCAGTTTTTGTTTGCCTACAAAAACTTCAGCAAAACAGCGCTTCAAGATTTTAAAAAAACATATTACCGTAATTTTCGGCGCTCATTATGGCTTTACTTGCGCAATGGGAGCCAGGAAACAATCCACAAAGCCCGAGTCATGTCCACGTTATGGAACTTGCGAGGCCTACCAAAGACGCTGCTCATACGCAAAAAAAGTCTTGCCAATAACCCGGCTTTCGATTACAACAAATTAATAATTTCACGCCTTCCGCTGCCGATCACCATTGTCATTGATGCCAACGGTATCGAAAGAAAAAAAATTACAAAGACACTAAAGAGTATACTATCACTTTCGACTACTCCATCAGAGATCCTTGTAATCACAAAACAACCGGTCAAAATGCCAGATCATTCCAGCTACATTCGGGTCGAGAATATAATTGACCGGGGCCTCTTTGAGTTAAGTGCCTATGACTATGGTTTGATGTGTTCCAATAACGATATTCTTGTCTTCTGGAACAACGAGATAGATGTTGTTAACGGCAAGGTGTCCGACGACCTGTTCACGACATTTCGCCTAATTAATCGCGAAGAGTGTGGAGCAATAGTTGCTGGCAATACAGTACGCAGACAATCACTAGACATTACCCGAAAGAACTCTTTGCGACTTATAGCAATTAAAAAGACTGATTTCGTGGAGTACATCAACAATCATTCCCAGATAGCCAGCATTAATAGCAGCACGCTCGGACACTACATCAATTGGCTCACCGCACATTGCAAGCCAATATTCTCAGCACCAATCCGATCAAGAGTTTTGTGCATCCCAGTTAGCCCCAACGCATCAGTGAGCGATATTCGCCTAATTAAACATTCCTTAATTTGGCACATGAAAAACATTGTTTGGCGGTCCGAGTTAGCTAAAAGATTCGCCGCCAAAGCAAAGCGCGTTGTCGCAGGCCTGCTTAGGCGCATTAAGGCTCGTATTACACCCCATGCGCCGAGTAATGGCGCGACGTCTCACGCCCCAACCAGGGATCTTGGCCAGTTCTATCTCGGGAAAGATACGCCTATTATAATCAATACCAGGGATCGTTATGAACCGCTACTTCAATTGATCTCCTGGCTCAAGAAAGCAGGGCACAATAAAATTGCCTTTGTCGATAATCAATCAACCTATCCGCCGCTCGTAAGCTTCTTTCGCACCTCTCCATACCAGTGCATCCCTCTGGGCCGAAATGGCATGCATAAAGCTCCCTGGGAGAGTTTTGCGGTAAGGTTTATTGCGAAAAATAAATATTATGTGGTCAGCGACCCAGACATCATACCTGTTGAGGCGTGTCCGGATGATGTTATAGATCGCTTTAAGGAGCTCCTCGAAAAGTACCCGGATATCCTAAAGGTTGGGTTTGGGTTGAAGATTGACGATATCCCAAATCATTACCCACTAAAAAAAGATGTAATATTATGGGAGTCTCGATTTTGGGATAAAAAAATAGAGATCGAAAAGGATGTATATCGAGCAGACATTGATACCACATTTGCTCTCTACAGGCCGGGGACGTGGTGGTGCCTTGGCCCCAGTCTAAGAACTGGTGGTAAATTGGTTGCCCGTCACGAACCATGGTATATCAACCCTCAAAAAATAACTGATGATGCTTTATATTACAAAATTCGTTCGAGCGATGAGGTTACGACGTGGGGCAAGGACGAGCTTCCCGCACATCATCTCAGAGCGCTGAAGAAAGAGGGGTTATTATGAACGAAGTACAACGAAAAATTGGCGCCGAGTTTTATGAGGCAAAAGAACGATTAGGCCTGCTTACGACTGGCGATCCCGGTGCCGGAGATAAGATTCAGGTTACCGACACATTCATCGTATCGGCGGCTCGCAAAGTAGACAAAAAGATAAAAAGCTATCCAAAACTCAAAGAATTCTTAAGTAGTGCGAGACGGGGTGCAAGAAAGTTAAAAATTATTGGCCAGCAAGCCAGACATAAAGTTCGTTTATCTGCCGCACGTCGCAGAAAAAAAGGCAGTCTTGAGCATAAAACAATCAGTCTTGAAGACATTGTGCTTAAGACATCCGAAAATCCGGTGGTCAGCATCATCATACCCGCCTTTAATAAATTTGAATATACAGTAGCCTGCCTCCATTCAATTGCCACGCGCGTCCCGCAAACAATTCCCTTTGAGGTGATCGTCGTAGATAACGCGTCCAATGATAAAACATCCAGTCTGTCGGCACTAAAAGGGTTGAAGTATATCCGCAACAAGGAAAACCTCGGCTTTGTCGGTGGCTGCAATGTAGGGGCGTCACACGCCGCCGGCGAATACATTGTTTTTCTTAATAACGACACTGAGGTTACACCCACTTGGCTATCAAAGCTCTACGAAACAATAACCAAAGACAAGTCTATTGGCTTGGTTGGGTCTAAAATAGTGTACCCGAACGGTTTGCTGCAAGAGGCTGGAGGCATCGTCTTTAATGATGCGTCGGGACTTAATTACGGCAAATTCGATCAGGCTGACGCCTACCAATACAACTATGTCCGCGACGTCGATTATTGCTCCGGAGCAAGCATCATAATATCGAAAAAGCTGTTCGATAAATTCGGGGGGTTTGACAAGCTCTATCAACCTGCGTATTACGAAGACACCGACTTGGCGTTTAAGGTCAGGAAGGAAGGTCTACGTGTCGTGTATCAACCCGAATCGGTCGTGTACCACATTGAAGGAGGAACAGCCGGCACGAACATTAATAGCGGATTCAAAAAATATCAGTCCATTAATCAGAAAAAATTCATAAAACGCTGGCGCGATGTTCTGCAACGCGATCACGTCACTCCCAATGATTATTACTTGGGCCGCGACAGATTTGGCAATAAACTAGCTCTCGTAATCGAAGAATCTGTGCCAAAACCGGACAAAGATTCTGGGTCTGTGCGAATGGTGGCAATTATCCGAAGCCTTCAGAGTTTGGGGTACAAAGTAACTTTCTGGCCAAACGACCTAACTAGGCAGTCTCCTTACACTGAAAACCTACAACAACTTGGTGTCGAGGTAGCGTATGGCAATGTCGACTTTATGCAGTTTTCCAAGCATTTTGCGCACTACTATGATGTAGTAATAATGTCTAGGCCAGAAATCTGTGCAAAGTATATTAACGTATGCCGCTCCCTTTATGTTAACGCACAACTTATATACGATACTGTGGATTTGCACTATGTTCGGTTGCTGCGCCAAGCCGATTTTGAGCCACAGAACGCCGAAAGGCTTAAGGAGTTGTCCAAATGGTATGAAATTCTTGAAAAAGGTCTTATGGAGCGTGTGGACATAACATTGGTTGTCAGTTCTAGAGAGATCGAATTACTCAAAGAACAAGGCGTTAATAGCCCGCTGGCGATCGTCTCCAACATTCACCAGATCAACGAGCAGGCGTACAAAAACGGCTTTTCTGACCGCAAGGACATCGTTTTCGTCGGCAATTACGCCCATTTGCCAAACGGGGATGCGGTGCGGTGGTTCGTTAGAGACATCTTCCCGCTGATCCGCAAAAAGAATAAAGACATCCGGCTCCACGTCGTCGGCTCAAACATGCAAGAGAATTTGGCGTCGGAACTCAAAAACGTAAAAGGTGTCGTCACGCACGGTTTTATGAGCGACAAGGATCTTCGCGCCCTGCTAAAGAATTCCCGCATCTTTGTCTCGCCGCTCCGGTACGGCGCCGGCGTCAAGGGTAAAATCGGCCAATCGATCGAGTTCGGCCTTCCGGTCGTGACCACGTCGATCGGTGCCGAAGGCATGTACCTCGAAAACAACAAGTCCTGCTTAATTGGTGACTATGCCGAAGAATTCGCCAAAGCGGTAATCACGCTTTACTCGGACGAAAAACTGTGGCAAACCGTCAGAAGCAATGCCAAAAAAGTACTGGAAGACAATTTCTCTTACGAAGTGGCTAGGCAGAACCTAAAAAGGATTTTGAAATGAAAATAGGCTCTGTCTCCGTAAAAAAACTCAACAAACGCTCCATTGTCCAGGCGGAATACTCCGATGGACCGGTCGAGGACGAAATCCTAAAGATCGTACAGGATCCCAACTTCGAAAAACGCAGGTCCGAAATCTTAAACAACGATCCGTCGTGGCCGGTGCGCTACCACCTGTCACCCATCCGCGCGAACTTGGTTAACTGGTACAGCTTTGACAAAAAAGCCCGCGTTCTTGAGATCGGTGCGGGCTGCGGCGCCATCACCGAAGCACTCGTCAAGCAGGATGTCCATGTTGACGCCCTGGAACTTTCGGAGCGGCGCGCAATCATCAACGCCACGCGCAACCAAAAGGCAAAAAATCTGAACGTTTTAATCGGAAACCTCGAGGTGCTCGAAGCGACTAGGCCGTACGATTATGCGGTCTGTGTTGGCGTTCTGGAATACGCCGGACGGTTTACATCCGGGGCCAAGCCGTACGAAATGTTTCTTAAAAAAATCAATAGCGTGCTTACCCCGGGCGGAACGTTGCTGTTGGCGATAGAGAACAAATTCGGCATCAAATATTTTAACGGATCCAGGGAAGACCATACCGGAGCATTTTACGACTCATTGATGGATTATCCTAAAAACGAAGGAGTCAGGACGTTCTCCAAAAAAGAACTGCAAGAATTGTTCGACGCTACAGGCTTCGAGGAGTTGCGATGGTTTTTTCCTGTTCCGGACTACAAACTGCCGCGCCTGGTTTTGTCCGAGGTCGCACTCGAGACAAATCTTCCGCCCGCACTCCTCACAAAACTGCATCCCGCGCCAGCACCGGACCGAACCAGGGTATATAACGCTTCCGAGCAGCTCCTGCTTCGCTCCGTACTGAAGGCCGGAATGTTCGCGGAGATGTCAAACTCGTTCCTGGTAGAAGCCAAGAAAGGAAACAAATGAGTAACAATCAGATTATCGCCGCTTTGGGACAAATGGGTAGGAAGGAACAATTCCGGCTCATAACAACGCTCGAGATACAACCCAACAGCACACTGGTGGCCAAAAAAACTGCTTATACGCGCCGCGCGCAACCGCACCTGCTCCAGCTCGTGCGCAATTACGACACAATCCAGGCCTATATACAAAAAAAGACGTCCGACGTCGCGCTCGCCGGCATAATCAAGAAGACCAACAACGCTCTTTATTTTGAATACATCGACGGCGACAGTGCCGAAACGCTACTCTTGGATGTCATTATCAAAAACGACCAAAAAAGGGCGAAGCAGATCATCAAGGACATATTCGATGCGATCGACCTCTTTACCCGCCCTGTCGGCGAAGCAAGCGGCGGGGATGCACCGGACTTTCTTGCAGACATCAAGCGCATGCAAGACGAAAAAATGATGCGTACGGCCATCCTGGACTGCAACTTTGATAATTTTGTGTACGGCAAAAAATTGACGCTGATCGATTATGAATGGGTATTCCCAGCGACAATACCTTCCGACCTCATCAAAACCCGAGCACTGGTCAATTTCTTCGAGCGATACTTTGACGCCTTGTCGTTCGTCGCTTCCCCGAACAGGCCATTTCTGCAGATCAATGCACACACCGCTTTGCTCGTTCCCGAATTTATCGCGTCGGCCTACAAAGATCTTTTGAGCAAAGAGGCGATTACGCGTTTTGTTAACTTCGAGCATGGATTTCAACAATTCGTAAACGGAAGATCAGGGCAAGCCAAAACCGACCTGCAGTACCACACCATCCTTGTCAACTACTGCCGGCCGACGATGCCGGACAGTTTCATGCACAACCAAAACGACATCCGACGCTTGGAGCAGGAAACGTCCGAGCTCAAAGAAGAAAACGCGGAGCTGCGACAAAAACTCCAGGACATTCTCGAATCAAGATCCTGGAAACTCTTACAAAGGGTACAAGGAGCGAAAGGTCGCCTCGGAAAATTATTTAAGCCGTAACTTACTTGGAATCGTTCACGTCGCTGATGATTATTTGGTGCTCCGGATGCACGATGGCGTGCTTCATATCCCAGCCGCCCGTATCGAAACCGACTGCGTCCTCAATTCTGTCGTAAATAACCTCGTCGTAGTTGCTTGCGGCCGCACCTGAAACGCTATAACTGCCGTCGGTAAATATATTTCGCAGTCGAAAGTCCACGTTATACTCTTTGCCAGGCTCCAACTCTCCTACCTGGACACCCATAACCCTGGTGTTTGTCGCGAACACAAACCTTCCCTCGGCGTCTTGTATGACAACGCCTAACCGAGGATCTTTTAATGGCTTTCTGATCTTGACCCTTGCCCGTATAATCATCTCTTCGTTGGGCGCGAAAGAAGACCTCTTCTTGCCGCTGGCGTCCAAGAGCGAAAATGTCAGCCTTGCACTCCCGTCTCCCATCCTTTTACTTTGGTTGCTAGTTGGCTGCTGTTGGGACGATTGGCCAAGGTTGAGCTCACTATAGCGGGCCGCGACCAGCTTCGGACTGCCCTCGCACACAATGCGGCCGCCATCAAGCAAAATTGCTCTCTTGCAAAACCGTTGCACAGCGCCCATGTCGTGGGTGACCAAAATGACCGTTTTATTCTGTTCTTTCAGTTTGCTAAAGTAGTCAAAGCACTTGCGCTGGAATGCCTCGTCCCCCACGGCCAACACCTCGTCTAGCACCAAAATTTCCGCGTTCGCCCGGATTGCGATAGAGAAAGCCAAACGCACTTGCATACCGGAGCTGTAATTTTTGAGCTTTTGGTCCATAAAACGTTCGAGCTCCGCAAATTCGACGATATCCTTGTACATGGCATCCATCTCCGCATGACTGAATCCGAGCAGCGCTCCGTTCAGATACACGTTCTCGCGACCTGACAGCTCACCATTAAACCCCACACCCAGCTCGATAAACGGCGTCAATTTGCCGTTAACAATAACTCTCCCTTTATCTGGCGTATAAATCTGTGCGATAAGCTTGAGTAGGGTGGACTTACCAGAACCATTGCGGCCAACAACCCCAAAGAACTCGCCTTTCTTTACTTCGAACCATATGTCTTGCAGGACGTTTTGCGTCTCGTAGCTCCTTTTGTGGCGCCAAAAGTTTATTATCAAACCTTTCAGGTTATTAATGTTTTCGTGCGGTAATTTGAATGATTTTGACACCGCCTCGACTTTAATAGCAACATCATTACTTGTCATAAGTTCTCCGCGAATGTTTTAGACTGTTTCTTGAAATACAAAACCCCAATCAAGAAGCACACTACCACGATCATAAACGGAATAAGGGACTTCCAGTTTGGCAATAACGACCAGGTTGTCACCGTCTCTTTGGTTACCAAACTATATCGTGCATCCTGGATGGCTTGCGCAACAGGATTAATAAGAAGAATTTTTTGGAAGAGTTCATTTGGTATCAAAGAAAGCGGATATAGGATGGGGGTTATATAAAAACCCGCCTGGATAATAATATCCCATATGTTGCCAAGATCTCGAAATTTGACGAACGCGGCAGCCAAAAAGAACGACAACCCCAGAGCAAAAATGTAAATCTCCGCAAAGCTTAAAGGCAACAAAAACAGTGTCCAAGTAACATCAACCTTGTTCAATATCAGAAAAGCCGTTACTACGATGAGGTTCAAGCACAGATTAATTAACGCTGAAAGGCTTGCCGAAATAACAATAATCCAGCGGGGAATTTTGATTTTTCGTATTAAGTCGCCCCTCGCAACGATGGAGCCAAGGCTTTGTCCAGTTGTTTCACTAAAGAAACTCCAAAGAACAATACCTAGTAATAAATAAATGGGGTAGTGCGGAATATCTGAGCCGATACGCAAAAACTTAACAAAGACAACATATAGTATAGAAAACATCAATAGGGGCTTGAGTAGCGACCAGGCGTATCCCAGCACCGATCCCTGGTACCGCAGTTTAAAATCAGTAACAACCAGTTCGCGGAGCAGCGCGCGGTTCTGTTTGCTCAAAATCTTTTGTATTACCATAGGCTTATTATTGATTATACAGAAACACAAAACTGTTTTTTGTGTTTTCTTTTGTTCCTCTAGTATAAGATAAGAGGTATATGGAAACAAAGCAGCCGCACGTCTTTGTGGTGATCCCCAATTGGAACGGCGCGAAAGATCTGCCGACTGCGATTGATGCCGTGCTGGCGCAGTCGTACACGAACCTAACGCTTGTTGTTGTAGACAACGGCTCGACCGACAAGTCGCGCGAAATAATCGAAGCTTACCAGCGAAAAGACCCGCGCGTTAGGCACATCTACAACGACAAAAACTACGGCTACACCGGCGGTATGAACCCCGGCATGCAGCTTGCGATAGGCGAAGGGGCCGAGTACGTGGCCGGCTGTAACAACGACGCCAAACCGCACAAGGACTGGCTCAAACACCTAGTTACTTTTTTAGAAAAACATCCGTCCTACGGCACGGCCGCTTGCAAACTGCTGCACGCCGACGGCAAGACCATCGATAGTACCGGCGAAGAATATTCGATGTGGGGACTACCTTTTCCACGAGGCAGGAGCGAGGCCGTCATCGACCAGTATGATGATCAGACAGAGATATTCGGCGCATCAGGAGGCGCAAGCATGTACCGCGTCAAAATGCTGCGGGAGGTGGGCATATTCGATCAGGATTTCTTCGCATACTACGAAGATACCGATTTAAGCTTCCGATCCCAGTTGGCCGGCTGGAAAGTCGCATTTGTGCCGCAATCGATTGTGTACCACGCCATCGGCCAGACCAGCGCCCGTCTCGACAAGGGCAAAAAGCGCGCCGCAGGGTCCGCCAACAGTTTTACCACCACCCAGTTCATGAAAAACCTGCCATTCATCATCGTCAAAGACCTACCAATTGGGCTGTGGTGGCGCGTTGTCCCGAGATTTATGCTGGCCTACACTATGTTTTTCTTCCGGTCAATCCTCGACGGCAGGGGAGCGGCCGCCCTCAAAGGCGCCGCCATCTTCTGGCTCAAACTACCCAAAAAACTCATCCAGCGCCGCCGCATTCAAAAAACCCGCAAAATATCCAACCAGCACCTGTGGAACCTCCTCATCCACGACCTGCCCCCAAACGCCGAAAAACTAAGAAAACTCCGTTCGTTCTGGCACAGCCTCGCACAGACGCAAAACAAAGTATAATCACCCGTATGGATAGACCGGTAATCACTATCTTAGGAACAGGGTATGTAGGGCTGACTACGGCGGCATTGTTTTCGGCTGCCGGGTTCAAGACATTTGTTGTTGATCCTAATGCCGAACGCCTGGACAGCGTTCGAACGGGCAGATCGTTTTTTTATGAGGAGGGGCTGGATCCGGTTATTGCAGCGGGAGTGCGCAGTGGCTTGCTGGTACCCACAGCTTCTTACGAAGCATCGGTGTCCAATAGCGACATTGTGATTTCCGCCGTGGGCACGCCGGACAATCCTGACGGCAGTTCCAATTTGTCGTATGTATTCGCCGCCGCAAACGAGGCAGCCAAATACCTGAAACCCGATGCCGTATACGTGCAAAAAAGTACGGTGCCGGTCGGCACTGGCGGACGCATTAAGGCATTGTTTGCCGATGCTGGCATTACAAACACGTATGTTTCTAATCCTGAGTTTCTGCGAGAGGGCACAGCATTACAGGATAGCCTTTGGTTTGATCGGATTGTTGTCGGCGGGGACGACCGAACGGCGCTCGACAGAGTGCTGGACTTATACCGACAGGTAGAAAAGGCCCGCGACAACATTGCCGCCCTCGCCAAACTCACCCCTCCCAAACAAGCCAAATCCGGGCAGTACATCAAGACCAACCTGGAAAGTGCCGAACTCATAAAGGTCGTATCCAACGCCTTTTTGGCGCTCAAAATATCGTTTGCCAATTCTATAGCGCAGATTGCCGACAAAGTTGGCGCCGATATCAATGAAGTAATGGATGCCGTCGGCGCCGACCCGCGTATTGGGCGCGCTTTCCTGAATGCCGGACGCGGCTATGGCGGCGGTTGTTTTCCCAAGGACGTTAGTGGCCTGATTGCCGCAGCCCTGGACAAAGGCGTCAACTTGGAGATAATGCGCGCGGCGCAAGAGGTGAACGATGCCATGCCAGCCTACATCACCGAAAAACTACAGGAGGCTTTGGGCGGATCGTTTGAAGGGTGCAAAATCGCGGTGCTCGGGCTGGCGTTTAAGGCCGGGACGAGCGACGCCCGCTGCTCCCCTGGCGTCAGTTTTGTGAACACACTACTGGCCCGCGGCGCCCAGGTGAACGCCTTTGACCCCCAGGCCAATGGGGAGGCGTCGCACTCTTTGGACGAGCGTGCCCACCTTACCGTCTCAATCGAAGATGCACTGAAAGGCAGCGACGCGGTTATCGTTGCCACCGAGTGGCCGGAATTCTTATCGTTCAGCCCTAAGGATTATGCCAAAAACCTGGCGGGCAACGTCTTTGTCGACGCCATGAACCGCTTCGACATCCAAGCCATGACCGGCGCAGGGCTACGCTACATCGGTGTCGGCCGCGGGCCGCGCACGTAGCAGCACGACAAGTGCCATGCCGGCCAGCAACCACCACTGGGCGGCTACTGCTTCGTTGCTCCAGGTGTGCAGCAGCATGTTCGTCAGGACGTACGCCCAAAAACTGACGCCCAGCACGGCCGCAAAGTCACTATTCAGGCGGCGCAGGCGGATATACACCAGAACATTAAGTGCGACGAACACCGCCAGCCCGATTACACCCACCTCATAACCAATCTGAATGTAATAATTCTCGGTAAGCTGTCCGCCTTCTGGATTCCGGATAGATACCAGCCCGGCGGTGCCCGGTCCGTGACCGAACGGCTTGTCCGCGATGCCTTCCAACCCTTCTTTGGCCAGGAGCAGGTGCAGGTCGTTCGAATCCAGATCGGCCACTTGTTCGGTCGGCTCACTGTGCACTATATACCGCTGGAAAAACGCGGTATCGCGCAAGGCAACTGCCAGGCCTAAAATCACCAAGACCAACCCGGCAGCCACCGGCCAAAAACGCCGCAGCCAATGCAACACGATCCGGCCAAACCGCCACCATACAACCAAACCGAGGGCCAGGGCAGCCCCCAGCCACGCGCTGCGTGAAAAGGTCAAGAAGATGGCCGTTAGATGAAGCACCAGGGATAAAGCAAACATATACCGAACACGAGACGCTTGCGCCTTGAGGAAGAAGGCCAGCAAGGCAGCCGCCGGCAAAATCAGATATGCGCCAAGCGCGTTCGGCTCGCGCAAGGTAGACATAATGCGGGGTAGGTCAGGATTGTCCTCTATAAAAAATGCAGGTCGCGTGCCACGCTCTAGCCCATAGCCTAGGTGTGTCAATATGTCACTTGGTAAAAAATACTGCACAACACCTAGACCAGCCACGATGGTGCTGACGACTAATATAAGTTTAACGATTGAACTAAATGCGAACTTACCCGGATACAGCCGCATGGCACCATATCCCAACACCAAGAATGCTGGCAGACGCGTGTTGTAAACGATGCCGAGCAGCGCGCTTTCTTGATAAATATTCGAATTCAGCCACCAAAGCAAAATGTGAACAAACAAATACACAGCCGTCAGGCCGACTAACCACAGAAACAGCCTATCCCAAACTCGCTGCTGCCATACTAAACAAATTGTGAACACGACTACTATGGCCAAAAATACATCTTTTCCAATCTTCCATATCTCAAGACCGCCTGTGAGCAAACTCAAAGACTGCGCCAAAAAGACATGGAACGGCATGTATATGAGTAGTGTTAGTGCCGCCCATAGCGATATTCGACGCAAAACAATCATCAGGTATAATTATACAATCGATGAAAAAGCATATTGTTATTGATGCTCGTATCCGCCGCTCCAGCACCGGCCGGCCGCTTCACGAACTAGTTGAACATTTACAGAAATACGACCACAAAAACAGATACACCATACTCGTCCAACCGGACGACGGTTGGGAAATGACAAACCCCAACTTCACTACCCTCCCCTGCCCCTTCCCTCAATTTTCGCTCAATCCCCTAAACGAACTGCTCTTTGCTTGGCAACTCTACCGGCTCAAGCCGGATCTTATACATTTTGGCATGACCCAGCAGCCTCTGCTCTACTTTGGCAACATCGTCACCTTTACCCACGACCTGACCATGCTGTACCACGTACGAAAAAAGAGTACGGTGAATGGGCCGTACTGGCTACGCATAACACTGTATAAATTTCTACTATGGTGGAGCCACCGAAAGTCAAAGAAGATCATTACGTTCGCCCAAAAAACCGCCGAGGACATTGCAAAATTACACCCCTTCACCAAAGACAAGCTGGTAGTTATTTATGAAGCGCCGGGCGCAGCCATCGTGAATGCCAAGCCGGCCAAGCCCAAGTTTAATTTCGGCAAATATATCATGTACCAGGGCACCGCATTCCCGCACAAAAACCTGCCTCGGCTGATTGAGGCGTTCGATATTTTGCATAAAAAGTACCCCAAGCTCAACTTGGTGCTTGTGGGCAAGACCGAGAAGCACTACGAAGAACTGGCAGAACTGGCCAAAAAACATCCGTCGCACAAAAACATTATCTTTACCGGCTTTTTATCGGACGCCGAAAGCAGGTGGACTTTTCAACACGCTGAGCTATTTGTAACACCTACCCTCATTGAGGGCGCTGGACTAAATCCACTCGAAGCCATGGCCTGCGGCACGCCGGTGGTTGAATCTGGCGTCAGCGTCATGCCTGAGTATGCCGGCAAAGCCGCACACTATTTCGACCCATATGACCCCGAGGACATTGCCGCAAAAATCAGCGAGGTATTAGATAACAAGAAGTTGCGCGACAAACTTATTGCTGCCGGCTACAAGCAGATCAAAAAATACTCATGGGACAAGTTCGCCAAGGAAGTATTGGCGGTTTACAAATCACTTCTCAAAGAGTAGCAAGGCACTATTCAACAACCGGCTTTAGGACAACGCGGCGGTCCTTGCCTTCGCCGATGGATTCACTGACAATGCCCCATTCGGCGGCAACCTTGTGCACGGTGCGGCGGTCGGCGGCATTCATGGGCTTGAGCTCCATTGGTTCGCCGGTCTCCTTGACCTTCTTTACCCAGGTTTCGGCAGTCTTGGCCAGGCGGCGGGCGCGCTGCTTCTTGTATTCAGCCACGTCAACGTTCACGCGAGTATACTCGAACCCCTGGTTCTTGAGCGCGCTCGACACCAGAAACTGCATAGCACGCATATTCTCGCCCTTCTGCCCGATCAAGAAACCGTTGAGGCGGGTCGAGGGCACTTCGAGCTCAATCACATCATCTTCGCTTGTTGCGTACACGTCGGTGTTAAGCCCGAAGAACGAGAGCAAGTCTTCCAGATATTTCTTGGCATACAGGATTGCTTCTTCCATTATGTATTCCTCCGCTTAGCAACTTTGCTGCCCTGGCGGCGGCGGTTCGGATCTTTCTTTTTAACAACCTCGCCTTCAACCACCTTCTTGCCGTCTTTAGCCTCAACAGCCGCCTCCATTTCCTCAACATCCTCACGGAGTACAATCGCCTGCTGGACCATCGCTACCAACCCGCTAGCCAGCCAGTACAGCGCCAACGCCGAAGGGAGATTAACGGTAAAGATGAAAATCATGGCCGGCAGGAAGAAGCGCATGCTGCGGCCGACCGAGGCGTTAACCTCGGCCTGGTCAGCCTGCTTGCCTTCTTTGGCATCACGCAAGATGTCGCGCAGGCGGCGAGCATCCTTAGTGTCGGGCGACAACTGCTTGCTCTGGTAGTACTGGGCTACGGCACTACCGACAACAATAACCATGGCCGGCCAATAGATACCGTTTACGCCCAGCGCGGCTTTCGTGAGATCCACTACGCCGAACAGTGTGGCGTCAAACTGGTCAATGTGGGTCGAGATGTACTCAATCCAAGGCAGGTTTTGGATAAAAGAATATGAAAAGGTTTCGACCTGCATCGGGTCTTTCAGGATTTTCTGCAACCCAGCATACAGACCAATCAGGATGGGTATCTGCAAAAGCAGTACGCCGAGCGTACCGAACGGGTTGATGCCACGCTCTTTATAAAGCTCCATCATCATGAGCGACTCTTTGCGCCGGTCGCCGGCAGCCTCTTTCTTGATGCGCTTCAACTCCGGCTGGATTTTGCGCATCACCTTTACCTGATGCAGCTGCTTCTTAATGAGCGGCCACATCAGAAGTCTGATGATGATTGTGAGGATAATGAGCGCCAAGCCAAAATTGTGCCCGGGCAAAATTCCGTAAATTAGCACCAATAGGTTAAAAATTGGCTGAACGATTAGCGCATTCCAGAGCTCACCCATCTACTTACTATTCTCCTTTTGTTCTATAATAGCACGCTTCCCCTCTGTTTCTGGTACATCGCGTATAACATTTGCCCGCCCAAGCAAATCTAAAACGATCCTCTGGAGTGTTGCATGGGGCATCCTGGCAACCTCATCGCCATACACACTAATCAATAAATCGTACGGCTCACTGATGAGGTCGGCATTCTTGCGAATAATTTCGTAGATGCGGCGGCGGATGCGGTTGCGCACCACTGCAGACTTATTGACCTTGCGGCCAACAACAACCGCCGCTCGCCACACTTCCTGGCGGTTATTGCGCACATATCGCAAGGTAAGCAGCTGACCGCGAACCGTCCGGCCTCGCTTGAGCACGAAGCGGAGACTGTTCCTGCCGTGAAACCGGTGCTTACTGCTTATCATTGCGGCCAACCCCCGGGGCTCTTACCTGGCCCCTTTTATTATTGCTGGTGTTAGGCCGTGAGCTGCTTGCGACCCTTGGCGCGGCGGCGAGCCAATACTGCACGCCCGGCGCGAGTGGCCATGCGCTTCAAAAAACCGTGCTCCTTAGCACGCTGACGTTTTTTGGGTTGAAAAGTTCGTTTTGGCATAGGTATCCTTTAAGACTTAAAGTAACCGGTGGTCAAAGAGTTTTACGGTCAGTCATTAATTATACAGCAAAACTTCCCGCTCCCCTCTTTTTGCGATTACTTTCCTTGTTTTTTAAACAATATTTACCCCACTAATTTTAGCAGGTTTTCCACATATATCCAAGTCTTGTCCACAGTTTTACAGATATGAGTGTTGATTGTGTATAAATCACCATCAAATTCCATCAGCCCATTTTTATGGTAAAAATATGTGGAAAAGTATGCAATTCTGTCGTATAGTCATGTGTATAAGGTTTTGTGAGAGAGGGTATGCAACAACCGTCCAGTTTGTGGCAGGCAGTATTGGGAGAAATAGAGCTGTCGATTTCACGCGGCAACTTTATTACCTGGTTTAAAAACACTGCATTGCTTAAACAAGACGAGGAACGCATCGTTGTCGGGGTACCAAACGTATTTATTAAGAACCAGCTCGAAAAAAAGTACCACGGACTGATCGTTGAAACACTTAAAAAAGTTGGTGCTGGTGAGCTGCAGGTTGAATACAAAATCCACTCCAACCTCACACCCTCTCGCGAAGAAGATCCGGTAGTACTAAAGCCGACGCCGGTAGCAGCCACCAAAACTGCGCCGCGCGTCCAAACGACAACCCCTCTCACCCACTCCTACCGCCAAGGGTTGAACGAACGCTACACTTTTGAAAACTTCGTGGTCGGTTCGGGCAACGAACTGGCGTACGCCGCTTGCCAGGCGGTGGCAGCCAACCCGGGCACCAAGTACAACCCACTTTTTCTATATGGTGGCGTGGGTATCGGCAAAACCCACCTTGGCCAAGCAGTTGGTAATGCATTATTAGCAGCCCGGCCAAACATTCGTGTAGTATACGTGACGAGCGAACAATTCCTGCAGGAATTTGTAGATGCGCTGAGATACAAGAAAACGAGCGACTTCACCAATCACTACCGCAGTGCCGATGTTTTGATTGTTGATGATGTGCAATTTATTGGCGGCAAGGAAAAGGCTCAGGAAGAGTTCTTCCACACCTTTAACACCCTGCACCAGGCTAACAAACAGGTTATCCTGACCAGCGACAAACCGCCGCGTGACATTGCCGGACTCGAAGACCGCCTACGCTCGCGCTTTGCCGGCGGCATGAGCATCGACATGCAAACGCCAGACTTCGAAACCCGCTGCGCCATCCTAAAGATCAAAGCATCTTCACACAATGTCACCCTTCCCAACGACGTCACCGAATATCTGGCAACCCATATCCAAACCAATATCCGCGAACTCGAGGGTGCGCTCAATCAACTGCTGGCCTTTTGCGAAATGCGTGGACTGGAACCAAACTTGACGATTGCCACCAGTCTGATTGGCAGCAGCCAAACCAGACCAAAGCACATTAGCGCCCGCCAGATCATCGAACGCACCGCCCGCTACTTCCAGGTTCAGGTCGAAGACATCTTGGGTCCGAAGCGTGATAAAGACATCGTGATCCCACGCCAGGTAGCGATGTACATGTTGCGGAGCGAACTACACCTCAGCTTCCCAAAGATCGCCAAAGAACTGGGGCGGAAAGACCACACCACCGCCATCCATTCCATCGAAAAAATCGAGCGCGAAGTGCGTATCGATGCCGACCTTCGTGCCGCCATCTCTAGCATCAAGGGCAAACTGTATGCGTAAGCTAGAAGTAAGAATAAAGAATAAAGATGCAAGAAGATTGACCTCCAGGCGATCTTGTGCCCATACCATGGGGATCAGCTGTGCAAAAGCTATGTGGACGGCCGCAATAGCCAGTGGAAAACCACCCCAGACAATACACAGCAATTCACCACTCGAACAAAAAACGTGTGCAAAAACAACCATTTTTACGCCTCTAACCGACAATTATTCCCGACATTTCCCACAACCAGTTTTGTCCGGTTTTATCTGTTTTAACACACTTTTCCCCATAATCCACACGGACAATAAGTATAATAACTATTCATTTAATTAATGAGCAGAAAGGTCTGAGGAGAAAAACCGATGAAGCTGCAAGTTACCCAGGAGAACCTGAACAAAGCACTGAGTACCGTGGCCCGCGTTGCAAATACCCGGGGTACTTTACCTGTGCTGGCCAATGTGCTCATCAAGACGGTCGGCGGTCGTTTGAGTATTGCCGCGACCAACCTCGACATCGCCATTACGCATTACATCGGCGCCAAAGTATCTGAGGAGGGTGCGATTACGGTGCCCGCCCGGCTGATGCAGGATTTTGTGAGCAGCCTGCCGGCCGGGGTTATCGACCTCAAATTAGATGACTATAAGCTGAATATAGCCACCGATCAGTATCAGTCGGTTATTAACGGCGTATCGGCGGAAGAGTTTCCGGTGATGCCATCTATTAGTAAAGGCAAGACATGGAGCATTCCAGCCAGCGAATTCAAAAGGAGTCTGCAGCAGGTAGTGATTGCCGCCTCCAACGACGAGGCTCGCCCGGTCCTTACTGGCGTATATCTGCACACTGTTGACGGTAGTTTGTATATGGCTGCTACCGACAGCTATCGCCTAGCGGAAAAAGAACTCTTTAAAACAGACGAACAGATTAATTTGCTGGTGCCGGTTACCGCCATGAACGACCTGTTGCGCATCGTGAGCGACAGTGACGACGAAGTGCGCGTAACCAGTGATGACCAGCAGGTATTGTTCCAGGTAGGTGATGTGGAGCTGGTGGCCCGCCTCATTGAGGGTAAGTACCCCGACTACCGCAAACTTATCCCGCAAACATTTGAAACCACCGCCATGCTCAAGCGCGCCGACCTTTTGAATGCAACCAAGATTTCCAGCCTTTTTGCCCGCGAGAGCGCTGGCAGCATCACGTTAAACGTTGATGAGAGTACGCAAGAGCTGAGCATTCGGTCTGTGGCTTCGCAGCTGGGTGAAAACACCGCGCATGCTGCGGCCAAGGTAACGGGCGGCGGTTCCATTACGCTCAACTCCCGCTATCTGCTTGACGCCCTGAATGCCCTGTCAGGTGACGAGGTGAGCTTCTCCTTTAACGGCAAGCTCGAGCCAACAGTTTTGCGCGATCCGGCAAATGTCAGCTACACTCACATTGTCATGCCGCTCAAGAGTTAAAATAAAGGGATGATACGAAAGCTCCGGCTGCAAAACTTCCGGTCATATAAGGATGCGGTTTTTGAAATCGGGCCGGGTGTAAACATTGTTGTAGGGCCGAATGCCAGCGGTAAAACTAATTTGCTCGAGGCGGTCTTGGTGTTGGCGCACGGCAGTTCGTACCGTACCAAAGACGCAGAGCTTGTGTATTTTGGTAGCGAATGGGCGCGTTTGGATGCGGATGCGGTCGATGGCAAGCGCGTGGTCAAATACCAGTTTCAGGGCCCTGAAAAGATATCTAAAACGTTTGAAATAGACGACCATGCACTCACCCGCCTCACGCCGGCGCGCATGCTGCCCGCGGTGCTGTTCGAACCGAATCACTTGTTGCTATTAAACGGATCGCCAGATTTGCGCAGATCATTCCTGGACGACCTGCTTGAGCAGGCCAAGCCGGGATTTGGTGCAACGAGGCGTCACTACAAACGCGTGTTAACCCAACGGAATGCACTGCTCAAAAACAACCCGCACAATTTACGTGAACAGCTTTTTGTGTGGAATATCCGTCTGGGGGAATTGGGTGGACAAATTGTTCGGGAGCGAGTTGCGCTTATTGAACGCTTTGGGGCGCACGCCAGCGAGTTATACAGCAAGCTGGCCGATAAAGAGCACAAAATAGAGCTAATGTATCAAACTAGTTTTGATCCGAACAGTTACGAAACGGCGCTGCTACACAAGCTGGAATCGTCGGTTGAGCTGGATGTTGCACGCGGCTTTACTGCTTACGGGCCGCATCGCGACGATCTGGTGGTTCGTATAGACAGCCATCCGGTGCAGGATGCAGCATCGCGCGGCGAAGCTCGGACCATGGTACTGGCACTCAAAATTATGGAACTACAGCTATTAGAGGAGCTGTCTGGCAGGCGTCCCCTGCTCCTGCTCGACGACGTCTTTAGTGAGCTGGACAACAAACGCCGCCAGTCATTAACTGAATTTTTACAAAACCACCAAACCCTTATAACTACCACCGATGCGGATGTGGTGGCTGGTCATTTTGCCGACCACTCCGTTATATCAACGGTTCGCTAATACGGTGAAACAGATCGCCAAGAGAGTGTCAACTATACCTAGCCGACGATCTTAATAACTTCCTCGGCCACATTCATGGCCATGGCGCCGCCGTTCTGAGGTGCGGGAGCAACTCCGTACCGCTCCGCGAGGTCCAAGGAGGGCAGCTGGTGTAGCTGGACGAAGAGTATGTAGTCGCGACCGGGGCCGTTGGGCACGAACAGGGCGCGCCCGGCGGTTGCATCGCTAGGAGAAACCGGCTTGCCGTCACCAGAGAAATTGTAGTAGACGTCAAACCCGGGGAATCTTGGATCCTGAAGTGGTTCGACACCCTCGCTGGCGTACGGCGCAACGAAGTACTCGGGCTGCAGTTGTTCATTCATAGGGATCATAGTTACACCCAGCCTTCTCTTGGTTTCTGGACTGATGAAGAACATGGTGTTTTCGCCCAGAGCGCCCGGTGGCTCTGTATACTCGGGGTTAGTAGGGATTTTCGATCCAAGAGCCTCCTCGACAGCTGCCGCCAGGTCGCCGTGCCCGCCGCTTTGCAGCTCGCCGACCATGGCCATAAACCGTTCCAGAGGCGTTCCGGTTACAGCAGGTGCCTCTGGATTGCCGGGTTCCTGTGGAGTGTCTGGCGGGTTCGGGTCCGAAACACCTGGCGGCGTGTTACCCGGGTCGCCGTCACCTCGGCTTGCAAGATAGGCGACCCTGCTACTCCGACTGCAGCAACGGCTACAGTTGCAGCAGCGGCAGAAACTCTTCTGTTCCGCCGTGGCGGGCGCAGTCTGCTATAATCATCCACCACTCATCGGGGTTAACCCTGCCCTGACGTGTTCCTGTTTCTGTGCTGGCAGATAAACTGTTGTGTTTTGAGTCACGGACAGCTGGCATGTGTACGCTCCTTCTAACCCCTTAATAACCCAACCTGACTATTTTTCGATATCACATCATAGTATAGCGATATTTGCACATCCTTTATGTGATATTTTTCACAAGGGGTTTAACGTAGCGTGTTGACGACCCTGTATTTGTTGCGGTCAATGCCCAGTTCGTCCACCTTAGCGTCAATCCTGTCGCTGACCGATGCAACCACGTCCGGATTGTAGTCGTAGCCGCCGAGTGACGGTTGGAAGGACATTTCGCCGGCGTTTGGCGAGATGAATATGGCATTTTTATAGACCGAAATATCTCTTATCTCGCCCAGCTGTAATAATCCGGCAATCTTTTGGTCTATGCCGTCGCTTTCTTTGTTCTGCGAAACCAGGAGTGCTGCTTTCTTTTGTTTTGGATTAATAACACAGAGTAGATAGTCATCCCCGGAAAGTCCGATGCCGCAGTAAGTGTGCTGACCAAAGGTGTATTGCATGGATCCGCTGGCGGTTGATGTGTTAAGGCCGACAACACCCTCGTCTTTGATAACCAGCAGCAACTTGCCAGTGTACAGGATTTCGCTGACGTTGGTTACCTCAAACAGTTTGGCTGGTTTTTTGCCTGACACATCATAGACTTCCAGTAGTTTGCCACTAAGCATACAGAGCCGATCAGCGCCGCATATTTGCATGCTGCCGTATCGTTTATTGAACATAAGTTGTTTTACGTTGTTGCCGGTACGAAGAGTAATGGTGCTGGGGGTTCTGGCTGCAGTTTTGGGGTCGTCCAGGTCGACGCGACCTCGTTCGAGGGGTTTTGCATAGGCCACAGCGATTGTTTCGCCGGATGCGGCGATCAAATAAGGTTCCAATGTTTGATCCTCTGGTCGCTCTATTTGTATGATCTCGGGTTCACCGTCAATCGACGAGAAGTAGGCGAAGTGTGTTAGTGTCGTGTTGTGTGCCAGGAAGCCTTGCCTGAAGGGCACAATGCTGTAGATGTCGTTGCTGTTCAGTCCGGATAGAGCAGTACCGATGAGCGGTAGTGACAGGTCGTCGCCAACAGGATACACGGCATGTGAAGGGTTTTGTTCACTTGTTTCTATGATGTTTTTAAGTACTACAAAGTCCTGACCGTTCATGTGAACAAATCCCTCGATAAGCCCTTCCCGGCCGGATGCCGCAAGCAGGTTATAGGTGGCCTGGTTGCCGGAAGCCGGTATATGACGGATGGTGTCACTGTACGGCCCGCCGCAGGCATATGAGACAAGTACTTGTTTTAGCATAGTCATGCATGGCGATGGGTTATTGCCGATGAATTCACGCCCCCTTTCTTTTTGAAGTTCGAGATTGATCTTGGTTGTTCTAAAAAATCCCTTGGCGGACGCAACCGCAAATGCAGTTCTGTCGGACTGTCTCACTATGACTTCAAAGTTGCCTTTTCTGGCGAGCTTCTTGACTGTTGTAGTGCTGGTATTAATAACCGTTCGTTTATCGGGTTGCTTTTGATCAAGAATGGAATACTCCAGATCACCGCTCCCTTGGCCGCTCACCGTAACTTCGATAAATGAGAAGCCGGACAACCAGTTTAAGAGAAACAGTATCACAACACCGACAATAACAAGGACAAATATGCGCCGTCGTTTCGCGAGTCGTTGTTCTTCCAGGGCAAAGGGATCCATGTCGTTCCTCCTTTTAGTATGAACAACCGCTGTTTGGCAGCGATTCTATGCTGGGCGGATTGCCGTTAGCGATACCTTCGAGCAGTGGTTGTGGACAGCGAAGTTCGCCGTTTACCTTTATTTGCAAGTGAAGATGCGGGCCGGTTGATTCGCCTGTGCTTCCAACATGCATGATAAGTTGTCCGGCTGCGACGGTGTTGCCCTGTTTTGCTCCCGGAACGGACCCGCCGTCGACACCGTGACAGTAGGTCATAATAATGCCGTTGCCGACATCTATTTCAACCCCCAGTCCGCAGTCTCCGCCGGTTGGTGCGCTGATTATCTTGCCACCAGCAACTGCGTATACAGCCGTGCCGGTTGGTGCTGCAATGTCGGCCGATGGGTAGTCATGGTGAGGTTTGAGATAGTTGTCGGGGTCTTGGTTGTAATGTGCGCGCCCCAGGGGGAAGGCAAAATTGCCGACAATATCGCCGGAGCTGCAGGCTGTATGTCCGCCGCCTACCGATCCTACTGGTGTGCCGGCTAGGTCGCCGCCAAACCTTGCCAGTATATCGTTGGCCAGGTTGATGCGGTTTGTCGGCGTGGGATCTGCAGAGATCTCGTAGTTGTTGTGCCATGAAGTTGCCGCCTCTGCTGCGGTGGTGGTCTGCAGTAACTTGTCCCAGTCGCCCCGTTTTTTGGCTTCATAAACCAAGAATTCAAGCTGTATTGCCAGGTCGCCGGTAGAGCCACCCTTTGACCTTGCGAATTCTATAAGGTCCTCTTGTCGTCCAGCACTGGTCCATTGGGCGATACCATACCCATAGTTACCTTTAAACGGCGTACCGTCATTTCCTCTGGCGTCAATGGGTATTTCTGGGCCGTCGGGAATACCGTTTTCGTTGGCAGTATCCTCAACGTTGTGGGGGTCGAAATTAGGACCTGATTCAGCTTGCAGATTGCCCATAACGCCCGCCGTTTGTGTGGGTGACAAGCCCTGCCCCCTCAGGAAATTCCAGATTTTTTCGGCGTTGTCCTCGCCGACCAGTGTGGTGCCGGCAGCCGTACAGGCGCACGATGACCCCGGGCCGCACGGCAGGCTTTCGGTCGGGTCGAAGTGCTGCCAGCCGCCAAGGATGCCCTGCAGCTCCAGCTGGGTCAGTGCCGAAGTGTTTTGTGTTGCCCAACTGATGGTTGTGGCTACCGCGAGCAGTGCGAACGTTATTTTTGCCAGGTATTTCATATTAACACCCTGATCTTGTGTATATTGCCGGTTTTCCATTAGAAACAGCCCACAGGTTGTTCAGGAATGGCACAAAGCAGGGATCCCGGTTTTCTATTATGCCAGCAGTGAGGCCCGGCGCCCGCGCACGGTCGATGTGCAGGTGGGATGTATCCGAGGTGGCCTCGCCCCCCTCATTTCTACACTCATTGTCGCCTCCTTGGTCTTTATGCGTGTCGACGTAGGCTATCACGTCCCCGGCCTTTACTTTGCCAGGAGCAACAGGTCTCGTTATGTGACCATACCAGTAGTTCAGGCCGTCTACATCACTTCTGAACTGAATTGAGTAACAACTACCTTCCCAGTGGGTGCTGTACAGCACTTCACCGTCAGAGATGGCGAACACTGGCTGTCCTTCCACACCGTTGAACATTAAATCGAATGCGCCGCTGTTGTCGTGGTGACAACTGCCGTCGGGGTCGGTGCAAGGCAACTGGGTGAATGGCAGTGTCGGGTCCATTGGGAAAGTGTAGCCTTCCGGGGTTATTATTCCTCCGCTGCCGGTGGTCCTCGCGCTGTTGCCGCCGCACCCGGGCACATCGGTCAACTCCTGGATGGCAAGCAGTTCGTTTACAGCGCAGTGGTTAGCTAACGATAAACGGTAGCGGAAGACCAGCTTCGCTTCCTCGCTCTTGAACGTTAGTTGGCCGTCGTTGTCCGGGCCGGAGTCGCCAAGGTTGTTGGGGGCGCAGATACCCATGTTGGGGTCAACATTGCCATTGCTGTCACGTATGATGGCTGGCAATTTTTCCATAGCACCAGAGAAATCACCTTTTATGATGCCATTGATCTGACCAGATTCGGGATTGCCGGCCAACAGATCGCCAATCTGAGTGTTCAAACTGAAGCAGCGGCCATATTTTTGTTCAATTTCTGCCCGACGGCCGCTTGCCTCAAGCTCTTCCTCGTTGACTAGCGGCGAATATTCTGGATCTTCGGTGGCGGCTTCGATCTCGTCGTTGGTCCAGCCAAACTGGGTTATGCCGTAATCATGTCTTAGTACCCGGCTGTCCGGAATTTCACCCCCTTCGTCTAATGCGAAGGATTGCCCACCAAACGCGCCTGTAAGTGCAGCCAGCAGTTGGGGTGGGTTGAATAGCTTGGCCACGGATTGCATGACGCTGCTCAGCCTTTCTGTTGCGTTGAAATTCGTGAGAGCGAGGTAGCTGGCCAGCCCCAGGCGGTTAACTAGGGACTGGGGGTTGCTGCGGGCGAAGTAGCGTTCGGTAAAGCTTTGGGTTTGCAGTGCGGCCACACGGAACTCCTGATCGGCCTCTTCGGCAGACTCATATTGCGATTCGGTAAGTGGCCGGCCGCCGTAGGCACGAACCATATCTTGTCCCATTGATTCAGCACCAGCGTCAACCTGATTCAAGTACGCCTCGCCTGCTGCCAGACCGTTGAATACGCCGGCCATGGATTGTACTGCATGGGAGATGGCGATGATGCTTAGTACATTATCTGCGGCATAGAGTGCTCCAGATTCGGCCAAGTTGCGTACAGTGAAGGCGCGGCCCACGTTTTTGGCAAGCTGTTTTGTGACGGCCCAAACGGCAAATTTGGAGATAGCGGTACCTGCACCCTTAATAGCTGGTCCCACCCCTGGTATCAAGGTAAAGCCAAGCTCAGCAATAGTCAACCCGACTTGACCCCATATATTAGTAGCAACATCACAGAAGTTTATTTTTTTCCCGAGTAGTGTAACTGAGTTACCCAGGGCTGCAAGGAGGTCAATCCCTATGGGGCCGGGCAGAAATCCAAAGGGATTTGTAGCAAATGATCCTATGGGTGTGGCCTGCGGGCTAGGTGACTCTCTGGTGTCGAGCTCCTTGCCCTCGGCATACTTGTATATATTAGACCTGCCTGCACCGCCTGGCTCGACCGGTCCCACTTTGCCGTTTATCTGCTGTTCATAGCCGCCCAGCAAGGCTGCGTGGACTCGCTGGTCGTCGGGATGTGTGTCGCTGTAAATTCGCTGAGCTGCTGCAGCAGAGAATGAGGTGTAGGATGCAACGGCCATGGCGGTATTGGAGTTGATGAGATTGCCGGAGGCCATGATACTAGCCTCATACATCTTGCAGGCGAGGTTGCTGATATCGGCAAGAGAGCTGATTGTCCCTATGACTCCGGCAACAACAGCGCTGGCCTTACTGGGGTTGAAACGATCGCTAAGTGCGATGCGCGCCTCAGGAGCTATCGTGTCGCCGTTTTCAATTATTTGCCGCATGCATTCCGGATTTTTGGTGCAGGCAGTGGTTTGGCTGGCCGCCTCTCGCGCATCGGCATCGGCATCGACCGGGAGACGGTCACCTCCGCTGGCAGTAGTGAATGCTTCGCTGTGAGATCGTGCCATCTCTTCTTCTAGGGGGTTCTGCACACCCTCACGCTGGGCTCTTTGTACGTCTGCCCTGCTCCATCGGTAGGTTTTGATATCCAGTACACGCCGAAGCTCGGCGGCGGCCTGACTGCGTACTGCCAGCCGCTGGATAACTCTCGTAAACCAGGATGGATTGCCTTGTGAGAGCAATGCTGTGACCAGGCCTTTTGTAGCCTTTCGGTAGCCCATGACCGAGTTAATGTATGCTACGGGGTGGCGTATTCTTTCCCACGGGCTAAAGTTGTGTTCCGGGATGGGGACTCGCCTGGTTATTGTCCGGGGCTCTTTGCCTGGGTTGTTGGGGTTGTATTTGGGATTATCGTAGGTGTAGCTAACCGCTGTTATTCGCAGGCGAGTCACGCCGCCGGGTAGTCGTCTTTCCTCAATTTCAAATTGCATGTCGAGGGCCAGTCGTTCGGCGACCTTGTCTGGCCGGAATCGGTTAATCTTGGCCCAGAGGGTGTTGTTGTTGAAGTCGCCGCCGTATCGCCTGAGCATTTCGGCATATTTGGCATCACTGGTTGAAGCCAGTGCGAGCTTGGTTTTGACAATATTGTCTGTGTGGACCGTGAGGTTGCGGGTAAACCTTGCCAGCCGGTTACTATCTATTAAGTTGCTAAACGACGGGAGCAGCATTGAGCCCCAGCTCATGATTGCCATGTAGATACTGACTATAACAGCGGTACCACCCGTTCCCCAAAGTACAAGGTAGCGGCGGCGAGGAATTTTTTTGATCACTGTGCGCTTGTAGAATCCATTGTCGTCGTCCGGTTCATCTCTCGCTCTGTCTATAAGGCCAGGTTGGGCTTCCTGTTGGGCAATGTTTGGCTGGTCTTCGATCGGATGTTGGGCGTCGCGGCTGTAGTGCTCGGGGTTTGTCAGGGCTTCAAACTCCTGGTCGCGCAAATTTTTACCATCGCGACTGAGGTGTTCAGGGCTGGTCAGAGCCTCGAACTCGTCGTTGTGTACTCGCTGTAGCTCGTCGTCGTCCGGCAATGTCGCAGTAGGCATAGGCTAGACCCCCGGGTATGGCGGCGTTGCGTTCAGATCAATTGATCCTTGTGGCAGGTTAAATTCTCCTTGCTGTTCGAGTTGTTGTACCTCTTGCGGGTTGGTTGTAATCAGGCTGGTTTCGGTCGGGCTGGCGACAACTTGAATGTGGACGTGGTTCTGGCCGGCAAAGAACAGTCCCTGCCCCACCGGGAACTGGCTGAGGCGCTTCTTTTCTTCTGCGGTCAGCTTGAATACATCGGCCAGCATGTCGACTGCCGATGGCGACTGTTTGAGCAGGAACTGCATGCTGGCGTTCGCCACAATGGCGCGGCCCATGCGCGAACCCATAAAGTCTTCGACGTCCTGGGTAATGGTAGTGATGCCGAGGTTGTATTTACGGGCGCGCTTGGCAAGGCTAAACAGGAAGTTGGCGGAGTCTTCGTACTTCATGAGCTGCCAAGCCTCGTCGATGATGAGAATGCGCCGCCTTTTGTCTGCTTTGGTACGGTTCCAGATGTGGTTCAGTACGATGTACATGGCCACCGGCCGCAGTTCGTCCTCGAGGTCACGGATGTTGAATACAACCAGCGGGTTGTCGATGTCTACGTTGCTCTGCTGTGAGAAGATGCCGGCAAAGGTGCCGGTTGTGTACTTGCGCAGGCGCTGAGCCAATTGCGGGCCGGTGCCGCCCATGTGGAGCAATGTGTCGTACAGATCAGTGATGGTCGGCGGCGTGGATTGGTGCGTTAAGGGGTCGCTGGTAATGCCAGCTTTGGCGTAGGTTTCAATCAGTGCAGCATCCAGATCTGACTCCTCAACTGGCGTCAGCGCAGGTGTCATGACCTGCTGGTTGCCAACCATTTGCGCTTGGGCGCCGCCCATCATCAGGCGCAACAGGCCGTGGAGTGTGATCATATTGCTGCGAAGTGCACTCTCGGCCTCTTCCCGATCGGTTGTACGCGGCAGATCAAACGGGTTGATGCGGGTCGGGGAGTTCAGGCTCAGGCGGACATATGCGCCGCCGACAGCATCGCACATGCGCTCGTACTCGTTTTCCGGATCAATGATCAAGATCTCGGTACCCATCATCATGCTGCGCAGGGCCTCGAGTTTGACCGTAAACGACTTACCGGCACCAGATTTGGCAAAGACGACCGAGTTACCGTTTTCCAGCGAAAAACGGTCAAAAATCACCAAGCCGGAGTTGTGCATGTTAATACCGTACAAAATGCCCTCTTCCTGGCTGAGGTCGGCCGAGGTGAACGGGAAGCTGGTGCTGATAGCACCGGTGGACATGTTGCGCCGGATTTGCAGCTGATCCATAAATTGTGGCACGGTACTGTTGAGCCCCTGCTCTTGCTGTGAGCTGGCGGGTTTGCTGTATACCAGCTGTTGCCCCAGCAGGGATTCGACCTTGTGCGTAATAAACTCCAGTTCCTCCATAGTGGAGGCGTAGATGGTGAAGTAAAAGCCGAAGCGGAAGAAGCGCTCCTCACCAACCTGCAGCTTGTCGCGCATTTCTTCGGCGTCGTGGATTGCTGCCTCTTTGCCTGGGTCGCGCACGCGGCCCCTTTCGGCGTCGAGCTGCATAGCGGCTTCCAGCTGGGTCACCTTCTTGCGCAGGTTGTCGAGTACAACCTGGCTGTCAACCGGATAGATATATAGGGAGATGTCCATGATCTCGTCGAGATTGACGATGGGGCTGAGCCAGCCGGTGTATAGCTGCCGGGGGTAGCCGTAGACATAGAATGTCCGGGCCAGGCGCGTACCAAGGCGGAAGAAGTTGCTTTGCAGTTCAATGCTGCTGGGGGCGATGAAGTCACGCAGTGCAGTAATGCCCCGCTGGAACGCGGCAGCAACCTCTTGTTCCTCACGGAGCTTCTGTGCGGCAGCCAGTGCAGCCGGATCCATCGGCTGTTTTTTAGCCATAGACGACCCCCAGATGCATCCAACTTATGCGTTTCATTGCATGCCCCCTCGTTGCATGTCGGGCCGCGGCGCAGGACCCTGGCCCTTGGTGATAATGTCGGCGGTTAATTCGTCGAAGTTCTTGAGTTGCTGCCGGGTTGCAGTGTCCGGGTTGTAGGTGTTGTAGTATAGTTCGATCAGTTCCTGGGTGTCGAGCGGCAGCGCCTGTATGTTGCACTGCATAAGGCCCTGCATCACAGCCTGCACGCGGTTGCGCAGTTCGTTCTTGGCCTTCTCCAGATCGGCCTCGGTAATAACGACGCGCTTCTCTTTGGTGTCAAAGAGATTAACGAGGCCGGTTATGAAGTTCCTGCTCTGCGTTATGGCCTTCTGTACATCGACGCGCGGCTCATATGGGACAACTATGTAGAACCGCTTATCCATAATGTTTGTCTGTGCGGCGAGCTGGCTGATGTAGCCGATGTAATCCTGCATCAGCATGGCCAGAAGCATATTGTTTTGTTCGCTGCGCAATTTATCCAGTTTGGCGATGTAAGGTTGTAGGTCGACCCGCTGGGAGCGGATAAATATTTGTATCGGGAAATAGAGGGAGTTTAAGAATCCTTGGTAGCTGTACTCCACAGCCTCCTGCTCCTGTGGGCTCATCAGGTCAAAGTTGATCGATTTGACCATCAGTACAGATCGGAACGAGCCATCGTTCATGATCACGATGCCGTCCCTGATCTCGGCAATCTGTAAGGTGTTTTGAGTGCTGTTGGGATTGCCCTGGACGGCGGGCTGGGTCGTTGGTTGCTGGTTGCTGGTCTGAATTTGCGGCTGAAAACCGGGCATGGCAACGCCCTGCGGCGCAGGCTGTGCGCCGGGCTGTGGTCCTGCAGTTGGTTGGTTTGGCGAATTGGGATACATTTAGTCTATTTGGCCATCCCCCTGAGCTATTTTTGCTGTTCTCTAGCGGAGCTTGATAACAACCTCGTCGTTCCCGGAAGTGGCTCGGTTGGCTTCACGGGCAATTGTCGCCACATCCAAGTCGTTGTTGCTCGCTAGCTGTAGTATAGCAGTCTGGTTGGTCGGTGTCACTGGAGCATTAGCGTTTTGTGGAGGTGTTTGTGGCGGCGGGGGTGTTGGCGTCGCCGGCGGTGGACTGGATATCGGGGGTGTGGCAATTGGCGCCGGAGTGGGAGCCATGGGCGGGGCCGGCGCTGGCGTTGGAGCTGGAGTCGGCTGGTGCTGGGTTTGTGCAGTAAGTGGCTGAATGGTATGCATGTGGCTGGTAATATCGGCCGCCGGTACTTTATGCGCCTCGAGCTCGGCAAGAATGCTGGCTTCGTCTTCGGTTGGTGTATCGCCGACGGTGGTGTCGTCGCTTGCAGAACCTGGGGCCACGATTTGTGTGCCAAAGGTGACCATGTTGCTTGGTATCTTGACGGTTTTTGTGGGCTGATCCAGGAACCAGAAGTTGGTGGCAGTGGGTGCTGCGGGTTTATCGGCGGGCGGCGTGTCGCTGTTAAGGTTGGCAATAAGCTGGTCACGGCGAGCTCTTGCCTTTTGGTCGATCATTTCTTGCAAGCGTTTGGCGTTGGCATTGTTTTGTTCGTCCAATATATCGTCTGACGCGCGAATGTCGGTGTCTTCGATTAATTTTGATGGCGCCGTTGCAATGGGTGCCACCAACCGGTCCGATGTTGTTACTTGATTCGGGTCGAGGTTAATCGTGAGGTTGGCGCTTTTGATTGCCCAGCCGCGGGTATCAACCGCTGTCGCCAGGGCTCGCAGCCGGCTACGCACCTCTTGCTGGCTCAGGCCGTTCGTGTAATCAACAGACACCTTTTTTGGTGCAGTTATGACGACCAGCTCTTTGGCGCCGTCCTGACTCCAGACGCGCCGCCTCGGCTTGAGCAGGAAGCGGATCTTGGCCAGCGCCCACACTTCGGTCGGCTGATCGCGCATCCATGGAAAAGCAAAGAAGCCCATTACTGCTGTGATGGGCAAGAAAAATACCAGCATAAAAGCCGCGCCCTTGGTAAGGGAGACATACGACAGCCACAGGAATATTGCTCCGATGGCAGCGTAAATAAACTGCCTCAGCGTTAACGGCCCGATCAGCTTGTCCTCGGCCTCGATATCCTGCAGTACCTTATAGACAGCCATATTCGTAACCATTATAACGCTAACCGCTCTAAATTGCGCCCTTGTGTAATATCAGGGCACACATAAAAGGGGGTGGCCCCTAGGTTACTATGAATCTATCTGATCTTACGGGTGTTTCTTTGGAGCGGGCAGTTTTGCGGCCCACACGACCGCATCGGTGTGCGGTGTCATAGAAGGCAGTGTCAAGTCGGAACGACCGCGGAAGGCACCGAGGTCAAACGTCAGGTAGGTACCATCCGGTTTCATGGCGCCTACACGCCCCACAGGATAGGGGCCAGCCCATTTACCAGTGGGCAGATCCTTGTTTATGTAGCCTTCCAATACCTCTTGCTGGGTTCTTGTTCTGGATTTATTGGCAATGCCTAAAAGCAGTTCTTTTTCGGAAGGGGGTTTTTCGCTCTTAACCTTATTCTTTTTGGAGTCGTACGCAAAAAGTCTGTCTTTTTTGTGTATCCGTTTTGCCTGCCTGCCGGCCGACGAGGCAACCGGGAATAAGGGGGGGAATAGAAAGCCCATCGCACTGGCGACTCTTTCGATCCGTTCGAGTTTTCTGGTTTCTCGAAGACGCCGCTCTATGCGCTCTTCCACCCGGAGGTCGCCAGGTGTGCTGCGCCGTGCGTGCTGAGTGCGAAGTTCCTCGTACGCTACGTCCTGCATGTGTGCTTCCCATGCCCGCTGGTATGCAGCCTGTTTTGCATCCTTTTCTTTGGGATCTTTCTCTTCGGCTGCTGCTTGTTGCAGTTGATCCAGATAGCGGCGGACGGCTTTTCGCATATTGCTTATGCTACCATAATCATTTTAGGGTGTCAACCCGTCAGTATGCCCGCATCTTTAGCCTGCTGGACAGGATCCACTTGTTGCCCCCTGGTTCCATAAGCCCTGATAAATTCTGCCCGTCTCGCCAAAAGCATCGGATGTCTTCCGTACCGGTGCTGGACGTCGTCTATGATTGAAGTTTTTTCCGTTGACATCATCCGCTTTATTTCGTCGTAGTTTCGCATAACATCTCGGTGCTTATCCTGGAGTAGCTCGTACTTCTCGGTGGCGGCTCGCAGTTCGTTCCGGGCTGCAGTAGAGTCGGGGTCAGCTTCAAGCTTGGCACGAGCGGCAATCAGTTCCTCCTCAGCACTTCTCAAAGCAGCCCTTGACTGTTCTGCAGCATTTTTCGCCCGCTCGTGCCTTGCCAGGATTTCTGGAGGCACAGGGCCTTGACGCACCGGCTGAACAAATGCGCCGACCATAATGTTGGCAGCCTGGCCGCCGCTATACGACAGCGCCTGGTGAATGTTGGCGAGATCGGCGCCGATGAGCGCAGCGTCCGCCTCGGCCCGTCGCGAGGCGTCTTGGATGCTTGTACGAAGGGCTTCCTGATCGAGTGCGCCGGCCTCAAATTGCTCCAAGGCAGCCCGGGCTCGCTGAGCCTCGGCCACCACTTCTGCTGGCGCCCTGCTCGCGCCACCCATTCGTTCCACCTGCGCCGCGGCGCGGCGTACATCTTCCTCCAGGAATGCGCGGATGCGGCCCGCGTCGAACTGACCTTGCTCGGTGGCCTCCATAAGGCTTGTGGCCTCTTCTGCCATTCTTACGGCTTCCTGGTATGCGCGGGCTTTTACGGGCGCCAGCTGCATTAGCGCCCTCGGGTTGGCCTGGGCTATCTCATATGCAGACACTGAATATGCGGCATCCTGGCGCAACTCTTCCAGCATGGCAGCCCCTAAGACCCTTTTATGCGACGCACCATTATCTAGCGCTGTTACCGCTTCCTGGATGGCCTTCAGTCGGACGCCAAAGCTTGCAGCGGTGTCGGGACGGCCCGGCGTAGAAAAGGCAGCCGCAGCCTGTGTAAGGGTCATGTTGCCCATCCTAACCTGCTCGGCAAGCATTGCAGCTTTTTCTTGGTAAGAAAGATCCAGGTCTTCAGCCACGGGCGTAAAGCTTGTCTTTGATCTGGAGGCGGCCAGCGAAGCAGCAAGCGACATTACGTTCGTGCCCACGGCCGCACCGAAGCTGTTCTCTGCAGCACGCACTCTTGTCATGGCTTCATCAAAACTGATCTTCTCCTTATCAGCCAATGCACGGGCTGCAGCCTCGGCGCTGTGATATCTGCCTGAGCCCAAAATTTGCATCAGGTTGTCATCGGCGGCGTTGTTACCAGATTTGGCGTCGCGCTGCAACGCCTCTTCTGCCTGCTGGAAACGCATGGCTAGTGCGGGATGCGCGCCTGTGGGTTTGGAGCCTCTAAAGAATGTGCTTGCAAAACCGGAGCCAGTATTTTTGGCAACCATCTCCGCGGCGCCCCACCGTTCACCGAGGCCCCTGAACGTCCGACCAAAACGGTTGTTAAGCATGCCTCTCTTGAACAGTTCCAGGTTGCGCGCCCTTGTATCCTTGCGGTACTTGGACAGTCTTTGCTGCAGACCACCCGTTGCCTTGCTCACCACGTTTCCGAGTTGACCGGAAACTTTGTCGATCTGCTTAAAGACAAACCAGAACATCGCATAACCGGATATGATGATGATGAGCGCGACAAGATAGCCGTAATCATCATCAGCAAGTAGGGCTATAATGGCGCCCACCTTGCTGGCAGCCAGCACAGCAGCAATAGCCGGTATCGAGAGAAGGATGGTCGTCAGGAAGCCTCGCCACATACTGAACACTTTTTTGAACGGCTCAAATGCGGCGCATACGATCGCTATGGGCGAAGCAATAATAAGAATGTAAGCGACGATATCGCGCGCGTATAATATGAATACCGCAGACAACACGAACAGGGCTGCGCTCGCAGCGGCCGCAAACAGGACGCCAATGCCACCAATGGCAGTCACGACGCCGACGGTTATAAGGGATCCCATAATAAACGGCACAAAGGCTCCTTCCCACAGCGTGTCAAATCCAGTCTTATCGCGGCCAAGCTGGTCGAATGGAGCGGTAATAAGTTGCGCAATGGCCCCCGCTGAGTCGTTTGCCATATTAAAGAGAATGTTCAGTATCGGCCACATCAGCGGTATAAAGATGACCGCCAGTACGATCTTGGGAAGCATCTTGCGGATAGTGTAGGCGTCAAACAGGTCCAGACCCATGACCTGGGAGATGATCATTATGAGGCCGATGATGATAAGTAGCACGTATGCCAGGTTGCGGAATATGCCCCATGCAGTCCGAAATCCTCTACTGCTCTGCGCTTCGAGCGTCCCGGGGTTTGTGCTAAAAATTGGTTCAGTGTCGATCATGACCAGGCCGACGAGTGTCTGGTCCAGCCGGTTTGCCGCCTCGATGAACATGTTTGAAGCCGGACAGAACATCCAGCCTATCTGACCTTTTGGCTTGTCGCAGGCGTTTTTATTTTTCTCATCCTCTTTGTCGTCATCGCTGAAGTTTGGCGGCGGGGTGCTGGGGACCACCACATCCGGCGCTTGGCCGTATACGGTTATGCTTCGATCCAATGCCACATTGTTGTAGCGGTCGGCTATCTGATCACAGGTCGCGACCGGATCCTGATCGATGACACCCATCAGCCTGGCGGAGCTGTCTATGCTTTCAACTGATATGGTTCCCGGTGAGTAGTATGTTGTTTCGCCGCCAGATCCGGGGCTTCCCTGATTGTTGACACTTGTAAGTAGGAGTGTGAAGCTGAATCGACATGTCAGCGATGAGACACCAATGCCACCGCCGGGATAGGCAAGGAAGTTCCAGGTTTGTGTGGCACTATACCAGTTATTCGTGCCGTCAGTGGTCATGGCGAAGATCTGTGATTCGCGCATTTGGTCGCTCATGGTTTGCACGGAAATATTGCCGACTCTGAACATAGTGTCGCCCGGTCCCGGGCCGCCACTTATAGCCCCGCCCGCGCCAATGATGTTAGCTCCCTCGAATCGATACGACTCACCTGCCGCCACTGTCTTTTGGACAGGCAAAAGCGCAAGTGCTGTACTTAGACACAGCACCAAGCAAACGAGGAATAGCTTGATTCGGGCGGTGTTTATCATGGTAACGCCTGTCACATGCATGAAGCTATTGCTTATTGTACTCCAGGTTGTCTGGAAACTAAATAATTTGCACCGCGCAAACTACCCTGCGTTGTATTTGCAGGTAGGTATCACTATAATTTTGTGTAGATTCTATGGCCGGTTTATTACAAAGGTTTTTTAGTAAAGGGTACGCGTGTATCGCGGCTGTTGCTGTTGTCGGCGGTATCCTGATAGCTCTCGCCGCACCGATGCCGACGTATGCCGAGCCGCCTGCTGGCGCAGGCGGGGACGCAACGGTCGATATATGTCGCTCCAGCAGTAGTAACGACAAGTGTAATACTTTCATTGACAAGTACATTAATCCGCTCATTCGCGTCCTGACCGTGCTTGTCGGCATTATCGCGGTTATTTCGTTTATTGTGGCTGGCATTCAGTATGCATCATCAGCCGACGATCCTGGGGCTGTGACCAAGGCTAAGCAGCGGATGTTCAATACCGTACTGGGACTGATTGCATACATTTTCCTGTTTGCATTCATTAACTATTTGATACCGGGAGGATTCCTGTGATCGATTATCTGCTGGCGCTGTTCGCCGCCTGTCCTGGCGGCCGGAACTTTTTCCAGTTCCCCACTTGGTATGAGTACATCAGGGACAAGATGGATGTTGATGAGGGCGGCAAGTGTTCACTTCCGGCCATGGATCCGGCGAACTTTTTCGAGGTCGCCCCTTTGATTGGTTTGGCATTGATCGATATCGGGCTTAGGATCGCGTCTTTTGTTGCGATTGGCTATATAATATATGGCGGAGTCCAGTTTGTTATTTCTCAGGGTGAGGCAGATAAAACCAAGCGGGCCCGCCAGACAATCATTAACGGCTTGATCGGATTGGTAATAGCCATTTTCGCCACAGCCATCGTTACCTTCATAGGTAATAGCATAAGGGATAGCATAAGCTGAAAATAACGAAGTTATGCGACATATATATCATCTCTTTGCAGAACTCAACCTCAACCCCTTACCCAAAACGCCGGCCGGGACAGACCAGCTGCAGGATATCGTGAATACGGTGCTGGCGGTTATGGGCGCCGTAGCCGTTCTGATTGTGGTTGTGGCCGGTTTCCTGATTATTAACTCGCAAGGTGACCCAGGCCGCGTGACAGCGGCGCGCAATGCAATCATTTACGCGTTGATCGGTCTGGGGGTCATCATGTTTGCCTTTGCTATCGTTAACTTCGTCCTCGCGGGGGTAGTATAAATGCGCTTTGTAACCAGGGTTCTGGCGGTACTGGCAGCGATAACGGTCATGACAATGGCAACTGTTGCCATTGCACCTCCGGCTGGGGCGGTAGATTTTCTGGGGGATGCATGTCAGGGTGCGGGCGCAGACTCGGCCGCCTGTAATTCACGGGATGGTGACCGGTATCAGATAATCGGTGCCAATGGTGTCATTGCCCGCGCTGCAAACATGATTGCCCTTGTCGCCGGCGTGGCTGCGGTGATTCTTATTTTTATCGGCGCCTTCCAGTTCATAACTGCTGCCGGGGACTCAGGCAAGATTACTGCGGCCAGAAAAACCGTGATGTTTGCCATCGTGGGACTGGTGGTTATTGCTCTAGCCAGAACGGTTATCGTGTTTGTAGTAAGCAAGTTATAATGGAGGTAGTATGAAGCGCCTTTTGTTATCTCTAGCCATCCTCGCGAGTGTGGTGCTTGGCGGTGCCGTCGTGCTGGCGCCGGCGCCAGTCTTTGCCAGTGATGCTGCAGACCAGGTGTGTAGTGGCATCGGTGCGGTATCTGGCAGCGGCTGCGCCTCGGGCAACGAACTGCGCAACGTCCTGCGCACCGTCATTAATCTGTTTAGTGTGGTCGTTGGTATACTCGCCGTCATCATGATTATTGTTGCCGGCTTTAAGTATGTGACGGCTGCGGGCGAGTCTAGTAATATTACCAGTGCCAAGCAAACACTCATCTATGCAATCGTCGGTTTGGTGATTGCGTCCCTGGCGCAGGCGATCGTCCGGTTTGTGCTGCGAAATGTCAGCTAGTGACGCGGAGAGAGGATATAATTGAAAACGTAAGCATGATTTGCTATATAATAAGCAAAAGAAAAGAAAGGAAGCCTTGATATGCTGAAAGCTTTACGTAAGACACTGGCTGTAATAGGTGCAAGTCTGGCACTCAGCTTTGCACCTGCAGTGGCACTCGTACCATCGGTTGCCTACGCCGACCAGATCGGCGACTGTCTGTCCCAGGGTAGCGGATTGGACAACCTTAACATTTCGCCGGATGGTTGTACCAAGGACCCGAACGCCAGCGAAGGAACTGCGCGTATCCAAAACATCGTTAAGATGGTCATTAACATCTTCTCCGTCATCGTCGGTATCGTGGCAGTGATCATGATCATCTGGGGTGGTTTTAAATACATCACCTCAGGCGGCGACTCCGGGAACATTACCAGCGCCAAGAACACGATTATCTACGCTATCATCGGTTTGGTGATTGTGGCGCTTGCACAGTTCTTCGTCCAGTTCGTTCTGGACCAGGTCGTCGAGTAGGCCGAACGAAAGCTTCCTTAGACTGCCCCGTAAGATGCGGGGCAGTTTTTATTGTCGTGAAAATGGCTACACGTAATATTTTCTCGTGTAGCAAGGGTGTTTAGTCTGTTTGTTTACATGCACGAAAATACCCCGGCCATTGGCCGGGGTTGATCTTGCCACCTGGTCTCTTTAGAACTAGAGGACCTGGATCTTCTTGACCGTGTCTTGCTTGACCTTGGCGAACTTGATGGTCAGTACGCCGTCCTTCAATACAGCCTCGATTTCATCCTCTTTCACCGGTACCGGCAGAGCGATGCTGCGGGAGAATTCACCCCAGTAACATTCCTGAACGAAGTAGTTTTCGACGTCGTCTTCGTTCCCAGCCGACAATGTGCCACGGATGCTTAGCGTGTTGTCGGCAATGCTGACGTCGAGATCGTTCTTGTTAACGCCAGCGGTGCGCGCCTTTACAACCAGTTTCTCCCGGGTCTCGTATACGTCAACGGCGAGTTGTCCGGGCAGGTCCTCGCTTTCATCCCACTCATCGTCGGCCGCGGCTGGACCAGCTGCCGTTCCTTGATTTGCTGCAGGCGCTGGTGAGTCGTCGTCACCTAAGAAGGCGGCGGTCAGTTCGTCCTCTTCCATCAGCAGGTCGTCGTCGCTGTTGCTGCGTCGCGCCATAAGTTGTTACCCTCCTTACTAGAAGCTAGATGCTGGAACCGGATTTTAGAATGTGCGGTTCGCAGTTCCCTAAAATCCAAAGCCTAGATTCTATTCTCTTTTTTGATATTCGAGTGTTTGTGTTAATGGTAGTATAGCTTAGGTAATAAATACCTGGCAACGGCAAACAGATTTATTTACAACATAAGAATTACAACACGATGATTTTTGAAGGAATTTTTAATATTCTGGCTCCACACGAATGTTTGCGCTGTAAGCAGGAAGGTTCCCTGCTTTGCCGGACGTGCATAAGTGTTTTACCAGGTGTGCCGCCGCGCTGCTATCGCTGCAGGCGATGGGAAGAGGGTGGCCAGACATGCCGGCGTTGCCGCCGGAATTCGGTGTTGTTTCGCGTGTGCCCGGCAACAATGTATGACGACCCCGTTGTCAAGGAGTTGGTTCGGGTGCTCAAGTTCGAGCGTGCTAAAGGGGCGGCTGTGGCCATGGCTGACGCCATGCTTGCTATGTTGGGGACGTTTGGAGAGGTGTGTATTACACATGTGCCAACTGCTAACTCCCGCGTGCGCGAACGCGGATATGATCAGGCCGCATTAATTGCTAAGGAGTTGTCCAGGAGGAGCGGCCGCTTGTATGCTCCCCTGCTCGCCCGCATGGGTAACCAGCGTCAGCTTGGCCAGAACCGCAGCGTGCGCACAAAACAAATGAGAGGCGGCTTTCGTATCCTCAATCCTGCCCTGTTACGCGATAGACATATATTGCTCGTTGATGACGTACTTACAACGGGAGCTACGTGCGAAGCTGCCGCGCGAGCGCTTTGTCAGGCCGGCGCCAAGCGCGTTAGCGCCATTGTCTTTGCAGTAGCGTAATATGCACAATCCTGCTATAATCACCCCTGTTACGGAAGGGTGACCGAGTGGTTTAAGGTAACGGTCTTGAAAACCGTCGTGGGGCAACCCACCGTGGGTTCGAATCCCACCCCTTCCGCCAAAAAGAGAGGCCGGCCAGATATCGGCCTTTCTTTAGGCTGAGGACAGAAGGGGTGGCGACCTTGGCCTTCTCTGTAAAAAGCTTTCTTGGCAAATAAAAAGACCGACGAAAGTCGGTCCTTTTATTTGGCGGAGAGGGAGGGATTCGAACCCTCGCGGGGGATTGCTCCCCCCTAACGATTTAGCAAACCGTCCCCTTCAGCCTCTTGGGTACCTCTCCAAATAGAGTGTGTTACCGATGCATTGTACTACAATTTATCCCTGTTGGCGAGAGGTATTGTGGCCAATTGTGTTTATACCGCTTCTGATTACCGAAAAACCGTTGTACAATACTCATATGAACTCCGAGGGTAGGGGCAAAAAAACAGGGGTACATGAAGAGGTTGGATGGCAGTACAAGCCGTCCGGCGGGCATCATGTGCCGCCAACGCATCACCTCGATGCCTACGCAGAGTCTGCCGATGCCAGGGGCAAAGTTGTGGAATGGACAGCATCTGAGTTTGTAGTCCGCGAGAAAGGCCCTGGCTGGTATGCACTTCTCCTGGTGACGGCCATGATCATAGCCGGCGGCATTTATCTTGTAACTAAAGATCTCCTTTCGGCCGCGGCCGTGATCATCATAGTCATTATCTTTGCTGTAGCAGGTAGCCACAAGCCGCGGGTTATGTCGTACAAGGTTGACTCCTTTGGACTTACTGTCGGCGGCAAGTTTTATCCTTATTCGGCATACAAGGCCTTTTCCCTGTCGCATGAGGGGCCGTTTATAGCTATTGCACTCATTCCTCTGAAGCGTGTTGCCTTCCCTGTCGGCGCCTACCTGGCACCCGACAGCCAGCACGAGGTGCTCGAGATCCTTTCGTCTCACCTGCCGCTGGAGCACCATGAGCCGAGCGCGCTCGACCACCTCATGCAGCGGCTAGGGTTCTAAGGAGTAACAAAATAAAATTGCCAACACTAATGTTGGCAATTTTATTTTGGCGGGACAGTCGGGTCTGGAACTTTACTGGGTTCCAGGCGATTATCCCAAAATGCGACACAGCCTTAGCTTTATGTCTCATTTCATACCATTGTAACAGATAAAAACGAGACAAATGAGACACGACCAAACCGTTGCGGCGTCTGTCTTGCATCGGTGCCGATCCCGTGATAACCTGAAATTACACCGCTTGGCGAGGGTAAACCCTAGCGCATCGTGAAGCCGTAATCGCCAATATCGCTTCACCGAAGAACGTCATTCTAACAGTCATTGAACGTTCGGAATCCCTACAGACTGCGGAGGTAGTAACGACCAAGGACCCAAGGTGACGGATAAAATATCCGTCTTTTGCCGTGCTCGCGCATAGCCTGCGAGCCATAAATCGTTAACGCCAAAGGAGTCACGAACATGACAGTTGTTAAAGACGACCTGAAAATCGTTCAGGTCAAAATCAGTGAGCTAAAACCAAGCACCTACAATCCGCGTAAATGGAGCGAATCCGCAATCGAGCAACTGCGCGAAAGCATCCAGCGCTTCGGTCTGGTTGACCCGATTCTGGTCAATGGCGCAGCCAACCGCAAGAATATCGTGATCGGCGGTCACTTCCGCCTGAAAGTTGCCAAAGACCTCGGCATCACAGAAGTGCCGGTGGTGTATGTAGACATACCCGACGAAGCCAAAGAAAAAGAGCTGAACCTACGCCTTAACAAGAATCTGGGCGAGTGGGATTATGACCTGCTGCGCGAGTTCGATCAAACCCTACTGGAAGATGTCGGCTTTAATAGCATGGAACTGGATGACGTCTTTGACGTTGAAGTCGAAAAGCCCGAAACGTTCAACCTGAACAAAGAGCTGGAGAAACTGGATATCAAGAAAGTGGAAGCCCAGAAAGGCCATGTCTACCAGCTCGGCGACAGCCGCTTAATGGTTGGCGATAGTACTGTCGAAGCAGACGTGCTCAAACTCATGAATGGTGAGCAAGCCGACATGTGCCTGACCGACCCGCCCTACATCTTGGACTACCTGAACGCCAAGCGGCACGGCAAGCCAACCGAAGGCTTTGGCAGCAAAAAGAACCGCCGCTATCTGGAAACCGATGTTCTGCCGGACAACTTCACTGAACTGGATGGGTAACATCGCCAAAGTCGCTAAGCCAGACTTCGCCATCATCTGCTATGAAAACTGGAAGAACATCAGAACAATCTGGGGCGAGATGGAAAAACACTGGAAGGTCAAAAACATGATTGTTTGGCACCTACCTAACCGCATCAGGGTTTTGCCGCCAAATACAAGTTCTTCAGCAAGCATGATATCGCCATGGTAGGAGCGAACGGCACCGTAGAGTACAACCACGAAGCAGAACCCGACGGCCTGCAGGAGGAATACGAAATCGCACTATACGCATCATCGGGCAAACCGCAGTGGGAGGGTTACGAAAAGAGTAAAAAGTACCAGCCGACAGACTTCGTAGAGTTTAACGCGGCGGATGAAAAGAGTTCTGGGCAAGCCGTGATCTTCGGTGTCAAGCCGTTGGAGATATTGATTCCTTACATCAAGGTGCTGACCAAGCGTGGTGACTTGGTGGTCGAGCCATTCTGCGGAAGCGGCAGCACCCTGATTGCCGCCACCAAACTAAAACGCCGCTGCTACATCATGGAAAAGTCGCCGGTCTACGCTGAAGTAGCCATGAAACGCTGGGAAAACCTGACCGGCCAGAAGCGAATACTGCTAACCGAGAATATCAACCATGAGCAGGAATCAGAAGCGTGATAAGCAACGGTTTCTCGATGCATTCGAAGAAAACCCCATGCCGTCACACGTTGCCAAGAAGCTCGGTGTTCCGCGTAGCACCTATTATCGCTGGCTAAAAGAGGATAAAGACTTCAAAGCGGTGGTAGAAGAAAAGCAAACCATCGGGCGCGAAAAGTTTGTAGATATCGCCGAATCACGCCTACTCGAAAAGATGAACGAAGGCGACATGCAAGCCATTCGGTTTTTCTTGGCGCATAACAGCAGGCGATACTACAGCCCAACGATCAAATTGATAATCGACCAGCACACCAAGGAGATAAATCTGAAGGACGAGCAGATCGAGCAGCTCAAAGAAGAAGTTAGCTCGTTCTTCAGTAGGCTGAGCACTGATGAGCTGAGGAGATTGGCGAGGTTGAACGGCCTATCTGAATAGCTGAAGTTAGGCTTGTCTTTTCCCGAAATACTCATCGTAAAGATATTCGATGTTGTCGCCGAAGCCCCAGCCGATTTCGTGCGTGTCTTTCTTGACCCTGAGGGCACGGTCGATAAATGTCTCCTCAAAGTGATACTTTTTAATATTCTTCAACGCCCGCTCAAACATGCTTTCAACACTCATGTAAAACCGCTCGTCGATATCGCCGAACGCATTGGTAAACTTAACGCCTTGTTCAACGTAAAACAGCTCAAGGTCTATCTGATGCGTAATGTTTGCTTGTACCTTGGCAAATTCCAGAACTGCTTTTCTGGCAACCCCCAGGCGTAGCGGACCGGGGTTGCCACTGCTGGTAAAAAACTCGCGCCCGATCCGTTTTTTGTAGGTGTTCAGAGTGTTCTCCGTTTTATGTGGCTCCAAGCGCGCTTTGTAATATTCATCAACTTGCTTGAAGCGCTTGGCGAGCTAGTGGATCTCCTCGACCAGCTCTTCCTTTGTTAGATTTTCCAAATGTTTCTTCAGCATGCCGCCCCCTAGAGCTTTTTATATACACTCTGCCGCTTTTTAAACTGCCGGTCCAGAAACGGTATGTTTTTGTCGTGGTAGTCGATCAGTACCTTTGGTTCGGCGCTATGCATTAGACGGCCGAGATACTGTGTCAACTTGCCCTCAAAAGCGAAGGGGAAGGCCAGAATCAGCGCTTCGATGTTCTCGACGTGCATACCCTCGCCAAATAGCTGACCCGTTGCCAGCAGCACCTGATAGTGCCCGTCATGAATCTGTTTCAGCTTTGATGTGCGTCCCGCGGCGGAATCATCGCCGGTAAATAGCAGGGTTTCGCAATGGCCTTTCAGGTATAGTTCCAACACTTTCAGATGTTCTTTGCGTTCGCTCAGCACCAGTGTTTTTCTACCCAACGCTGCTTGCTCCAGAATATCCTTCACGACTTTCTGGTTACGCGCAGTGTCGTAGCTGATGACCTTTGCGATGAGGTCAAAATGATCGGTCTTCCAATTGAACGGCACGGCCAGATTGGTCTCGCGCACAACGATGTCAAAACGCTTTTTATGGGTCTGTGCTGCCGTCGCATAATCCGTCATGTTTGCGATAATATCCCCGATGTAGATGTAGATAAGTTGCTCGTCGTTGTGCTTTCGCTCCGGTGTTGCTGTCAGGCCATATAAAAACTCTGGGTTCATATGGGCAATGACGCTCCGGAACGTCTTGGCCGGAATATGGTGACATTCGTCGACAACAATTGTTCCGAATTTGTCACGCATATCACTCAGTTCTCCTGAGCGTGCGAAACTTTGCAGCAGGCCCACGGTTATCTGTTTACCAACCGTCTTCTTTGCGCCGGAGAACCGGCCAATGTGCGCTTTCGGGATATCTAGATACTGCTGGATGCGGTCCACCCACTGGTCGAGCAACTGCTGGCGGTGCACCAGTACCAACGCCGGTTTCTGGTGCCTGGCAATGAGCTCCATGCCCATCATGGTCTTGCCGCTGCCGGGCGGCGCTACGATGACGCCCTGTTTCTCCTGCATGGCGGTTGTGACAATCTGTTCCTGAACCTCATTGAGCCGTATGCCGCTCTTGAACTTAGCGGCCGGGAGATCAGGTACCGCGTATGCTATTTCGTACTTGATGTCGTTTTCGTACAAGAATCTCAGCAGCTTTGCCAGAAAGCCACGCGGCAGCGAAACTGTTTTGTCTGATTCGTCAATTAGCCGGAAGTATTTTTGTACTTGGTACAGCGACATGCCCAAGCGTTTTTTGGTCAGATATTCGGTGTTCAGAAAGTTCAGTTGCTCCTTGAGAAATCCAACAAGCGTACTATTGAGCTGCGCTTTCTGGAGGGTGATGTTTTGGCCGACCGTCACGCGTAATTTTTTACTCTTGGGTGTAGCCGATGGCTCCACAGAGACCTCCGTAACCAGATCGTATGCTGTGTCCAGCTCATCAATCGTGTGTCGTCTGACGTTTTTGAGTACCTCATGCTGATCTTCAAACGGCTCATCAGTTTCGGAATCTAGAAATATCGTATTACCATCTCTGGCGGCGATACCCTGAAACGGCAACGCGATCAAATTGCCGAATCCGTTTTTAGTAACAACGTCCTGGCTGGGGAACAGCCGGTCAAAGCTCGCTTCTTTGTCGAAGGCAGAAAGGCCTAGTACTTTCCGGGCAATCTCCAGCCCGATAGCTCGGCTTTTGTGGCAAGGGTAGGCATCCTCGAAAAACACCCACACGTGGCCACCGTTACCGGAGCGCGAGCGTTCGATGTACGCAGTCAGATCTAACTTCGCTATCTCTTGCTGGTATTTCTTGCAATCTGTCAGCCAGTCGCCATGGTCAAAATCTGCCGCCAGAAAATAGGACGTGTTATCCGGCAAAATCGGATACACGCCAGTGCGGCGCGTCCAGTCAGGTGTTCACGGACAATCTCGTCGGTCAGCGGAATCGGTGTCTTGTTCTCGAGATCTTTCAGGGTGCCGCCGCGCGCCCGGTGTGCGTTGAACTCGTCCCAATCGAAGGAATAGGCGGGCGAGTAGCCCGATTTGCCGTTCTTCTCCCACCGTCTGGCGAAAATGTCGTCGCGGCCGCGGAACAGTGACCGGTAGAGGTTGATTTTGTCGTTTTCTTGCATTGGGTGTGGCTTCTGGCAGTGAGGCTTGCCGGTTTATTCATGCGCGCATCACTCACCTCATAAAAATGTATGGGAGACAGCAGTATATTGCAAGGTGTCCTGCTGGCATCCGGGGTTGACGAATTCAGAGAGAGAGAGTATTATTCGGCCTTGTAAGCCAATTGCGATAGCACAATGATTGACGGAAATTACCCCGGTAAGCCAGATCTGATACATACCCCCGACGGCGAAACTGCGTACGTTGACACGCAGCTAAGGCCATATGATACCGGCGTAGATTTAACGGATGTTCCTGAAACGGGCGCAGCCAAGCTGGCACGTCCAGTGCCGCACATTACGGTCCATGACAGCGTAATATCCGCAGGGACGCTGCGCGAATTGCTCGGCACACAATACCCCAACAGCGATTTCCCCGACATAGCCCGCCTGCTGGAAAAAGGCCTTTTGTTGTACAGGATGTTTAGCGCCGAAAAAGTACAACAAGCCCTACAGACAGGCTCCGACAGATCGTCCAACGCACACATTGACCATAATGGCGGCGTTGACGGTGAGGGCGAGATCGTCCGCGCCAATAATTTGCAGATAGGCCGCACGACATATCTGGGACGTCTGCCTGTTGACTTTAGAGACTTCGTGGGTACGGACACGCTTAACCTGAATGGCGTATTTGGAAGGGCGCTGGCAATTTACGACCCGCGCTATGTTTTGAAAGCTGGTTCGGCCAGCAACGGTTTTAGCGTCTTTCCTGACGATCCGCGCAAGGCGCTGCTTGGAGTCGTGGAGTTTGTTCCGCAAGGCAATGAGAGCCTACCAGCGTTCTCGTGATATTATTGCACCATGATTAAAGCCGTAATCTTCGACCGCGACGGCGTATTGCTTGACTCGGAGTACACGAACATCCGCGCCGGCGAGCTGGCTTTTGCAGAATTTGGCGTTCGCCTGACTGACGACGAAAAGAAAAGTATTGTCGGCCATCACCCCGAATCGTACGCACCGTCGATTTTGCAGAAGCACGGTTTGGATTACGCCGCGTTCAAGCCGTTGCAAGGCAAGCACTACAACGAAGTTTTGGAACACACGCCAGTTTTCGAAAAGACGATTCAGCTTGCTGCAGGCCATCCACAAACGTGGCCTGCCAGTGGCACTGTGCACTTCCAGCAGTAGGATCGCGTCTATCAAGCTGCTGGAAAAGCTGGGCATTGAAGATCTGTTTACACTGGTTGTCGGCAAAGAGGACTATACCTATCGCAAGCCAGATCCCGAACCATACCAAGTAACCGCCCAAAAACTAGGAATCGCTCCTAAAGATTGTCTGGTGATCGAAGATTCCGAAGTTGGGCTGAAGTCTGCCGTCGCCGCAGGCATGCAGTGCATCGTCATCTATAACGATCACACCAAGGAGCATAATTTCAGCGGCGCGGTGCGCGTGGTTAGTTCTGCAGCCGAACTGGACTTGAACGAGATCCTGTCTGTGGGCAGTACGTCCACAAGAGTTGACTGATCACCTACGGGGTGTATAATACAGGTATTAAGACGAAGGCAATCCGAACGGCTAGCTACCTAAGGAGAACCTTCTTTTTTATGTCCGGCAGTTGCTATTGACACCAGGCGGCATGGTCGGGTACTATTAGAGTGCAAACACGAGCCGAAGACTACCCCTTTGGGCGGCTGGCCGCAAGGCATAGGTTCTCCCACCCTCTACCGCAAGGCAAGGTGGTTTTTTTATTGCCGCTATAATTCGTGCAGCAGCTTGCTTTTCTTGAGCTTTGTTTCCAGCTTCTTGTAGTCCTGGCGTCCCTCGTGAGCTTCCCGTACCAGACCGGCGATAGCGTCAGCCAAACGGATAATCGCGCTTGATTCGTCCTTTTTGCCGATGACTTTGCGTGTGTTTTAACACCCAGCTTGCGGAACTCGCTGCCCATACGGACAGCCGTCGTCCTGGATAAGCCGTCGATGGTGACGGTTGCTTTGTAATCTTTGGTTATTTTGTGATCTTCCCGGTACACATTAAGTGCTTGAGCAGTCGCCAGCACTTCCAGCTCGTCAAAGCTGGTGGTGACGGGATAATTCTTGACGAAGATCGCGGCAGGCAGCTTTTCGGCCGTGAGCGTGGCGATATATGCCTGCCGTTCACGGTCACGCGACTTCAGCCACTTGCGGCGCTGTTTGCCGCTATCGCGTTCCAGAGCAGCTTCCAGCTCCTGCTGTCGTTCATCTGTTACGACGACTACGGCGACGATAAAGAGCTGACCTAACGTGTCTTGGCCGGTTTCGTCCACGTAGCAGTAGAGTTTTTGCGTTTTTGCCATTGTTTTATTGTACCCCTGTGACGGTTAGAATGTCACTCTCGCAAATGGGAACAGCTCTTTGGCAATCTCGGGCGTTACGGCCGAACCATACTCGCAGCGCTCCAGCGCTTCCAGTTGTGTTTTGGCTACAAATTCCATCGACTGCATTCTGCCTAGCTGCCTGCCGATTTCCACCAGATGGACCGCGTTTAGGGTACTGGATCGCTCACGTTGCGCCCGCCGCGTCAGCTTAATCCATTGCTTGCGAACGGCCGCCAGTGTCGGCACAGGCGTATCGGTAATCACACCAACCTTGCCGCGTAGTTGCCGGGCGTACAAGTGGTAGGCGATCTCGCGGGATACGGCTCCGCCGACAATGCGGCGTTCTTCAATGTAGAGCCGACGCATCGTCACCCCCCGGTAAGTATGTGGCCGCTATATCCCGTTTCCAGAATAGCCGGTACTGCTTATCGGTAAACTCCGCCCAGCCGCAGATCAGTTTCGGAGTGTCCCAGAAGTGGGAGTTGCAGGCGAAGGCCTGACGGCCGTCCGCGTACAGCGCACCGGCTGCCGCATCCTTTAATGGCAACTCCTGATGGCAAATCGCGCATTCCACCGCCTGGCCAAGGTTGATTCCCTCGGGCCAGGCGGTGATGGCCATTTAGCTGTTCCTGTTCCTTCCGGCAACCCGCAGGCTAAAGACTTTGTCGCCTTCCGTAATAATCAATGTCACCGGCCGCGCCGCATATTCAATGTGAACCTGTTTGCTGCTCTCCGATCTGCCCATCCTGACGTCATCAACAACCGTTCCGCCCGGTTCCAGATCCTGCAAAGCGTCTACCAGTTCAATGAGTGGCTTATATAGCTTGTGGTAACGGTTTACAACTCTGCTTTCGGCTCGTTCTTTAGATGGCGGGGTCTTCATGGTTTGAGTACCTTAGCTTAGGTACGGAGAGTTTGGAAGTCTATTAATGCGGCTTTATTGTCATCGGTCGAGTATCAAAAACCTCTGGACTTTAGAAACCTTCGCGGTATCTTTGTCCTACTATGGAAACAGCACAAATGACCAACACCACAGCTTACCGCCTGCCGGACGAACAGGACGGAAGGTCAGTCCAAACAGTTGCGGCTGCCTCTGCCCGGGTCGAATACTGCCTCTACGCCCGCAAATCCAGCGAAGATGACGAACGGCAAGCTTTGTCCATCGACTCACAGATCAAGGAAATGATCCGCCAAGCCGAAGCCCAAGGCCTGAAAGTAACCGAGATCCGCAAAGAAAGCCACTCCGCCAAATACTCCGGCCAGCGGCCGGTATTCGAGCAGCTCATACAAGACGTACGCTCTGGATTGTTCAGCGGCATACTGTCCTGGGCACCGGATCGCCTGAGCCGCAACGCCGGTGATCTCGGTTCGGTCGTAGACCTCATGGATCAAGGCAAACTGCTGGAGATCCGGACACATGGTCAAGTGTTCACCAATTCGCCCAACGACAAGTTTCTCCTTATGATTCTGTGTTCCCAAGCCAAGCTCGAAAACGACAGCCGTGGCATTAACGTCAAACGTGGCATGAAAACCAAGTGCGAGTTAGGCTTTAGGCCAAACATGACCCCGCTGGGCTACGTCAACGACTACCGCTCCGGCAAAGGCCAGAAAAAGGTGTTCACGGACAAGAAACGTGCGCCATACATCAAGGAAGCATTTGAGAAAGTAGCAGCCGGTGCTTCCGGCAGGGATATCTACAACTGGTTCGCGGAAACAGGCTTCAAAACAAAGCGGGGCAAGTCCGTAACCCTCAGCATGGTCTACCGTATGCTCAACAATCCATACTACTGCGGTATCTTCGAGTTCCCGATAGGCAGCGGCAAGTGGTATAAAGGCTCGTACGCCCCGATTGTATCCAGAGAACTGTTTGATGCCGTCCAGCAAAAGATGGTAGTCGCGCCCAAGAGCAAGCCAGGCACCAAACAGTTCGACTACACCAAGCTCCTGCGGTGCGGCAGCTGTGGATCTGGCATAACGGCACAGGAGAAGTACAAGCAGACCAAAAAGCACGGCCAAAAGCGCTACGTGTACTACCACTGTACCCAAGCAAGGGATTTCGACTGCACACAGCCGTACTTACGGGAAGAAAAGCTGACAGAAGCGTTCCTACGGCTGCTGGAGGGCATAACCGTACAGGAAGTTGAGAGCAAAGAAACTCTGCAAACGGAGCTGGACAGGTTCAGGCGCTTGTCGGCAGCTGTGCTGGGCGATGTAGAGAACGATGGACAAGGGATAAATCTGCATAACTTTGCCAAGTACATACTGACCGAGGGAACAAGAGCTGAAAAACGAGCCTTGATATCCTGCCTTGAACAAACAATTTATCTCAAAGACAAAGAAGTAACGACCAAAGTTTAGGGCAAAACAACAAATCAGCCGTAATAGGCTGTTGTTTTTGGGCGAGCATTACAAAAAGTTCCACAAAATTAGGAGTTTAAGGGGTCTTTGCGCGGTTCCAGTCCCTGGTGGGGTCAGGCTTAAACACTGCACTTAAGGCAACCAAAAAGCCCCTGACGGGACTTTCGTACCTCTTTCATTGTCTTTGACCTCTGAAAAAAGTTCCAGTTTCTATCTGGCGGAGAGGGAGGGATTCGAACCCTCGATACGGTTTCCCGTATACCGCTTTTCGAGAGCGGCGCCTTCAGCCACTCGGCCACCTCTCCATACCTCTGTACATTTTATCACACAGGGGCTGGTTTTTTACCCCTATCTGTGCTAAAATTACCTCTGTTGCCCAATCCGAGGATTGTGAGCAACATTTCGCACCTGTAGCTCAGCTGGATAGAGCGTTGGCTTGCGGAGCCAAAGGTCGTAGGTTCGAATCCTGCCAGGTGTACCAAGTAAAAAGCCCCTCTTTAGAGGGGCTTTTTACTTGAAGAGCTCCCTGCGGGTGTCTGCTAACGCTTATGTTTGCTATGATTGGGGTATGTTCGGAAAGGGTGTCGGCAAGCAATGGGTAATCGGTGCCCTGTTAGTAGCGGTGGCTGCTACTGTAGCCTTTGGGTTTGTCTTTGGTAAAAAGGCGGTTGCACCCAGCCCGAGTGGCAGGCTGACTGGTTCGTCGCTGGATGCCTGTGCCTACCTGACTGTTGCCGAGGCCGAGTCGATTTTGGGGAAAGAGCTTTCGAGGAAACCTGTTAACACCGACACCTCGTATAAAAAAGATGTGCGGTCCGCAACGTGCGAATATAACCAGGGCCTATCGGATGGGATAGTCATACACATCACCAAGGCCCTGACAGATGAAGCCAAGGCTGCCGAACATGCTGTGGCGGCCCAGCCCGTTGCTATGACATCCGAAGAACCGTATGCATTTCTTGGCCGCGACGGATTTATTATTAGGGAGCATACGAATGATGAGGGATATGTGCTTGCGAGCGGCAGATTCCCTACCAGGGACGGCACAGTGCAAGTGAACGCCAGAATGTTTGCTGTTGTCGAGCAAGTTCTCGCGGTTGTATTACCCAGGCTGGACGAAGAAATGTAAGGGGGAGGTGTGCGTTTGTGCTATTGGATGAGCCGCTTGGGTGGTTTGGATTTTGGTGTGTCGGCCGGTTTCGGCTCGGCGAAGGTTGTTGTGAACTGCGAGGGCGGTGCCGGTGTTTCGCTGGTTGGCTGCTCTGGTGCGGCATCTTCCCCGCCTTTGTCTGTATCCGCGGTTGGCTTTGTAAAGTACAAGGCCGCGAGTCCGGCAGCGCCAGCCGCGATAAGCACAATGCCCAGCCAGAACCACCAGTTGCGCACGTCGTTCAGGAGGATTTCGAGCGCCTTTACAACGCTTTGCAGCAGCGGCTCTTTGGCCAGATCATTAACGCGATCCATGCCGATTTTGGACAGCTGGCTTACGATAACGCCAAGCGCACCCACGGCGATAAAGATAATCGCAACTTTTTTGAGTCCAGAGCGCCAGGTTGTGCCGAGCGCCACGGTAACAACGGCCAGCAGCAACGCAAGCAACCCAAACCCGTACACGCCCCACGTTATGTTGCGGTGCAGGTTACGAGCCCCTTGCAGCTGCTCTGCGAGCGTTTTGCCGCCGATTTCGATGGTGTTCGGGGTCAATGTGGTTTCCTTCAGTGCTTCGGACTGTAGCAGGTTATTCTTTGCCTGCGCTGCAAACTGTCCGGGGTCAATGCCCTGCGGCAGACAAGCGGCATTAAGCAGGCTGTCCGTATCGGCTGCCGCCCCAGGCTCACAGGCTGGTAGCGACGAAGCGTATTGTACGGCGTATTGCTCTATGCCGCTCGCCAGGTTATCTTTAATTTCTCCAATTTCAAAGCTAAACGACAGTTCGGGTGTCTCGCCCCGCGCCCAAGCGTATATAGCGTCCAGGGCATTTTCGGTCTGGGCTTGCATTAATTCTGGCGACGAGGCCGATTTAACGACGTTCTGCACCTCTGGTCTATCCAGTGGTAGTAGGCCGATTGCCGCCGCGCCTTGGTCTTTCTGGACCTGCTCGAGCGAATCCATGACGGCTGTCTCGTAAAAACCGCTCCCCGCCAGCGCCCGCTTGATAGGCCCAGGGCTACCGAATACTTGCCATAAACCAAACGTAAAACCAAACAATGCGAGGACACCAAATAAGAGCGTGGCAGCCCCGCCAAGCAAAGGTTTTTTTAATAATTGCATAACCGTATTGTCGCATACTGCGACCAAAATACAATTCTCCGCCCCTATGCCGCGCTAATAGATTTCTTCGTGTTTTTCGTTTAAGAACCGTACCCACTGTCGTACCAGCCGGAGCGCAATCTTCATCGGCAGCTCTACCAGCATGTCCAGGATGTAGCCGACCAGGTTGAGCCGAGCGTACCGGCTTGAAATCCACTGCCCCATCACTGCGAATGGCAGATAGAAGAAATCGCGCACTGCACCAAAGAGGCCGGTTTGCCGCGGTACCAGCTCCAACTCGCGAGACAGCTTGGTTAAACGGAAGCCGAGGAAGCTGGCGGTGCACAGGAAAACAAAGAAGATAACACCCTGCACGATCGTAAAGTGCAAAAGCGACAGCACGTATGCCATGAGCCCGAGTGGTATGGCGAACAGTAGCGAATACATAACTTTGGCAAGCGGCGGGATTGATCTGCTGCCAACGCGTACTACCCGTTCCGCTGGCTCGCCATCACCATAGAGTATCTGGTCGATGTAGTCCTGCAGTGCCGAGGCATTGGTGGCCGACGGAATGCGCAGGCCCAGCTGGAAGCTGGCCATGTACAGCGGCGGAAAGAGCAGGTTTACTGCAAGCGGCAGGACCGCGACGCCACCCAGCATAATGATGTCGTACGGTATTTCGATGGCCACGCCCACGGAAATTTTGGTAACAAAGACAAACAGGATGCTCCGTATAATCCCCCGATTTAGGCGCTTGGCCAGGCTGCGATATTCTTTGTTGATCTGGTATCGGTAGGCGTCCAGGAAGGCTGCGCGGTTGTCCAGCAGTTCGGGCAGATCGGGCCGGTCTTCGCTCATGGCTCGCACGATCCTGAGCGGCGCGCCGTAGCGGTTGACCGCCTGGCGCAGCTTTTGCGTGAGGCGGCTGGCGAAAGCGCTGTCGACCAGCCGGTTGAACGCGGCAAAGGCCGCCAGGTCTTTCGGTGTTTGGCGGTAGACGCGGATCAGGTCGTGTCGCACAGTCGCAATGTCGGATTTGAGTAGCGCCTGGTGCACAGCAATGTACAGGCAGAATTCATAGTTCGCGTCTTCCTCTGGCGAGGAGACCAGTTTTTCGCGCGGGAACAGCTCCATAAAGTGCCGGTGCGCCACATACGCCAGCGCCGAGCGCTCGTAGCGCGGATGCAGTACTGCTTCGGTTTCAACTGACAGAATATCCAGCACCCAGTTGAGCCGCTCGTCTCGCGGCACCCGCACCCTGCCCAGATCCTGATAGATTTTGACGTACTGTTGAGTGAGTCTGGTGATGTGTTTGGCTGTCTGGGCACTCACTGACTGGTTGGCCAGATAGCCAGCATGTGTCAGATCAAGAATCAGTTCGCTCCCTACCCCGCTCGGTTCTTTGTTGGACGAAAACGCGATCGAGCGCCTGTAGAACCGGCGGATCGCCCGCTGAAGCAAAAGCTGTTCTTCTGCTGATTCGGCTGCACGGCGCAGCTGCTCGTAGGCACTGGCAATGTTTTGCCCGATGCCGGGCACCTCGATAATCTTACCTTCCTGCTTCCGGGCCAGCGCCTCCGCGTTATAGGCGCGCGCTGCCAATAGCTGCTCTTTCAGGAGCTGCAGCAAAGGTGTTGATAGGGGTTGCATGGGGTGAAGTATAGCAAATCCAACGGAGGTCGTCTGAGGTAATTTGCGCTACATTTTTTGTAGCTGTTGATATCTGGCCGTTTGCGGCTAGTTTTTTATTCTGCTTGTGGTATCATATGGCTATGGATCTGTGAGAGACGAGCGAGGGGGCCGTCTTTCCTCGGATTGTTACTGTAGCAATAAGGGAGACCGTCAGGGGATGGATGAAAAGGGGCTTGGAAAGCGCCTGCAAATGGCGCGGCAAAATGCAGGGTTAACCCAGCAGGCTTTGTGTCACAAAGCCGATATTAGCTATTCCACGCTGACCAAGATCGAGCGCGGCGCAATCAAGGCCCCCTCCATCTTTACCATCCAAAATATTGCCGAGGCGTTAGGTATCAGCCTTGACGAACTGATGGCCGGCACCGGTTCGTCTTCCAAATCACGCGGAAACAACAACGGTGGCAAGAAGCGCTCCAAGAATGGCGTATCGTTTGTGTACTTTGACATTAACGGTTGTTTGGTGCGCTTTTTCCACCGCGCGTTCGCCCGTCTGAGTGCCGACACTGGCGCCGCCGCCGACACTGTCGAGACGGCCTTCTGGCATTACAACGACCTGGTGTGCAAGGGCGAGATGAGCCTCGCGGAGTTCGATCAGAAGCTCACCGAAGAGCTGGGCGCCGACGAGTTGATCGACTGGAAGAGCTACTACATGGAGGCTATCGAGCCGATCCCCGCTATGCACGAGCTGGTGCACTGGGCCGCACGGAATTACCGCGTAGGACTGCTGACCAACATTATGCCCGGCTTTGTGCCGGAGATGCTGGAGAGGGGGCTGTTGCCGAACGTGGCGTACGACGCCATTGTTGACTCCTCGGAAGTCCATGCCATCAAGCCCGAGCCGGAAATTTACGAAATTGCTGCCGAGCGCGCCCACTGCTCGCCTGCCGAAATATTGTTTATCGATGATTCCCGCGCCAACCTCATGGCTGCCGGTAAACAAGACTGGCATGTGATTTGGTTTGACGACTCCCGCCCCGAAGAAGCTGCCGAACGTATCAAGACCACGCTTGAGCCTGCTAATTAGCACCTCGGCAATCCGCGCACAATCCCTGGATTTCTATCTGGTGGGCGGTAGGCGCAAAATTGTGGGCTTTCGCAAGGCTGTGAATGAGCTGTTCCAGCTCCGCTTCGCTCATCTCGATCGTCCGGCCGCAGTTAATGCACGACAGATGGTGATGGTGCGCGGCAAACCGGTCGGTCAGTTCCAGCTTGTACTTCCAGCCGATGTTGATACGCTGCACAACACCGAGCTGCTCAAACAGATTAACGGCCCGGTACACGCTCGCCCGGTCCACCTCCGGCACTTTTCTGACAAGCTCGGCCATGCTTAGCGGTTCGCAGCCCAAAAGCGCATTAAAGACGGCCAGGCGCACTTTCGTACTGCTATAACCCGCTTCTTTTAGCAAAGCTTTAAACTGTTCCACGGCATTCCTTTTCTATCGTCCAACAATGCAATTCTAACAATTATTGCGACAAATTTGCAGAAATAACCAAACCGGACTATGTTTGGGATATGATGGCGTTACTCTTTGCAGTATTGATGTTTGTCTCTACGCTGGTGGGTGGTTGGTTTGCTATCCGCCACAAGGATCAACTCCGGCATATCCTTGGCTTTACGGCGGGCGTGATCTTGGGTGTCATCGCCTTTGACGTGTTGCCGGAGATGTTTCAGATTGTGCACGAGTTTGAACTCGACCCGACGTGGCCGATGATCGCCCTCGTCGTCGGTTTCCTGGGCTTCCATATCGTCGAAAAGCTGCTGCTCCTCCACCATCAGCACGAGACGCAGTATGGGGCACACAAGCATCCACAGGTGGGCGTACTCTCGTCGCTGGCGCTTGGCGGACACGGCTTTTTGGACGGTATGGGTATTGGTCTGGCATTCCAAGTGAACGCCGCCGTGGGCGTGGCCGTGTCGCTGGCTGTCATCGCCCATAAATTTGCTGACGGCCTGAACGCCGCAAGTTTAATGTTGCTCCACAAAAACCCGATCCGCCGCACTATGCGGCTAGTGCTCGTCAATGCGCTGTTGCCGGTCGCCGGCGCGCTCTCTACCCTGTTCTTCACGCTGCCGGAGCAGTACCTGCCGTTGTATCTCGGCTTCTTTGCTGGTTTTCTCCTTTACATTGGCGCGAGCGACATCCTGCCGCAGGCCCACGATGAACGGTCTGACCGCCTTACCATCCTGCTCACTGTCTTTGGTGCGACGCTCGTGTTCTTTGTGGCGCAATTAGTCCGCGGCTTAGGCGTCCATTAGTGCTACAATGGGCGCAATATGGACGGCAGGAATGATCCGGTCAGGAAGGTGTTCGGCAAGTCGGCAAAGGAGTTGCTTGCGGACACAAAACGCCCGCATGCTGATTTTCACAGCCCAAATGTGTTCTGTGGCAATGCTGGGCCCGAGGAGCTCAAACATCTTCAGCGGCTGCTCGACGCCCTGACCGACGATGAGATTAGGTATCTGGTGAAAGCGGTTGGCATCCGCTTTGGCGATCCTTTGCGCGACATTGACCGCGATACGCTTGAAAGCGTGCTCGACGAAGCTGACCGCGAGGTATTTTACCGTGAATACCACCGGCTGCTCGACGCTAGGCAGGCTGGATAATGCGCATTAGTTAAAAATGTCAATACCCCTGAAAAACAGGGGGTATTGACAAGCTCCCATAGCAGCGATGCAATAAAGGTGTAGGGTAAGCCCCTAAGACCTATAGAAAGTGAGGCAACACATGGGTGTGTCGGCAATAATGGACAGGGTTATAGACACCGCCAAATGGGCCAAAGAAGTTGACGAAGGGATCAACAATGGCGCCTTGGTCCAATCCCTAGGTGTAGCGTCGTTACGGTTGGCAAGGTACGGAGCTGACAGGCTGGGGGCTATTGCCAACTCCTCTGCCGACATGTACCCCTTGGTTCGCCGCCTGGCCAATGCAGGGGCTGCCGTGCTCGATCTTTGCGCTACTGTCGCGCACGAACTGCAGCGTGCAGATGTACGGTAAACGGATTAGCTGTCGAAGCGCTTTTGCTCGGCGACGATCTTTTCCAAGCGTTCGCGAGCTTCCGCCAGCTGTTCGCGGGTTTGGTTGACGATGTGTTCCGGGGCTTTGGTGATGTAGTTCTTATTAGCGAGGCGGGCTTCAAGGTTCTTGATGAGCGCTTCCGCCTCATTTTCTTGCTCTGTGAGCTTCGTACGGTACGCTAGGGCCGTTTCTTCGTCGATATCGAGCCGAAGGTCGTATTTGGTTTGAGAAAGGCGTACGCCGCCTTCTAGCGCGCCGTAGGACACATTCCCAAGGCGGGCCAGCCGCTTGATGAGCTCGGCGTTAGCCTCGACCACCGGCGCGTCGGTGTATACAAGCGTACTTTTAGTGACGCCAACGGCCTTCATGATGGCGCGGGCTTCGGTGACAATAGCCTTAACCTCCTCAAACGCCTTGGCGCGCTTGGCATCGGTCTTCGGGACCTCCGGCCAGAGCTGTGCGGCCAAAATGGTGTCGCCAGTGGATGGCATGGTCTGCCAGATGGTTTCGGTGATGAACGGCGCAAATGGGTGGGCGAGCTTCAGGATTGATTCGAGCGCGAAGACCAGGAGCTCCTTGTTCTCCTCTGCCTTGCTGGCCTCGATGTACCAGTCGGCAAAGTCGTCCCAGACGAAGTGGTACATCTTGTCGTAGGCTTCGCTGAAGCCGTAGTTCGCTAGGTCTGCGGCAATCTCGTCAGCTGTCTCTTTGAGGCGCTTCAGTATCCAGTGGTCGGCGTCGGTCTTTGGCTCGGCCTTGGGCTTGGCATCGCCTGCTTTGTCTTCGACGTAGCGGGCAATGTTCCAGAGTTTGTTACAGAAGTTACGGTTGGCTTCGATCTTTCCCCAGCCCCAGTTCTGGTCGTTGCCCGGGGATACGCCCATAACCAGTGCCATGCGGAGCGCATCAGTGCCGTATTTAGGGATAACATCCAGGGGGTCGACGATGGTTTCCGGACGGCTCTTGCTCATCTTGCTGCCGTCTTCGGCGCGGACCAGGCCGTGCAAGTACACATCCTTGAACGGTATATCACCTGTGATATACGTCGTGGTCAAAATCATGCGGGCCACCCAGAAGAACAAAATATCCCAGCCCGTTTCCATCACACTTGTGGGATGATAGGCCTTAAAGTCCGGGCTGCGCTTCAAAAGCTCATCGAGCGACAGTGAGTAATCCTTGGCTAGTTCCGGGTCGATTAGCGTGCTCCAGGTCCAGAGCGCTGAGCTAAACCAGGTATCCAAGGTGTCCGGATCCTGCTCCCAGCCGGCGTATGGCTCTGGCGGCTGGACGCCGACGTAGGTTTCCTGCGTGCCGTCGTCTTTTGTCCGGTACCAGACCGGAATGCGGTGCCCCCACCAGATCTGGCGGCTGATGCACCAATCGCGCAAGTTGTCGATCCAGTGGAAGTAAATCTTTTCAAAGCGCTTGGGAATGATCTTGATGTCGCCGCTACGGACAACGTCCTGCAGCACCTGCTTGAGGCTCAGCTTCTTCCCTTTCCACGGCACGACCGGCTTGTTGACGTCGACAAACCATTGCAGCTTGATCTGTGGCTCGATAACACCTTTGCCTCGGTCATTCACGGCCACGTTGTGGACGTAGTTTTCATCGACCTTAACGAGCAGTCCCTTGGCCTTCAGCTTCTCAACAATCTTTTCGCGAGCTTCGGTGATATGCATGCCGGCGAATTCTCCAGCAATCGGCAGCAGACGGCCGTCGTAGCCGATGATCTGTTCCTTGTCTAGGCCGTGGCGCTCAGCAATGTCAAAGTCGATCAGGCTGTGCCACGGCGTAATGGTCATGGCGCCGGTACCGAAGTTCGGATCAACGGCTTCGTCCTTGATAAGAGTTGCGGTAATCGGGCCGTTGATCCACTCCACCTCAAACTGCTGGCCGTGTTTGTACTTGGCGTAGCGCTTATCGTCCGGGTGAACAACGACGTACTTGTCGCCAAACTTGGTCTCGGGTCGGGCGGTGCCGATTTCAAACGGGCCGTATTTAAAGGTGTAGAATTTGGTTTTCTCTTCCTTGTACACCACCTCGTCGTCGGAGACCGTAGTTTCGAGGTTTGGATCCCAGTTGACGATACGGCTACCGCGATAGATCAGACCGTCGTTGTACATCTTAACGAACGTCTCGTTCACGCAACGGTTCAGCGCCTCGTCCAAGGTATACCGCAGACGCGTCCAGTCAGCGCTGGCGCCCATGGCCCTGATCTGTGAGGTGATCCTGTCGCGGCTGTTACCTACAAACTCTTTGGTGCGGCGCAGAAACTCCTCGCGCCCGATCTCGTGCTTGCTTGTTCCCTCCTCTGCCAGTTGCCTTTCGATGAGGGCGTTCACTGCCAGAGCGGCATGGTCGGTACCTGGCAGCAAGAGCACATCCTTGCCCATCTGGCGGGCATGCCGGGCCAGGATATCCTGCAGTGTCAAGAACAGTGCATGGCCCATGTGCAGCGTGCCCGTCTCATTGGGCGGCGGCATGGAGATGGAGAATTTCGGTTTCTTGCTGGTCGGGTCGGCCACGAACACGCCACTCTTCTCCCAAAGTGCGTAAATGTCAGCCTCATAGGCCGACGGTTCGTAAACCTTTGGTAGTTTCATAGAGCCGTCCTTAACCTCGAATTAGTTATTACTTTCATCAATCATATCACCTTAGGCGACAATTTTCTACCTCTGTTTGTGATGTGGGTTACAGTTGATCAAATACAAGCGTAAAGAGGTGTATACTTTCAGCATGGTGCGCAAACCTAAACTGCAAACCTATCACCGCTTCCTTGACGAGTCCGGCGACACCACGTTCTTTGGTAAGGGCAAGGTTGACATCGTAGGGCAAAACGGCGTTTCCAAAACCTTTAGCCTGGGTATGGTTCACATAAAACAAGAATTGGCAGTTACGCGACAACGCATAGTTGAACTGCAAAATTACATCGTAAACGACCCCTATTTTAAGGGTTTACCCAGTGTGCAGAAGCGGCAAGAAAGGGGCGGCTTTTTCTTCCATGCCAAGGACGATTATCCTGATGTTCGTAAAGTGTTCTTTGATTTTCTCAGAGAACTGCCCTTTTCATTAGAGGTTTTTGTCGGCAGAAAGATATCGCGCTTGTTTATTGCAAAACATAACGCCAACGAAGATGAGTTTTATGCCGATCTTTTGTCGCATCTGTTAAAGAACAAGATGAACAAGGAGCGGCTCGTCCTTAACGTCGCGGCTCGCGGCAACTCAACCCGTATGGCCGTACTAGAATCGGCTGCACGTAAGGCTAAACAGAGGTTTTTGGCTAAAAATCACGGTTCTGAGACGAGATGCAAGATAGTTTTCAATGTGCAAACTCCCCTGTCGGAGCCTCTTCTTGCAATACCAGACTATGCCTTGTGGGCAGTACAGAGAGTATTTGAAGCTGGAGAAACCCGATACTACGACGCATTGTTCGAGGCTAAAAAGATACCGTTGGTGGTCGATCTTTACGACAGGTCGAGGTATCAAAATTGGGGGAACTACTACAGCTACCCCTCAAAAAGACTTACGGCAAACAATAAGATAATTCTGATAACTTAAAAGGCCCATCGTCACCCTAGAAGGTTACCCTTCAACGGCATGAAGCCGACTTTCAGGTGGGACAGGCCCCTACACCACTACTATACGTACGCCTAAGAGGCTGGTCAACTGAATATTTCCACAGTATCCTTGTATAAATATCACATTTACAGAGGCGATATCAAGGCTCTTGAAGTACAGTCCAATACAAACAAGACTTTCCATGTGAAAGCCCACCATACATCCACCTCAAATCAGAGGGTAAGAATTCGACCAATGTTCGTTTTTTGTTTGCTCCTCATCGCGTCCGATTTGGAGGCCTGTTGGCCAGGGTAGGCATACCCGTTTTTGGAAAAGTTTTTGTTTTGCGCGATTAGCATAGGCAAGGTTGCCTCGATCGTCAACCCCGAAATTTCACTTTATGTGTTGTAATTTTGTATAAAATACAGCCGGAACTACATAGAAAGGTTGGGCATAATAGCCAACGAGTACGGGTCGGCCGTAGGCTGGTTTTCGGACACGTGGAAGCAGCCTAAGGCAGCCATCATGGCGCCGTTGTCGCCGCAAAGCTTGAGGTCGAGGTATTCGATAGGGGAGGGAAGCCGTTCAGCCAGCTGGCGCCTGAGTTCGCTGTTGGCTGCCACGCCGCCGCCTACTACCACACTCCTTGGCGAGAACTCTTCATATGCCATTATCACCTTATCGACAATCGTCTCGCAGGCGACGCGCTGGAAGCTGGCGGCAATGTTGGCCTTCTGTCCGTCGTTTAAAAGTCCAGGCAGCTCAATGGATGGCAGAGAATAGTCCTTGCCCACTGCTTCCTGCGCGGCGCGTAAGACCGCTGTTTTGAGGCCAGAGAAGCTAAAGTCGTACTTGCCCGACATTTTGGCCTTAGGGAACTTAAAGGCGTGGGCGTCGCCGCTGTCCGCCAACTTCGACACATTGATGCCGCCAGGGTAGGGGAGGCCCAGGATCTTGCCCACCTTGTCAAAGGCTTCGCCGATGGCATCATCTTGTGTTTGGCCCAGTAGGTCGTAGTCGAAGTGGCTGCGCCACAGGGCGAGCTGGCTGTGGCCGCCGCTCACGATCACGCCGAGCATCGGGAATTCCGGCTGTGCCGAGCGCATCTGGTAGCCGGGAAGACGAGTTTCGGTCAGGAAGTTGGCGTAAATGTGCCCGACGACGTGGTTAGCGGCATACAGTGGCTTTTTCTTGACAATCGCCAGCGTGCGCGCTGCCAGCACGCCGATAAGCAGGCTACCGTTCAGGCCCGCGCCGTACGTGACGGCGATGGCGTCTATGTCGTCCCAAGTGAGGCCGGCGTCTTCGAGCGACTGCTCAATCACCGGAATAATTACCTCAATGTGGCTGCGCGCTGCAATTTCCGGCACGACGCCGCCGTATTTAGCGTGCAGGTCAACACTGCTCCTCACCGTATTACTACGCAGTTTGTACCCGTCTTCGACAATGCCCACGGCTGTCTCGTCGCAACTCGACTCAATACCTAACACAATCATCCTTGGTAGCATATCATCATTAGCCGCATCTGCGCCAGTCTTGTTCGAAAATTTTACTGCCTCTTAAGTGAAGAGCCGCTATCCTCGATAGTAATAGCCTGGTTAGCTCCCGAAAAGATTGCTGTAAGCGCATCAGACACAAATACCCTGCAAATAACCGCTGCAGGAGGTTAGTATGGCTGAAGCAAACGACAGCAGTATAGGTGGTGGGGCAGAGGGGTATCGGCCGCGGCATGCGGCGGAGCAACTAGACAAGGGGTTGATGGAAGCGCTTGCCAGTGCTGCAGATCAGTACCGCTACCAGCAGATGTTTGAGCAGTATGACGCAGAGTTTGCTATTATCCGTGCGCGCCTGTTTTCGGAGGGGTTGGTCCCTGAAGATGAGCTTAATGCACACATAGAGTCGCAGCAGCGGCGCATTGCCGAGTCGATCGGCCGGCAGGCCATGGCCAAAGCGTATGCCGACAGCCTGAGGGCGCAGCTGTACTACGTGCCGCCGGCCGGCGAAGAGCCGTACCACGGCCGCCACCGTTTGGAGGACCGGGAGGAAGCGGCAGCGCCGGTTTGGCGTCCAGAAGAAGGGGTTACTGTGCCGCATGCGCCGCGCCATGAGGCTCCCGAGCCTGCGCCGCCGGCAGTCCCTGAACCACCAAAACAAGAGACACCACCACCGCAAATGAGCGTGCCGGAGCAGGGGAGGTTGCGGCACATCATAGACGACGATAGCCAGACTGCGTCTTTGCAGCCTTCGCCAGAAGAGGCTTCATCCGAAGAGCAGGCGGAGGAGGTGTCATCCCCCATGCCTGCCCAAAGAGAGAGAACAGGGTTGTTTTCCTGGCTGCGCCGCGCCTGGTATGCGGGCGGCGCGGCAATTGGCGCCTTTTTTGCCCATCCCGAAAAGGGCGCACGTAGGCGGGCGGTCGTGCGAACGGCCGCCATCCTCGGCGGTGTGGCCGCAGTATTGGCGATTGCCGAGTTCGCCGACCGCACGCCGGATCACATCGTCCAGCCGCCTGTCGTGCCAGAACCCGCCCCGCAGCCCGCAGGCCCGCCTCCCAACACCGAGGAATTCTTTGATATGCTCAAGCCTTATCAATACAATGGCGAGCCCTTTGAGTGGACTGCCGCCGCCAACCACGTAGGCCCGGCCGAAGCCACACCTAAGCTATTGCGATTAATCGGGCATGCCAGAGAGAATGGCCTTACTGTCGATACCTGGGGCGACCCCGACTGCGGCCGCTGGGGAATCAACAGTGTTACTGTTCATCTGCCCGACGGCACCGAAAAATCGTACTACGACACGCCGCGCAAGTTGGCCATTCTCAAATGGTATGCCGGCGACATGGCGCCGCATTTCCGGCCTTAGCCCGCGGGTGTTGAATATCCCACTGCGCGGACGTCCTGCCAGATAGATAATGGGGCCGAACCATAAGCGGTGCTATCTTATGACATCAACAACATCTTTACCACTGCGCAGTCACGAGACGGTTGGCCTCGGACCATCGGCAGTTGTAGATATGTCCCCCGAAATAGCAATGGCGCAGCCAGAAGGGCCGCCGCCGTTTGACGAGCTTGTCCGTCAGCAGGCTGTATTACTTGCAAGGGGAGAAATCGGAGCCGATAACCTCCAAGCATTCTTAGAGGTTGCCAACCAAATCGTCTGCATGGATACTGGCGACGGCGGCGTGGTTTACGTAGGTGCTGATGGACGGTCGCTTGCCGAAACCGAAGCCGGGCCACTCTACCGTGCGCGGTCACCAGACGTCTGGGTGCTTACAGGCGAAAGTTCGCGGCCAGAAACTGTCGAAGAAACAGACGATCTTACATACGAACAACTATCAACTGCAGCCAAAGTGTTCGAATATTACGACCACATGCCGCTGCCGGAAATACCGGAAGATGTGCGGGAAGAATTATATATAGCCCGTGTGCGAACATCTCTAACGCTTGGTATTAGCGACCCCAACCTCTCGCTGGGTGAACTGGCTGGGGCGATACGCAGGCGCCAGGAGCTGAGCGATTTAGTAACCTCTGGTGTGTACGATCACCTGTTTTTGCCCCGCCTCTTACGCGAGTATCGTGCCAACAGGGATGCTACCACGACAGTAATAACTCCCCATGTCGAACGTCATGAAGACAACAGCGATGAGCTACAGGAACGGTTCGACCAGTTCCTTGCAGGCGGAAGGGACATAGGCGGAGAAGAGCATCGGAGAAGGAGAAGGGGTATACATCGCAGGCAGAGGGATGGCCGCTGGCTTGGCAAGGCACTCCTTCCAGCTGTAGCAACCATTGGCGTAAGCCTGGGACTTCGGGCGGCGGACGTTGTGCCGTTTGGCTCGATTGGCGTCGGTGCAGTGACGGGCGCCGTAGGTATGATGATCAGTACCCGTCTGAACAAGGAAGTTTGGGGCCAGCAAAGGACCGTCTGGCAAAAAATGCGAACCCTTGGTAAGGCGGCGCTGGCCGGTGCTGGGATCGGCATGGCGTTTGCTGCCGGTACGATACTGACCCTTGAGGCGGCTTCGGCTGCTATAGACGCTATCCGCGGCGCGTTTGTAGATATTCATGGCGTGGCTGCGGCAGTGCAACCAGTGCCAGACATTACACCCGAACTTCCCGATGTTCCCGACACACCAATCCAGCCAACAACACCTTCCGCCTTTGGTGAGCCGCTGCAAACAGAACATCTTGGGCATTTTGACGGCACTGACGGGCCCGACAATAACCCCTGGCTCGAAAATACCGGTTACGACGCTATTGCAGATAGGTTGGATGCGGAGTATCAGCGGGCAACGGGTAAGACCATTGACTGGTCAGCCATAAACCAACAAGACTACCATAACTTTGTCGGCCAGGTGCTCGAGCAAAATGGTCTCGGCTGGTCGGACGTCATGCACCCCGGCGACACCCTGACTATCGACCCTCAGCTGGCACTGGACTTCCTTCGTTCCCAGTTTCCAAACGCAGAATTTGCCTTGGCTAGCACTGCCGTCTAGCTGGCTCGATGCAATTCTTCTCAAGCCACCCATCTCTATATGAATGGCGAAATCTGATAGGTAGAATAATTATTAAAGGGTTGACATAAGCAGTACATTGTGAGAAGCTTCTTTACAGAATACTGATGCTGTGTTGCAAGGTAGCAACCAGTGAAACAAACAAACACGAGCTATAAACGTCATGAGCCATAGACCATCGCAGGCACCGGGCCCTCTTAATGTTGGTGGAGCGTTACTTCCGACGTCCAGGGCAGATGTAGCGCCTGTTTACCCCGGCGCCAATTAGGGAGATCGGGCACCAATACGCGTAGGGGAAGCATCCGTCGGCAGGAGCCATGTTGAAGTTGAAGAAGTTATTAAGCAGGTGCTAAAAAAACCCGATCTGCCACCAGAGATGAAGGAAGTTGTGTGGGATTTGGGTCACGCTGCAGCAGGAACAGTTTTTTTATAAAGGGTGATGGCAACACCGTGATTATTGGGGGATCATACCACAACAGTGGCCAGGTGGTTACCAATACTGGTAGCGGTGCTGCCGTCGCGACTACTGGTTATCGTTCTCCTGTGGTTGTCGGCACGACCGCTGGCGAGAACTCCCCTGTTACTATAACTAACAACAACGGCGACGTTTCCGGTAGTAGCGGCAGTATTACCGTAACCAATAGCGGCGGATCCGCCGCACCACCGGCACCCCAACCAGAAAAGCAAGAACCTCCCAAAGAGCAAGAGCCGGCACGGGAAGAGAAGCCCCCGGAAGAGAAAAAAACAGAGACGCCACCACCAAAACAACCCCCACGCGCGGATGACTCGGATTATCATAAAGAGCGCCGATGGGTAGGACGTGCCAAGGTGCCAGGCTTGGGAGAAGTCGGGGTGAACCGCATGATTTCTTCTGATTTGGAGAGACAGGCGGGAGGGCTTGTTAACATGCTACCTCCGCGTGTTAGGTGGGCGGCAGAAAGGTATGCCAGGGCGTTATTTAGAAATGACAGAGCCGGCGGCTTTTTTGGCAGGTTCGGGGGCGACAGTCGCAGGAAAAGGGCTCTCCAGGCTGCTGAAGACGATTTTATACTAGCCATAGGCGAAATGTCTAATCACGGCAAGCTTTCACCCGGCATGACTTTACTGTATGCAAATGCAGCATACCAAAAAGTCACCATAGAGAGGGAGCGGCTCGCCAAGAATAACGAGACTCGCTGGTATCACCGGCTCGGAAGGGCGGCGGTTTATGCTGCCGCTATTGCATCTGGTGCCGGTTTGGCATGGGTGACAGGCGGGTTAGGTTTGCCGCTATCCCTTGCCTTGCTAACAAAAGTCGGTATTGGCCTGACAACGGGTTATGCTATGGGGACATATACCGCCCACACGATTCGCCACGATCGGACGACCGGCGCAGAGGGAATAAGTTTGGCGTGGGATGCCTATAGAACCATCAATACCGGCATGGTTGAGGCCTTATTGAAGCTTGACCCCAGGAGTGGCGGCCACATAGCCACTGGACAATGGAACGCCATCGGTGACGTGCGCATACCTGGTGGCAACCCGCTAGGTCTACCTCAGTCAGTAATGGATCAGTACATCCATAGCATATGGGAGGGTGGTGCGTCTGTAAGGGATAGGAGTACGGGTGGCATTACACCCGGACAGCCACTAGGCTTGAGCGATCAGTCACTACAACGGGCACAGCGTAACAGGGAAGCTAGAGATGCTATGGCCACTAGAGGCGCTGTCGCAGGTGGAGTCGCCGGACTGGTGCTAGGTATTATTGGTGCGTCGCTGAGTGAGACTGGAATCCATGGCCCCGGCGGTGGTGATGCTACTGGTACACCTTCGGATGGCGGCGCACCCCCTGATGGCGGTAGTACATCTCCTGGTAACGGCGCTCCTTCCTTTGAGGGCGGGCTCCCGCCGGAGGTTCAACACTTCCTGCAAAATAACTTTGCTTATACAGTGGCAGAACGGCTCCTTGGAGAAGTGGGTAGTAGCACGAACCCGAACCCGAACGATCTTATACAGGCAGCTATAGATAGCCTGAATAATACTTTGGGTGGCGAACATTACACGTACACCCCCGGACCGGGTCAAATGGTATTGTTTGACGGCGAAACAATGGGCATGCATCCAGTCATTGGTGACGAACGCTTTGCGTTGAACTTAGAAATGGCCAGGCTCGTCGCGGCAGGATTTAGGTAGACCATATGCGCAATGTGGCGCATGCGGATACATGAGTTCGACAAATTTAAATACTAGGAGGCAATATGGACTTTAGTGCCCTGGTCAAAGAACTAGAAATAGAAAAACTGCCGTTCGAGGAGCAGCAGGCGATAATCAACAGCGTATTGGACACAGTGATGCAGAACGTTGGCCTTCGGCTGGACATGATTCTGACTCCCGAACAGAAGGACGCAATGGATAAAATAGCCACAGAACAGGGTGGCGAAGCGGCAGCGCAGGAGTTGCTGCGCATATACCCGGATTACCCAAAGTTGTACCAGGAAGAGCTGGACAAGCTCAAAGATTTTCTTAAAAAAGTCAAAGACCAGAAAGAAGCCATGCAACCCAACATTTCTAAGCCGGAAGGACAACAGCAGTAGCATAGCGCGGCAAATTGTCTGCAGGATCCAACAGCCCAGGCTGTTAGGCATCTTATGCCGAATAATATAAGCGTCCCACCCTCAGCACCTTCGCAACAATTCGCTCGGTGCCCGACAGTTAATACTAAAAAATATGCAGTCTAAGCATTGTTGTAGTAGCTAAGGAACGACACCAGCCGTTCCTTAGCTGTCTCCGGCAATGGAAATTTGGTCAGGCATTCGTCTTGCAGCGTCCGGTTAAACCTTTCAATGTGGGCATTGTCGTTGGACTGGCGTACGCGACTGTGACGCAACTGGATGCCCTTCCAGGCTAAACGGTCTCCAAAGTCTTTGCCGAACTCCGGGCCGTTGTCGGTCTGCACCATCCGGAAAGCAAAAGGCGCAGCCTTTTGCGCTCTGAGAACAAACTGCACACTCACGTTTTGCCTCAGTTTTGGCTTGTATTCGGCATATGCCCACCGCGAGTAGAGATCTACTAATGTGTAGATGTAGAACCGCTCGCCATTCCGCCAGTCAATGAAGCGAATAGTGTCTGCTTGCACCAGGGCGCCTGGCGCGAGGTTGATGTACTGCCGTGGCCAGAAGGCCACGTTGTCAGGTCGCACCGCCGCAAAAACCACTACCTTGCCCGCGTGCGCCGGCTCGCCGCCGCTGCTGCATTGGCTGTTGGCGCCTGGATTTTTGGCACTCCCGATCCGGCCGATACGGCGCGCGTGGAGCCAACACCCGAGGTCGTGTTCCATCAGCCGCCGGTTATTGGTGAGCCGGCCACTGCCGAATTTCCGCCAACACCCGAACCGCCGCCACCCCCACAACTGGAACCGGACCGGATCCTCACCCCAGGCGCGGCATACGACCCCGTTGCCCGCTCCGGCGCAATCATCTTCATGGTAGAAAAGGACGCGATGAACCTGGGTTGCAGCAGGCCCACTCTGACGCAAAGTTACGAACTTACCAAACGTACCCTTGAATACATGGGTATGAGCTGGTCAGAGGCCCGTTTCATCACCCCCGACACGGAGCTGAGGTTCCCGCCCGCCAGCACCATGCGCGCCTGGATCGCCGAGGTTATCGGCCCCGACGCTTGCCCCATGCCGTAAGCCTATCCACGCCCCCTCTCGTCAAGGACCCGCCAGGGGTCGTTTCATAATTATTAATTATAAGCAGGAGAGTGTTTATATTATTGACTTTTATTTACTTTTATGCTTAAATGTTTGTGTTAAGAAACAAAAACAAAAAATAATCAAATTTAAGATAGGAAGTATATGGCAGAACAATTAGCATTACCAGCAGGCGACACCGCAGCCCCAATTGCAGCAGGCGCACCTCGTCCCCGTGGCGAGGCTGACCCAGTACGGCAACCATTGGCAATTGCTGCCGAAGCCGCACCTATTGACTACTCCCTCTACTCCCCTGAGGAGTTGCAACGGATTGCCGATGAGGCCGCCCGCAACGCTGACGCACATCGCCGCACTCGCGAAAATCTGCCCAAGCAGTTTGGCGAAAATCCATTGCGCCAGCCAAGTTTGCATGAGCGGATTATCGAAGCAGGCGCACAGGAGCGCAACGAACATCTGTGGGACCGCTACGAGAGGGGCTATGCTAAGGAAATGCAAAAACGCATTGAAGCCGGTTCGACCGACCTGAAATTGAATGATGCAGCTGCCACCCACGTAGGCTACACAGAGATGCTGGCAGAAAACGTGTGGCGCGAAACCTGGGCCGAATTTTTGCGCAACAACGTCGGCACTGCCAGCGAAGAGGAGTTGCGTCAAGCCGCCAACAGGGCAGCCGATGAGGCTGAAGCCCGGTTTAGGGAAGCCCGCAGGCGTGAATACGAAGCCAAATTTGTCCGTCCTGAGCGCGGTAGAGTGTACCCGTCTGAGGCCGCGAATGGTGACCAGGATGACGAGGAACGCCCAGATGCAGTGAGGGCTATTGCCCAGGTTCCGGAGCGTACCAGTACAGAACAGCAAGAGCCTGGCCGTGATAGCGCCAGTAAAACAGAGGAGCCACGCACAGAAGAGACTTCAGCCCCTTCGGTGGCTGACGCTGCTAAGCAGCTGAAGGAACGTACCGCAGGACAAACCGTAGGAAACCCAAGGGCACAAACTGTGGCCGAGGCCGCAACAGGCGGCCAGGGTGGCAAGGGCAAGTTTATTAAACGAACCTTGACCAGGATGCTGATAGGCATGGCCACCGGTGGTGGTGTGCGTATGGCGCTCGAAGGTGTCGACGCCCTGGCTCCATTTGTGTCCAATATCGTTGGTGGACTGGCTGGTGCCGCAGCCTCAATCGCAGTAGAGGCGTCCTTTGGCGGCTGGAAGCTGCGCGATCTTGGTGATGGTCAGATGGAAACCAAGGGCGGACGCGTCAAGCGCTTCCTTAAGGCAGGCGGTAAGGGCTTTGGTCTTGGTCTGGTTGGCGCGCTCGTTATTGATGGTCTGGTTGGTGGCGACTCAACCGTTAGCGCTACCGGCGCTGCCATAGACCCCGAAGCCGGGTTGGAACCTGGTGACTCTGCCGGTGAAGGCGGGGCTGGCGGGCCAAATATTGGCAAGCACGACGCAGGTGCCGAAAGCCTGCTTACCCCTGAGCTAAAGAACCAGGTTGCTACCGCAATGACTACTGGCGACTTCACCCCGCTTGTTGGTGAAGGCGGCCTGCCAGCAGGGGTTGAGAATCCCTTTGCACAGGCACATGGCCTTGCTGAGCAGATTGGAAATGCCGGCCAGCAGACCCAATGGGCTGACATGATGCAATCCTTGAACTACACAGACCAGCAACTGGTTGAAATGTTCCACGGCGACACGCTCGACAAGCTGCAAGCTGCAGGTGTCCAGATCGAGCTGGCGGGTGATGTGAACGGTTTGGACATTACTGGTGACGTATACCGCGTAGAAAGCATGGTAGTACCGGAAGGCGGCCTGCACATTATGGGCGCCGACGGCCATCTCTACAGCTTCCCTGAAGGCCAGATGGACCGCAGTACTTGGAGCGCTGCTATGCACGTTGTGTACCAGGGCGGTGAAATTATCACTCCTGAAGCAGCCGCCGAGCACATGGCAAACCAGTTGGCGGAAACCTTGGTTAACCCTGAACTCAAGCAGAACGTAACCAGCGCTTTTAGCGAATACATGAGCGGCTACACCGCTGATGAGCAGGCGGTATTAGTTACCGACCCAAGCCTGCAGCAAGGCTTCGAGAACTTCTTGAAGGCCCAGCACCCAGAGTTGGTTGGTAACCCCGAGGTGCAAGCCTATCTGGAAAATGGTGGCCTCAAGGAGCTGGTTGGTGACACTCCGGCCGGCCAGGCGGCTAACGCTGCCGCTGCTAGCGCCGAGCAGTTCTCTGCTCTAAGCGAGTCGGCTACCAGCGGCTTGGAAAACTACATGGAAACTCACAAGCCTGAGATCCCAGCCGGCACCTCACTGGCCGACTACTCCCAGGTCTACGCTGACCAGTATCTGAATTACTTGAGGACGCTGCCTGAATATAGTGACCTGCCGGTAAGCGGCCCTGACCATGACGCCCTGCGCCTTGAGCTGGCTGAACAGGTCCGCAACGAGATAGTGAAGGACAAGCTGTTCGCTGCCGTCCAGGCTCGTCGCTAGATAGCGTAAACAAATTGAGTAGTATACAATACAGTAAAACTAAGAAGGAAAACAAAAACTATGCAAAACCAACAAAACAACGCAGCTCCTGACTTTACGGCACTGATACGCGAACTGGGCATCGACAAATTGCCGCGCGAGGAGCAAGAAGAAGTCTTAGGTAACATCCTAGAAACAATCAGCATGCGGGTACTGACACGCATTTCTGATGCGCTTACCGATGAGCAGTACAAGCAGATTGAGGCGCTCACCGAGCAGGATCCTAAAAAGGCTAATGAAGCACTGATGGGTATGGTCTCGAACGAGCAGCAGCTCAAGATCTTCCAGGAAGAGATCGACGCCGTTAAAGAGGAACTCAAAGGCCTGATGGCGCCAGAAGGTACTAACCAATAATGCCGCCCCGGTAACAGAAAAACACCGGGTCAATAACCAAGCAGGGGACGTACACGACAGATGTATTGCGCCGTGCCGATGCAGCAGGATGCTGCGAACGGCACGGCGCATAGTGTCGACTATCCCCTCACAGCAAGTAGTGCGTTACGCACGACACGGCTTACGCCGTTCCGGCTGCACTACGCCTGACCCTACTTGTTGCGAGGGGAATAGTCGCCCGCCATAGTTTATTGCAATAAATTCAATTTTATGATATAATAAGATCATATATGAACGTTCTTTCTTTTGAAAGGGGTGGGCCGCCCTTGGCTTCATCACTATTCTTTGCAGAACCGCCAGTCCAGACTGAAAGATCCCAGATAGCCGCTGCCGCCCGGTTGCCGCGGGTATTGGATTACGTTGGTGCCGCTCCAGTATTCGGCGATGCCAACAACCGTGAAGCGTTGCGTACCAGCTGTCATACGGCCAGTTTATTGATGGCTCGCTGTGATTAATGGTATTGCGACGAACACCCCCACTGCATCCCGTGGCTTTAGCGAGGCTGCCATGTGCATGGAGAAATTTTCACACGACGGGACTGATGGACCGATTGTGTATTTGGCGCCAGACCCGGAGCTGCGTGATGAATTACTGCAGCAGACGTGGGAGGGTGTGCAAAAGATGGATGGCCGCCTGCCTGCGGTAGGCCGGTTGTTGGCAACCACAATCTTCCTCGTCCAACCCTTTCTTCACGGTAGCAAGCGGACGGCCCGAATTGTTGATTTGCTGGTTAGGGAAGGGTACGACGGTTCTGAGAGCTCGGCCAATGCTCTTGTGGCCGCTGTTGCCAACAATGAACCAAGGGCCGACGTGGCCTTTAGTGAACTGGGTGAGGCCTTGGCGGCCGATTACGCTGACCTCTTAACCGATGAGTATGTAGGGACTGGCGCCGCTGCTGTGGAGATCGAGGGCATAACAGCAATCCCGGCTATTGTGAACGTCCCTGGGCTCGACGACAATGAAAAGGAATCACTGGCCGACCTGTTGCGTGAGCCTGATTTTAATATTCCTTTGGTACTTGGGTGGGCGAATCACACAGGCAGAGATATTTCAGACTTCGCGGATAACGGGGTTATTGACATCAAAAAAGTGCTTCGGGCGTGTACGGTTGACGACTATCGGGCCATGCTCTGGTGCAACGATCTCCATAAATCAGGGTTTATTTTGAGCATTGTTCGGGCATTTGCCGATAATGAGACCATTGTGTATGGCGACATTATGGAGTTGACAGACGCCTTTTGGCCCAAGCAGGCCGTTCGGCAGGTGCCGCAGCAACGTGTGCCAAGTATGGCTTGACAGGTGAATTAGCACTTGGCTATAGTTAGTGCTGACACGTTGGCACTCGAACTATTTAAGTGCTAACGTCTTTGCTAAAAACAGAATGTAATGGAGGATAAAACCGTATGAGCGTGAGCGTCAACCCTCTTGGCGACTACGTTGTCGCCCAACCCGAAGAAGCGCAGACCAAGACGGCTAGCGGCTTGTACCTGCCAGACAAGGCAGCCGAGAAGCCAAAGGTAGCCAAGGTTTTGGCGGTCGGCCCGAATGCCAAGCAGGTAAAAGTCGGCGACCGGATCTTGTACAAAAGCTACAGTCCGACCGAAGTTAAGCTGGACGGTGTTGAGTATTTGCTCGTAAAAGAAGAAGACATTCTGGCAACGATTAAGTAGGAGGAGTCTCGATGGCAAAGAAGGTGTTCTACGACGATGATGCCCGCAGGCGCGTGCTTGCCGGCGCACAAATTCTGTACAACGCAGTAAAGACCACCATGGGTCCGAAGGGCCGCAACGTGGTCATCAGCAAGAGCTTTGGCGCGCCGACCGTGACCCACGACGGCGTAACCGTAGCTAAGGGCGTGGAGATCGCCGATGTTGACGACGAGACCTTGGGCTACAAGGTTGGTGCCGAGCTCATCAAGCAGGCTGCCAGCAAGATGAACGACGTGGCTGGTGACGGTACCACCACCGTGACCGTTCTGACCTACCACATCCTGAACGAGGCCAACAAGCTGATTGCTGCCGGGCACAACCCGATGCTGCTCCGCAAGGGCCTGGAGGCTGCCGCCCAGGAGGTGTTGGCCAAGCTTGACGGCATGCGCGAGGACATCGCCGGCAACAAGAGCCGCATTGCCGAAGTTGCTACCATTAGTGCTGGCGACAAGGAGATCGGTGACCTCATCGCCGACGTCATGGACAAGGTTGGCCGCGATGGTGTGGTGACCGTCGAGGAAGGTCAGAGCCTCGAGCTCGAGAGTGAAGTTGTCGAAGGTTTCACCTTCGACCGCGGCTACATTAGCCCATACATGGTCACTGACACCGCCCGCATGGAGGCTGTCTACGACAAGCCAGCCATCCTGATCACCGACAAGAAGATCAGCTCGGTCCAGGAATTCCTGCCAATTCTTGAAAAGCTTGCGCAAGCTGGCAAGAAAGATCTGGTCATCATCGCCGAGGACGTCGAGGGCGAGGCGCTTGCCACTCTGATTCTCAACCGCTTGAAGGGTGTGTTCAACACCGTTGCCGTAAAGGCACCGTCCTTCGGTGACCGCCGCAAGGAGATCCTGGAAGACATCGCTATCCTGACCGGCGCAACCGTCATCACCGAAGACCGCGGCATTACTTTCGAGAACGCTGACCTCAGCATGATCGGCTCGGCCCGCAAGGTGATCGTTGGCAAGGACGACACCACCATTGTTGAGGGTGCTGGCAACGCCGCTGACGTTACTGCGCGTATCAACCAGATCAATGCCCAGATTGCTGCTACCACCAGCGACTACGACCGCGAGCAGCTCGAGAAGCGCCGCGCTGCACTCTCCGGCAAGGTTGCAGTCATCAAGGTTGGTGGTGCGACCGAAACCGAGATTGAAGAGAAGAAGTTCCGCGTTGACGACGCCGTTGCTGCTGTCAAGGCCGCTCTGGCCGAGGGTATCGTGCCTGGTGGTGGCGTAACACTCATCAATCTGACGAGCGCTATTACCACTTCGACCGACGATGACGCAGCTATCACTGCCGGTAAGCAGATTCTCAAGAACGCGCTGGAGCAGCCGTTCCGCATTCTGCTCACCAACGCCGGCATCAACGCCGACGAGTGGCTGCCGCAAGTCAAGAACGGCAAGCCGGGCTTTGGTGTTGATGTCAACAACCCGACCCAGCTGGTCGACCTCAAGGCTGCCGGCGTGGTCGACCCAGCCCGCGTGACCAAGGAGGCACTGCTCAACGCTGTTTCGATTGCCGGCACCAGCATTACCATGGGCGCGCTGGTTGTCGAAGTGCCCGAGAAGAAGGAAAGTGGCGCTGACCCAGCTTCTATGGGAATGATGTAGTGATATAAGGAAAGGGAACCCAGAAAGGTTTCCCTTTCCTTAGCCTCGCCCTTGGCGAGAGATCCTTTCCCTCCAATGATAAAAATCCCTCGGAATGAATCCGAGGGATTTTTGGTTTTTTGAGATTGGCCATCCGTGAGCTTTATTGTTGGATGGGTGATGTAATAAAGTCTTTAGCGGCTTGACAGTGTGGGGGTGGACGGAGGATTATAGAAGCAAACAAACAGTTGCAGTTAAAAAGGCCGGAGTTCTTCCGGCCTTTCTTTATGGTTACTTACCTTAAGCCAACTATTAGTTTTGTTTTTGCTGCTGGGTAAAGTAGTTAATTTCGTTGATAACGTCTAGGAGCGCCTGCGCGCGCACCTTGTCGTCCTCGATTTTTTGCGCTGCGTCGTAAGCGTCCTTCAGCAAGGTTTGGTTGTCGGTCGCCTGGATGAGCATCATGAGTGTGCGGAACCGCTCGAGCGGCGTTTGGTCGAGATGGTTAATCAAAGGTGTAAGCTGCTGCAACGCCTGCTTTTTGATGTCGAGCAGCTCGCCGCCGGTACCGACTCCGGACGGAGAGCCAAAAGCGCCTTGCGAAGCGTCGTCTGGCAGGGCAGGGGCGCTGCTTGCGGAAGAGTCAGAGGAGCCAACCATAAATGAATCATTCTGGCTGCCGGCACTTGTTTGTACAGGAATGTTCGTGCCAGTACTGCCCACCAAGTCGTTCACACCTTTCAATGTGTCACCACTTTGCATAGTGGCAGTGTTGTCTTGTCCTCCAAACATATTCCTCCCCTACAAATTGCTATACTTAATGATACTACCCAAAGAAAGTAAGCACAAGGGGAATAGGAACATAAGGTATGCTCGACGATTTAAAATATATCCACGAAAAAGACGCCGACGATGCGCTGGGGGTGGCTGGGCGCCAATGGCAGTATTTGCATCACGATTTTGGCGTAAGCTTTCAACCGTCAGCTGAAATTCGAAACGTCGTACTGGGCGGTATGGGTGGTTCGGCGCTGTACGCCGTGTTTTTGTATTCATGGCCAGGACTTTCGGTGCCATTTGAGATTTCGCGAAATTACAACATTCCGGGGTATGTCGACAAGTACACGCTCTTTATCGCATCCAGCTACTCAGGCAATACAGAGGAAACGCTTAAGGCGCTCAGCGAGGCTGAACAAAAGGGTGCCCAAATCGTAGTACTCGCAGCCGGTGGCAAGCTGGCGGAGCGGGCCGAGCAGGCCGGCTATCCACTGATTCGCGTTCCCGGCGGCATTCAACCGCGGATGTCGACATTCTACTGCCTTTCCGGCCTGATCCAGCTGCTTGAACCGCTCGGTCTGGTGCCGGCTGGCAGCCTGGAGGAACTGCACGAGGCAGGGGAGTGGCTGGGTAAGCAAACAGAGGCGTGGGCGGCAACTGTGCCGACCGCCAAAAACCCTGCCAAGCAGCTGGCACAGGAGCTGCTGGGTAAAAGCGTGGTGGTGTATTCCGGCGCCCGGCTGGCACCAGCGGCCAACAAGTGGAAAATCTGCATTAATGAAAATGCCAAAACAGTGGCCTGGTGGAACCAGTTACCGGAGTTTAACCACAACGAGTTCATCGGTTGGAGCGAACAGCCGGTGGACAAGCCGTATGCAGTTGTCGAACTCCGCTCGAACTTGGAGCATCCTCGTACACAAAAACGGTTCGAGGTAACCGAACGTCTGCTGTCGGGCAAGCGTCCGGCGCCAGAAGTTGTGCAGGTGCAGGGTGACACTGTTCTAAAGCAGCTACTCTGGGCGGCGGCGCTGGGCGACTTCACGAGCCTCTATTTGGCGATTTTGAACGGCTTAAACCCAACACCAGTGGAACTGGTAGAGCGGTTCAAAGTCGAACTCAATAAGTAATCTGGTCTAATCTGTTATACTATCCTGTAATGGAAGAGATACGAAACACGCTCGCCGGCGTGATCAAAAAGGTGTTCGACCTCAACGTACCGGTAGAGCTAACCCGACCAGACGAACAATTTGGCGATTATGCTACAAACGTCGCCATGCAGCTGGCTGGCCGGCTTAAGCGCAACCCGCGCGAAATAGCCGAGGAGCTGGCGGGTGCTTTGCGTGAGGAGCTTGGCGACCAGGCCAAAGAGGTGAGCGTTGCCGGTCCAGGCTTTATCAATATCACGCTCAGCGACGAGGCGTTACTGGAGCTGGTTACTACTGCCCCTATCACCAAGCCGCAAACCTACAAGGGCAAAGTGATTGTCGCCGAATACTCCGACCCCAACCCGTTTAAAGTGCTGCACGCCGGCCACCTGTATACGAGCGTCGTTGGGTTCGCCATTTCCAACCTCCTAGAGGCCGCCGGCGGCGAGGTGCACCGTGTGAATTACGGTGGCGACGTGGGCCTGCACGTCGGCAAAACCATGTGGGCTATCCTGAAGGAATTGGGCGGTGAGCATCCCGAAAAGCTGGCCGAGGTGCCGGCGGACAGCCGCTCGGAATGGATGGCCAAGGCGTACGTCGCAGGAACAAACGCTTACGAAGACGACGAGACGGCTAAAGCCGAAATAGTCGAGCTGAACAAGCGCGTGTATCAATTGATCGCCAATGATGACCATGATTCGCCATTTGCGCAAATTTACTGGACCTGCCGGCAGTGGAGCTACGATTACTTTAACGAATTTTATGCTCGCATTGGTACACCTTTTGAGCGGTTTTATCCAGAAAGCGAAGTCGCCGAACTTGGGCTTAAAACAGTGCAGGAACAGCTCGAAAAAGGCGTGTTTAAACAGAGCGACGGCGCCGTGGTGTTCGAGGGCGAGCCGTATGGCCTGCACACCAGAGTGTTCATTAACTCGCAAGGGCTGCCAACATACGAAGCCAAAGAGGTCGGCCTTATCTTCCACAAAAAACAGGACTACAACTTCGATAGATCCGTGGTTATCACCGGCAATGAGCAAGAACAGTACATGGCAGTGGTGCTCAAGGCCATCGAACAATTTGCGCCAGAGCTGGTCCAGGCTACCACCCATCTGACGCACGGCCTGGTTAAGCTGAAGGGCGGCGTAAAGATGAGTAGCCGGAAGGGTAATTTCCTCCGCGCCGTAGATGTGCTCGAAGCAGTACACGAAGCCAACAAAATGGCAACGGGCCGCGAGGACGAAACCACGGTACTTGGCGCCATTAAGTATTCATTCTTAAAACACCGCATCGGCGCCGACATCATCTTCGATCCCGAGGAGTCTGTCAGTCTCGAAGGCAACAGTGGTCCGTACCTGCAATATGCCCACGCCAGAGCGCGCAGTATCCTGGCCAAAGCAGATCCCCCGTCCCGTCATGCCGAACTTGGTTCGGCATCCTCTGACGGCGAATATGAGACCCCGAAACAAGTTTGGGGTGACAGTGGTAGTGTGTTCGACGCGAGCGAACGCTCGCTGGCGCGCAAGATCAGTGAATACCCAGAAATACTTGAAAAAGCTGTGAACGAGCTCATGCCGCACCACATCTGCACCTACCTCTACGAACTTGCACAGGAGTTCAACCGTTTCTACGAACACAACCGTGTTATCGGCGATCCGCGCGAGGCAACGCGACTTAAGCTTGTCGAGCTCTATGCCGACATTCTAAAAGACGGCCTTGAGCTCCTCGGCATCGCCGCCCCAGACAAGATGTAGCGTACAATAGTAGTTACTATGGCAAAGAAGACGCTTGAAAAAATAGACCGCAAGACAAAAGCTGTCAAGACGCAGCGGCAAATAAAAGAAGTCAAAACCAAGCTCGCCAACCTCAGTCCAGCTGCCGCAGCCGAGGCGGTGAGTGACGTCGTGGCCGAACAGGCCCGCAAGCACGCCACCGGCTTTGGTGACTTCTTGCGTGAACAAAGCGTAGTAGGCATTGGTATCGGTATTGTGTTCGGTACCCAAATCAAAGTGGTTGTCGACTCTATTATGGCCGGGTTTGTGAACCCGCTGACCGAGCTGGTGTTGCCTGGTACCGGCGGTCTTATCGACAAGACAATAACCCTTAAAGACGCCCTCAATCCCGCCGACAAGGTAGAACTCGCCTGGGGTTCGATAGTATATACCTTACTGACATTCATCATCGTGTCTGCCATAATCTATGCCACATACAAGCTTCTAAAGCTCGATAGGTTCAAGAAGAAGGATAAATAGGAGGGCGGCACAATGGGCACCATGCGGGACGTCAGCGAAGAAGAATGGAAGAAACGGCTGACGCCCGAGCAATACCGTGTGCTGCGCGAAAAGGGCACCGAGGCGCCGTTCACCGGCAAATTGCTTCACACCAACGAAAAAGGCGAGTACCGCTGCGCCGCCTGCGGCGAACTGCTGTTTATGAGTGATGCCAAGTTTGACTCAACACAGCCCGGCCTGGCGGGCTGGCCCAGCTTTGCCGAAGTCGCCGGCAGTGACAAAGTCGAGCTAAAGGACGACTACGACCTGGGCATGCATCGCATCGAAGTTATTTGCAAAAATTGCGGCAGCCACCTCGGCCATCTCTTCGACGATCCCGACTCCCCGACAGGCAAACATTACTGCATCAACTCCTGCGCCCTGGATTTCAAGAAACAGTAGTTGACAGAGGCCCCAACACAGTCCATCATTGTTCGTAATGAGTTCACCCCGATTCCCAGAGGGGGTGGGAAATGTTGATGGAGTTAGCCTAGCCAGCCGTATGTACGTGGCTGGCGACATACCTTGGGCATTGCAGGATTTTGGCCTGCTACCTGATGGTCAGGGGTCCGGGCACTTAACACAGTTAGAGTTTCCTGGCCGTGATGAAGCTGTCAGGGATTTTAAATTTGGCGTAGAGAATAATGTGGTTAGCCTTCCTGTCCTACACGCTGCAATTATCTATCTGGAGGGCTATAGGTCGCCCGCAGAAGCGGCGGCAAGGATAGCATCGGCTACCCTGCATGTCGGCGCCGCGGTTACGGCAAAACTTCTCCAGGCTGGCGGCGCCTTATTCGGAAGAAGTGTTGCCGGTATTTTGAGAGGTCCGGCAAACCTTATTGCGGCTGCCGGCGATTTGACCGAACAGGCCCGACGGGAACGACTGGTCAAGCTAACAAATGTTGCGAGGGATTATGTGCGGCATAAATATGATATTGAACTGCACGACGAACGGCATATGTTGCCCTTTTTGTGCTTGGCATTACTTGAGAAACTACTGCAAGCTCATGATGCGGGCTTGTCGGTACCGCCAAGCATGCTCGAAGCCGCGAAAGCTAAGTACGATCGTAATTACACTTTGGCTGAAGCAACACGCCCCAACGAGAAGAATGTTTTTGGTATAGAGAAGCTTTATAGGCAGGTCGAAAGTCGTATAGGTGCTATAACAAATGGCAGTCATGCAGTTCGGGCGCCGGCAGCGTTAGACTCCGTTCCGTGGTAACTTGATTTTGCATAACTTGCGATACAGCAATATAGTAAAGACATGTTAGATTTAAAAACCATTAAACCGACAAAATTACTTTGGATTGACCTCGAGATGACCGGGTTGGATCCGGATAAGGATGTTATTCTTGAGATCGCTGCCGAGGTAACCGACTTTGACTTTAAGACGCTCGCCAGCTACGAAGCGGTCATCAAGCAGCCCGATGAGAAACTCGAGAACATGAACGAGTGGGCAAAGCAGCAGCACGCCTTGAGCGGCCTCACGGAGCGCGTGCGCACGCAAGGGCGTCCTGAGGAGGAGGTAAAGCACGAGTTGGTCGGCTTTATCCGCGCCCAGTTCGGCGACGAGCCGGCCATTTTGGCTGGCAACTCGATCCACAACGACCGTATTTTCATCAAGAAATGGTGGCCCGAGGTGGATGCATTGCTGCATTACCGTATGCTGGACGTAACGTCGTTCAAAATCTTGATGCAAGGTAAGTACAACTACGAGTTTGAGAAGAACGACGCACACCGCGCTTTCGACGACATCCAAGCATCAATCGCCGAACTCCAGCACTACCTGGAGCGGCTGAAGTATCTGTAAGCCGAGCTGGCGGAATTGTTCTGCGCGCACGGCCTCCAGACCATAAAACTCGCCTCGAACAATAAAAATAGCCCCTCGTTGGAGAGGGGCTATCTGTTAGCTCATGAGTAATTAATTTTTGTCTTCAGCGGTACGGCGGCCGAATACCAACCACAGGAATGCCAGCGCTGCCAGAATTGCCAGCCACCACCAGCCAAGGCCAAGGAATTTGCCGCCGTTAGTGCTGGCCGCATTCTCAACCAGCTCGGTGCTTGCGCCCTGGACCTCGGCTTCATCAGACGAGGTTAGGGTTGCATTGACTGCCTCGTCCTCTTGAGCGGTTTGGCTATCAGTTTGCGCATTGTTTTGGTTCTCGTTGCCTGCCTGTCCTTCGTTAGACTGACCAGACTGACCGTTTGCAGTAAAGGCTCCTTGGGTCTGGCCACCTTGGTTGAGCGTGCTATCCTCCTCAGTGTCTGTATCTTCGGATGGCGTTGTGTGATCAACTGTAAAGTAGAACTTTTCGGTGTTGGAGATGTTGCCCGCAACGTCCTGTGCGTTGTACTTCACGTAGTACTTGCCTTCGTCAAGGCTGTCCAGGAATACCGCGAACGGGTTTTCTGTGGTTGAGGAGTTGCTCTTAAACAGGTAGTAGCCCTCAGCGTCGGCATTCGGGTGGGTTGGGTCGTACTTGTAGATGTTACCCGTTATCCTTTGGATGCCGGAGCTGTTGTCTGTAGCTGTAATTGTAAAGCTGACAGGGTTGCGGGTAGGTTCGTCAGAACCAGTGACAATTGGCCTGGTTTCATCCGTGATGAACTCGTGAGTAGTTGTGTTGCCGGCCTTGTCGTAAGCAGTCAGGCGGTACGTGCCATCCTGCAGCCACCACAGCCCGAACCATTCACCATAGTATGTCCAGTGCTTGTCATCATCTGGTGCTGCGCTGTCGATGCGGTCAATTTCGACGCGGTCAAAATTGTCGTCGATAATGTGCACGTTGATCGACTCGTTCATCTTGTACGCGCCTTTAGGTGTCGTGCCATTTATCTCGATAATAGGCGCGGTGGTGTCGACGATTACGCCGTCAGCTCCAGCGGAATGATTATTGCCAGCTGCATCATAGGCCTTTGCGCGCACGTAGTACGTGCCGTCAAATTCAGGGAGACCAGTAACTTCATAGGTGAAGTTCGTGCCATCCCAATTAGCTTCTACATCCTTCAGGACGTATCCGGCAAAGGTGCCGTTGGTGTCACGGCGACCGATAGTGATCAATACCTTTTTTATGCCATTTGCGTCGCTTGCGGTGCCGCTGATGGTAAAGGTGCCATTAGTGGGTTGTCCGTCAACAGGCGTGAAGAGCACTGTCTTCGGGCGAGTGTTGTCGACCGTAAAGCTGTGCTGCCGGTTGTTGGCGTTGTTGTTCCAGTAGCGTGTGTTGCCGGCGTTGTCTGTGGCGCGCAATACTGCGTAGACGACACCGTCGTTGAACAGTTCTTTTGTATCAACGGTTACAGAGTATGTGTCGCCAGATTTGGTCAGAGAGTTGTTGGTTGCCCCCTCTTCATACACGTATTTTTTGTTGCCGGACTTGGTTGGCAATGTCATCAGGACCTTCTTGATGCCGCTTGCATCGGTAATTTCGGCGGTGATTGTTTGAGTTCCGCTTACTACAGAACCATTACCCGGGTTTGTGATCGCGAACGACGGCATGCTCTTGTCGATGGTGAATGCCCAGGTGTCACTCCACGGGCCTGGGTTAGAGTTCGCATCGAAGGCACGCACACGCCATTCCCAGTTGCCTTCCGCCAATGAGCCTAGCGTATAGCTAGTGCTTCCATCGTCAATGTTGGCGGTGTGGTGAAGTGAGCCGTTCAGGTATGCCTCTAGCGTGTATTGCGCGATGGGATAGGTGCCAGGTGTGCCGTTCCATGTAAACGTAACTGAGCTGTTGTTGTTTACGCTGCCGTTGGCCGGGGAGATGAGGTTAACAGTCGGCAGGATCGGGTCTGTTACGACTAGTGTGGCGGTGTTGCTCAGATTGATTGAGCCGCCAGCCAACGTGTCGATGCCGTTAGCGCTCAGGGTGACAGGGAAGGCGCCTGCCGTGTCGGACTTCAGGTAGAAGGTGTCGGCAACGTGCTGGAGGAATGAGAAGTTCTGGGTGACAGACGTGCTCCAGTTAACGCCGTCTTTGGAGACTTGCGCGCCGCCGGATACGGTTGCTGTCAATGAGGCGTTACCCCATGTCTGCAAGTCGTTCCAGCCGGTAAGGGCGCTCTTCCACTCATACAGCTCGCCGACCTCTCCTGTCTTGACGTTCACGGTTTTCGGCTGCACGGTCAGTACGTACGTAATGCCTGTAGCGTCTGCTTTTTGGGTGGTAAGTAGCGGCACCAATGCGCCGCCGGTGGCGCTGGCGAGCATTACAGCTGCTACGGACAGGTTTAGGATTTTGTTTTTTGTTTGACGGTATAGTCGTGCAACTTGGCGTGTGAACATCTCTCCCGCTTTCCTTTACTCACTAAACTACCTCGCATTATACCTCATATGTCAATTTTGTTACAATCTTTTCATGCTTATTTAAATAGTTTTTAATATTTGACCGGTAAGAGTCTTAGGGGCGATATAATAAGATAGGACATGACACACAAGGAAGTAGAGGAATATTTGTTGAGTATGCCGAATGCCTGGCTGGACTATCCGTTTGGCGAGAAGGTGGCGGTGTATAAGGTTGGCGATAAGATGTTTGCTCTAGTTGCCGAAAACAGCGACCCAGTGCAGATCAGCTTAAAATGCGACCCAGAGCTTGCCAAGGTGTTGCGCGAACGGTACGAGAGTGTAATGCCCGGCTACCACCTCAATAAAAAACACTGGAATACGATCCTGCTTACCGGGCAATTGAGCTGGGAGGAGGTTAAGGACCTCATCCGGCATTCGTATGAGTTAGTAGCTAGTAGTTAGTAGCAGGTAGCTAGGGAAAGAAGATGAACGGCCGGAACGGCCGTTCTATTTTTATTGCGGCCTGCGGGCCGCTCCTTGTTTGCTTGCTACTTGCTACTAACTACTAGCTACTACTCTCGGGCCATTGCTTGAGGAGTAACTGCACCCCTTCATATTTTTTCGCCAACTCCAGGCGCAGGTTGCTATTCGTTTCGCTATCGAACACGTTTTTTAGTTCGTTGGCATAGGCTGTCAGCTGCGCGCGCATGATAGTTATGTATACAGAGTCGAATACGCTTGCTTCTTTGGCCTGTTTCAGCCGACCGTCCACGGTCGCGTCTCGCCTGAGTGTTAGCTCTTCCGGTTTGACCTTGCGGTCGCGCCTTTCGAGGTAGGAGGTCGTCTTGTTTTGATAGCTTTTGACGCTGAGCTGTGTGTTGATGGCAGCATTTTTAATCTGCTGGCTTGTGGCGTCGCGGCTCATGGCGCTGATTCTGAGGATTTCCTCTTCGCGCTGGGCAAGAGATACGAACAGCTCGACATTGTTTTTGCCGCCGAATACTAGCGCTACAACCAGCCAGGTTATGAACATAAAAACAACGGCACCCCCGACTATCAGGATGATCTTGGCAATGAACGGATCTTTGACAAAGCCTAAATGAATCTCTTTTTTCGGCTGTTTGGGGTTGAGTATGAAACTATAGTCATGCTGCGAATAGTTAGGCATGCCTGATCCAAATTGCGGTCCCATGCTTTCAATCATAGTATAAACTGCTCAAGCTTTCTACTTTGACGGCGAGGGCTTACACTTTAGGGTATGGATGCCGTCGAGGATATCAAAAGCCGGTTGAGCGTTGAGGACGTGATTGGCCAGTACTTGGAACTCAAGCGCGCTGGCCGTAACTTTAAAGCGCTCAGTCCGTTCACGAACGAGCGGACGCCGAGCTTTATGGTGAGTCCGGAAAAGCAGATCTGGCACGACTTTAGCAGCGGTAAAGGCGGCGACATCTTCACCTTTGTCATGGAGATGGAGGGGGTGGACTTTAAGGGCGCGCTGGAGATTTTGGCGCGTAAGGCTGGCATTGATCTTGAGCAATACCGCGGAAGCAGCAAATCTAACAGCAAGGAAAAAGAACGTCTCTACGAGGCGCTGGAGCTCGCAACTAAGTTTTACCAGGTGCAGTTTAAACGCAATAAAACAGCGCTCGAGTATGTGTTTAAGAAGCGGCAGTTCACCAAAGAAACAGCGCTGGAGTGGCGCTTTGGCTACAGTCCGAACACCGGTACTGCGTTGATTGATTTCTTAAAGGGCAAGGGATTTACCGACCGCGAGATTAAAGCTGCGGGCCTGAGTGCGCAGCGCTACCGCGGCACGGTCGACATGTTCCGTGGTCGTTTGATGATCCCCCTGCAAGATCCACAAGGGCGGGTCATCGGCTTTACCGCCCGGCTTTTGGAAGACGACCCGAACGCGCCGAAATACATCAACACGCCGCAGACATTACTCTACGACAAATCGCGCCACATTTTCGGCCTGCATCTGGCCAAAGAGGCGCTCAGAAAGAAAAGGTACGCCATCATTGCCGAGGGCAACCTGGACGTCATCGCCAGCCATCAGGCCGGCGTACGGCAGGTAGTGGCTACGGCCGGCACCGCACTCACCGAATACCAGCTCAAGAGTCTCGGTCGCTTTACGCCAGACATCCGCCTTGCCTTTGACGCCGACAGCGCAGGGCAGGGCGCGGCCGAGCGCGCCATCCCGATTGCCAGTAAGGTCGGCGTTTCTCTAAGCATTATCACCATTCCGAGCGGCAAAGACCCGGACGAACTCATCAAGCAGGACAAAAGCAAATGGGAAGAGGTTATCGAACAGCCCAAATACGCGGTCGACTGGCTGATCGAACGCTACCAGCAGCAACTGGACATCGAAAGCGCCCAGGGCAAGCGCCGGTTCAGCGACGTGGTGCTGGGCGTGGTGCGCGGTCTGAGCGATCAGGTCGAGCAGGAGCACTACATCGAGAAAATTAGCGACATCATCGGCGTCAGCAAGGACGCGTTGCTTGCCAAGCTCAACAAAAAACCCGAGGAAGCCATACGGCCCAAGCCTAGGAAAGCTGCAACCCGTCTGCCAGACAAGACCGTGCTGGAACTTATCAAGATAGAGAACCATTTGCTCGCCCTGTCGCTCCTGCAGCCCAGGCTCCGCGAATACCTAACCGGCATTAAGCCTCAGATGCTGGCCGAAGAGCAAGCCGCAAAACTCCTTGAGTTCTTGCAGGAACACCCGGATTTCGCCGGCTTTCCCGCTACAGGCAAAACAGGGGAGCGTAGTGAATTATCTTCTTTGCGACCTCTGGCAGATTATGTTAAGATGTTGTCATTATTATATGAAGAACTTTACCAGGACATTGCGTTTAACGAGCTTCAGTACGAAGCCGCGCAACTGCAGACATCTCTGGTAAAAGCATACGTAAAACATCAAAAACAGCGCATCGCCCGCGAGCTGGAGCACAGCGACGAGGCGCGCACCAAAGAACTGCTCGAAGCAGCCAAAAGACTCGACAACTTACTAAGAACGTACAAGGAGGCAAAGCATGCCTAAAGCCAAAAAGCAAGCACCGCGGAAGGGTGGGGCGGACGACCTCGAGCAGGTCGTCAAGGATTTGTTTAAGCGCGCCAAAAAGGCCGGCCGCATTGACCAGAAAGACATTACTGCGGTTATTCCGGACACGCCCGAAAACGCGGACATACTGGACAAGCTTTATACTGACCTCGCCGATGCCAACATCGAGGTGACAACCGATGAGGTAGCGCTGGACGACGTGCCGGTTGACGACGTCGTGCCGCTCGACGACGAGTGGGTGCTGGAAGACGGCGAAGAACCGCTCGTCGAAGATCAGCACTACCTGGACGACATCGCTGATGACAGCGTGCGCCTGTACTTGCGCGAAATCGGTAAGATCCCGCTCCTGAGCGCCGAAGAAGAGCTGGAGCTTGCCAAGCGCGTCGCCAAAGGCGATAAAGAAGCCAAGGACAAGATGGCCGAGGCCAACATGCGCTTGGTCGTCTCCATTGCCAAGCGCTACGTCGGCCGCGGCCTTGACCTTCTGGACCTGATCCAGGAAGGCAACACTGGTCTGCTCCGCGCTGTCGAGAAGTTTGACCCGGACAAGGGCTTTAAGTTTTCGACCTACGCCACCTGGTGGATCCGTCAGGCCATCACCCGCGCTATTGCCGACCAAGCGCGCACCATTCGTATCCCGGTACACATGGTCGAAACCATCAACAAACTGCTCCGCACCCAACGCCGTCTGACTCAGGAGCTCAACCGTGAACCGACCAACGAAGAAATCGCCGCAGCAATGGACATCGACGTCGACAAGGTCGAGCACATCATGAAGATCAAGCAGGACATTTCGTCCCTTGACGCTTCGATCCGCGATGACGAAGAAGAAAGCGTGCTCGCCGACTTTATCGAAGACGAAGACACCATCTCACCGGAAGAGTCCGCCACCAACCAGCTGCTTAAAGAGCAGGTGAAGGAAATGCTATCCATCCTCACCGAGCGCGAGCAGAAGATCATCCGCCTGCGCTTCGGCTTGGAAGACGGCAAGCAGCACACGCTCGAAGAAGTCGGCCAGGAATTTTCGGTCACCCGCGAACGCATCCGCCAAATCGAAGCCAAAGCCCTTGCCAAACTCCGCAAGCACAAAGACGCCCGCAAGCTGCACGACTACATTAAGTAATTTCGTCTGCCACGCGTGGTTTTCACCCCTATTCAGGCGAAATTAATCGCGAAAGAGGAGTGACCCCACGCGCCGCAACCGTTCGTCCAGCGGAGTGCTCCGCAATACACGAATTTCCTCAGGTGTTGAGTGCGGGCCCAGACCGTGCCGGACTGCATGCCGGCTTGCAGCCCACCGTTCCAGCATGAGCATTTCCCTGGCTATACTGTCCAGAGTCAATCGGCGATGGGCGTTCTCCTGTCGCCCTAAAAGCATGATTTTTTGTTCATCGTTGTCGGTTGGTAGCGAGGTGTCCTGCAACACCTCTTCCAGTCCCTGGCGCTCGTTTTCCGAGAGCAGCCAGTATCTGGGGTCTGCTGCGCGGCGCAGGAATTGATACTCTTCCGGATGGATGCGCTCGCCGAATCGGCTGTAGACCGCCCGATCGTTTATGGATGAGTTCTCCCGAACAAAACCGGCAACGTATTGCTGGAAACTTCTAAATTCTTCGTAACTGCCGGGCACATAATAGCCGCTGGCAATCTGGAACGCCTGGTCATAGCAGGTAACGAGGGGTTGCTGGAAAGTCTCTGCCTGTGTCATAAGTAAATTTTACAATAATAGTCACAACAAATCAATATTCTGAAAATACGTGAAGTGATCGGAAAAAATAACAGGGTTGGTATACAATAGGAGTCATGAACTCTACATTAAAACTTATCGGTTTAGCCGGAACGGCCGGATCAGGTAAAAACACCGTAACCGAACTTTTGGGTAAGTTGTTCGGATTCAAGGACCTTAACACCAGTGACGCTGTCCGGGCGCTTACCCGGCATGTTTACCATTTACCGTCCGATTTTAACCCTGTACGCGACCAGCTGTACGTCGTGGCCAACTATATGCGCAACGAGGTGCATCCTGCGGCCATGGTCAAAATTTGCATCTTGGAAGCGCAGGCGCTCAAGATTAAGCGCGGCGTCATTTCGGGCCTGAGATCAATGGGCGAGGCTGACGCCATTCGTGACGCTGGCGGTATTATCATCGGTGTTGATGCAGACCCGAAGATCCGATACGAGCGCATCTTTAACCGCGGCCGCGACACAGAGGCACAAAAAACATTTGAGCAATTCCTGGAGCAGGACGAGTACGAAAACCGCGGCCTGTCCGACGCTGGGCCGGCGCGCGGCATCCGTTACATACTCGACAGCGCCGACGTCCTTATTAAGAACGAGGGCAGCATAGAAGACCTGGAGAGCGAAATCATGGAAAAGGTCGCTCCGCTTCTTAAGTAACTATGGAACAGGCTCTCGCCAAACTGGCTGAGTACAAAAAAGCGATCGACGAAGATATTGCCGCTTATGCCGCGGCGGTACGAAAATCCACGCTCAAGCAATACGGCCAGCGAGTGCTGGACGTAGAGGTCGATCTGTTTTTGGATATGCTGCAGCGCGGGGGAAAGCGCATCCGCGGCGGCCTAGTGATGGCCGGTTACGAAATGTGCGGCGGCACCGACCGCCAGATGATCGTGCAAGCGGCGCGGGCCATCGAAATGCTCCAAGCGTACATCTTGATCATCGACGACATTCAGGACCGCTCGAGTTTGCGGCGCGGCAAGCCCACCATCCACAAGCTTGTCGAGGCGTATCATCGTAAGCACAAGCTCAAGGGCGATCCGGCGCATGCCGGCATCAGCCTGGCGCTCATGGCCGCCATCTCCGGCGCGCACATCGCGCAGACGGTGCTAGCCAATCTGGACGCCGACCCGGAGCTCAAGATCAAAGTCCTCAGCATCACCAACCGCACCATGGTCATCACCGCCCACGGCCAGACACTCGACATTATGAACGAGCTGGTCGATATGCCCTCCGAGGAGGACATCGAGCGCGTACTGGAGTGGAAGACCGCACTCTACACCGTCATCAACCCCTTGCAAGTCGGCATGGTGCTGGCCGGCGCCGAGTGCGGGGCAACAACGGCTATCAGCGAGTACGGCCATTATGCCGGAAAAGCCTTCCAGATAACCGACGATATCCTCGGTATCTTTGGCGACGAAAAAGACCTGGGCAAAACACCGGGCGACGACATCCGCGAAGGCAAGGGCACGCTGCTCGTACTCTACGCATTCAAACATGCAAAGCCTAAAGACAGGGCTTTTTTGCAGCAATGCCTCGGTAACCAGCGGCTCACGAGCGAAGCGTTTGAAAAATGCCAGCAAATTATCAAAGACTCGGGTGCCCTAGACTACGCCCGCCAGCTCGTCGCCGACAATCTGGAACAAGCAATCCAGGCACTCGACAGGCACGCTGGTCTCTGGAGCCAAGAGGGCACCGACTTCCTAAAGGGCCTCACCCGCGCCCTCCAAACCCGTGTATCTTAAGAACTTGGAGTATACTGTTTAGAGTATGAGTAAGAGGTTGGTAGTTATCGACGGCAAAAGCGTGTTTTATCGTGGCTACTATGCCATGCCCAACCTCTCGACCAAAGATGGGCGGCCGACTGGTGCGGTGTACGGATTTGCCGTGATGGCCCTGGAGGTGGTCAAGAAACTGGAGCCCGACTACGTGTGCGTGGCGTGGGACAAGCGCCACACCAACGTACGCGTCCGCGCGGCGCTGTATCCGGCGTATAAGGCCAACCGTAAGCCTGCACCAGAGGACTTTTACGACCAGGTAGAGATTTTGCGCGAGCTGCTTGATGCTCTAGGCTGGCCGGTGTACGAGCTGGATGACTACGAGGCCGACGACATCATGGCCACCTTTGCCCACCAGGCCAAAGCCAAGGGTATTGAAACGTATTTGGTGACCAGCGACCTTGACGTGCTGCAGCTCATTAACTCCCACACCCACATCTACACGCTCAAGAAAGGTGTCAGCACCATCGAGTTGTTCAACGAAGCGGCGTTCGAGGAAAAATATGGCGTGAGCGCGCACCAGTGGGTGGATGTAAAGGCGCTCAAAGGCGACGCGTCTGACAACATCCCAGGTGTCGCCGGCATCGGCGAAAAGACTGCGCTGGACCTCATCGACAAATACGGCGACCTGGACGGCGTGTACGCGCACCTGGACGAGCTCAAGCCAGCCCTTCGCGCCAAACTCGAAAAAGACAGAGACATGGCGTACCTTAGCAAAAGGCTGGTGCAACTGTTCATCGATGCGCCGATTAAGCTTGACCTGGACAAAATGAAGCGCCAGCGGGGCATTACGCCAGAGTTCGTGGCCATGCTGAAGAAGCTCGAATTCCGCACGCTACTCCGCCAGGCCGAAGAGCAAATGAGCAAAGAGGCGTTCGTGGAGGTTAACCAGCCCGAAGAGAAGCTGGAGCCAGCCAAAGAAGTTGCATTCAAAGCCGAGGATTATCCCAAAAACCAGCCGCGCGTTGTCGCGCTCAGCCCTGACGCGCATAACTTATGGATCAGCGCCCGCCCGGGCGAGTACAGCATACTGCCGCTGAGGGAATCAGGTGATTTGCTGGCCAGCCCGCTTATCGGTCATAACTTGAAGGGATTATTCCGCGCTTGCTTGGCGGCCGACCTGCCGTGCGGCGGCTCTGTAGAACACGACACGCGCATTGGTGCGTTCCTTATCAACAGCTTGGAACGTTCACTGGAACTTACGGACCTGCTCGACCAGCCGGTAGACTCTACCGAGCCGGGTGAGGTAATCGCCGCCATCTGGAAAACGTACGAAAAACAGACCAAACAGTTTGAGGAGTTGCCCAAAATCGCCAAATTGGCGCGCGAGATCGACTTCCCAACTATCTGGCTGCTCGCCAAAATGGAGCACCGCGGCATCCGGCTGAACGTTCCGTACCTCGAAGAAATGGGCAAGGAGTTTGCCAAAAAGATCGGCATTGTCGAGCGCCGTATTTACGCCATGGCGGGGCAGGAGTTTAACATCGCCAGTCCTATCCAGTTGGCAGACATTCTCTACAGCAAACTCGGCCTGCCGACCGCCGGCATCAAAAAGGGTAAAACCGGCTACAGCACCGGCGCTGTGGAGCTCATGAAGCTCAAACCCTTGCACCCCATCATCGAGCAGATACTTGAGTACCGCGAACTTACTAAACTCAAAAGTACGTACATCGACGCCCTGCCCAAGCTGGTGGATAAAGACAGTAAACTCCACACCACTTACGACCTCGACGTTGCCGCCACCGGCCGCCTGAGCAGCAACAACCCGAACCTGCAGAATATCCCGACGCGCACCGAAATCGGCCACGCCATCCGCGCCGCCTTTGTGCCTGCCGAGGGGAATGTGTTCGTGGGCGCGGATTACAGCCAATTCGAGCTGCGCCTCTCGGCCGTCCTGGCTGGCGAGGACGAGATGATCAAAGCCTTCAACAATGACGAAGACATCCACACTAAAACCGCTGCCGAGCTCTATGGCGTGCCCGAAAGCGAGGTTACGAAGGATATGCGCCGCCACGCGAAAGTCGTAAACTTTGGCATCCTCTACGGCATGAGTCCGCACGGCCTAAGCGTGGCCACCGGTATGACGATCGAACAATCGCGCCAGTTTATCGACAAGTATTTCACCATCCGCGCCAAAACCCGCAAATACATCGACGACATCGTCGAAAAATCCCGCGAGCAAGGCTACGTCGAAACCATGTTCGGCCGCCGCCGTCCCACGCCAGACCTCAAGAGTAGCAACTTCGCCGTCCGCGAAGCCGCCAAACGCTTCGTCATGAACATGCCCATCCAAGGGACTGAGGCCGACCTCATGAAAATGGCCATGCTCAAGGTAGAAGAAAAGCTGGACGGCCTCGGTGAGCAACTCCTCCAAATCCACGACAGCATTTTGGTGGAGTGCCCCAAAGAAAACGCCGAAAAAGTAGGCAAAATCTTAAAAGAAACAATGGAAACCATCTACAAACTCCCAGTCAATCTAAAAGTAGATATAAAAGTGGGCGCCAACTGGGGAGAGTTATAGTAGTAAACCCGATTTTGGCAATCCGCTTATGCTAATATGATAAGAATGTCACAGACAAAAACACACTAAAAGTTCATGATTCGTTCATAAAGGAGTGTTAAGCTATGGTTATAAAAAACAACAAGCAGGGGGACGCCATGGATGTAGCACTGCCAAAAGGCTCGATTCATCAGCCCAAGTCGTCACGCCCCAGCCCGTCCAAAGGCCTCATCAAAGCCGCTAGTTAGACAACGCCTGATTCTGATGTTATAGCTACGAGCCTACTCCTGATTGATACCAACATTATTTCCCAAGCTCTCGTCCCTAGTCATACGGCTGCTTATGCAGCCCTGTTTAAGGACTTAGAGGCAAAATATGATCGTTTTGTAGTTAGCGGTTTTACCAAATACGAGTTGATGTGTTCGTCAGACAAAGAGCACAGAGCAAAGATTGATAGCTACATAGCAAACGACATGATTCTGATCAGCCTGTCTCAGCCGCTCATGGACTTTGCGGCCAGAGTTTGCTTTTTATATGGGCACCACAAAAGCACTAAGGGTCACAAGATTGGTATGGGCGATATAGTTAATGCGTCACTGGCGATAATAAAGAAATGCCCGATATTAACTATGGACAACAACGACTATCCAACCCCTTTCTTCCAGGAGATAGATCGACGTCGAGTTACATATGATACAGGCAAGAATAAAGAAATGACAGATACGGTCTATATACTAAAACCGGACTTAGAGAACTTAAGGACGTGCTTTGAGGCCTACGAAGTATAACTAGCATTTGGGGCCGTGGAGGATAGCTTGCCGACACGGCGGCGGAGTTTTTTGGAACGCTGTTTGGCTATGGCTCGCTCGCCCCAGTAGCCGCCGCCGTTCTTTGCTCCAGCATGTTCAGTTTTGATCGTTCTACCCATGACAGCAGATTGTAGCAACACTTGGCAAACACTAAAGTCAAAATCATCCTCATTTTTGATGCTATAGCATTGAAAGTTGGGATATAACGAGCGGACGGTATTTTCGATCCACGGAAACGTCAAGGATGCCGCAGGTAAACCTAATCTCTCATCAGTCGTCTAAGCATTTCATGATGCTATTCCTGCTGAGCCTGGACCAAATTAGTGCGGAAGAATACCCGTGCTTGCTGGATGGCAATAAAATCCTTGATTTCGCGCCGTTGGGTATCATCCAGCCGCCTCATCTTTTGTCGAATACCGACTAGATAATTGTGCCACTGGCGCTCATCTTGGAAATTTGTCAGTTGGCCATGGTTGCCATAACCATACATCAGGGTTGCTATCTTTGGCCAGCGCGCCGCTGCCTGTTCGTCCAGTGTGCGCGCAACTTCTTCATATGTACTTTCTGGCGTTAGCCCGAAGGATGCAAAGAGTGCTGTATCTATATCCTCTAGATTTTCTGGAGGAACACTGCCCGGAAAGTGCCTGGCTAGCCATTTGGCAACGAACGGCTCCACCTCGTCGCCGATTTGCAGGTGGATTTTGTCTTTCAGGGTGCCTGGATCTAGCAAAATTGGTGCAGCGGCCGCCAGCTCCTGCGGCGTTCTTAGTTTGCCGACGACTGCGCTAATCTTTTCTAGGCTTATTTCATCAAATATTGCTGCCTCGATATAGCCAGGGGATTTGCCGTTTGGTTTGATAAAACGTTCGGCGTTCATTTTTGAAACTATGCCAAGCCCGCCAATCATGCCGATTGTTAGTGACTGGTTGTGTTCGCGTGCCATATCGGCGACCGCCTTCGCCCGGAATACATCCCCATATGCCAGAATTGCCGATTTGTCGAAGGTCAGTTCGCCTTTGTCCGTGACTTCTATTGCAGCATGCGAATCAGCAAAATGGTAGACGGCCCGTTGTGCGACATCCTCGGTAAGCACCACATGCCAGTTACCATATTCTGGTGCTGCGCCAGTACGAACCTTTAGCTCTGTTGGGCCGGCTAGGGCGGCGTATACTGGGTGGTTATTTTGTACTTCCGGTGGCGCATATGGTCTTAAGCTATCTTCGGCAAGTTTGCGGTATTCTTGATAGCGATCGTGATGCGCTTTATTATTGCCGGTCGCTATACTCGGGGATTGAGTGGTTTGATCAGCGTAGCCCCAGTAAGTCTCGAGTTTGCCAACTTGCCTTAATCGCAAAATAGATGCCGCTGACATGTTAACAGTCAGAGCGTGATGATTTCGTATTGTTTGTTCGCTGTCATTGATAGCTGACAGCGCCGCCTCTTTGTCAATAAATCGTTCTTGGGATATGGCTTGCGAAATGAAGTCGTCTTCGATGTGCGATAGATTAATGGCAGAGAGTACCTCTAGTTGTGACTGGGTGGGTATTTTTGTTTCGGACATTATTTTATTATATTACCATAAGAATAATAAAATATCAATTCTAGTAACATGTTTTTGGCAGTCTTACTTAATAGTTCTTTTGCGCTTATTGTCGGCATGCTTTCGAGCAGCAACAGCCTTTTATTCTTTGATTTTGATAGAATAGGCGCATGATTAAGGCTGTGGTTTTTGATTGTTTTGGTGTGCTGGTGGGGCAGGGGTATTGGACGGTGTACCGGCTGCTGGGCGGCGATTTGGATAAGGATGGCGAGTTTTTAGATAGCCTGCTGGATAAAGTTAACTTAGGCAAGATTACGAGCGACCAGCTAGCGCAGCTGGTGTGCGACCGCCTCGGCATTTCTATCGATACATACCGCGCGGCCATGCGGGCCGACCAGCAGCCGAATATTGAGGTGTTCGATTACATCCGCGAGCTCAAGCCACGCTATAAAATCGGCATGCTCAGTAACGTCACGCGCGCGTCTCTGGAGCAGAAAGTACCCAGAGAGCTGCTTGATCTGTTTGACGACTTGGTTTTGTCCGGCGAGGTGGGTCTGCTCAAGCCCGACCCTGCCATTTTCCGCCTGACAGCAGAGCGCCTGGGTGTTAAATCAGAAGAGATTGTCTTTACGGACGACCACGAGGAATATGTAAACGGCGCCAGGGCGGCGGGTATGCATGCCATCTTGTTCAGAGATTTAACCGATTTTAAGCGCCAGTTTATGGAGTTGACGAAGACTTAGATAGGAGGGTGCCATGACAGCAATTGTTGACCTGACCAAAGATAGCGAGGTGCGAAAACTGGCGCGCGATTCAGACATTCTGGCCGGGCGGGAGATTTACAAGACAGGCGAGGTGATGCTTGGCGCAACCCAGCCGGACAGGGTTGAGGCTACGGTAAAGGCGCCGGGCATAAATACCCGCAGCGTGCTTATGGAGGTCAAGAATGGCGAGCTGCACTGGAAGTGTGCCTGCACTAGCAACCCCAGGCATTTTTGTAAGCACCTCGTTGCCGCTGCGCTTCAGATTCAAAAAGAGGGAAGTGGCGATATTTACAAAGCTGCGGGCCTGCTCATCAAAGATCGCAAAGTGCTGGCGGAGCGCTCGTTCGGCAAGCGGGTGTTTGTGCAGCCAGGCGGCCGGATCGAACCGGGCGAAACGCCCGAACAGGCAGTAGTGCGCGAGCTCAAGGAAGAGCTGGGTATTGACGTTGACGAGGCCGACTTGAAGTATTTGGGGAGCTTCTCGGCCCAGGCCGCTAACCATCCTGGTCAGCGCGTGCACATGCAAACCTTTATCGTCAGAAAGTGGGGCGGCGAGATCCGGCCGGGCAGTGAAGTAGAGGAATTGTTGTGGTTTAACTCTGACATACCGAAAGGTATCGAGATTGGCAGCATCTTTGTTCACGACATAATCCCCCGTTTGAAAGAGCGGGACCTGATAGATTAGCCGAAAGAAGCAGTCGCGCGGCGTTTGTCCGCGATATTTATCCTACGTTTTGATGCCTCGGGCTTGGTAGACTGAGGGCATGTTGACCGGTCCCGGCCAGAGTCCTGAGGGCTTGGGTGGGCAAGGGGGGAGCACCCCGCGTTACCTGTTGATCGATGTGCGCCAGTTAGGCGCCACCCAGTTGGGTGACGCACTGGGTGGCGTGGAGTGGCGTGGCGTCTCCGCGGTGCCGGTACCGGAGGGGTTCGCAACCGCACTCGGCCGGCTCGCGTTCCAGATGCCGGAGGTGGCCATAGATGGCAGCCGGCTGGCCACCTTGGACGATCTGTGGCACACCCTTGATCCCAGGATGTCAGACAGAGGCCTGAAGCGGGAGGCCACTGCCATCTGGAACATGCTGTCGGACATATACTGGCGGCGGTTCAAGGCGGCCCAGGACGGCATGCCGCCCGAGTCGCGCGACGACGTGGAAGAGCTGACAGAAGAGCTGCTGTCCCTGCTGTTTTTGTCCGACGAAGACGGTGAACAGTACATCGACGTCGGCGTCCTGCACGCCATGCTGGTGCCGCTACCGGGCAGGGGGACGTCCATCATTGCTGATTTTGGCGTCTTCAAGGAAGAACGCATCAAAGCATTGTCGGCATTCGTCAACGAGCAGCTCAAGCTGGAAAACGGCGACGCGCTGCCTACTTGATGTAGTAGGTAACGGTGACCGAATACTTCAGCTCGTTTTCGCCGGGGCGGATGGATAGGGAAGTGCTGGCGATGTTGTCTCTGGTCTCGGCAATGAGGCCGTTGAATATCGGGTAGGTGCCAAAGCCCGAGGCGTCGTTGACGGTCTTTACATCAGCCAGCTTAAAGCCGAGGTCTTTGGCGGATTGTTCGGCCTTGCGGCGCGCATCTTTGATGGCATCCTCGCGCGCCTGCGTTTCGATCTCCTTGCGCTTGGCTTCGCTAAAGGTGGCCTGCGGCGAAATTGTGCCAGTCGGCGTGGTGGATACTAGGTAGTCCTGCACCTTCTGGGCAAGTTCGTTGTTTCGCACTGTAACGGTCAGCCGTAAGGTATAGGTAGTCTCATTGCTGCCGCCTTCGCCGCGCACGGCAGTGGGGTATGCCCAAGCATCGGAGTTGGTCTTGATGTCTTTATCGTCTACGCCCAGGTTTTTGAGTCCAGCCACGACTTCGTTGCTCTTGGCAGTCATTTGCTCCAGGGCGGCATCTTTGTCGACGTTTTTGAACTCGTATGCCGGGTAAAAGATAAATTCGTCAGGGCGGGCGCTTACTGTGGCCGTGCCGGTGACGTCGATCGTGCGGTCACTGGTTTTGCTTGCGTTCCATGGCCGCCAGGCAAACAGCATTGCCGCAATAACAGCGAGCAACACAATTGAAATTAGGCGATAATCCAAGCTGATATTTAATTTGCGTCGTGACTCCATACAAATACTCCTTATGTTTAGTTTCGCCCGCGCCGCAGGTTTCGTCAACCTGCTACACTGGAAGCATGAAGTATTCGTTCGACGGCTATAACTACCTGATACGTCTGGACAAGGGCGAAAAGCTGACCGAGTCGCTGGAGCGGTTTGCAGCCGAAACCAAGATCGAAGGCGCGTGGGTCAGCGGCCTGGGCGCCGCACTGGAAGCGACGCTCGGCTACTACGATCTGGAAAAGAAAGAGTACGTCTGGCGGCAGTTTGAGGGCGTGCGCGAGATCGTCTCACTTACCGGCAACCTGGCATACGACGAGGACGGAACGTTTATATTCCACCTTCACGGCGTATTAAGCGACGAGCAATACCAGACGGTCGGCGGGCACGTAAAGGACCTGACGGCTGGTGGCACGCTCGAATTGTTCATCCACCGGGCCTACCAGCCGACCAGGCGTAAGTTGGACGAGAACACCGGTCTTAAGACGCTGGATTTGTAATCAGTAAGTAAAATTGATGCTATAGCACCATTATGTTATAATTTGTCCAGAGTATAAGGTGTTCGCTGGACATATGAATTTCCGATTTATCCTTGGATTTGTAGCTACAGTCGCACTGGTCGTACTGGTTGCTGTTTTGGTGATCCGCGGCCTGAGCGGCGGCGGCCGTCCGGCTGATCAGATCGACCTGATTGATTACAGCAAAACCCAGACGGTTATGCGCATGATCATAACCGGACCAGTCAAGGCCGATCAGGAGCACCGTTCGGTTCGGGTTACTGTTGGCCGGTCTTCCAATACCATCGAGATGATCAGCGGCTACGAGGGCAACGTTATCGACAGCAGGACATACCCCAGCAACGAAAGCGCCTACGCGACGTTCCTGCGCGCTATTGACCTGCAGGGCTACACCCGGGGCGACACCAACCCAGAGCGCGAAGACAGCCGCGGCTACTGTCCGACCGGCCTGACGTACACGTTCCAGATCATCACCGGCTCTGATACCGTCCAGAGTCTTTGGACTACTACCTGCGATCGCGGTACGTTCCGCGGCAATGCCCGTATTATCCGCACTTTGTTCCGCGAGCAAATCCCGGACTTTGGGGAGTTTGTCCGGGGAACCGGTTTGAGCTAGCAGGGCGTCACCCCTCCCGAGATGTTAGTCTAGCCGATGCGGAACATGATTTTGCGCTTGGTGTTGGCTGCTTTTTGCAGGGCAAGTATTTTGAGGCGCAGGGCATTGGCCAGTGCCGCGCTATGGACAGTTACCACCAGCGTCTCGCCATGCAGACCCACCCGCGCCTTGACGCCGAATTCCTGCAGGATGTAGCGTTTAATTGCGCCGATCTCGTCAGGCTCCTCCGGACTGTAACGTCCCAGGATTTCTGCAACACTTTCCATATCTAACAGTGTACACTAAAGGGTATGCCAGAATTACCCGAAGTGGAGACGATTCGAATCGGCTTGAGCGCCCTCTTGCCTGGGCGCCGCGTTATTGACGTCGCGCACGACTGGCCTAAGAGTTTTCCGAACGCCGAATCGGACGTGCAGCGTTTCCTCGTTGGTGCAACTATCACGGATATTCGCCGGCGGGCCAAAGTGCTCATCGTTGGTTTGGACAGCAAATATTCCCTCGTCATCCACCTCAAAATGACTGGCCAGCTGGTCTTCCGCAGCGCGGCCGCCAACTTTGGAGCAGGACATCCGACAGATAGTCTGGTGGGCGAGCTGCCAGACAAATCCACCCGCGTGATTTTTGCGTTCGAGGACGGCAGCAAACTGTTCTTTAACGACCAGCGTAAGTTCGGCTGGGTGCGTCTACTGCCAACGATCGAGGTGGAAGAGCTGGATTTCTTTAAGAAAGTCGGGCCCGAGCCGCTGGCCGACACGTTTACGGCGGACGATTTCGTAACGCGACTCATGTGCCGCCCCAAGAGCGGCATCAAGGCCGTACTGCTTGACCAGACGATCATCGCCGGCATCGGTAACATTTACGCCGATGAGTCGTTGTGGGCGGCCAAAATCCATCCGCTGACGCGCGTCATGGACGTACCGAAGACCAAGCTTAAGACACTTTACACCGAACTGTGCCACATCCTCCGCCTGTCCATAGAAAAAGGCGGCTCTACAGACAGAAATTACGTCAACCATGAAGGCAAGCGCGGCAGTTACCTCTCGTTCGCCCAAGTCTTCCGCCGCGAAGGCCAGCCCTGCCCGCGTCATCCCAACACCACCATCATCAAAATCCGCGCCGCCGGCCGCGGCACACACATTTGTCCTGCATGTCAGCAGTACTAGGTGACGTTTGCGGGTCAGTTTTACTCCCGCCATGTAGAGCATTAATCAAACTGTCTACATAGTGGATAGCCTTAGGGATTACGGATGGTTGATATTTTTATAAAAATGTGCTATTGTTTTACTAGTTTCACTACATAGAACAAAAACAAACATCACCATGTCAGAGTCAGAAATCAAAACAGATAACGGTATCGAACAGGTCCGCGCGCACTTCTTGTCCCTCTTTGATCTTCCCCCTGAAGAGTATCAAGAGGCTGCGATGGCTTTTGTTCGAGATCGCCGAGAGTCGTTAGAAAAAACGGCAGCCGACGGGTATGTGATCAGCCTTGGTGGCGGCAATTTTTAGGGTTACATTGGCCCTGATGCTCTAATTAGCCCCCAGGGCATGGGTAAAGACTATAAATTGGACGACCCGACAATTTACGACCACATAGCGCCACTCCTGTACACCACGTACCACAAAATTTTCGAAAAAGTAGGCGGGGATCCAGTGAGGGCTTACCTGAACGCAGCCATTCGTACAGCCCAGTATACACAGCAGGTATATTTTGGTAGCGTGGCTGGCAATGTCAAAAAGCGTTGGCAGCTGCTTGGGGATATCCTCGATGATGATACTGAAGTCAAGTCAATCACCGATCTCAAAAGTGTAGCTGTTTGTTCAGAAAGGGCGGCAGTAGCAAATAATGTGTTACAAATCCTTGGATTTAATCCGGTGCTGGAGACGGGACAGCTTGATGCCGAGGGGACGCCCCAGCCGGAAGCACACGTTTTTTGTTTATTCAGGGCAGCAACGGCGAAGAGCATTTGTATGATCCGACTAACCCGCAGCCTTACTATGATAGCGAAGGCAATTTGTTAGAGACGGCACCCGCATTATACCCAGCTGGCAATGCGTTGAGTATGAGGTCAGAGCCAGTCACAGGCCAGCACAAAACGTACCGTATTCAACAGGATGGATCGGTAGAGGTGACTGAAATTAGAAATATGAAGTTCACGTTGAGCCCAAACGGCACCGAATTGCACCCGTATTAGTTGTATTAGAAGTCTATAATTTTCGGGATCACCTTGGTCGTCCGGGCTAGTCGGCTGTATGCTCAAACTCCTCCAGAAAGATGCGGTACAATCAGGTAAAAGGAGTAGGCATGAAGGTTAAGATCGTCAACAAGTCAAAACATCCGTTGCCGGAGTATCAGACAGGGCTCTCGGCTGCCGTGGATCTGACGGCAAACATCGACCAGCCGGTCACACTGCAGCCCATGGAGCGTGCGCTGATCCCGACCGGCATTTACATTGCGCTGCCGCCCGGCTACGAGGCGCAAATCCGTGCGCGCAGCGGCCTGGCGCTCCGGCATGGCATCGGCTTGGTTAATGGCGTTGCAACCATAGATGCCGACTATCGCGGCGAACTGGGCGTCATACTCATTAACTGGGGTCAGGAGCCGTTTACCATTAACGACGGTGACCGCATCGCCCAGATGGTCATTGCTAAACACGAAGTAGTGGAGTGGGATGAGGTGGAAACGCTGGACGAAACCAGCCGCAAGGGCGGCTTTGGCAGCACCGGCCGGTAAGCTAGAATAAACTTACTGTGATAGTAACACTGACGGGAACGAACGACTTTTTGCGCAAGGCTGAATTGGCCAAACTGGTCGGCGGCTTTGTGGCCGAACACGGCGACATGGCCGTGGAACGCTACGATGGCGAAGAAACCGATGCGGCACGGATGCGCGAGAGCGTCAGCAGTCTGCCGTTTTTGACGGCCCGCAAACTGGTGGTTTTAAACGAGCCGGGCAAGCAAAAAGCCTTTGCCGAACACATCGAGGCAGTCATTAAGGAGACAGCCGAAACGACCGATCTGATCATCGTCGAGCCCAAACTCGACAAGCGCTCGAGCTATTACAAAATGCTGAAAAAATCGACCGACTTCCGCGAGTTTGATGATCTGGATGTTGCGGGTCTGGTTCGCTGGGCCGGCGAGTACGCCAAAGAGAGGGGTGGCAGTCTGAGCTCGGCAGACGCGCGGTTTTTAATCGACCGCACCGGGGCCAACCAACAGCTCCTGTCTGCGGAGCTGGATAAGCTGCTGACATACGATCCAAAAGTTACCAAGGCAACCATTGAGCTCCTGGTCGAACCAACGCCGCAGAGCACGGTGTTTGACCTCCTCGAAGCCGCATTGGCCGGCAAGACCAGGCAGGCAATGGAGCTGTACCGCGAACAGCGGGCCTTGTGCGTCGAGCCGCAGGCCATTATCGGTATGCTCGCCTGGCAGCTGCACATCCTGGCGCTCATCAAAACCGCCGGCACGCGCAGCATTGACGCCATTGCCAAAGAGGCAAAACTCAACCCCTACGTTGTCCGCAAAACCCAAACCCTGGCCCGCACCCGCACGCTGGAGCAGGTGAAAACAATGGTAAAAGGCCTGCTGGATCTGGATACTAATCTCAAAACAAAAATGATCGACCCCGACGAAGCCCTGCAGCTATACCTGCTCAATTTATCTATGTAGTGTAGTTATATTGTAATTTTGGCAAGTTTATGTTATAAACATAAGCACTATGCCCGCACCTGCTGTATTAATACCCGAAGCCAGACGTCTGGGGCGACATCTAGCCCCAGAACAGGTTCGGTTTGTAGGTGTCGCTGCTTGTCCTGATATTATCACCACACCCCCGGAAAAACCCACTAGCGAGACACTTCGGGACGCGCTAGCTTCCGCGCCTGATTGGATTCAGGCCAAATTTGATCCGTATCTGGACTATACTGCACGCGCTTTGTTTGGCGATCAGAGCGCCTTGGTGCGCCATAAGCCCCATGGTCAGTCATGGGCCGCATGGCTGTCTTCGCGTGGCACGCCCAGCGAGCTGCGAGCTCTTTACGACATGCATACTGCCAATGTCATGGCAGTTAATAACGATCCAGAAATCCGGGGCATCTTGGAGTCACGGCGCGCATGGTTCATGCGCAATCTATACGATGGTATGCGCGCTAAATACTTCAGCTCCAATACGCTCATTGCTATAAGCAGAATGCGACACACTCGTTTTGTGTTTGGTGATCCGCTGGTCGACGAAGAATTGCACATTGCCAGGGGATATTGGCGTGATGGCGCAAAAGAGGTTGTGCTGAATCAAAAGTTAGAGGTACCGCTCCGGCAGCAGCGCCAGGAATTGTTGGATTTCGCGCGGGGTCTTACCCCCGCCCACGAACTGGCGCACGCGGGGTTCGGGTTGCGGTTCCCTGCATGGTTTGAGGAGAGCGGCACCGAGGACTGCGTCCAGCTCGTCAACCTGCTGGCGAAAGGTGAAGACCCGGGTGATCTCTACCCATCCAGGCACAGCGACGAGGATCTGCGCCGATCCTATGCCTGGGGTAGACTGCTCCGCTATGCCATGCTGAATTACGGCAAGTACCAAGTCGGCATCAAGGAGTATATGCGAGCATGGTCGAGCGAGGGGCCGGACAGCCCGGAGATGGCAAGGTTTGAAAGGGCCATGGATCGAGCGTGGGGGATCCGACATTCGTTTAGACGTATTTCTGCAAGGGTGCGGAAAATAGAGGAAGCGCTTCTTGCTAACAGCGACGGACAGAGCCGTATCTACTTAATGAACCGCGCAGCCTTGCAGGTGGCAGAGGAGCTAAGGACTGATCCGTCGAAGGTTTTCGGGCGTGGTTATAAACAACAAGCGCAACAGAGACACATGGGCTCGGTTGCGCTTGGCAATTTCCGTATTCAGCGTACGGTACGGGCTATTTTTTAGCAGTAGTCTTCTTGGTTGCAGCCTTCTTGGTGGCCGGCTTGGCGGCAGCGGCAGCCTTAGCCTTGCGGGCTAGCTGGGCTTTCTTGCGGGCGGCCTTGTTCTTGTGCATGACGCCCTTTTTGGCGGCCTTGTCGATCTCACTCTGCGCCTTGGCGTGTGCTTCGCGGGCATTCTTACCGCCGGTCAGGGCAGCAGCAAAGGCCTTGATTGCAGCCTTGATTGAACGTTTGGTTTTTGCGTTGCGTACTGCGGCCTTTTTGGCAACCCGTACGCGCTTTTTCGCAGATTTAATAATGGGCATGTATTTTCTAACCTTTAGATTTACTTAGTATTTATGTATGATGCCTAGTATATCAGAGATAGCTCACTTTTACAAGAGTACGCGTGATTTGCAAAAGCTTATGCTTTTGTGGTATATTGAAACGCATAGGTAGTAATACAAAAACAAAATGGATCAAAAACAGCAAATAGCCGAAAAACTGAAGCAGGTCAACAACATCCTGGTCACAGTCAGCAACAACCCGTCAGTTGACCAGTTGGCTGCTTGTATCGGCTTGGCTTTGGCGCTGAATAAGCTGGGGAAGCATGCTACCGCTGTCTTTAGTGGCGACGTGCCGTCAACTATCGAGTTCTTAAGGCCGGAAGAAACACTCGAAGACAATGTTGATTCGCTCCGCGATTTCATCATCTCGCTGGACAAGTCCAAGGCTGACAAGCTGCGCTACAAGGTTGAGGACAAGGTGGTCAAGATATTTATTACACCGTACCGCACCTCGATCAGCGAGAAAGATCTGGAGTTTGGTCAGGGCGACTTTAACGTTGACGCCGTGGTGGCGCTGGGTGTGCAGAACCAGGCCGACATCGACGAGGCGATTGCCGCCCATGGCCGTATTCTGCACGATGCTGTCGTGATGACCCTGAACGTCGTGCCTGGCGGCGAGTTCGGCAGTATCAACTGGGTTAATCCGGGCGCCAGCGGTGTGTGTGAGCTGGTGGCCGAGCTCCTTGAGACGCTGGATAAGCAGTTGATCGACCCGCAGATCGCTACCGCGCTGCTCACTGGTATCGTGGCCGAGACCAACCGCTTTAGCAACAGCAAGACAACACCGGCAACCATGAGCATGAGTGCAGCGCTGATGGCCGCCGGCGCCAACCAACAACTGGTGGTTACCGAGCTGGAGACCGCAGTGGCGCCGCCGGCAGAGCCGGCTCCTGTGTCAGAGCAGCCCGCCCCCGAGGCAGCTAACGAGGTGGCGGCCGACGGCGAACTTAAGATAAGAAAGGACGACGAGCCCACAGAAGCGGCCGCGCAACCGGCCGGGGATGCTGCCGAGCCAGCAGAAGAAGTTGTCGAATCTCCGGAACAAGTCGAATCGACACCGGCAGCAGAACAAGCAAAGACTGACGAAGAGAATAAACCTGTCGCCAGCCTTGAGGATCTGGCCGGCTCAGGCGATTCCCAGCAGAAGAAAGAGCCTGAACTAACTCGTATTCACATCGACGAGCAGGGCAGGCTGCACACCCTTGGCAAAGACCACGAGGAAAAGCCAGAGCCTACGACTGATCCAACGCGCCATGTTGGCAGCTCTCGCATGATTTTGCATCCGCCGTCCATGGGCGACGGCGGCTTGATGGGTGACTCCTATAGCGACCCGCTCACCGCGCCAAAATCGGAAGGTTCAGAGGCAGGACAATCTGCCGCTGCTCCTGCGTCGTCGCCGTTCCAACCGCCAGCTTCGGCCAGTATAACCCCGCCGCCAGCGCCGTTTATGCCGCCGAGTATGGCGCCGGGCCCGGTTGAGCCCCCGGCGGCATCTGCTCCGGCAGCTGCACCTGCCGCTGCTGGCCCGTCTACGCCGCCCGATCTTGTGCCGTCGCCTGCAGACAGCACTCCAGGTGTCGCAGGGGACGCTGCACCGGCAGCAACCCCGGCTCCATCGTCGCCGCTAGACCTGAATGTGCCGCTTCCGGCAGGGGCGCCATTGCCAACATCCGGCCCCAACATTCCGGAGCCGGTCGGTCCGCCGCCTCCCGTGCCGCCGCCAATGATACCGGGCCAGTAATCTGCCCATCTGCTATGCTACGTACATGGACGGCATCTTGTTAGTAGATAAACCAGCCGGCTGGACGAGCTTTGACGTAGTCAACAAAGTGCGCCGCATCATCGAGACGTCAGGGCTGAACACGACAGGCAAAAAACGGTTTCCGGTTGGCCACACCGGCACGCTCGACCCCTTGGCCACCGGTCTTTTGGTGTTGATGCTCGGCAACTACACCAAAAAGGTGCCGGAGTACACCAAACTCGACAAAACCTACGAAGTCACCGTGCGCCTCGGCCAAACCAGCACTACTGGTGATGAAGAGGGTGAGAAGACTGATGTGTCCGATCGGGTGCCGACCGAAGATGAAATCCGTGCCGCGCTGAAGCACTTCAAAGGCGACATTCTGCAAACGCCGCCCGCTTTCTCGGCCATAAAAATAAACGGCCAGCGCGCCTACAAACTGGCGCGGAAAGGGGAAGTGCCTCAGCTCGAACCCCGTCCGGTGCACATCGAAAGCAATGTTTTAACGAAGTACGAATACCCGTACGTCTACTTCACCTCACACGTCTCTAGCGGCACGTACATCCGCTCCCTGGTAGAAGACATCGGCAAACATCTCGGCACCGGTGCCTACATGTCCGCCCTCCGTCGCACCAGAGTTGGTCAGTTTACCCTTGATAAAGCTGTTGCCGTAGATCAATTAACGCCAGAGACGCTTGCGAAAGCCGTTTTAATCTGATACAATCACAGGAGTATGATTTCAAGTGAGAAGAAGCAGGCGGTCGTGAAGGACCTGCAAAAGAACGAACACGACACTGGCAGCGCTCGCGTTCAGGTCGGTATCTTGACCGAGCGTATTAAGGAGTTGACCGAGCACCTGAAGGCCAACAAGAAGGACTTTGCCGCCCGTCGCGGCTTGCTCCAGCTGGTCGGTAAGCGCAAGCGTCATCTGCAGTACATTGCCAAGAAGAATCCGAACGAGTATCTTGAGCTCATCAAGAAGCTTGGCATCCGCCGCTAGTGCATAAACTGCTGGCCCCGACCAGTCGGGGCCTCAAGCTTGTGCACATTAAGCTAGCCGGATTGGTGTGTAGCGGGCAGAGCACAGATATATGCCGCCGCATTAGCACAAGGGACGAGGCGTATATTTGAACCGTGCCCGTTACGCTCCTGGCAGAGAAAGGTCTGAAGAAGTGGGACAGACGATCAACCCTTTCGGGAAAGAAATAATAACCGTAGAAACTGAATTCTGCGGCCGCAAGCTGAGCTTAGAGGTCAACCGCGTCGGCTTCCGCACTAGCGCAAGCGTCATTGCCCGCTACGGCGACACCGTTGTGCTGGGTACGGCGATGGTGAGCGACAAGCCGGTGGAAGGTTTTGATTACTTTCCGTTAAGCATCGACTACGAAGAGAAGTTTTATGCCGCTGGTAAGATTAGCGGCAGCCGTTTCATTAAGCGTGAGGGCAAGCCGAGCGACGAGGCGGTCCTGATCGGCCGGCTGATCGACCGCCCGATCCGCCCCCTGTGGCCCAAGGGCTACCGGCACGAGGTGCAGGGCATTGCGAGCGTGCTCAGCAGCGACCCGTCGTTCCGCCCGGACGTCATCGCCATGATCGCCGTGAGCGCTGCGCTCATGCTGACCGGTGCGCCGTTTGACGGTCCTGTCGCCGGCGTGCGCGTCGGCCTAAAAGACGGCAAGCCGACCGCGTTCCTGTCGCTGGAGGAAATGGCCGCCAACGACCTTGACCTCGTTGTTGCTGGCACTGAAGACGCCATTATGATGGTCGAAGCTGGCGCCAAAGAGGTGAGCGAAGAAGTAATCGTTGAGGCCATGGAATGGGCGCTTAAGGCCATCCAGCCGGCTATCAAGCTCCAAAAGGAACTGGTCGAGAAGGTTGGCGTAACCCTGCAGGAGTATGAGCTTTCCTTGCCGGACGAGAACATTCAGAAAGAAGTTGATGCTTTCCTGGACGGCAAGATGGGCGAGAAACTCCGCGCCCCGCTGCCGGAACGCCACGAGCGCATGCACAAGCTTCGCGAAGACCTGATGAACCACTTCGCCGAGAAATACGGCGATGAATGGGATGAGGTCAAGCAGCAGTACGACGACGCCTTTGCCAATGCCGTAAACCGCGATGTCCGCAAGGGTATTCTCGAAGATGGCGTGCGCCCCGATGGTCGCGGCTTTACCGAAATTCGCCCGCTTTCCAGCGAAGTCGGCTTCCTGCCGCGCGCCCACGGTTCGGCGTTGTTTACCCGTGGGTTAACCCAGGGCATGAACATCGTGACCCTCGCACCGCTCTCCTACGCGCAGTTGGTCGACACCATGGAGAGAAGCGAAGAGAAGCGCTACATGCACCACTACAACGCACCTGGCTACACCGTTGGCGAAATCAAGCGCCTCGGCAGCCCTGGCCGCCGCGAGATCGGCCACTCGGCCCTTGCTGAGCGCGCACTCCTGCCCGTGTTGCCGAGTGAAGAGGAGTTCCCGTACGCCATTCGTTCCGTAACCGAAATCATGAGTCAGAACGGTTCGACCTCCATGGCCGCTACCTGCTCCAGCTGTCTGGCGCTCATGGATGCCGGCGTACCGATCAAGGCGCCGGTGAGCGGTATTGCCATGGGTCTCATGAAAGAGGGCGACAAGGTTGTTATCTTAAGCGACATTGCCGACGCTGAAGACTTTGCGGGCGACATGGACTTCAAGACCGCTGGTACTGCCAAGGGTATCACCGCGCTCCAGATGGACATGAAGGTTCACGGCCTGTCGGTTGACATCCTGAAAAAAGCACTCATGCAGGGTAAAGAAGGCCGCGCCTACATCCTCGAGCACATGCTGAGCACCTTGGCCGAGCCGCGCAAGGAACTCAGCCCGTACGCGCCGCGCGTCGAGTCTATTAAGATTAATCCAGACAAGATCCGCGAAGTCATCGGCAAAGGCGGCGAAGTCATCCAGAAGATTACTGCCGAAACCGGTGCCGAGATCGATATCCGCGACGACGGCACGGTCATGATCGCCAGCCCGGACAAGAGTAGCATCGATAAGGCCAAGGAGTGGATCTTAAGCATCGCCGAAGAACCGGAAGTCGGTAAGATCTACTTCGACAAGCCGGTGGTGGGCATTACCGATTTCGGTGCATTCGTCCAGATCCTGCCGGGCAAGGACGGCCTGGTGCACGTGTCCGAAATGCGCGAGGGCCGCGTCAACAAGCCGAGTGACGTCGTGAAAGAAGGCGATAAGGTAACCGTCAAGCTGGTCGCCATTGACGATCGTGGAAGGCTGCAGCTGAGCATGCGAGCAGCTGCAAGAGAATTAAAAGATGGAAAAGCCAAAGCAGAGCAAGCTAAGTAAGCTGTTTGAAAACCGGATTTTCAGGATCGTTTTCGGTCTTGTCGGCTTGGTACTGGCTTACATCTTCGCCAGTTTTGCCATCGATAGCGGTCGCCTGTTCGAATACGCCATCGCCCTGATTCTGATGATCATTGGCGTGCGTGAACTCGCGGGCGGCATCTTTAACAAACGGAGATGAACGACAAGCAAGCAAGGCTTGACCAAATTGCGGCAGAGATTGTGAAGAGCAATGTCTGCCCAGATTTGGCCAAGACAGCCAAGCACCTTGTGCCAGGTGAGGGCAATCCGGACGCCGACATCATGTTTGTCGGCGAGGCGCCCGGAAAGAAAGAGGACGAAACCGGCAGGCCGTTTGTTGGGGCGGCCGGGAGGTTTCTGGACGAACTGCTCCTCAGCATCGGACTCCGGCGTGAGGATGTTTTTATCACGAGCATTTTGAAATACCGTCCCCCAAACAACCGCGACCCCAAACCGCACGAAAAAGACGCGTTCTGGCCATACCTGCTCGCCCAGATAGAGGTTATCCAACCCAAACTGATTGTGGCTCTGGGCCGGCACGGCGCCAACTGTTTCTTCCCTGACCTTATGATCGGCCAGGAGCATGGCAGGCCAAGGGAGTGGAATGGCTACAAGTTCCTGCCGCTCTACCATCCGGCAGCCGCGCTGTATAACGGCGGCATGCGCCAAACGCTTATCGATGACTTTAAGGTCATCACCACCTTATCTAGAAACTAAAGAATCAATCTCTTAACAGAAAGGAAATAACCAATGGAACAAACGCAGACAAGACAGAACAGCCGGTTAAAACCCAGGCGTTCTGCAGCCCAGACTGGCAAACGGCCACAGAAGCGGGCTAATGGCCAGCGAAACAATCGGCAAGCCAAAAAAGGGCAGAGTAGCGGGGCGCCGCTGACCATCCAGGGCGCCACGCAGTCCCGTGGGGCTGCTGTCCGCGCCCAGAAGCGCGCACAGCAGGACGCCCAGAAGGTTGCCAACCAGTACATGCCGGCGGCTTCGGACCAGAAGCCCGAGGAGCGTCGCCGCGCGAACGTCATCGTTGACGACTTTAACAAGCTCAAGATTACGTTCCTGGGCGGCCAGGAAGAGGTGGGCGAAAAGAACATGCAGGTTATCGAGTGGCAGAACGACGCCGTGGTCATCGACTGCGGTAATAACCTGAGCGTCGACCTGCCTGGCATTAACTACACCATCGCCGACCCGACGTATCTGGAGAGTATCAAGCACAAGCTGCGCGGCTACTTGATCACGCACGGCCACCTGGACCACATGGGTGGCTTAAAACACATTGTGCCCAAGATTCCGGCGCCGATTTATGGCTCGCGCTTCACGCTCGGCGTCGTTGAGAAGACGTTTGAGGACGCCGCCGCCGAAACCGGCCTGGAGTTCAAGCCGGACCTGCAGGTTATGAATATGGACAACCACGAGCGCGTCAAGCTCGGCGCGTTTACCGTGGAGTTTGTGCGCATTACGCACTCGGTGCCTGAGTCGTCCTGCGTGGTGGTCGATACCCCAGTTGGCCGCATCATTAACACTGGTGACTGGCGTCTCGACCCCGAACCGCTCGACGCCCGCCCGACCGACGCAGAGCGTCTGCGCCAGTTAGGTGACGAAGGTGTGTTGGTCCTCATGAGCGACAGTCTGGGTACGCCGCTGCCCGGCCGTACGCCGACCGAGAGCACGCTGGAACCGACGTTCCACGACATCATCGGCCGCGCCGAAGGCCGCGTGTTCTGCGCCATCTTTTCCAGTAACATGAACCGTATCCAGATGATTATCAACGCCGCGGTTGCCGCTGGCCGCAAAGTCGCGCTCGACGGCCGCAGCATGATGAGCTACGCCGAAATCGCCGTCCGCCAGGGCATCCTGAAGGTCCCGCGCGGCACAGTGGTGCCCATGCGCGAAATCGCCAGCATCCCTGACGACAAAATCCTGATCGCCTGTACGGGTGGCCAGGGTGAGCCCGGCTCGGCGCTCCAGCGCATGGCCGAGGGTGACCACAAGTACGTCAAACTGCACGCCGGTGACACCGTTATCATCAGCTCCACGCCGATCCCCGGCAACGAGGTCCGCTACGAGCAGATCGGCAACGACCTCTCGCGCCGCGGCGTACACCTCTACCGCCACCCAACCCACGAGATCGACGGTTGCGGCCCCTTGCACGTCTCCGGCCACGCCCGCCGCGACGAATACCGCGAGATGCTCCACATCATCCGGCCGAAGTTCTTCATCCCGATCTACGCTGGCCACCTCCGCCGCAAGTACTACGAAGAGATTGCGGTAGAAGAAGGCTGGCCGCGCAACCACGTCATCCAGGCCGAGAACGGCAACCAATTTGCCTTTACGGCCGATTCGTGGGAGCAGCTGCCAGATGTACCATGCGGCAGCCTGCTGGTCGACCAGACCGGCTCGATCGTCAACAACGTCGTGGTCAAAGACCGTGTACTCCTGGGTGAAAGCGGCTTGGTCGCCGTCGTCGTCACTATCGACAAGAAAACCGGCAACTTGCTCACCAGCCCGGACATCGTCAGCCGCGGTTTCATCTACATGCGCGAGGAAGAGGAGCTTATGACCGGCCTCCGGAACGAGCTGCGCCGTGCCGTGGCCCAGCGCTTCAAACGTGTTGACCTTGACCGCTTCAAGGCCGAGCTTAAGGACCACATTACGCACTACCTGTTCGAAAAGACCCAGCTCAGCCCGATCGTCATCCCGGTGGTCAACGTCATCGGCGGCAAGGGCGAGGTCAAGACCACAAGCGGCGGCCGCACCAAGAGCGCCGAAGAACTCGCCCTCGAGCAAGAAAAGCGCTTCCAGGCCATGCGAGCCCGCCTCCTCGGCACCGACCCCCGCGCCGATTAAGGGCATGCCATAGGCGTCAGGCCAACGGTGTTTGTTGTCTAGATATTGACTAGAATGGATTTTTATGATAAAATGCATAGAATGAGTAGAAACCGTTCTCGATCGTATGACCCGCGTCTTTGGCCCCGAAGAATGCTTGGTATAGCGCTAATTGGTGCAATGGGCGCCCTGGGATTTGGTGGTCTTAAAGCCATCCACGATGCTGACCGCGCAGCATACGAGCAAGACCAACAAGCGGCCGCTGCTATCCTTGAGCCTGCCCTAAAGCGCCTGGGTGAGCAGGCTCTTGCATCCGCCATGGCGCCAAAGGGCGGCGGTTTTATGGGCATGGAAAAGGATGATGCCGGAAATTACGTGCTTACGTTCACTTCAGACGATGTCTACAACCAAGGCGAGGGAACGGTAGTCATGGCTCCAGGCTCTAACGGCAGGCCGGACCCCAACAAGACTTTGTACGTAAACCTTCACACGCTTAGCGATTATCATTGGGCCGACGTTACGGTGGTTGCTCCAGGTGGGCAGCAATATGATCTGGACAAGAGTAAGGTCTCAGGGTATGAGGGGCGGCTTAGAACGGCCGTAGACCTTGATGGCGACGGCGAGTTTGATGTGGCCAGAGTTTTGGATACGGCCCAGCGCCGCACTACCTACGGGACTCCGGCCGGAGAACAGGCTGTCGGTGTGGCTGAGTTTGCAGAGAGGGAAATCCAGATCCTTATCAGGGGTGCCAATCCTCCGGCTGCAGCATAGCGCAGACTGACTGGCTCCGGATTCCGGCAGCTCATCGGGCCAGTTGCCGGACAGATTGTGAGCCGGACACCGCGATAAGCATCGCTCGCCTGTAGTTTTTCTTACTGACGTCCTGGTTGTCCGGCTGTACAATTCGTGATGTTGATGCAGTAAATCGAGTCGGGTGGGCATGGGCATTTTAGTAGATACGACAGAGCACCCCCTGTACGTTCCGTCTTCGCGCAAGCCGGAGGCTCCGCGTGACGTGTCTGTCGATGCGTCTGATACGTTCGGCATACCGAACATACTCGGCGAGCGGCCGGATGTACTGCCGGCTGATTATGGCATGGACTACTTACGCCGCGAAGTAAGCGTGGGCAATGGCTGGTTTGTGTTTGGCTTGCCGCCGGAACGCGCCACTTTTGTGTATCAGGCGGCTGAAGGACTGCTTTCGCATGCTAATTTGTCGCCCTTTTTGATGTTTGATTTTTGGCACAATACCTACTCGTATGCGCCGGGCGAAGCGCTGGCTACTGCTTACGATATTATGGAAGTGGCGAGAGGCGGCTTGGGCGCCCGCCGTACCATTTTTGAGCTGCCGTTTGCAACCTGGGATACAGAAGGGTGGGTGGATGCGTATATCTCTGAACTGCACAAGCTTTTCGTAGCCGACCATCCCGATAGCGTCCTTCGCGATGACCGGCGTGACCAGGGTGCAGACCCAAACAATCCGCACTATACAGAGGTAAGAATGGGTTTGCTTGGCGCGTCGACTGTTCTGCTGATCACCAGGTCAAGGATAGCGTGGGATGAGCGAGGCCGCGAAGTCATTGCCCGTTTGGTTGAGTTGGTTAAGCCGACTCAAGAGTCAGTCGACGATATATTATGCGAACTGTCATTAACCGAACAGACGCGTCTGAAAGAGCTTTTGCGGCGCGCAAAGGCTACGCCGAAAGAGTGGGCGTACGTTATCAACAAGGCCGACCGACGCAACATGCAGCGCGATCATCATAGCGTACGGCAGCTGATCGAAGAATCCCATTATGTACCCAAGCCGCCGCTGTGGCACAAGATCGGAAGGGGCATTGTGGGCCTTTTCGACAAAATGGCGGACACATCCTTTGTAAGACGTATTGATGAAAAGCTGGCACAGAGAAGAGCGAGGAAGGAGAAAGGGTCTTCTTGACAATAGTTGTAATTTTTGCTATAATTTATTTTGTAAGCGTTACCTCTATTGGCTAGAGGTGCTACAATACAAAAACATGGCAAAAAAGAAAAAACACAGTCGCAAACACAAAGACGAAGTAACCGAACGATCGCCGTTTTGGGCAATATCTGGCGGCATTTTGCTGTGCATAGTGGCGCTGTTTTTGCTGCTTGGCGGATTCGGTACCGGCGGGCCGTTGCCGGTTGGTATGTTTAAGGGTGCGTACGCAGCGCTGGGCTGGGCGGCGTATCTCTTGCCAGTAGCGTTCGCGTACTGGGGCATTTGCAAGTTCACAGCCGAGGACGGCCGCATTCCGTTCGGTAAGTTTTTGGCAATGCTGGGCGTGCTCGTCTTTACGGCTGGTTGGCTGTTTACGGCATTTGCTGATCAAGTAGCCGGCACCTACCGGAACGGGCACGGTGGCTTTACTGGCGAGGTGTTGGGCGGGGCGGTGTTGCAAGCGCTGGACCCGTTCCCGGCGTCGCTGCTGCTTATCGTATTCGGTGTCTTGTGTGGCTTCTTTGCCTTTGGTATTTCGCCGCGGGTTATTCTGGCGTTCGGCAACTTGTTTAAGCGCAGTCCTGTCGAGTCGGAGCTGGGCGCATTGAAAGCCAAGGCCGAATCGAGCGGCTTCCAGCTGAACGAGGGCGTGCCGACCGTGCACCACAGCGGCGGCAAGTCGTTCCCGAGCCTCAGAAATTCGGCAGAGAAGCTGACGCCGCAGCAGGACCACGAAGCGCTTACTTTGGCCAGCGACCCTAACTGGGAATTCCCCGGCTTGGATTTGCTTGACAGAACGCAAGACAAGGCCGACGCCGGCGACGTGCAGGCTAATGCCGAGATTATTAAGAATACGTTTGCCAACTTTAACATCGATGTTGAGATGGAAGGCGCCAACGTTGGTCCGCGCGTAACGCAGTACACTCTGAAGCCTCCGGCCAATGTTAAGCTCACCAAAATCACCGCGCTCGAAAACAACCTGGCACTCGATCTGGCCGCACACAGTATCCGCATGGAAGCGCCGATTCCCGGCAAACGCGCCGTGGGCATCGAAGTGCCGAATGTCAAGCCGGCTACCGTGCGCCTAAGCTCCATCTTACAGTCGCCTGAGTGGGCGGAGATCAAGAGCCCGCTAGGGTTCGCCATCGGTAAAGATATCTCCGGCAAGGCGGTGGTAGCCGACCTGGCCCGCATGCCGCACCTCCTGGTTGCCGGCCAGACCGGTTCTGGTAAGTCGGTGATGATTAACACCATCCTTACCAGCCTGCTCTACCGTAACAGCCCGAGCGACCTTAAGCTCATCCTGGTCGACCCCAAGCAGGTAGAGCTCAAGCCGTACGATGACATTCCGCACCTGCTCACCCACGTCATTACCGAGCCGGAGAAGTGTATCAGCGCGCTCAAGTGGGCGGTGGCCGAAATGGAACGCCGTTATAAGACGCTGGCTGAGGTGGGCAAACGCAATATCGTTGAGTACAACAACCTCAAGAAAGAAGAGGGCATGCCGTACATTGTAATCATCATCGACGAGTTGGCTGACCTTATGATGATGGCCGCCCGCGACGTCGAAGCTTTGATTGTGCGTATTGCCCAGAAGGCCCGCGCCGTCGGCATTCACCTGATCCTGGCCACCCAGCGTCCAAGCGTGGACGTCATTACTGGTCTGATTAAGGCCAACGTCCCGGCGCGTATCGCCTTTACCACCGCAAGCCAGGTCGACTCCCGAACCATCATCGACCAGATTGGCGCTGAGAAGCTGCTCGGCCAGGGTGACATGCTCCTACTTACCGCTGACATGCCCAAGCCCAAGCGCGTCCAGGGTGCGTTTATTAGTGAAGACGAAACGCAGAAAGTTACCGACTTCATTCGTATGCAGCGGCCGCCTGAGTATGATGATGAGGTTATCAGTCAGCCGGTCCAGATTGGCGGTAAAGGCGGCGTGGTTGCCGACACCGGTGGTGGTTCGGGCGACGACGAGTTCCGCGACGCCGTGCGTGTGGTGATCGAAAGCCGCAAAGCCAGTACCAGCCTGCTGCAGCGCAAGCTGCGCATAGGCTATGGCAAGGCCGCGCGCATCATCGAAGAGATGGAAGAGCAGGGCATTGTCGGTCCGGCCGACGGCGCCCGCCCACGCGAGGTGCTTGTAAGTTCCATGGAGCAAGTCTTTGGCGCTGAGGGATCGAGTACTGAAGCTCCTAGTCAAGAAACCGCATAGACGATATAATTTGATTTAATCGGTAATTATTGTATTCTTTAGATAAGATGGCGCTTACGATGCAGCAGGCCGCCAATGAGTGGGCGGCCAGTCATCCTTTGTTTATGGAAAAACTTACGGCCTGCCTTGAGGAAGGCCTTGTTGTTGCGCCGTTTTCGAGCCAGCGGGCTTATATGGGCGCTTGTGCCTGCGGCGTTCCCATGCCGCGACAACCAGATGATATTGACCTGCGCACACCTCACTTCGAAGAGGTAGTCAAAAAGCTAGGTGCCAACGTGGAAGACTACAGCATTAGAACCGCCTGCGATGACGGCACAGAGATGGAGCTGTATGCGCGCCGCGCCACTGTCGCAATAGGGCCGGATACAATAGAGTTTATGAAGCCCAAAGGGCCAGTGCGCATCGGCAAGTTGCTTTTTGAGAGTGCCTTCACAGAGGAACATATTGGCAATTTAGTAACACACGAAACAGACTATGGCCCTTTGCCAGTAGATGATATTGGCACACTGCTAATTTATAGCCTGCGCCAGGGACGGAAGAAGTGCGACCTTGCAAAAGCTGCTTTGGTGCTTGCAACTACAACGCCGGCAAACCAGCTTGCCTTTGACTGGCAGATTGTCGCCTTGGCAAATGATAGGATGACAGACTTTCACCGTAAGGTAGTGGAGAGGGCGCAGTGTCTCGTGAGAGAGCGCGTTGCATTGGCGGCTTAAAATTTTTTGCGATGTGCGTATTGTTTGCTACAATCGTTCACATGACAACGAATACTCCGCAGATGATGATGGGCATGATGATGACCGCCTCTCGCATGAGCGGAGTGTTCGTTATGACTTCATAACACCATAAATCCTAAGCAGCATAATAACCTCCGCTCAAAAAGCAGAGGTTTTTTATTAGTTCCATAACCAAGAGGAGCGATATGACATACGGGCAATATCTCAAGAAAGCAGGACTTGCCGTTAGCCCGGCCGGCCCGACGCGCAAAGGCCAGAGGGCAAAGGATAAGAGCGGCGTGGCACTGCTCACATACCGCGTACCAAAGCTGACGTCGGATGGCACCTGCAGCGTGGCAGGCCATCGGCTCGCGAAGGAGCCGTACGACTTGCGTCCTATCTTGGGTATCCAGGCCGGCAGTGCGGAGGAAGCGGCGGTTATCAAGCGGCTGGAGCATTTGCAGGATTTGCTAGCAGGTGTACAGACAGTGCTTAAGGCTGATTGGATTGGCATTTACCAAAAGGCTCGCTCACTTGATGGCACGCCGGTACTGGTCAAGCTGGTGTACGAGGGCAAGCCCAGTAGGGCGGAGTTTCCGCTCACCGAAGCCTTTGCTGCTTTAAGCAACAACTCGACCGTTGGGCTGACCGGCAAAGCGATGGTCATTACCGACGTCTCCGCGCACGAAGGGCCATATTATGAGTGTGATGGCCTGGTGCAGAGCGAGATCTGTCTGCCCATATTCGACAAATCCGGCGAGGATATCGTCGGTATCCTCGATGCCGAATCATTCCACCGCGGCCACTTCGACGAACCCAAAATAGCCCAAGCCGCCCGCTTGTGCTGGGAGCTTGCGGAATACTTGCCGCTGAAACAAAGGTAGATTAGTAGCGATAATGTTCCGGCTTGAAGGGGCCGTTTTGGGGCAGGCCGAGGTAGTCGGCTTGGTCTTTTGTAAGTTTGGTAAGTTTGCCGCCGAGGGCTTCGACGTGGAGTCTTGCAACTTTTTCGTCCAGCTCTTTTGGCAGGCGGTGGACGTCAACGGTGTATTCTTTGGTCCAGAGTTCGATCTGGGCCAGCACCTGGTTGCTGAATGAGTTGCTCATCACAAACGACGGGTGGCCGGTAGCACAGCCGAGGTTAACCAGGCGGCCTTCGGCCAGCAGGATGATGCGGTGGCCGTCAGGGAAGGTGTAGACGTCGACCTGCGGCTTCACTTCTTCGCGCTTGATGCCCTTCATGTTGTTTAGGGCGTCGACCTGGATTTCGACGTCGAAGTGGCCGATGTTGCAGACGATGGCGGTGTCTTTCATCTGCTTCATGTGCTCGAGTGTAATGACGTCCTTGCAGCCGGTGGCGGTGACGAAGATGTCGGCCTCTTTTACAGCTTCTTCCATGGTTACGACCTCAAAGCCTTCCATCAGGGCTTGGAGCGCGCAGATCGGGTCGACTTCGGTCACCAGCACGCGGCAGCCGTAGGATTGCAGGCTCTGGGCACAGCCTTTGCCTACGTCGCCGTAGCCGGCGACCACCGCAACCTTGCCGGCCAGCATGATGTCGGTGGCGCGCTTGATGCCGTCGGCCAGGCTTTCGCGGCAGCCGTATTTGTTGTCGAACTTGCTCTTAGTAACGGAGTCGTTGACGTTGATGGCCGGGATGCGGAGCGTACCCTTGCTTACCATCTGGTAGAGGTGGTGGACGCCGGTGGTGGTCTCTTCACTTACACCCTTGATCTCGCCAAGAAGCTCGGGGTGTTTTTCGTGCACCCATTTGGTGAGGTCGCCGCCGTCGTCGAGCAGCAGGTTCGGCCCTTTCTTGCCGCCGTCGAACTTGAGCGTTTGCTCGATGCACCACCAGTATTCTTCTTCGGTCTCGCCTTTCCAGGCAAAGACAGGGATACCAGCAGCGGCAATGGCGGCGGCGGCGTGGTCCTGGGTGCTAAAGATGTTACAGCTGGACCAGCGGACTTCGGCACCGAGCTCAACGAGCGTTTCGATCAACACGGCAGTCTGGATGGTCATGTGAAGGCTGCCGGCAATGCGCGCGCCTTTGAGCGGCTTTTTGTCTTTGTATTCTTCACGCAAGGCCATGAGGCCTGGCATTTCTTTTTCGGCGAGCGTAATTTCTTTGCGCCCCCAATCGGCAAGCTTAATGTCTGCAACTTTGTAATCGGCCATGGTTACTCCTTTGTCAACTTACTTGGTAATTGTTCTTTAAATGTTGCTTCGTACCGTTTGGTGATTTCATCAACGGTGAATGTGTGACCTTGGGGACCTGCAGTCTCTATAGCGTATGTCGCACAAACGGCGCCGAGCTGTGCACAGGCCTTGAGCGGCCAGTCTCGGGCATAGCCGTACAAAAATCCTGCCCGGTAGGCGTCGCCCGCGCCGGTAGGGTCGGCGACCTGCTTGGGTTTGGCAACGCCAACCGGTATGGCTTGCTTGACCTTGGCACCTTCAACAATTGAGCCTTCTTTGCCAAAAGTGGTAACGACCACCGGCACGGTGGACTTAATTTCATCGGCGCTCAAGCCCGTTTTTTGGCAGAGCGCCGCCAGCTCGTAGTCGTTGAGGATGAGTATTTCGGCTGCTTCGACACCTTCGCGCATGTCCGCGCTCGGCAGGTTGTTGATCTGCTGGCCAATGTTGTAGCAGAGGCGGAGCTTCCATTTCTTGCATTCCTCTACTTGGCACTTCGTGGCCTTGGGGTCATGCGGCGACATTACGGCCAGTGGGTTTTTGTCTTTCCACGACTCGAAGGTGATAAGCGTGCCGCTGTCGAACATCGCACCCAGGCAAAACCCGTCGATATTTGGTTTTGGGTGGTATCAGTGATGACGCTAAACGACGCCATTGGCAGGTTGCTTTCGTGCACGTGGAAAATGTCGACGCCAAGCTTGGCCAGCTGCTTCATATACAAAGCCCGTCCTTGCCGGCCGAGCCGATCAGGTACGGCTTTTTGCCAAGCGGTGCTAGCGCGTAACAGATGTTGGCTGCCACACCGCCAAAAACGTCGTGCACTTCATCCAGAAAGATGGAGATAGACGACGAGCCCAGTTCTTAATATAGTCGCGGTACAGTCCGCTAAAGCTCATAATACGGTCGATCGCAATCACCCAGAAATGAGAATTGGTGTTGACATGAAATTGTAACAGTTTAAGAGGTGATAGTACAAATCGTTCTGTTTGCGCATGACAACATTTCGTAGTATAATTACCTCTGTTATTAACTTAACCTGCGTGTGGGGTTCTAGCCCATATGCTCCCACAAGGGATCCAAAGGAGGAAGCATGACGAACCAATACGAAGTTGCGGTTCTCTACCATCCGGGTCTGGAAATCGACCTGGAAAAGGGTAGCAGCAAGGTCGAAAAGATCTTTGCTGACAACAAGGGTAAGATTGTCAACACCGACAATTGGGGCAAGCGCAAGCTGGCCTACCCGATCAAAAAGAATGAATCGGCCGTGTATGTCATCTATACCGTAGAGCTGCCTGCCGAGAATGTGCGCAAGGTAGAAAGTACTTTGAACATTACCGACGAGGTGATCCGCTTTTTGATCACCAAGCCGGACCTCAAGGCCATAGCTAAGGCCGAGGCTATGAAGGCCGCCAAGGCTAAGAAGGCTGCCGAGCGCGGCGAAAGCGGCGACGAGAAGACTGAGGAATAGATAATCGAGAATCTGGCCTCGCGAGGGCCGGGTTCGCCCAAAAGGAGGGGAATATGGCAAAGGGATTTAATAAAGTTATCCTGATGGGTAACTTGACGCGCGACCCAGAGGTTCGCACAACTCCTAGTGGCCAAAGCGTCGCCAGCTTCAGCCTGGCAGTCAACCGCACCTGGCGCGGTGCTGACGGCGAGCAGCACGAGAGCGTGAGCTACATCGACTGTGTCGCCTGGGGGAAAACAGGTGAAATCATTGCCCAGTACACACAAAAGGGCCGCCCGCTACTGGTCAGCGGCCGCCTGGAGCAGCGCAGCTGGGAACAAGACGGCCAGAAGCGCAGCAAACTCGAGGTGATTGTCGAAGACTTTAACTTTGTTGGCAGCGCCCAGGGTGGAGCGGGTGCTCCGGCCGACAGTGGCAGCTCTAGCACATCGGGCAAGCAGCAAGATGACGTTGTCGAAGATATCGGCGACGAGCCAATCAACCTCGACGACATTCCATTTTAGCGGCTTCGCCTTATGAGACACCCCTTCGGGGCTTCTCATCGCGCGGGGCGCCGGAGTGAATCCGTCGCTCCGGCTGCTCTTCCCGAACAACGGCTATAATTTTAAGAATTGTTGAAATAGGAGGCTTAAGGAGACATGGCAAAGATTTTTAAACCCAAGACTGATGTACCATACTTTGACTACAAGGATGTAAAGACCTTGCAGCGCTACATTAATGCGTTCGGCCAGATCGAAAGCCGCAAGAAGACTGGTCTGACCGAAAGCCAGCAGCGCCAGCTAGCCCGCGCCATCAAGCGCGCCCGCCACATTGCGCTGTTGCCGTTCGTTGCTAACGGCTAAAGGCAAGGGGACGTATAGGGGTGGATGAGGTATCACCGTTTAAGCTGGCAGCAGACATTAACGGACGCATTGCGCAGTTCCTCTCTAGCGTAGACGTGGGCAGCCTGCCGCATGACCAGCGGCAAACGCTGGCGACCCTCAAAAATCAGGCGACCGACATCCGGCTCGAGGTTCGCGACTACGGCATGGCCGAGACGCGCGCCGAACAGGAACGGCTCGCCAAGGCGATTGCCGAGCGTATCGAGGCGGCGCAGGCGACAATCCTGAAGCTAAGCGAATATAACCTGCTGGGAGCGGCTGACGTCGCGCAACTATCAGCACAGCTCGACCAGCTAAAAGCGGTTCTATAGGGAGAGTTAATCGATGGCATTAAGCATTACCGACCTTAAAAAAGGCACCATTTTCCAGTACGAGGGCACGCCGTATCGTGTCGTTGACTACTCACAAAAGGTGATGGGTCGCGGCGGTTCGATCGTGAACGTGCGCATTAAGAGTCTGGTGGACGGCCGGGTGCTGGATAAGACCTTCAAGGGTAACGAAACGCTGGAGGGTGCTGACGTCACCAATCAGAACGTTCAGTACTTGTACTCCGACGGCAGCACGTTTTACTTCATGAACGAAGAGACGTTTGAACAGTTTGAGGTTCCGGCCGACTTGGTAGGTGACAGCGCTGGCTTCATGAAAGAGGGCGACCGCCTGCAACTCCTCTTCTTTGACGGCCGGCCGATCAGCGTCGAGCTGCCCAAGAATGTGCCACTCAAAGTCACTTACACCGAAGATGTAGTGCGGGGTGACACTGCCAACGCCGTCACCAAGGATGCGACGCTTGAGACCGGCATCACCATTCGCGTGCCGTCATTTATCAAAATTGGCGACGTCATTTCCGTCGACACCGCCACCGGCGCCTACCGCGAGCGGGTTAAAGAATAGATCTCGTATGTGTCATGCCGGGCTTGACCCGGCATCCAGTCAAGCATGAAATCCTTTTTCGTCTACATCCTTGCTAGTAAGCGCAACGGCACGTTATATATCGGCGTCACCAATGATCTTCGGCGCCGTATAGAGGAACATCGATCTGGTGCAGTCGAAGGCTTTACGAAAAAGTATGGCATCAAGACATTGGTATACTTTGAACAGACAGATAGTGCAGAAGCGGCAATTGCAAGAGAAAAACAGCTCAAGAATTGGAAACGCGCGTGGAAGATAGAACTTATCGAAAAGGACAACCCCGAGTGGCGCGATTTAGCGGAAGAATTGTTTTTACTGGATTCCGGGTCAAGCCCGGAATGACAGGGTTGGTGCTATGAAACAGCGTCTGGATCAAGCTTTGGTAGACAGAGGACTCGTGGCTACGCGGTCGCAGGCGGAGAACTGGATTCGCTTGGGTAAAGTGTTTGTGGATGGCAAGGCTGTGACTAAGTCTGGCCACTTTGTGACTGACGAGCAAAAGATTGAACTCAAAGCCAAAGAGCAGTACGTCAGCCGCGCTGGGTTAAAGCTGGCATCGGTTGCAAAGCTACTCAAGCTAAACTTCCGGGACAAAGTGATGCTGGATGTTGGTAGCTCCACCGGCGGCTTTACTGATTATGCGCTCCAGCATGGTGCCAAGAAGGTGATTGCTGTTGATGTGGGGACCGACCAGATGCACCCCAGCTTGCTTGGGCATCCTAAGATTGAGCTGCACGAGCAGACCGATATACGTGATGTGTATCTGAAGAAGGATGAAGATCGAATGGAGAAGGGCGAGGGATCTCGCCGTTCGCCGTTCGTCCTTCTTTCTTCTGCGCCCGACATTGTGGTTATCGACGTGTCCTTTATAAGTTTACGCGACATCCTGCCGCACGTCGCCACACTGTGCCATAAGGATACAATCATCGTGGCCATGCTCAAGCCGCAGTTTGAGGCCACAGCCGCTCATCTCAAGCACAAGGGCGTTATCAAAAACGACCGCATGCGCCGCGACATCCTCAAAGATTTCGAGGCTTGGTCGCGCCAGTACTTCGTCATCCTGGACAAAGCTGACTCGCAAATCGCCGGCGCCAAGGGCAACTTAGAGCGGTTTTACAAGCTCAAGAAAGCAGAAGACAGAAGGTAGAAGGTAGGATTGGTGCAAGACACAGTCAACCAATCCGGAACAAACCAGGCAATTAGATTAATTTGTTTTAGATTAATTTGTTAATGTAATGTAGCTTCCAGGAAGTTGTATGGCGAGGCAAACAGGCTTTGCCTGTTATGCCTGGCCATCCATTCATTGAGAATGAGCTGCAGTTTCTTTGTAGGGATACAGCCGTAGAGTTTTCTAAGGTAGCGCTTCATAGCACTCCAAATCTGCTCAATGTGGTTGGTGCCAGCATAGCGCCCTTTGGAGTGGTTCCAGCTCTCGTGGGAGTATCCTAGCCACTCAATGTCATTGTAGCCACTGGCGCAGTCGGTGACCACCAAGCTGCCCCTTGTCACATGTGTTTCGAGAAAGCCTTCGAGGCTGTCTTGTTCGGTGTCGGGGATAATTTGTAATTTGAGCCGTTTGGTATCTCGCTCTATGGCTCCAACGACAATGGTTTGGTTACCAAAGCGCTTCTTACCGAACCAGGCTTCATCCACCTCCACGACACCAGAAAGCATAGCATCCTGGTTGTCTTTGGGTGCAAGGGCTCGAAACCGCCAATACCACCGGCGAATGGTGGTGTAGCTTAGTCCTGTTGCCAACCTGGCAGCGCCTGGACTTTGGCGCTTTTGCCAGCAGTAGAGCAACAAGAATATCTGGCGGTAGGTGAGCTTGCTGCCGCGGAACCATGTAGTAGCCTTGGGCCGAATCTTTCGTCGGCATAGTCGGCACCAGCCATATTCCTGCCTCCATGATATGCTGCCGCCACAGGCTGTACAGACAACCTTGTTTGTTGTTTGTTTAGTAAGCAGCCGGTATACCAGCTGCTTACACCTGGCTTCGCCAGGTATATCTGCTAGACTAGTCACTACGGAACAGTCCTTTCGAATTAGTTAGTTGTTTACAAAATCTAATTCTACTGGCTGTTCCGTTTTAGTTTAATGTGTCTTGGTGCACCCCCCTAGCTTCTATCTTCTAAATTCTATATTCTAAAGGTATGTACTTCAAAAGCCGGGTTGAGGCCGGACAAAAACTTGCCGGGCTTATGGCACAAAAATACAAAGACGAGCCGTGCGCAGTCGTGGCCTTAAGCGACGGCAGTGTTATGGTTGGTGCGCAAATTGCACTCAAATTAAATTGCGTGCTGACCATGCTGCTGTTTAAGACTATCGAGCTCCCCAGGGAGACCGAGGCGGTGGCTGGCATCGCCCAGGACGGATCGATCAGTTATAACCCGGCCCTCTCGCCGGGAGAAATCGAAGGCCTTATCAGTGAATACCACGGATTTTTGGAGCAGGCCAAGATCGAAAAAATACACGAGATCAACGGCCAGATCGGGCAGAGGGGATTAATCCGCAAAGACTTGCTGCGCGACCGCAACGTTATTCTGGTTTCCGACGGGTTGAGTAACGGCTTTTCGCTGGATATTGCGGTGGAGTTCTTAAAGCCGGTCAGGATCAAAAAGCTCATCATGGCCACGCCGCTCGCCAGCGTCGAGGCAGTAGACCACATGCATGTCCTGGCTGACGATATCTTTTGTTTGAGTGTTATTGAGGACTACATCAGCACCGAGCATTATTACGATACGAATGACGTGCCGCCACACGAGCTGGTCGTCAAGACTGTCGAGCGGATTGTAAACCACTGGAAGCAGCGGGCGTAAGACTACTCCAAATACCGCCGGAGCCTGTTAACGTCTTTCAGTGTGATAATAGACTGGGCGCTCTTGAGCAGTCCCTGTCGCTCCAGGGCCGATAGTTCACGGCCGGTCGTTTCGCGGGTAGCGCTGATGGAGCTGGCGATGTCCTGATGGCGCAGGGGCACGTTCAGTACAATCCCGTCCGGCGTTTCCTCGCCAAACCGTTTTGCGGTGGTGAGCAAAAACGACACCAAGCGCTCGCGAACCGTCCGGTATTCCAGATTTAAAATCCGTTCGGAGTGCCGCTTGTACATTTCGACGAGCATGTCTACCAGCGGCAAGGCCGTCTCCGGGTGCTTCCGCACCAGGTCAAGGAACTGGTCGCGGGTGAGCATCAGCAGTTCGCACCGCGCGAGGGCAGAGTAGATAATGCCGCGGTCTTCGCCGGTGATCGCCCAGGTGAGCCCAATGAGGTCGCCGGCTTTGCGGATGATCAGCAGGTTTTCCTCGCCGTACTTGGTGATATCGTAGGCTTTTACCAGGCCACTCTCTATGTAAAAAACGCCCTGGGGCTGACCACCCGGGCGGATAATAAACTCTCCCTTTTCGTACACTTGTCGCGTTCCTTGGCGGAACAGATTGACGAGTGCCGCAGCCTGGCTATCGTCCGTCAACATGTTCTTATTATCGCATAAAAGACAATAACCGGCAAATATAGTATAGCTGGCAAGCGGCCAGTGTAAAGAAATAATCTTGTTTTGTGAGGAAAATCTCACTGCCGGCGTGACGAACCTTGCCGACGCGCGGCGACGCCGGACGCTATCATACTCTTTACCAGCTCCGTTCGGGGTGGGAAAAGGAGGGTGTGGGATGGTAACATTAGCGTATGTAGAGGAGCAGCTGAAGCGCATCGGCTGCAATTTTCGTTTCTGGGGGAGGGCGGAGGTAAAAGAGCTCGCCCACATACTTTTGCCGGAAGAAACGATTGCCGGTTGCACGAACGGGCGGTATGAGGGCGGTTATGCTTTGCTTACGGTTACAAATTTGCGCTTACTTTTGGTTGACCGTAAACCGATGTTTTTAATGCTCGAGGATTTGCGTTTCGACATGATTGTCGAGCTCGATTACAGCGCGCGGTTGCTCGGTGCCACACTGCGGGTTGTCACGCCAACCAGGACGCTGACATTCAGAGCCAGGAACAGCCAGCGCCTGCGCGCCATCCTTGACTATACACAGCAGCGAATAGCCGAGATGCGCCAGCCGCATCTGGTACAGCAGCTTCAGCCGTCGTTCAAGCAGCAATCCCAAGCGCCGGCAGTTGGCGATCTGGCCATGCGGGCGAGCCTGTCATACCGTTGGACGCTGAATCCGTACGCTGAGATGCCGATGCTGTTGCGACGCCGAATTGCCCGCGGCCGTATTTAGACGGTCGCGTTTTTGGCCCTGGTCTTATATAATCGGGCGTAATGATTCGCGCCGAACATCTGACGAAGCGCTACCGTAAGAAGGTCGCTGTAGACGACATTTCGTTCGAAGTAGTTACCGGCAAGGTGACTGGTTTTCTTGGCCCAAACGGCGCAGGTAAGAGCACGACCATGCGGCTGATGCTCGGCCTGGACAAGGGCGGGGGCAAAACCACCTACGACGGTAAAGAGCTGCACGAATACAGCCGCCCGTCGCAAGTCGTGGGCATTTTGCTTGAGGCAAAAGCGTTCCATCCCACGCGTTCGGCGCGCAGCCACCTCAAAATCCTGGCCGATGCCGGCAACATTCCGCACTCGCGCGTCGACGAAGTGCTCGAGATTGTCGGGCTCAAGGACGTGGCCAAGAAAGGCCCGGGCAAATTCTCGTTGGGCATGAGCCAGCGCCTTGGCATTGCCGCGGCCATTCTCGGCAAGCCGAAGTACCTGCTTTTGGACGAACCGGCCAACGGGCTCGACCCGGAAGGCATCCACTGGCTGCGCCAGTTCCTCAAGGATTACGCGGCTGCGGGCAACGCAGTGTTTGTATCAAGCCACCTTTTAAGCGAGATGTCGCTGATGGCTGACAATCTGGTTGTTATCGGCAGGGGCAAGCTTATCGCCAGCGGTACGGTGGCTGATTTTGTAAACAACAGCAGGGGCAGCGGCGTGTTTGTGCGCACCAGCAAGCTGTCGGCACTCGAAAAGGCGCTGAAAGGCAAGTTTGAATTCACGCACATCGACGGCGGCCTCAAAATCACCGGCGCCAGCACCGACCAAATCGGCAAGTTGGCCTTTGATGCCAAGATACCGGTATTGGAGCTGACCGCCCGCAATGCATCGCTTGAGGAAGCGTTCCTGGAGGTCACTGCTGCAAGTCAGGAATACAAGGCCGAGGACAAGAAACTATGATCGCGCAGCTCAAATCCGAAATCAGGAAGCTTTTATCCGTACGGTCCACGTACATTTTGCTGGCGGTCGCCCTGGCGCTGATAGGTCTCTTTGCCTACCTCGGCACGTCGTCTATCGCATACGAAACCGTGACGTGCGAGCCTACCGGCGAGGTGCTCATGAGCCGAGATTATGTTGACGAACGGCTGCAGGATAAGACGCCAGAGGAGGTGTGTGGCGGTCCGGTCAGCCGTGTCCAAGAAATCATTAGAGATCTGCCCAAAGAGCGGTTACTCTTCAACCTACAAGAGGCGGTGCCAATTATCGTTACCTTCGCGTCTGTCATTCTGGTGTTGTTTGTGGCGCACGAATTCCGCTACAACCTCATAAATTACACGCTCACCATCAGTAATAGCCGCTCCAAGGTGCTTTTGTCCAAGCTGGCTGTCGGTGTCTCCTTTACGACACTGGCTGTACTACTGGCAATAGGGGTGAATGTGGCCGCAACGTTCGCCGCGGTAAGCATTAAAGATCTTAACCTGCCGGCACAGGATTACAACTGGCTGTACATACTAGGCCGACATGTCGTGTACGCGCTGGGCTACACCTTGCTTGCCGTGAGTGTTGCTGTACTGGTACGTAATCTGGTGTTTGCGATCGTTGCCATATTCGTACTGCCGACACTGGAGGGGATAGCTAGCTTCTTGCTGTCCACTCGCGACATCGAGCCCGCCAAGGTGCTGCCGTACTCCGCACTCGACAGATTCGGTAACGTTGCTGCAGACGTAGTAAACGCAAGCCCAGACGTAACGGAGAAGTTCGTAAGCGGCGTGCACCCAGCTACTGCCATGGGGGCGCTCGGCGTCTTCGCTATCTACCTGGTTGCCCTCTGGGGCATCACCTGGTACCTCTTCCTCCGCCGCGACGTTAATTAGCCTCTGTTTATTGACTATTAGTCAGTATTATGCTAATGTTTAAATAGTTCGCTAGTATTAACAAAAAGAAGCTAAAAGAAAGGTTGCAATGAACGAGTTCGCAAGTATGCCCAAACCACTTACCCCAAAGGATATTGCGAGGTGGGCGAGCCCAGGGTGGTCTAGTCCTATTCCGGAAAGTGCGCCGAAGCTAGAAGGCCCTTTTTATTTTGGCGATGTCAGACAACTGCATGACCAGGTTGGTTCAATCGATTCTATTGAACGTATTCATGCACAACCGGGCAAAGAAGTCACCTTGAAAGATCAGGCGGTTGAAATTCCTGAGTATATGGGACCAACAGACGGATTTGGTAATAATATGGTGGCAACGTTTGAGCTGTTCGGCTTGAGTGACGAACCTGTGGAGTTCGCCATCCTACGTCGTCTGGATGGAACTGATGCAGTATCTGCTGCTGCCGCTAATCTCGGGCTTTTCCCTCAAGGCGTGCCTGCAGTGGAAAATGTCCCGGCGCTAACAATCGTGCCTACCAAATATCTTGGATTGATTAGAAAGTTGCAAGAGCTGCAAAAAAATAAGGCACAGCAGACACCAGAACAGCTCGTAGCAATTTCTGACCAGATACCACGCATCGTTGTGAGAGCGGGTCAACGGATAACCATTGGCCGCGAAACTTTTCCCCTATTGCTCGGATCCCAAACTTCGAGGAGTCACGTCACTATCGAGATGGGTGCAAGGAATTCGAGCGATTATCAAGATGCGCAAGTAATTATTGCCGATCATTCGACAAATGGCACGACCGTTCGCAGGCCTTCCACCTCTATAGTGCCATGACGCATACTTAAAAGACGCAAGGTTGAACAAAGGTATAATCGTATGATATCATTGACATGATATCATTATTATGATTATGTTTAGAGGACATGTCGGGTTTTGATGAATCGCGAATGGGCGGTGGGGAACCTAGCCCTGCTTTATCTGGTGGGGAGCAGGGTTCTGCTGAGAGCTTTACTGCGGCTGCCGTCGGCGAGGTCATACACCGGGCGATCAAAGCCTACCGGGAATCCATCGATCTGGGCGTAGACAGTTTTGGATATCCATCGTACCAGTTGCGCCTTTACGTTGATCCCAATAACCCAAGGAGTCATGTCACGATCGGCGCCCCCGTCGGCCGGCCGAAACCTGCTGACGAGAGGCCGGCGGACGGCTTGAGCAAAGCTATTATACGCACTATTTCGTGTGCGGGTATGGGGGCGATAAGCGGCGATTATTTGTACGGCGACTGGGAATCAGGCCCTCAGATTGGCAAGTACCGTTGGCACAAGGGTAAACCTGTCAGTCTTGAAGTGCCGGACGAGAGCGCACTGGGCGCCTTGGCCCGGGCTATCAACAATGGCACGCCAGAAAAGCCAAAGGCGGGCATTGCCCGGCAGCTTGCTTCCCTCATTACGAGTAAGTTCAATTTCAATAGATAGTTATTTGCTGACGTTGAATTTGAACTCGACGACGTCGTTGGGTTGCATGATGTAGGTTTTGCCCTCGGTGCGGATTTTGCCGGCGGCCTTTGCGGCTTGTTCGCTGCCGGCGGCGATGAGGTCGTTGTAATCAACCACTTCTGCGGCGATGAAGCCGCGCTCAAAGTCGGTGTGGATGACGCCGGCGGCCTGTGGCGCGGTTGAGCCTTTTTTGATGGTCCAGGCACGGACTTCTTTTTCGCCCGCGGTCAGGAAGCTTTGCAAGCCCAGTACGTCGTAGGCGGCGTGGATGAGCTGGATGAGGCCGGACTCCTTTTGGCCGTAGCTCTCAAGCAGCTCCTGGCGGTCGGCTTCGTCCAGGTCTTTGAGTTCGCTCTCCAGCTTGGCACAGACAAAGAGGGCGCGGTTTGGTGCGACAAGATCGGCCAGCTCCTTTTTGTGTGCCTCGTCAGTCAAACCTTCTTCGTCCAGGTTAAAGAGGTAGATGATGGGCTTGAGGGTGAGGAGTTGGAGCTCTTTCTGTAGCCACTCTCGCTGTTCGTCGTCCATGATATCTGGCGCTGTAAACAGCGGCGTGCCTGCGTCGAGCGTTTGCCGCACTTTGTTGAGGAAGTCTACAAGCGGCTTGAGCTTGGGGTTGGCCTTGGCCTCTTTTTCGAGGCGGGGCAGGCGCTTGTCGACCGTCTGCAGGTCGGCCAGCACCAGCTCGGTGTTGATGGTTTCGATGTCCTTCTTGGGGTTGTGCTCATTGTCGACGTGGATGACGTTGTCGTCCTTAAAAGCGCGCACCACCTGCACGATGGCGTTGCAGCTGCGGATGTGGCTTAGGAATTGGTTGCCCAGGCCCTCGCCCTGGCTGGCGCCAGCCACCAGGCCGGCAATGTCCACGAACGTCACCGTGGCCGGCACAATCTTGTCGGTCTTGTACAGCTCGGCCAGCTTGCCCAGCCGCTCATCCGGCACTGGCACCACGCCGGTGTTCGGCTCGATCGTAGCAAACGGATAATTCGCCGCCAAAATATTGTTATTGGTCAGCGCGTTAAACAGCGTAGACTTGCCAACATTCGGCAACCCCACAATCCCAATACTCAAACTCATGTCCTACATTGTAACAGAGGTAGGCGCGTAAGTACATCAGATTATCGAACTACAAAACCAACCATTCCAAGAAGTGCTTTGATTTAAGATTTAAGAGATTTAAGATTTAAGGGTCTCACCCCACAAAAGGTCAGAATAGTGTATAGTATGTTTCATGCCGGTCAGGAATGTTGTTCGGTACCAGGCGCCCGATGTCTTTTATCATGTTTATAACCGTGGCCACAACGGGGGCTTGTTATTCTCCGACGAAGAAGACTACGCGTACTTTGAATGGCTGCTTGCGCGCTGTTACGGCCCGGTTCAGCTAAAGAGCAAGACGGGCAGGCCGTTCCCCTGGTTCGGGGATCAGGTCACGCTCCATGCCTTTTGTCTCATGCCCAACCACTTTCATTTGTTATTGCATCAGGGCGAGGATGCGGGAAGCTTGTCAAAATCCATGCAGAGTCTGGCCACGACTTACTCGATGTACTTCAACAAAAAGTACAGCAGGCGAGGTTCAGTCTTTGAAAGCGTGTTTAAAGCAGTACCGATTCTTAACGAATCTTATCTCCAGCACATAACACGGTATATCCATCTCAATCCCAGGGATTTCAAAAACTGGCCGCACTCCAGCTATATGGACTACATGGGGAGCGGGTCGCATGGGTGGGTGAGCGTGGACAGGATACTTTCGATTTTCGACAGCCGAGAACAATACAAACAGTTTATCGACGACTACAAAGAATTGCGCGATGAGCTGGACAGTCTTAAGCACGAACTAGCGGATTACGGTGATACATACTATACAATATAAATTATTCTCGTGGGGTGAGACCTTTTGAACTTGAACAGACCTTTTGAACAAAGTTGCCTTTTTTGGCATAAGCGTTATAATTCCGAGTAAGTCGATTATCTAGAATCGCTCGCTCGCTCGTAAACGGGGATAGTTATGGGTGCCAAAACTATAAAAACACTCCAAATTGTAATTGTAAGCAGCCTGGCGTTGTACGCAACGTTGGTGTTTGTGGGCAACTTGATGGACTACAACTCAAACTACGAGTTCGTCAAGCACGTGCTGGCAATGGACACAACGTTTGAGGGCAACAAGTTGATGTGGCGCGCGATAACCAACGAAACGCTCATTACTTTAGCTTACTGGTTCATTATTGCTGTTGAAGGCGTGATCGCGGCGCTTGCCTGGGTGAGTGCCGGTAAGATGTGCCGCCGCTTTAAAGCTCCGGCTGAGGCATTCAACAAAGCCAAGACAGCCGGTGTATACGCCTTTATATTGGCGTTGCTGCTCTGGTTTGTTGGTTTCATTTGCTTCGGTTCTGAGTGGTTTGCCATGTGGCAGTCGTCTATATGGAATGGCAAGCAGACCGCAATGGATCTGACCGAAGCCTTTGGCGTCTTCTTGATCATCTTTGTTTTGCCGGTGCAGCTGCTCGCGGATGGCGCGCGAAAGGGCGACGCCCGCAGTTAAGCTTCTGGCCTGCGAACCGGCACGAAATCAGCGGCTCCAAAAGGGGCCGCTTTGCATTAATCCAACGCCGGCTTTCTGTCCTGTATGCATTTTTCCAGCCCTCGGCACCTGTCATGCCGAACTCGTTTCGGCATCCTCCTCCTGACTGCATGACAAAGATGCCGAAACAATACTGAAACAAGCGCAGCACATGGCTCGGCATGGCATGGGAGGTGTAGGTGGATCGGACCATCTTTTTATAGAACGTAAACAGTTTGACTAATAAACAATAATATGCTAGTGTTTATATTATGAGCGAAGGCCATCCTAGCGACAGTATCAGTGCGCGACGAATTGCTCTTGCTGATAGTCTCGTAGATCCGCATGGCGCCCCTAAAGGCGTTGTTGCTGCAGAGAATTCCCGTGTTACACAGCTGATGGCCGAATCGTACGCAAATCCTTATGCGGGATGGTCGAAAATGCGCGAATACGGCCATAGGATGCTTGCTGCAGTTGGCATAGTGGAGCCGAAAAAGCCGCAAGTTATCGAGCGGCCGTGGCTGGCTAGGTCGCAGGCGAGCCGCAAGGAGCACATCAAGTCCTTGCTTGACGAATCCAGGGGGCGGCTTAGGGCAGGTACGGTATTCGGTGTTGATGATATTGAGGTGGATGCATATCTTGGTCTCCGCGCAGAAGAGAACCAATCAATCCTACCGCCAATATTCCGCCGTTGGCACGCGAAGGCGGAGGAGGCCAGCGGCCGCCAACTTTCGTTTTTGGAATGGATGACAGATCATGCCACCGATGAACAATTACTCAATGTCTGGCAGTGGCACGACAGTTATCTGCAAAGACTCGATAGCGAACCTCGTTTCCAGGAGATGGTCGCCAAAGTTAAGCGGGATTACGTGCGTGGCGTTAAGCGGGCCGTAAAGGACGGCCGCCTCGACCCGGCAGTACTTGAGTCGCTGAATGCTTTGGGCGGCCTGGATGGAGTTACTATTACGCACGCCAGTCCTTTTACTGCCTACACGGCAACCACAAGGGCCCGCGTCGACAGGGAAAATAGGCGAGTAACCGTTAGCGGGGCGGTGGACGAAAAGCATCTGTTCCATGAATTGACCCATGTGTTGCAGGGTGGCTTCCTGTCACTATTGAACGAGGGATATACCGAGCTGATTACTGCTGAGATTTACAATCATGCGCAGCGCAAAAAAGCAAAATACGACCTTGAACACTCGGTCTATAAAGATCAGATTGCGTTGTGGCGCATCCTTGAGCGTCTGACCCACGGAGTGTTGGACATCCGTGAAATGTCTCGTATTGGCACAGGCGATAACCCTGCCGTTAACTCTGTGCGCGCGACATTGGCTGTGGATGAACGTTTGGGCATGCCCCTTTTCTTGTATGCGGTAAACGACGCCAACGAAGTGCGAGCCGCTGCTGCAGCTAAGTATACAGGTATAGATGCCTTGTACGGGGCAAGCCGCCTGTTGAGAAACTGCATGGAGGTGATTGAGGATGCATATGTTGACGAACGAGGCCGGCGGCTTCAACACAATGCCAAGTCGCTGTTGAATACATTATTGTCGGACAGGATACTGAACAAACACGACCCGATTGCAATAGAGGCCGCTATACGCAGTTTGGTGCTCGCAGATAAGGATCCGGACGGGCTCAAGATGGGCTGGGGTCGTACGGCCGGCGCAGAAGCCGGCGTAAGTGTCGGCTAGCAGGCTAAGCTATGTCTTCGTTTACAATTTTGTAATTTAAGTGGACGACAGTCCGGGCGGCCATTGCAAGTTGTTCTGGGCGTATGCTGACCGTGCGAACGGGCACTTCTTCCTCGGTTTCATAGAAGAAGCCGGGCTCGAAGCTACCGACTATGGTTCTGTCGTACACATCCAGATAACTGCCTGTATCTGGATCGCCGTCAATGGCTTCCTCTACGCCGGCATCGAAAATCGGGTTGTCGGGATTTGTGCTCAATAGTGCATCTACCGTTCCTAATGAGTATTCCGGGTTTGGCGGACCGTCTATTTGACGCTCCAAGGCTTTCTCTACGCCCCATCTGCGCGCCTCAGCCTCGCTTAGGATGGCGCCATATGGATCTTCGTCCGCCTGCCTCTCTGCGGCCAAATCGTCAGGGGAGGTGCCCTACATGCTTATGTTTTAATGGGATTAAGTAGGTAGTAAGTATGAAACCAAAGGGTAGTCGTCCGAAGTCTGTACCGCGCAAGAGGTCTCTGCAAGTCAAGCAGCGGCCAGGTAGCGCTAGTTCTAGCTCCAGTCTATGGGTGCGCCACAAAAAGCTTTTTCGTTGGATAATTGGCATCGCGGTGGTTATTATCGCGCTGGCCATTGCCGTGATGGTGTGGTTTCGGGTGAGCCCGTGGCCGAACTCGATGCTGATCCGATACGCCTTTAACAAGGACGGAACAAAGACCGCCAAGGCATTGGAGAAGTACGTGCCTTCGGGCATTGTGGAAGTGTCGAGCCAGCAGTACCGCGCAGGGGACAAGGATGCGTATTTAGACGTGTTCTATCCTCTTGGAACGGTCGAGCCGCGGCCGACAGTGGTGTGGGTGCATGGCGGTGCGTGGGTTTCCGGCAACAAGGACCAGATCGACAATTATCTGAAGATTTTGGCCTCGCACGGCTACACGACGGTCGGCGTTAATTACTCCATCGCTCCGGAGCACAAGTACCCGACGCCGCTACACCAGGTGAATGACGCGCTTGCGTATCTGCAGCAAAACGCCAAGCGGCTGAATATCGATGATACGCGCATCGTGATGGCGGGCGATTCGGCTGGCTCGCAGATAGTTGCGCAAATCGCTAACATTATTACCAGCCCGGACTATGCCCGTGAGATAGGTATCAGCCCTAAGTTGGAGGCAAGCAAGTTGGTCGGCCTGCTGCTTAACTGTGGTGCGTACGACCTAAGCTTGCCGGATTACAACGGTCCGTTTGGAGGTTTCTTAAAGACGGTGCTTTGGGCGTACTCCGGCAAAAAGGATTTCTTAAACGATCCGGTCTTAGAGCATGCGTCAGTCGTCAATTACGTGACGCCTAACTTCCCGCCGTCGTTCATTACTGCTGGGAATGACGATCCGCTGGAAGAGCAATCAACCGAATTTGCCAAGAAGATCCAGTCGCTTGGCGTGCCGGTTGTGACGCGTTTTTACCCCGAAAACCATGAGCCAAAACTGGGGCACGAGTACCAGTTCAACCTCGACCTGGAAGACAGCAAGCAGGCGCTGGACCAGATGGTGCAGTTCCTGAACGAACGCACCGCCAAACAGGATTAGAAAATAGCTGCTAGCGGACAAAGGACTTGACCAGTTCAAAGAGCTGGGTGAATTCGGTAATGTCGACGTATTCTTCGGGGCTGTGGGGGTTGTAGTAGCCGGCACCAAGGATGATGGCGTCGATGCCGCGGGAGGCAAAGACGTTAGCGTCGAAGCCGCCGTAGGTTTCGACAATCCTGGGGGTGAGGCCTTGGGCGGTGAGGTGCTCCTTAACTTCTTTCAGTAGTTGGCTTGATTCATCCAGTTGGTAGCTGGGCGTTCCATTGTCCCGGGTGACTTTGGCGGCGATGCCGGTGTCAGCAGTGAAGCGCTCGAAATGTTGCATGATCTCCTGCGTGGCTTGATCAACCTTGCTTTGATCGTAACTGCGGGTTTCGGCTTTGAGTAAGGCGAAGCCCGGCACCTTGTTGCGTGCGTCGCCGAACTCCATGCGGCCGATGTTGAAGGTGACACCTGGCATATACTCGCCTTGCTGCAGCTGGCTGGCCGCTTTCATGAGGGCAGCACCGGCGTTCTTGCCTTTTTGCCACTCAGCCGGGTGGGCGTCTTTGCCGATGTATTCGACGTCTATTTTGTACATGGCTGGGCTGCGCCGGATGATCTCGGCTGGCGTGCCAAGCCAGTCGAAGACGAGTATTTGCCTGGCAGTGAGCATGGTCATGTCAAAGTTGATGGCGCCGATTAGACCCGCCTCTTCGCCAACAGTAAAGACGAGCTCAAGTGTGCGCGGCGGGGTAATGTTTTCGGTGTGGATGTAGTCTGCCAGCTCCAGCATAACTGCCACGGCGGTTTTGTCGTCACCGCCCAGTAGGCTTTTGCCGTCCGTTTTGATAACTTCTTCGGTCACGATAATTTCACGGCCGTTCAGCGGCGCAGCAATGTCAACGTGCCCGCACATGGCAAGGGCTTCATCGTTTGCGCCCTTAATGCGGCCAACAATGTTGCCGATCTTATCCTGCGTAAACGGCACGCCCGCAGCGGTCAGCCGGTTTTTGATGTACTCAAGAACCTTGTTTTCGTTGGGGTGGACCTCGTCGATAGCGACAAGTTCCAAAAAAGTATTGATCAGCTTTTGCATGAGTTTATCTTAGCAGGTTTGTGTGGGCGGGAGCATTCAGTAGCCTACGGCAAGGTGATCATGTGCAGCATGGCGTCTTTGTTTTTATTGAATTCGTTGCCAGCGAGGGTCCAGAGTTCGACGAGCAGCGCAGGGATGTCGTGCTTGTCGTGCAGCCAGTCTTCAAGCGCGCCGGTGGTGTCGTACTGAAAGATCTGGCCGGTTTGGTTGTTTGGCTCGTAGTTGAGATTGGATTTTTGGTCGTATATCCGAGCGAGTTCGTCGCTATCGCCCGAATCATTAGGCATGACGACGCCTGCGGCGGCGTGGTAGGTGAGGACGAGGCGCGGTTTGACTTTAATGAGGTAATCTGCCAAGGCCTTGGACTCCGGTTCGCTCAGAGGGGCGCTTCCGCCGCCGCCTGCATTAAACCAGCCGCCGGGCATGGTAACGTCTTTCTTCCAGTTGTTGGTTGGGAAGTTGCGGTTAAGGTCGACGCCGTTGGCGTTGGTACGCCTGCTTGATTGGTAGCCATCCGGGTTGAGGTTGGGGATGATGACGACTGCCCGGTGGCCGGGAATGACGTCGGGGTTGCGCTCTAGGTAGTCGATGAGGCTATTGAGGGTGTGCGTGCTGCTCTTTTCATCGCCGTGCGTGGTACCGACGAAGACGATGGCGCTGTTGCCGCTGCCGAAGCGGTAGCCCGTAATGGATCGGCCTTGCACCGAGGTGCCGATAGAGAAGGTTTCCTGGCAGATGGTGCGCGAGTTGTACGACCATGCCGAACCGCCGGAAATACCGTGTTCGTTCTCCAGCCCATCCAGGACACGAATGCGCAAAGCAGCGCACCGCGGCAGATTGGCGTCTGGATTTATAACGACCCGGTTGTCCTCGCGGTTGAGTTTGGTATCAATGGTCTTGCCGTTTGCTTCTACTTTAATGAAATCGGACAGTTTTTGGCTTCCCGATACAGCCGTGTCGAATGTGAGCGTGATGTTCGTTGACAGGGAAACTTTGTATCTATCAATATTAATGCCTTTCACTTGCGGACCGCCCGAGGTTTTGAAGGTGAGCTTGAGTGGTTCGGGCAAGTGGCCGCCGTCCGGCGAGGTGACGTTTTGGATGGTGAGCTCGAAGGTGGTTTGGCGGGCCAGCGTTTCACCGAAAGCAATGGTCAGTGTCGCGTCTTTAGTGCTGGTTGTGATGGGTATTTGGCGGCGCTCGTCGCCGGAAATTTGGACAAGTTCCACGCCGTCAAACGACTTTATGTCCTTGTTGAAAGTAAGGGTCATGTCTTTCGGCACGTCGTAGACTGTCTGGTCGTTAGTAATCGAGGATTCGCTCAAAGTGACGGCGCCAACCGTAGTGACACTTTCTGAAAAGAGTGTTTTGTGCAGCTCACCGTTAAAGAGCCGCTGCAGGGACAGGGTATAAGCTGTGGATTGCTCGAGGTTTAGTTTAGCAATGTCGCAGACCAGCTTGGCTTTTTTCGCTGCATTGCAATTTGCGGTTTGGTCGCCAACGCGCAGGTGGTACTCAAACACGTAATCAGCGCTGGATAGCGGTAGTACCAGCGGTTCGTTGGGAGCAATTGGTTTGGTGAGTATGTTCTTGTATTCAACCTGAGGCAAGCTGCCGGTGCTGACACGGATATTCTTTCTAATAAATCCGACGCCCAGAGGACTAAACGAAATGGTTTCGGATATGTTGTCTTCCGGCGCTTGTGTTGGCGTGACGCACGCTGTGTGCGAGTACAAGGGATAGCCGGCAACTGCTATGGTTGTTTGCGGCTCCGCAGCGAATGAGCGACCCTGCTTTTTGGCAACCAGGTTGGGGAACAGTGTGGGACTCGCGAAGCAGTTCTTTCCGGCAAACGAGAAGGTAATTGTACGCGGCATGAGGAATAGCACGGTGAGTGTAGTAACCAGCAGCACGCACGCGCCGGCGGCGGTGAGCGTCAGATGTTTCGGTGCTGCAAAACGTCTGATACGTGACCAATTGGCCGCGAATTGTTTAAGGCCATTATGAACCGGCTGGGCAGGAAGGACGAGCGCAGTCGGTTCTTTGCGATCGGGTTTGGCCATGGGTTTATTGTTTATTTTTGTGCCGGGCATAGCTATACGTTTTATAATACGAGCTGTTTTTGATCTTTTACAAAACGTATCAAATTTTCAATAGAATTAGATTGATTATTTTAAAAGATTATGTTAATATAATCATACCTTACTTCTTATGCTTTTAAGCTGATAAATATGGTCCACGAATTACAAACACGTTACGAACACTCTCGAAGCTTAGCGGATGCCGAGAAATTCAAGGCAATCCGTACACTTACAGAGCTCGGGCTGCTAATTCCAGTTAGCGAATTAGAAACATACCACGGACGCGTTGGACGCAAAGATGCTCACACTGCGTGGGGTGTAGATCCAACATTCTCAAATGGCGGCAATAATACCGGGAACTTTAATGTCAACGACCGCCCCACGCTCTATACGGGCTCTCGTGCGGATGCAGAAAACTTTGCCAACAGACGTCTTTTAGAGGCATCGCGGCGCCACGATGCGGACACGTTGCAGCCTGAAGTGCACCAGATTGTTGTTGAAGACCCAGACGCTACCGTCATTAACCTTGACTTTGACGTCACAAACCTGGACGAGCTAGATAAGGAGCGCTACATCAAGGCACTCAAGGCCTTGCTCATCCCGCTTACCGAAGGGTCGCCAGTTGATTTTTTTGTGCGTCATGACACTCAGAGAGTTGACGAGGAAGTAAAGAGGCAGCCCCGGCCAACTCTCACAAGGAGCGAGATTGCAAAGGTGGCAGTGGCCGCCGGCGTGAATGAAGGGACAGTACTACAGCTGGCAAGCGCACATAATGCACTGTCTATAGCAGCATACAATCCAGCCTATTTAGCGAGTCTTTTCCTGCATACTGCGGGCGATTACGGTACGGCCAAGGTGACCATAGGTGACGAAACGCTGGAATTGCCGGTCAACATGGAATATGTTCAGCGCTATATGCGCGCAGCCCATATTGTCGGCGTAAAGGACCGCGTATTCTCAGCAACAGTCAGCCGCGAAATCGAGAGCATATCATTTTTTGATCTCGAGAAGACGTACACTTCTGGTCAGCTGGAGGCAAAACGTGCATCAATTTGGGCAAAGCTTGGCTCTCTTGCAAACGAATCGGCACATATCCCTAAGGCCTTCAAGAGTGGCGAGAAGATTAGGCCGCTCTTAGGACTGCTTGAAGACCCGCACGCCAAACCAGAAACACTGGTGGCGGCTGCAAAAAAGATCGATGGCTATAAGGAAATCTTTGAAGCTGATGCTGGTAACTGGGAAGGGTTTAGCTTGGAGCAGCACGTTGAAACAGTGCTGCGCAACTTTGATGAGAATTTTGCCGATCGGGTTCCTGTGGGGATTATCCCATTGATGCGTCTCGCTATTTTGGCTCACGATCTTGGTAAACCAGAGGCTGCAGCTAAGGGCAGAAAGCATTTGCAGGATCAGTACAACGCCCAGGAGGCTGACAAATTCCTGACCAAATTGGGCGTCAATGATAGACTGAAGAAGCTGATACTGGCTATTGTTGGCGAAGGCGAGGCTCTTGCTCTACAGGTTGCGCGTACGTATAGTGCGGAGTCGGCGGTTATGGCGATGCGCAATTTTGCTGTGCGAACCCTACAGGAGTATAACGGTTCCAGAGAAGTGGCCGAAGAGCAGGTTCAAGCATTCACTGAGTTATGTCAGATGTTCATGACTTGTGATGGGGGTGCGTACACCAGCATGGCGGTCACAAGGAGCAATGTCGGACGGCACCGTAATGCACCTTCATTTAACAATACCTTTGCTAAATCGCAATTGGGGTTCAGCAAGCGCGGTATAGGGGTAAGAAGCACTCCTAATGACATACCTGCCCCTAGCCGTTTAACACCCAATCCTAATTAATCTTATTCCCACTCAATGGTGGCCGGGGGTTTGGTGGTTATTTCGTAGGCGACGCGGTTGATGCCGCGGACTTCGTTGACGATGCGGCTTGAGATAGTCGCGAGCAGATCGTATGGCAGGCGTGCCCAGTCGGCGGTCATGACGTCGCGCGAGTGGAACGCCTTGACCACGCAGGCGTATTCGTATGTGCGGCCGTCGCCCATAACGCCCACGGATTTGACGGGCAGGAGCACGGCAAAGTATTGGAACAGGTCCTTACGGATTTCGGGGTATTTCTCGATCTCTTCGCGCACAATGGCGTCGGCCTCTTGCAGGATGTGAATTTTCTCTTTGCTGATTTCGCCAACCACGCGGACAGCCAAACCCGGGCCTGGGAACGGCTGCCGGTTGTAAATCTTCTCGGGCAGGCCGAGCTCTTTGCCGATGGCGCGAACTTCGTCTTTAAATAATTCCCGGAGCGGCTCGATGAGCTTGAGGCCCATTTTTTCCGGCAGGCCGCCGACGTTGTGGTGGGATTTAATGGTGGCTGACGGGCCGCCTTTGGTCGAGACGCTTTCGACGTGGTCGGGGTAGAGCGTGCCTTGCACCAGGAATTTGGCATTTTTGACTTTGCGCGCTTCTTCTTCAAAGATGGCGATGAATTCGGCGCCGATGATTTTGCGCTTTTTCTCCGGGTCGGCCACGCCCTTGAGTTTGGCGTAAAAGCGTTCGGCTGCACGCACGGGCTTGATGTTAAGCCCGAGGTTTTTGTACATATCCAAAACTTCTTCGTACTCGTTTTTGCGGAGCAGGCCGGTGTCGACGAAAATGCAGGTTTGCTGCTTGCCAACAGCGCGGTCAACGATGGTGGCAGCCACGGACGAGTCAACGCCGCCGGACAGGGCACAGATGACATTCCCATCACCCACCAGCTCGCGGATAGCCTTGACCTCGGTGTCGATGAGTGATGCCGGCTGCCAGTTGCGCTTGAAGCCGCAGATCGCGAGAAAGTTCTCGAGCATTTGCCGGCCGTATTCGGTGTGTGCTACTTCCAGATGGAACTGGACGCCAAAGATTTTTTCGGCCGCTTTCTCGAACGCGGCGATCGTTTCGCCGCTCATGGCAGTAACCGTAAACTTATCCGGAACTTTGGACACGTGCGTGCCGTGACTCATCCAGACCACACTGCCGTCGGCTTTCTTTGGAATAAGTTTGCTCGGTTGTATGAGTTTGATGGTTGCTCGACCGTACTCGCGGATTCTGGCCGGCTCAACTTTACCGCCGAAGTATTGAGCCAGGAGCTGCTGGCCGTAGCAGACGCCGAGAATGGGTACACCAAATGCAAGTACGTCCTGATTAAGTTGTGGCGCGTCCTTGTCGAATACCGAATTCGGGCCACCGGACAGCACAATGCCGAGCGGCTCATGCGCTTTGATTTTTTCGGTTGGCGCGTCATAGGGCAGGATGACGCTGTAGACGCCGAGTTCGCGGGACAGGCGCGCGAAGAACTGGGTGTATTGAGAGCCGAAATCCAGTACGACCAACGTCTCTTTTTGCGCCATGGATGCCAGTAGTATAGCAGACGGGGACTGCGGGACAAATCGCGGGCGGCTTGTTGGGGCACGTATTGTTTTGTATAGTTAAATAGAAACATAACTGGTATGGAAGACGCGACGACTACTACCGGCAGAGGTGGCAACAAACGCAGCGCACTGAAGGTCGCCTTGATTGTCACAGGTGTGCTGGTACTGGCTGGCGCGGCAGCGGCAGGCGTGTGGTGGTGGCAACAGCGCAAAGACGACGGCCATTCAGCACAGCCCGATCCCATGACCCAGACTGCCGAACAGGTGCAAAACGATATAATTTCTGGCGAATATGACAAAGCGCACGAGATGATAAATAAGGCGCTAGACAGTCCCGACCTCTCAGACGTAGACAAATACAACCTTTACATGCAGCAAGGGGCGGTGTACGAAAGCCAGCAAAATTACGAAGCCGCCATGGAGAGCTACCGCAAGGCCGAGGCCATACGGGTAGATGTAGGCGTGGTGTATGCCATTGCCAACGTGGCGCAGCTTATGGGCAACAAAGAACTGGCGGCCGAGTATTTCAGAAAAGCCATACCGCTGATACCAGAGGATGACCCCATGAGAGATCAGCGAAGGATTGATTTTGAAAACTGGGCAAGAATGATGGAGGGTCTGGAGCCGATCTATGAGCAAGAGTAGGAAATTGTGCAGGCAATTATTGCTACTTGCGCTGGCGCTGACCATGGCTGTTCCGGTGGCGTACGCACCGAAGGCAAGCGCACATTCATCTATGGACGACTGGGATAGCGTTAACCACGGCTTCTTTAAGCACAACTCAGAAGGCGGCGGGTGGTGGAATGTCTGGCCTTCGAGCGGCGGTGCGTCTGGCTGTCAGGGTAACGGCAATGCACTACCAACGTCTATTGATACTGCCAGCGAGTTCATTAACTTCGTGAAGTGTAAGTTGACCAACGGGAGCACTCAGGAGAAAGTCGGCGCAGCGTTCATTATATCGACCATGATCGGGGCCATGAATATTAATCCGACCGCTTCGCAGATCAGCGAGTTTGAAGCTCGCGTCAACTACGCCGGCTCGCAGGGGCGGATACAAAGCGTTTCCCTGTCCTGCAGTCCAAGCTCACCACCGCGCAACACGTTTTACCAATCCACCCGGCAAGACGTCGCTTGGTACTGGGGGTGTCCGGTTAATAACAACGGCGTTGTTATGACTACATATAGCGCACTTGTCTTTTATGGCGGTAGTCAGCCGTATATTATCGCGCGTTTGTGCGCAAACCCTATAGGCAGCATGCTTCCGCTGCCAGACAACCCTGAGTTTAATATGTCCGGCACTACCCGAGTGAATGGCTCGACAAATATCAATGTGCAACCGGGTCAAAGCATCACCTTTACCCACTCCTTAACGAATGGCGGTCCGGCATCCACCAGCCCCACGAGCATCAGCTGGACAACACAAGGCGCTTCGTCGTCGGGCTCCTGGTCCAACATCCGCAACGGTAACGCTGGCACGTTCTCGAATGGACAAACAAAGTCTGAAGGCGCTTTGGGCACTGGCGGCACAGAAACTGTCACGGTGCCCAACCAACCGGGAACCCAGATATGCCGGCGCATAACATGGACCCCGGACACGCATAATGGCGGCAGTCAGTCTAGCTCGCCGGCTTGTGCCACCATACAATATAACTTTAATCTCGCAGCAGATATCGAACTTAGGGTTAACGGACAGACGACATCTTCAGGCGCCTTTATCGAACCCGGCGATGTTGTGACGTTTAGATATTATGTCAATAATTCGGGTCCGACAGTTAGCCAGTCGGTAACTTGTACGTACCGGCGGGCAAACCACACGGGTTATAGTACGGCGGCGCCGACAACCACGTTTACGCCCTCGGGTGCTACGTGTCCTCCAAGCAAGACGTTCGCCGGTAACTCCAGCAACCTGACGGCGACGGAGGAGGTTGTGGCAAACCAGGCTAACGTCTCAATCTGCCGGTCGTTTACCATTAGTCCGGTATCGCAGAACGGGGGTTCGGATACAGAACAGCGTTGCGTGCATGTAGCAGCCAAGCCATACTTCCGCGTATTCTCCGGCGACATCATGGCTGGCGGCGGCTTTAAGAATTCGTCCGGGTCGTGCACTTTGAACAGCAGGGCGGCTATTATCGGCTGGAACAAGGGATCGTCAGCCAACTATGCCGGCGCAGGGGTGCAGTATGCTGCCCAGGCCATGCACCAGATTTTTGAGGTTGCTACATCGAGCGCTCCCGGCGGATCGCGGCCGTCCGGCCACAGCTTTGCCAACAGCAACAGTACATATAACAACCCGTCCAACGGGCGATATGGTGGATACTTTGGCAGCGTCCAGTGCATTCCGGATTACTTTGGGTCAGGGCCATCAACGTATACGAATCTGAACAGCACGTCCACCCTGTCTGGCGCTTTGAACGGCACGTACTACAAGAGTAACGGCAATCTGCGCATAGACGGCGCCAGCATTGCACCGAATAGCAAGGCAACAGTGTACGTTGACGGTAACGTGTTTATCTCGGGCAACATAACGTATGGTGGCAGTGGCAGCTGGACTGTGAGTAGTATCCCGAATTTCCGCCTGATCGTGAAGGGCAGCATCTTTATTGAAAACGATGTTACGCAGCTTGACGGATTGTACGTGGCGCAACCAGATGCTGGCGACTCGGTCGGCGGCCGAATCTACACTTGCCAGACATCCGCGTCGCCGTATGTTCCGCTCTCCTTGAGCGGCCAGCTGGCGTCACAGTGCAATACCAAGCTTACGGTGAACGGTGCGTTTATTGCCGACCAGGTTTGGCTGATGCGGACCAACGGAACGCTCAAGCAAGCCGACGCCGGCGACAATCCGGGTACTGCTAACATCGCTGAAGTATTCAATCTGAATCCGGCATTCTGGATTTCGCAGCCGCTCGACGGTAGCAACTCCAGCAGCAGCCGATACGACTCAATTACGAGCTTGCCGCCTATTCTCTAGTACCAAGTGAGCGGGAACCTTTCTTGCGCTCGGCCATAAAGCTTATGTATAATCAGGGAAAATGGGTTTACTAACAGGCGTATCGTCATTTTTTGGACTGGACATCGGCACGACCGCAGTTCGTGCAGTACAGCTTCGCGGCAACGGGCCAGTGAAGACGTTGGTTCGGTACGCCTATGTACCGATAGACAGCAAACTGGCGCTCAGCGACTCCAAGACCGACCAGCAGCGTCTGGCACAGATTATTAAGGAGTTAGTTGAAAAGGCGGACATGGGAACACGCAATGTTGCCGTTGGTCTGCCATCGAGTAGGGTATTTACGGCGGTTGTCGACTTTGACCGCCTGCCGCCGCACGAGCTAGAGAAGGCAATCCGGTATCAGGCTGATTCACTTATTCCGACGCCACTCGATAAGTCTAAGATGGACTGGGCAATCATTGGCGACTCACCGAAGGACAAGACCAAGGTGGAGGTGCTACTCTCGAGCGTCGAAAACAACTTTGTGGAGCAGCGGCTGGATATGCTCGAGTCCATCGGACTCGAGGTGATTGCCTTTGAACCGGATAACCTGGCGTTGACCCGCGCACTTATTGCCAGCGAATCGCCGCAGGCCCAGATGGTGCTTGATATGGGCAGCCGTAATACCGACTTGGTGGTGACGTTCAGTGGCGCGCCGCGCCTGACCCGTTCAATCCCAACCGGTATTGAGTCAATCGTCCGGACTGCCGCACAAAACCTGAATATAGACGACCAGCAGGCCAAGCAATTCGTCTTCAAATTCGGCCTGAGCAAGGAAAAGCTGGAAGGTCGCATTCATGACGCTATCATCGGCACTATCGACACGCTCATGGGGGAAATCGACAAGTCAATCAAGTTCTTCCAGAGTCGGTATGTTGAGAACCCCTTAGGCCGGATTGTGGTGACTGGCGGCGCATCGGCGTTACCGGAGTTCCCGCTGTATATCGCGAACAGGTTTGGTATAGAGGTTGAGATAGGCAATGCCTGGCGCAATGTGTCTTTCGCGCCTGAGCGGCAGAATGAACTGCTGGCCGTATCTAACCAGTTCGGCGTTGCTGCAGGACTAGCGGAGAGGGTGGAGTGATGATGGTTCAGTTTAATCTTTTGCCCGACATCAAGATCCAGTACATCCGGGCCCGCCGGCAGAAGCACCTGGTGCTGCTTGCTTCGGGCATTGCCATCGCCGCCAGCCTGGTCATTCTTGCAGTGCTCTTTACGACGGCGTCCGTCATCCAGAAAAAGAGCATCGCTGACCTAAGCAGGGATATTGCCGCCGCCAGCAATGAGCTGAAGAGTACGCCGGACTTGACCAAGATGCTGACGGTGCAGAACCAGTTAAAGGTGTTGCCTGAGCTGCACCAGGACAAGCCGATGGCATCCAGAATTTTCAGCTACATTGCGCAGGTGACGCCGTCCGAAGCGAGTATCTCCCGGTTGCTCGTCGACTTTAATACACAGACCATAACGATCAGCGGTTCGGCAACATCACTGGAAGTCGTGAACACCTACACGGACACGCTTAAGTTCGCCACGTATCACACCGAGAATGACCGCGAGACAGAAGTTCAAGCATTTTCAGATGTTGTACTGTCGGCTTTCGGCCGGGACGTGAAGGGTGCGTCGTATACGATCACCCTGACGTTCGATCCGGTTATCTTTGACAACACGCAAGAGGTAACGCTGACGGTTCCGAACAAGATCACAACCCGCTCGCAAACCGAGCAGCCGGATGCTTTATTCCAGGAACAGGCGGAGGAGCTGTAAGGTATGGCACGCACGACTTCACTGACCAAGCGATCGCTCATCAATAAGGCGAACAGCACGATTGTCGCCACTACTGCGCTGGCTGCGTTCGTAGTAGTGTTCGCGCTGGTGGCCGGCAACTCGCTGGTTGGCCAGATCGCTTACCAAAACCGGGTGATCAATGCTAAGAAGCAAGCACTGAACACTTTGAAGGCCGACCTGCAGGTGCGCGACAGCCTGGTTGAATCTTACGAAGAATTCGTGGCCGACGAGGTAAATGTCCTCGGTGGTGTTGCCAAGGGTACTGGCGAGCGCGACGGTGATAACGCCAAGCTGGTGCTCGATGCACTGCCCAGCAAATACGACTTCCCGGCATTAACCACGAGTCTCGAAAAGATAATTACCGACCAACACCTCGGCATCGTGTCCATTGCCGGAACCGACCAGGAGGTTGACCAGGCAGGGAACCAGACCAGCCCCAACCCGGTACCGGTAGCAATGCCGTTCCAGATCCAGGTGAACGGTTCGTACACCGCTATACAGGGACTTGTTGACATGTTGTATCGGTCTATCCGTCCGTTCCAGATTGGTACCATTGAGTTGTCGGGCGACGAAAACAGCATGACGGCCGCCATAAGCGCACAGACGTACTACCAGCCAGAGAAAAGCCTGGACATAACACAGGAGGTGGTTCGATGAAACAGAAAGATCTCGCCCTGATCCTTGTGGTAGTGTTCGCGAGCGCGGTTCTGTCGCTGATATTGTCGCGCCTGATTTTCGGGTCGCCGCAGAACAGACAACAAACTGTCGAAAAGGTGGATGTCATTACGGCGGAATTTGTCCAGCCTGCGCGTAAATATTTCAACGCAGAGGCAATAAACCCAACCAAACCGATTAAGATTGGCAACGACAGCAATCCTAATCCATTTAACCCGCAACCTCAGTAGGCGGAGGAGTATACGCCGTGAGTGTGTTATCTGCTGACGCACAGAAGCAGGTCGAAGATATCCTGGTTGCTGACGGCGTGCTAAGTGCTGAGCAACTAGCGTATTTAAAGGAGAAGGCGAACCGGGAAGGTACGCCACTTCTCAGTTTGCTCGTGAACTCCGGCAAGGTCGACGAGGAGGCGCTGACTAAGGCTATCGCCCAGGTGAATAAGGTGCCGTACGTTAACCTCAGTAACGCCCACATTGACCCGAACGTTCTCAAACTCTTGCCGCAAGAGGTAGCCAGCCGCTACATGGCAGTGCCGCTCGGTGAAATGCAGAACCGTCTGGTAGTGGCTATGCTGGATGCGGGTAACGTGCAGGCCGTGGATTTCTTAAGCAACAAGATTGGCCGGCCACTGAAGGTCTATGCCGCTTCCGAGGCTGGAATCCGGCACGTGCTCCGGCAGTATCAGGCTGATATATCCGACGCGGTGGTTGGCGAGATTGGTAATATGGCCGGCATTGCGCCTAACGAGGCTGTTCCGGAGACTGCCGGCACAACAAAAACGATCAAGACGATCGTGCAGGATTCGCCCATCAGCAAGGCGCTGTCCACCATCCTGGAGTATGCCGCCAAGAATGGCGCTAGCGACGTGCATATCGAGCCGCTTCAGAATGCGCTCAAGATCCGCTGTCGTATAGACGGCCTGCTTCGGGAAATCTTGCGGCTGCCTAAAAGTACTGAACCCCCGCTTGTGTCGCGCATCAAAATTCTGGCAAACCTCAAGATCGACGAGCATCGCATTCCGCAGGATGGCGAGTTCAGTATTAATGTTGCAGGCAAAGATATCGACCTTCGTGTCGCCATCAGTCCGACAGTCTGGGGCGAGCAGGTAGTTATCCGTTTGCTCGACAAAAGTGGCACCAGCATTAAGCTCGAGGAGATGGGATACACCGGCCGCGCGCTGCGTATCATCCGCGAAAGTATCAAGAATACCAGCGGCATGATTCTGACGTCCGGACCGACCGGTTCGGGTAAGTCGACCTCGCTCTACGCGCTGTTACAAGAGATAAAAGACGACACGATCAACATCGTCACACTTGAAGACCCGGTGGAATACAAGATGCCGGGCATCAACCAGATTCAGGTGAACGCCGACGTCGGTCTGACGTTTGGCAGCGGCCTCCGTTCCATCCTCCGCCAGGATCCCGATGTCGTGATGGTTGGAGAGATTCGCGATAAGGAGACTGCCGAGCTTGCCGTGCAGGCGGCCCTGACTGGCCACCTGGTATTCAGCACGCTGCACACCAACTCGGCTGCGGGCATCCTGCCGCGTCTCCTCGATATGGGCATTGAGCCGTTCTTGATCGCCAGTACCGTCCGTACAGTGATCGGCCAGCGCTTGGTGCGCCGCATCGGCCCTAAGAAGGAGTCGTATCAGTCCGACAAGGTGGAAACAGAGGCTATCGACCAGACCGTCGGCCATTTGTTGCCTAAAACCAAGGAAGAGGTTGCTAAAGTATGCGAGGATCTCGGGCGCAAGACCTTGCCACTGGCCAACCAAAACGCTTATACTTTATTCAAGGGTGCGGATAGTCCCGAGGCGCCTGGTGGCTATAAAGGCCGTATAGGTATTTACGAGGTCTTTAGTGTCACCGAGGAGATTCAGGAATTAATCCTGAAACACGCGCCAAGTAGCGAGATTCAGAAGGTGGCTGAGGAGCAGGGGATGATCACTATGCGACAGGACGGCTACCTGAAGGCGCTGGAGGGCTATACGACGCTAACGGAGGTCAACAGAGTTGCTAGCGCGGGGAGCGTGTAAAGTTTAAGGAAACGGATGGGGTAAGATGCAAGGTCAACCACGAATAGAAGTACTTCTGGAAGAAGTTATCAAGAGAAAAGCATCAGATTTACACCTGCAAGTGGGCCTGCCGCCGATAATTCGTGTGGATGGGACGCTTACACCAGTTCCCGGCGCTGATGTTTTGAGCGACGAAGCAGTCGAGACCCTGATCTTCGCGATTCTGGACGAGGATCAAAAACAAATTCTGCTTAAAGACAAAGAGTTCGACTTTAGCTTTGCCTTCGGCGATCTTGCGCGGTTCCGCGTGAACGCGTTTCACGAGCGCGGCAATCTGGCTGCAGCTCTTAGACTCATCAGTAACGAAATTAAAACGATCGAGCAGCTGGGCCTGCCGCCGATTGTCAACAAGTTTGCGGATTACCCGCGCGGGCTCGTGCTCGTGACCGGTCCGACCGGTTCCGGTAAGTCAACTACGCTCGCTGCGCTAATCAACAAGATTAACAACGAACGCGCCGCGCACATCATTACGATCGAAGACCCGATCGAATACACGCACCGTTCCAAGAAGTCGGTGATCGTGCAGCGCGAAGTGCACTACGACACTTACAGCTTCTCGGCCGCACTGCGCAGCGCCCTGCGCGAAGATCCGGACGTGGTGCTAATCGGTGAGATGCGCGACCTCGAGACCATTGCCTCAGCCATCACCATTGCCGAAACCGGCCACCTGGTGTTTGCTACGCTGCACACCAACTCGGCCAGCCAAAGTATCGACCGTATGATCGACGTCTTCCCGCCGCATCAGCAGCCGCAGATCCGATCGCAGCTGTCTAACATCCTGATGGCTATCGTGTCGCAGCGCCTGGTGCCGGCCATCGGCGGCGGACGCGTGGCGGCAGCCGAAATTCTGGTAGCAACGCCGGCGGTGCGCAACATCATCCGCGAAGGTAAGACGCACCAGCTCGAGGCCGTCATTCAGACCGGTGCCGAATTCGGCATGCAATCAATGGATAAGACGCTCGTCAACCTTATTCACAACGGCACTATCAGCTACGATGACGCGCGGATGGTGGCGGTTGACCAGGACGAGCTGGACCGTCTGATGAGGGGATAAATGAGAGCTGAAAGTCCGCAGTTGCAAGTCCTTGGCAATCGGGTTCATAGCTCTCAGCTAATAGTTATCAGTTTATTGCGTGACGGAGTAGGGCAATGCTGACTTACCGTTATACAGCGCGTGACCCAAGCACCGGCCAGTATGTGAAGGCCGAGGTACAGGCTGAGGATGAACGGGCGGCCAGCAAGCTGATTACCAAAGAAGGCCTGGCTCCGATCGAAATTAAGTTGGCCGAAAAAGGAGCCGGTGGGTTTGGTGGTCGATTTAACCGTGTTAAGACGAAGGATAAGGTTATTTTTTCCCGTCAGTTGAGCACGCTCATTAATGCCGGCTTGCCGCTGGTACAGGCACTTCGTACAGTCAATCAGCAGACCACCAGCAAGCCGCTCAAAGTAGTGCTCGGCAAGGTGATAACAGATGTTGAGGCAGGGTCGGCCCTGTCGGCGGCCATGGCCCGCCACCCGCAAGTCTTCAACCGAGTTTACATAAGCCTTGTGGCCGCTGGCGAAAGCTCTGGTACGCTCGACAAAGCCCTAGATCGCCTCGCCATCCAGCAGGAAAAGGACGCTGACCTTATCAGTAAGGTGCGCGGCGCTATGGTGTATCCGATTATCGTGCTGCTCGTTATGGTTGCCGTTGTGGCATTTATGCTGGTTCGGGTATTGCCGCAGGTGCAGGTGATGTATGAGGGCGTTCCCGGCGCTGAGCTGCCGATGATTACGAAGTTGCTTCTGGCCGTCTCACACTTTGTTATCGATTTCTGGTGGATTATTGTCATCCTGGTAGGCCTGGGGATATTCTTTACCTCTCGCTGGGCGCAAACCGTTGCCGGGCGGCGGTTTGTTGATCGGCTGAAGATGCGTATGTGGCCGATCGGTCCGCTGTTTATGAAGATGTACATGGCCCGCTTTGCACGAACCGGCGCAACGTTGGTGGGCAGCGGCGTGCCGTTAATCCAGATGCTGGAGATTACGGGCGACGCTGTGGACAATGTGCATATTAAGGACTCGCTCGATAAGGCGGCCGACAAGGTAAAGGGCGGACGCGCTCTGTCCGACACCCTACAGAATGATCCGAATTTCCTGGAGTTGATACCCAGCATGCTACGTATCGGTGAGCAATCCGGTTCGCTCGAGCAGATGCTGGGCAAAACGGCCGACTATTATGAGAAGGAAGTTGACGATCAGATAAAGGCTATTTCGACGGTTATTGAACCGGTGCTGATGATCATGCTCGGTATTATGGCATTCGTCATTGTTGCCGCGGTGCTACTGCCGATTTATAGCTTGGCCGGCCAGTCATTTATACGGTAAGCATTAACACGGGTAGGAAATAAGTGCTTGCACGGCGGGCATGATTTCCGATATCATCAAAACATAAGCATGATAACTTAGTATAAGGGGATCCAAAAGCTATGCCGTCAAGAATGAATAAGACTCGAAAGGAGGGCTTCACCATTGTCGAAGTCCTGATCGTGCTGGCGATCATCGGTTTAATCCTGCTTGTCGTGTTCCTCGCAGTGCCTGCGCTGCAGCGTAATGCCCGCAACACACAACGTAGCACGGACGTTGGCAATATCTTGAGTGCTATCAGCGAATACGTCGGCAACAACAACGGGCAATTGCCGGCAACCAATGGCAGTATCAACGGCTCTGGTAGTCAGTTGACTATCGGCGCACAGGGTAGCAACCAAATTCCGGTGCAGCTTGGCTACTACTCGGTTTCTGACATTAGCATCACGGATAACTCTCCAGGCAACCTGTCCAACCCGGGTAATAACAACGACGCATCGCAACGCGACAAGGTTCGTATTGTTAAAGGTGCGAGCTGTAGTACCACTACGATCGGTGACGCAGTGCCTGCTAGCAGCCGTTCGTTCGTAGCCCTGTATTACCTCGAGCCCGACTCCAAGCAGTGCCGCTCGTCATAGCTTGGCGCCCTCTTAGACGAATTGGATACAACCCGCGCGTTGCCGCGGGTTGTATGGTACTATAGGTTCATGTTCCTGATCGTGCTTCTGCTTATTGTCCTCGGGCTTTTATTCGGCAGCTTTGTAAATGCGCTAGTGTGGCGCCTCCACGAAAAGAAAAATTGGATTTCGGATCGGTCGGAGTGCCCGCATTGTCATCACAAGCTTGGGGTGCTGGACCTTGTGCCGGTCTTTAGTTGGCTATTCTTAAAAGGCAAGTGCCGCTATTGTCATAAGCCGATACCAGACAGCCCTCTGGTGGAGCTGGCGGTGCCGGCACTCTTCGTGGCGTCTTATCTGTTCTGGCCAGAGCCATTTGGTGGCACCGGACTTGCTTCGTTCGTTGTTTGGCTGGTATTTGTCGTCGGCTTCGTGGCCTTGGCTGTATACGACCTCAAATGGATGCTACTGCCTGACGTTATCGTTTTCCCGCTCATAGGCCTGGCGATGTTGTATGTACTTGGCCGTTCTGTACTGACCGGCGACTGGAGCGAACTGGTCGGCGGCCTGGCCGGCGCTGCTGCAATCAGCGGATTATTTTATGCAATCTATGTCGTTTCGAAAGGGAGGTGGATCGGATTTGGCGATGTTAAGCTTGCCGTCGTGCTTGGCTTGCTCGCAGGCGACATCGTGTCTGCACTGCTCGTGCTGTTTATTGCCTCACTGATCGGCACATTGCTATCGTTACCATTGGTGCTGACAGGCAAGGCCGGTCGCAAGAGCCATTTGCCGTTCGGTCCGATGCTTATTGCTGGTATGGTGGTGGTTATGCTGTTTGGTCAAGCGATTATTGACTGGTATGCAAACTTGGTGCTCTATGCATGACGGTTGCTGAGCAGAGGGCTAAATGCTTATGGTATACTGTAACCATATGAGAGGGGGCCAGCGTTCTTTCGGCCGTATTGCACGGGAGTGGCTGCGCGTGTGGCGTTCTTTGGCTGCCCCGCGCCTCGGTGGGTATACAGTAATAGAGGTGCTGATTGTATTGGGTGTTACGGCGCTGTTGTTTTTTAGTGCTGCAACCATGATTGTCGGTCGCCAGAATCGTACTGCATTTGAGCAAGCGATCCGCAATATCCATTCACAGATACAGGCAGTTATCGATGAGGTTGTGATCGGCCATTATCCTGACATAACCAACATTGATTGCGTGGCTACCGGTTCCGGGCCGCGGGTAACGTTCGGATCAGGCAGCCAGGGTACAAATGGTGCGTGCATCTTCATGGGCCGAGTCATACAGTTTGGGGTAGCAGGGACCGACCCCGAGCAGTTCAAGACATACACTATAGCTGGTCTCAGGACTGACGGTTCTGGCACAGCCGTGCAGAGCATCAGTCAGGCGCGGCCTATGCTTGTCGCACCCAGTAGTACGCAGTCTGATATCCCAGATCTCTCAACTACGGACATTTTGGAACACGGGTTAACCACGAGCTTCATGGTATACGGCAATACTGACGCGCCGATCGGCGGCATTGCTATCTGGCAGGGATTACCCGCACAATCCGGCGGCTCACTCCTCTCCGGCTCGCAGACGGTGGCTATCAGCCCGATAGTTAACACTACTTTAGCCATGGGAGCGCAGCAGTTCGTGAGCGCTGCCAACGAGAATCTGGCCAGTAGTCCGCTGGACGACCCAAATGGCATACGGATTTGTTTTGTCAGCGGCGCAACAGAACAATCTGGCCTCATTACTATTGGTGGCAACCAGCGGCCGCTTAATGTAACGTTAGATATAAAGAGCAACAGGACATGTTCGTAAGGCATATATACGACCAGCACCGGGAACGCGGAGACACCATCGTCGAGGTGTTAATTGCGGTCGCGGTCGTGGCGCTGATTCTGGGTGGCGCTTACGTTGCAACCAATCGCAATTTGCTCCTCGTGCGCAGTTCTCAGGAGCGGGTAAATGCACTCAAGCTGGCAGAGTCGCAGATCGAGCAGATCAAGGGATTAGCCTCCACCGATCCTGACAAATTGTTTACTACCGCTGGCCCCAATGTATCGCCTAATCCATTCTGCATTGCCAAATCAAGCGGCCTTCCTGTTCCTGCTGACAATTCGGCGTGCATGGTTAATTTGTCAGGCGATCCTGCGCCGTCTGGCGTTGAACCGCGTTTCAGCATATCCATTACGCGCACAGGGAATGATTTTGTATTAACGGAGCAGTGGACTGATGTGTCCGGCCGGGTGACCGACCAGCTGCAATTGAGGTACAGAGTATATGGTAACTAAGCGCGAGCAAGGCTTCACCATTCTCGAGCTTATGATTGCCACCATGGTATTTTCGGTGGTGCTGTTGCTGGTGACGGCCGGTATCTTGCAAGTATCGAGGGTGTACTACAAGGGCCTCACGGAGTCAACAACGCAGAGTACGGCGCGCAACATCATCGACGCGCTGGCTCAGGCCATACAGTTCAGCGGCGCGGAGGTAACCGAAACGCATAACGTGAATCCAGGTAAGGACGATAGTTTTTGTATAGGAAACAAGCAGTACAGTTACCGGCTCGGCTCGCAGGTTATGAACAACCCAAGTAGCAGCGACCAAGCGTGGCATGCGCTGGTCGAACGTACCGTCAGTGGCTCCTGCAGCGGTATTGCCGCGCAGTCGTTGAACCAGCAAAACGTGGTTGGTCGCGACTTGATAGGGCAGCGCATGCGCCTCGCTAAGCTGGTGGTCAAGGATCTCGGCGATGGTCGCTATGAGATAACCGTCCGTGTCGTGTACGGCGATGCCGATCTGCTGCACAGTCCGTCGAATCCTAACAGCCCGATAGAGACAGCGGCCATGAAGCCGGATGCCACATGTCGGCCAGTTCGCGCCGGCACCCAATTTTGTGCAACAGCAGAACTTAGCACTGTTGTGGTAAAAAGGGTACAATAAACATGAGCATGGTACGCAAGATGAGCAAGCAGGAACGTCGCGAAGCTGGCATGGTGGCTATCATGGTCACCCTTATTCTAATGGTTGTCATTAGTTTGCTTGTGCTCGGTTTTGCGCAGATAACCCGCCGTAATCAGCGTCAAGCACTGGACCGTCAGCTGAGCTCGCAGGCGTTTTATGCTGCCGAGACTGGCGTGAATGACGTAGCCCGGCTCATTGATTCGGCCGCACCGGGTACAACCATCCCGCCCAAAGAGAATTGCGACTCGAGCGGCGATCCTTTCTACGGCTCACTCAATCCGGTCATCGGCCCCGCCGAAGATCAGATACAATACACCTGTATCTTGGTGGATCCGACCCCGAATTCGTTGGAGTATCGCGGCATAGGCACCACCGGCACGGTCTTTCCTGTTGTTGCCGAATCCGGTTCGATCGGCAGTATCAGGCTGACTTGGACACCGGTACCGGGCGATGATGGAGACCCGCCGCCCACGCAGGAGTGTCCAACGAGCTCATCACTCAACTCATCTACGGCATTTTCCGATGTCAGCAATTGGCGATGCGGCTATGGACTGCTTCGGTTTGACCTAGTGCCTACGTCGGGTTCGTTGAGCATGAGCGGGCTGCAGAACACATTGATGACTACCTTTGCTGTGCCGCTCAGATCCGGCGGCACTTCGACCATAACATATTCGGGCGCGCCGGCTAACAGCCGGGTAGGAACGGCTTGTACCAACACTTCCTGCCGGTTGACGATCAACCTGTCGCCGGCTGGCACGCGGTACCACATGCGCGTTCTCTCGCTATATAAGGAGCTGGTTACGCTGACTGTCGAGGCGTTCAGCGGACCGAACGCCACTGGTGATGTGGTGAGCTTGCGGGAAGCACAGGTTCTGGTTGATTCAACCGGCAAAGCACAAGATGTCCTGCGGCGCATCCAAGTGCGATTGCCGCTCAGTTCCAGCCTCAACAGCATGGGCGACTACGCCATACAGAGCACCGAGGCGGTTTGTAAACGATTTTCTGTTATGGACGGCCGGTTCCAGTCCTTTGCAAACAGTGTCGTGCCGGGCGTGGGAGACAATTCGGCCTCGACCGACAACCCGCTTTGCGATTGATTGGCTCTCAATCAAGCTTGCCTGCGGCCGTGGAAGCGCTCATGCACGCTCTTTAGATGCGGGTCAGTAACGTGTGTGTAAATTTGCGTGGTAGCGATATTACTGTGGCCGAGCATGGCCTGGACTGACCGCAGGTCAGCACCGTTCATTAGTAGGTCGGTTGCGAAGCTGTGCCGGAGTGTGTGAGGTGTGACGTGCTTGGTAATACCTGCCAGCAGGGCATAGCGGCTCACAATGCGTTGCACGCTGCGCGCGGTTAGGCGGTGAAAATTACCGGATAGATCGACTGCCTTGGTGCCATTGTAGCGGATAAAGAGTGGACGAGTGTTGTCCTGACGCTTGTCCAGATAGCGGGCAATCCAGTCGGCTGCCTCCTGGCTGATAAAGACTGGGCGGTCCTTTTGGCCCTTGCCCCGCACCATAAATTCGCGGCGTTTGAGGTTAACATGGTCGCGATCCAGGCTGACGAGCTCCGATACGCGCAGGCCACTCGAAAACAGCAGTTCCAAAATGGCGCGGTCGCGTAGGCCTATTTCGGTGGTGATGTCTGGTTGTTCAAATAAGCGCCCTAGCTCGTCAATGGTGAGGAACGTTATTTTATTATGGCGCGGCAGTTTAGGCAGCTCGATTTTATCTGCCGCCAGTGCAGGGATATCACGCTTGGCGCAGAATTTCAGGAACATGCGCAGCGCAATAAGGTGGTAACTTTGCGTTTTGACTTGCAATTCGTCGGAAATGTTTGTACCCAGCCGGGCCAGCCACAGCCGCCATTTGCGGACCAGCTCCGGCGTTATCTCGCCCACCCTCAGATCATTACCCGCAAAATCTATGAGGCGGGTCAGGTAATGATCGTAGTTACGAATGGTTTTTTGTGACCGGTTTTGCTCGATTTCGAGGTATTCCAAAAAATCGGTTTTTGCTCTTGAAAATAACATAAGTACTATCATTGTACGACACTATGAAAAGTATGCCCATATCTGTTACAATGTCCCCATAGTAAAAAAGGGAACACATGGAACGGACGTTAGTTATTCTTAAACCTGACGCGCTGCAGCGCGGTATCGTTGGTGAAATTATCACCAGATTTGAGCGTGTTGGGCTTAAAATAGTAGCTACCAAGATGCTCGCTCCGAACGAGGAGCATTTCTACCAGCACTACGAGGGAATCAGTAAGATGATTTCCCGCCGTGGCCGCGAAGCCTTTGAGGTCACGCTGCAAATGATGCAATCTGGCCCGGTGTTGGCCATGGTGCTCGAGGGCATCGAGGCTATCGAGCAGGTGCGCAAGATGGTCGGCCCGACCGAGCCAAAGGCTGCGCCGCCAGGAACTATTCGCGGCGACTACGCGCACATCAGCTTTACCTACGCCAACGACAAAAGTCTGGCGGTTGCCAACCTGATCCACGCTTCGGGCAACAAGGAAGAGGCCGAGGCAGAGATCGCCCACTGGTTTGCAGAAAGCGAAATATTCAGCAGCTACGAAACCGTGCACGCACCTTTCACTCAGCCGAAGCCAAAGAAGGCTTAACGAACGGTTCGGGCGCTCGCGCCCGCCGCGCCCCCATAGTTCAATGGATAAAATAACTCCGTCCTAAGGAGGAGCTCCAGGTTCGAATCCTGGTGGGGGCACCACTTTTTGTTAGCGACCTTTTATTGCACCTTCGGTTTTGAGATCGTATTTGGATTCGTCCAGCCGCGCTAGTCGCATCACTATAAAACAGGGTACAATAGTACAATATAATAAAGCTTATGGCCGAAAAGTATTTCGCAGACCAGTTCGACGACGAAGAAGTGCTGCTGGTCTTCCGCAAGCACCCGATAGTGATGCGCCGCGGCTTTATAGCTGCAATGGTAATGTTGCTGTTGGGCTCGGTGCCGGCGCTTTTTAATCCAACGTACACCACCTATTTTGTTGGTATGGGTGTAGCACTTGTGCTGGCGGTGCTCGTCATGTTGCCGTCGTGGATCGGCTGGTATTTCAGTGTGTTCATCGTGACCGACCAGCGGCTCATACAGATTACGCAAAAAGGATTATTCAACCGTAGCGTTATCGACATGCGCCTTAATCAGATACAGATGGTAAATTACCAGATCGCTGGCCTGCAGCAAACGCTGCTCGGTTTTGGTACAATTATGATGCAAACGATCGTGGGGGATTTGGTGATTCACGAGATTCACCATCCTGCCAAGATACAGAAGAAACTGCTCGAGATACTGAGGGACAGGGGTGCGAACGTTGCAGCAGCACCTGTGGCCGTCCCCATAGACAATTCGATGCAGGAACTCCAAGAAGATGAAGCACAAGATTAAGGAACTGCTTAAGAAACGGCCGTACCGCCGGCCCAAGCTCGAAGAATCGTTGCAAGAGGCGATCAGTAATATTCCGCGCATCACGAACGAAACGGTCGCCGAACACCGCGAAGAAGTGTTGGGTGCGGCGCGCAAGTTTATCTATCCGCTCCAGCATTCGCTTAGGAAAATCGTTATTATTTCCGCCGCCATTTTTGTTGCACTCACAATCGCCTTTTTTGTCTACTGCATTCTGGCCTTGTATCGTTTCAATAACACCTCAACCTTTATTTACCGGGTAAGCCAGGTTATCCCGTTCCCGGTGGCCAAGGTCGGCTCGGATTTTGTCAGCCAGGAAAGTTATTTGTTTGAGATTAGGCACTACATTCACTACTACCAGACACAGCAGCGCGTGGACTTTAGAAGTGAATCCGGCAAACAGCAACTGGAGGCGTTCCGCAAAGCTGCGCTGGAGTCGGTCATTAATGATGCCTACGTTAAGCAGCTGGCTAAAAAGCACAAAATTACTGTCAGCGAACGAGAAGTAGACTACCAGATTAACTTGCTGCGCGAACAGAATCGTCTGGGCAGCAGCGACGCAGTGTTTGAGGATGTCTTGAAAGAATTTTGGGGATGGTCGGTGCAGGATTTCCGCCGCGAGCTAAAGCAGCAGCTTCTTGCCCAAAAGGTTGTATCCGCCCTCGACATAGATACGCACAATCGTGCACAAAATGTACTCAATGAACTAAACAAAGGTGTTGATTTTGCTGAACTCGCGCGTCAATATTCCGAAGACCCGAACACAAAAGAGAACGGCGGCGATTACGGCTTTGCAATTGAACCAACAAATCGCGACCTATCACCGCAAGTCATCGATGTGCTGTTTAAGCTACAACCCGGCCAGCATTCCGGCATAGTCGAAACGCCGCTCGGTCTTGAGATTCTCAGGGTCCGCGAAAAGGACGGCAACAGCATCCGCGCGTCACACATTTACTTCAACTTCAAACCAATAGAAACGTACATCGAGCCACTCAGAGAAAGCCAGCGGCCGCGTACATTCATTAACCCCTGAGAGACGTTACGGTAACATAATTCGCGCTTCATATTGCTTTTTAGTTTTCTTTTTGTTATGATTACCCCTGTTACCTGAGGCTACTAGGTGACAGAGATACAAGGGCTCGTAGTGAAGAGGCCTATCACGCCTCCCTGTCACGGAGGAGATCGCCGGTTCGAATCCGGTCGGGCCCGCCAGTCATGATTCCGGTTGCTAGAATGCAACAAACTAAGTGGCTCTCTAGGTGTTAGAGCCACTTCTTTATTGCCCAAATACCAGTTCGAACCTAAGAACATCATCAGTCTTCGGCGCTCATCATCATTGGCTATCTCAAAAACCTCACCCAGATTGACTACTTCGCTAAACGTCTCTTTTGCTAGTTCTAGCCACCTTTCGGCGTCAGTGTTTGAAGTGGCAAGAAGCTCGGTGGTTCTAGCCAGAGTATCTTCATGCTTCTGAGCCCGCAGCTTGTAACGTTCGTCTGTGATTACACCGGCCTCTAATTTCTCATCAAGCGTATCGAGTGCCTTACGTGCCTCGCGTTGTTGTTTAAGCCAGGCAGGCCTATGCTGGTCGCGCTTCATTATGTAATCGCTATAGTGCCTATCAAGCCAACGGTGGCACTCTACGCCGTCCTCCGCAGAAATTTCGTACTCTTGCATGCGGGATTTGATTTCTTGCTCAAGAAGCGCCGCCGCTACTTGCTGTTCCTTGCACTCGACCTTTGTGCTTTTCTTTGTGCAGGTATAAAAGACATACTCGGCATGCTTACCGTTAGCAAGTGTTTTAGGTTTGGTGTATGCCGTAATGTTGAATCGACAGTTCCCACAGAGAACCATGCCCTTATAAGGGTAGTAGCGACCGGAAGTTGTAGCAGGCTTGTCACGCTTCTTGGCACGAACCCAGCCCATTCGTAGCTGTGCTTGATCGAAAAGCTCTACCGAAATAAGCGGCTCATAGCTTCCTTGATGCCATACCTCGCCGCCATATCTGAATACCCCGGTATAGGCGCGTCTCTGCAATAACTCGGCCAGCGTTTGCTTGCCCAACGTATTGCCTTTGCGGGACGATAGACCTATATTTTTAGCTTCTCGCCAGAGATCGTGAAGCGTGTGTAAACCTGTTGCCGCCATTTCGAATAGTCTAACGACCTTGGGCGCTTTATCTGGATCGGGCACGATATTACGTTCGCCCGGGCCAACGATAGCGTTGATATAGCCAATGGGGCCGGGGCCGGGGTACTGCCCGTGATTACGCTTAGTCTCAAAACCTTCCTTAACCTGGTCGCTTAGATCGTCTGTATTGCGCTTAGCAAGCGCAAACTCAATACCCAGAAACATCTTGTCATTCGTTGTATTGGTGCGTATTGCGCCATAACCACCCCATTCACAGATAGCCACAATGACCACGTCGAGATATATATACGGGAAGAAAATGGAAAGTTCTACCTAACCGACGATGGCGAGACGCTCGGCGACCTAACTATGTCGGGCACCGATATAAATGGGCCTAAGCGACAAGCTGTTTTCCTCGCAACCATCAATGGCCTAGGTGTACAGACTGATATGGAATCGTTGTTTGTTGAGGCTGATGCAGCAACTCTGCCACAGAAAAAACATGCCCTGATTCAGGCCATCCTCGCTGTGAACGATATGCACATGATGTCGCGCGAAAACGTGCTAGCCTTCTTTAAGGAGGATGTTATGGCGTATTTTAGAGAGAAGATACGTATACCATTTGTGCCCGATATTAAACTCCCCGGCAAAACCGGCTACGATCACAGTATTGATTTCATATTCCCGGCCACGTCTTCTAGCCCTGAACGGCTGGTCAAGACCGTGAACAAAGCCACTAAGGACAGAATACAGTCGGTAGTGTTTACGTTCTTTGATGTCCAAGCGCTTCGGCAAGAAGAAAACCAAAGCATTCTGATATATAACGATGCCGAGGCTGAACTGAACGCTGACGCCAAGAAGGCATTGAGCCAATACTCTGTTTCGGCCATTCCGTGGAGCGCCAAAGAATCGCTCGTGGCCTCATTCGTGTAGGGTATCGGCGACTGGCGCGGTTACAAAACCTCCGTACTTTCAAGCGTGATGTCGCGCCAAGAGATTGACGTGCTAACGCTTATATGGTAGTATTTTCTTATGTCCGGCCGCTACACCGAAAACGGATACTACGTATACGACCTCAAACCTACTTATGGGCGGGGTGGTAGTCATGCACGCGTTACTGCGAGAGAGCTTGAGACTGGTCGCGGCTCCGTTATCGTCGATATGTCCGGCAGTCACCTTGAAGAAGTGCCTAGCGGTGAGGGTAAGCGGCTATTCACTAGTGGACTATCTGGGTGCACGGCAATTGGCATAATTGCACAAGATGCGTCGGGCAAACGCACAACTTTTTTGCAACACGCCGACCCTTTCCAGATGACTTTTCGTGATAGGGGCGGTGTGTCTTTACCTCGCGTTGACGCCGTATCTGGCAAGGCAATTATTATGGCTCAAGGCTACGGTTCGCCCGTTGTGTTAAGTGAGGCTGGCGATAGGCCGCCGCACCTAAAGCAAGCGGATGCGGTGTACGATATAGCTCATCAACTAGGACAAATGGTTGGAACAGAGAATGTCCACATAGTACCTTACAGCGCGATAGAGCGAACTGACAGCAACCCATACGCTAATTCACTAGTCGTAGACGTGTCCCAGGACGGGCTCGGCACTTTCCTGGCTGACGGTTGGTATAGTGCCTAGGTTTATAAAGTAGTTCAAGACTTCCAAGGTAATGGCCCGCCAACGAAAAAGCACCACAAGATAGGTGGTGCTTTTTCGTTTTGGTTATAATTTGATCATGAATTATGTAGGTCTGAAGCGCGGAACAGTTAAGCTTGTACCGTACGATGAGATGTGGCCCAGGCTATTTGAGGCAGAGAAGGGAAGGTTACTTAAAGCGCTTCGTGGCATAATTTTTGAGGTTGAACACATTGGTAGTACTGCAATCCCTGGATTGGCTGCAAAGCCGCTGATTGATATGATGGCATCGGTTAAATCATTAAGTGATTATAAGAAGGCGATTGAGCCGCTTAGAGAGCTTGGGTATGAATATATGCCAGAACGTGTCTTTGCTGACCGTGTTTTCTTTCCCAAGGGTCCAGAAGAAAATCGCACATTCCATCTTAATCTGGTCGAGAAGGGCAGTAGGCAATGGGATGAAGCACTGCTTTTTAGAGACTATTTGCGTACGCATCCTGAAGAGCGTAATGAATATCAACGCTTAAAAGAGAGGCTTGCCCAGACTTTTGCTGAGAATCGCGAAATGTATACAAAGGGCAAAAATGAACTCATAAGTAAGGTGCTCAAAAGTAGCAAAAACAGGTAGAAGCATCTATTGAATAACTAATTTATTCATTACAATTTTATCAACTGCGCGGTCATTATGGCTGAGTAATTTATATAGATAGTAAAGTCAAGCGAGAATATGCACCACAGTTTCAGACATATGCTATAATAATCAGCGCAATTGCCACCTTAGCTCAGCTGGTTAGAGCACCGCTTTCGTAAAGCGGGGGTCCGGGGTTCGAATCCCCGAGGTGGCTCCATTTTTCACCTAGCTTACAAAAGACGGACAGCGCGGGTATCGTATAGTGGCTATTATGCAACCTTCCCAAGGTTGAGAGGAGAGTTCGATTCTCTCTACCCGCACCAGGTTTTGAACTCGACGAACGCGATCAGCAGTTTTACAATAGAACCAACATGACGCCCGCCGTGCCAAAAAAATATCTCCACGACAAGTTAGTGCTGCTCCTGGTAAGTGCCAACATCTTTCTGGCGTTCCTTTGTGCGGCACTGGTGTTTTTGCGCTTAAATCTTGGACAGGGCGCGGAAGGCTACATTGTTGAATACCGCTCTAACTTGGGAATTAGCGCTTTTAGAGTTGGCGGGGTGGACGGCATGTTGAGCTTTGCCATATTTGCGGCAGGATTGGCCGTGCTAAACGTGCTGCTTAGTATCCGTATGTATAACATACGCCGTGAGCTGTCTTTGGCTGTGCTGGCCGCAGGCCTGCTGCTCCTGTTGTTGGCGACGATAGTCAGTAATGCGCTAGTGGCGCTGCATTAGGTTATGAAAAATATCGAAATTCCGTACGAACAAGAACGCGACAAGCTGTATAGGTTTTTTGAAATCCTGCCAGGTGCGTTAAGTTGGACAATTCTGGCATTGCCGTTTCTGTTGAGTATTATCAGCGTGACTGCGGCGGCGTTCTTCATCTTGGGGTTTATTCTCGTCTTCTTTACCCGCGCGATGGCCGTTACCATACGCGCCCTCGCCGGTTACAGGATGATGGAGGAGCACACCAAGCTCGATTGGAAGCAGCTCATCCAGGAAGTAGAGGAGGGGGCTGTCAGCGATCCTCGCGCCAAACGGCCGGATTGGCATCACGGCAATTTGCGGCGCCTACAGCAACAGGGTGGCCCAGTAGTTAAGCCGAGCGAGCTGCTCCACGCCATTATTGTTGCCGTGCACCGGGAGGGCAGGGAGATTTTGGAGCCGACCATGCAGGCAATCATCAGCTCTGATTTTGATGTAAAGGGCAAGGTATTGTTCATTTACGCGTACGAGGAGCGGGGTGGTCCGGAGGTTGAGAAACAGGCCAAGGAACTGACGGCAAAATACGCCCGGTACTTCAAGGACGCTATGTGCTTTAAGCATCCTGCAGGCATTCCCGGCGAGATAAAGGGTAAGGGCAGCAATATTACTCATGCCGGACGGCGGCTTGCCGAATATGTGAAGCAGCACGGCATAGATCCAAACAAGGTGGTGGTGACCACGCTTGACTGCGACCACCGTCCGCACAAACAATATCTGTCGGCGTTGACGTACATGTATTGCGTGTCGCCGGATCCGTTGCACGCTGCATACCAGCCGCTCCAGATGTTTAACAACAACATTTGGGATGCGCCGGCGCCGATGCGCGTCATAGCAGCCGGTAACAGCTATTTCTACCTTATGCTTACGCAGCGGCCGCATCTGCAGCGCAATTTTGCAGCACATGCGCAGAGCCTGCAGGCGCTCATCGACATGGACTTTTGGAGCATGCGCACCATCGTTGAGGACGGCCACCACTTCTGGCGCAGTTATTTCCACTTTGACGGCGACTACCGCGTGTATCCGCTGGCGGTGCCCATTTACTGCGACGCCGTACTCTCGGACACGTACTGGAAGACGATCAAGGCACAATTTGTGCAACTGCGTCGTTGGACCTATGGTGCCTCGGACTTTCCGTACATTATGATCAATGGGTTTTTCCGGAAAAATAAAATTCCTCGAAGGGATCTGATTCCCAAAGCGTTGCGACACCTCGAAGGTCACGTGCACTGGGCAGTGGGGGCGATCCTGCTGGCTACGGCCGGTTTTATCCCCGCGTTGCTTAATCCGGACAGCTACGTTGCCAACATGCTGCCCATAACGCTTAGTCGTATCCAGACCGTTGGTTTGATCGGTATTTTCGCTTCGCTGTTTGTGTGTCTGAAGACGCTGCCGCCCAGACCGCTCAGGTATAAGCGGCACAGGACACTCTTTATGGTCATCCAGTGGGTATACTTGCCGATCACCAACATTGTGTTCTCGTCTTTTGCAGCGTTAAACTCGCAAACCCGTCTGATATTTAAACGATATCTTACAGTCTTTGATGCTACCGAAAAGGCGGTCAAAAAATAGCCTTCCGGGCCATTTACGAGCCCGCAGGCGCGTATTTTTTGTGGTAGGCGGCAAAAATAGCCGCTGCGGTAGGATCGAGCCGTTTTAGCGCGTTATAGGCCTTCTGGGCTATTTCTGCGCGTTCTATAAGCCCGTTTTCGCGGTTTTGCATAACGAGCTGGTTAATGACCGTCTGCACTATCGAAGCGGCCTCTTCGACCGCGTTAGAGCGGTGTTTACAGCACTCATAAACAGTCAGAAAGAGCTTGTCCCGGCTGAATGGCTGTAATTGGCCCTTTTTGGCGCCAGGGGAGCCGACGACGAAAGATCCAGTAAGGTCGGGGCGTTCGATGGTCGTAAAAATGCTGCTGCATTTTGTACAGCTCCGTCGCCGCCAGACATGGTTGTTGTGGCGTTGCAAACGGGAATTAGTAACCGAAGTGGGTGAGCCACAATAGACACATACCATGTCAATATATTGACATACGACTATAAAAAAAGCTAGTGGAAAACTCACCGTGTATTTGTGGAGAAATAAAAAAGAGCCCAGTTCTGACTGGGCTCTAGCTTACTTTTGCTGGTTCAATACCCTTGACCGTCTGATACGGTTGTTGGGGGCCGAAGAAAACGTTAATTCTTCGTAAAACAGCTTGAAACTATCAAGCGTGTTCTGTTTTTTGGCACTCACATATAAGCCTCTTAACACGTTTATGTTAACACAAGATTGAATATAAGTCAATGTTTGTAAGGTGTTACGCTTGTGCTCTGGCTGTAATTTATAGTTGCTAAATTGCGAATTATGCAGTAATATCGTATCTGTTAGAGTGGTGATGCTCATTTGGGCTCTTAGCTCATTTGGCTAGAGCGCTTCCTTGACGTGGAAGAGGTGAGAGGTTCGAATCCTCTAGAGCCCACCAGGCAAAAAGGCCGACTGTCAAAAGTCGGCCTTTTTGTATTCATAAATTATTTTTCATAAATGAATTTGGTTCATTGTTTTCATGGCTAGTGCTGTACAAATTGTTCGATCAGACGACGTTATAAGGAAGGATAAGGAAGGGTTTTGGGTATATCACATGTGATAATGTGCTTATTCTTGTCCACATGCAGTGTGATAAAACAAACAACATGTTAGTACTAGCCATATCGTACTAACATTGCTATAGTTGTATGCGGAGACGACGAGATGAGGTTTTGCCGAGGTGTTGTGTTACAATACTAGGCGAGCGATGAAGCGGCCTCACCAACCGCAGAGCTCCGTGGGCTACCGGAACGTGCGTCAACGTGTCGGCACGAGTGCCTGTTCTGGCACTGGTCAGAACAGGAAGTCCGGTGGAACCGCCCGAAATGGCAACCATTTTGGGTCCGAGACGCGAATCGAGAGATTGAATACATTGCGAGAGTATTGAATCTTGAGAGTCGCGTCTCTTTGTTTTTATAAAAATCTAACTTTTAGGAGAGTCAGTTATGGCAGAAAAACAGTCAGAACTACACGCAATGCGCCACAGCCTCGCGCACATCATGGCCACCGCCATAACACGGTTGTGGCCGAGTGTAAAGCTGGGCGTTGGACCTGTTGTCGAGAACGGTTATTACTACGATATCGATCTGGGCGACAAGCAGCTGTCCGAGGAGGACTTCGGGGCGATTGAGGCCGAGATGCGGAAGATTATCGCTGAAAATCAGTCGTTTGAGCGCTTTACGATGCCCATAGACGAGGCGATAACCTGGGCGCGTGAGACAGGCCAGCCCTACAAAGAAGAGCTTTTAAACGACCTCAAGCGTGCCGGCACGACCGTAGCTAAGGATCTCAACCCAGACGAGCTGGGCACCATTGCCGAAGGGGGGAGCCAGGTGGATGAGGTGTCGTTCTACCGGAACGGCGACTTCACCGACCTCTGTCGCGGCCCGCATGTCGAATCTACAGGCAAGGTGGGCGCATTCAAGCTGATGCGCGTCTCCGGCGCCTACTGGCGCGGCAAAGACACCAATCCGCAGATGCAGCGCGTTTACGGTGTTGCTTTTGCCGGACAAGAGGAGCTTGACCAATACCTTGCAATGTTGGAAGAGGCCAAAAGGCGCGACCACCGTAAGTTAGGCCAGGAGCTTGATCTGTTTGTGTTCAGTGATCTGGTTGGCGGCGGTCTTCCTTTGTGGACCCCGCGCGGCACTATCCTGCGCAGGGAGCTCGATCGCTATGTACAGGAGTTAAGGGCAGAGGCGGGGTTTGAGCAGGTTGCTATCCCGCACATCACCAAGAAAGACCTGTATGAGCGCAGCGGGCACTGGGCCAAGTTTAAAGATGAGCTATTTCGCATTACAACGCGCGAGGGCCACGAATTTGCCATGAAGCCGATGAATTGCCCGCATCACGCGCAAATCTACGCCAGCAGGCCTCGTAGTTACCGAGAACTGCCAATTCGCTATAGCGAGACTACGATGGTCTATCGTGACGAGCAGAGCGGTGAGCTTGGGGGTCTAAGCCGCGTCCGCAGTATTACGCAGGACGACGCGCACATCTTCTGCCGTTTGTCACAGGCAAAAGACGAGGTATTGCAGCTCTGGGACATCGTAGAACGTTTCTACAGCACCATGGGCATTGAACTGCGCCTTCGCCTGAGTTTGCGCGATCCTGACAATCCTGAGGCCTACATGGGAACCGACGAACAGTGGCAGGAGGTGGAGGATAAGCTGCGCGAAATTGCCCGCGAGAAGGTCGGCGACAATTTTGTCGAGGTACCAGGCGATGCGGCGTTCTATGGGCCAAAATTTGACTTCCTGGGCCGTGATGCGATTGGCCGCGAGCATCAAGTTGCAACCATCCAATTCGATTTCAACCAGCCGGAAGGCTTTGACTTAACGTGCACGGACGAGCATGGCAATGCCGAAAGAATTGTCATGATTCACTGTGCCACCATGGGCTCAATCGAGCGCTTTTTGAGCGTGTACATTGAGCATACGGCCGGAAGGTTCCCGGTTTGGCTGGCGCCCGAGCAAATTCGAATTATTACAATTAACAGCGATCAAAATATAGTCGAATTTGCAACAAATATTGCCAACAAGGCAAAGGGGCTTGGTTTGCGTGTTTCGGTCGATAATTCTAACGAATCAGTTGGCAAGAAAATTCGTACCGCAGAGCTCATGAAAATCCCATACACGGTCGTTATTGGCGCCAAGGAACTTGAGAGTGGCGGGCTCGTGCCGCGCGTCCGCAAAGACATGGAGGTTCATGCCAACCACCAGCCGCGGACAGTCGACGAATTTTTGAAGACGGTCGCCAACGAGGCAAAGACCCGCGCGAATAAGACGTCGCTATAAGCACGTGAGGTGCAGAAATGCCCCGGATAGATGCCGCATTTAAGCAGCGAGTGTACGACCTGGTGGCCCAAATACCAAAGGGCAGGGTGATGACCTATGGTCAGATCGCTGCCCTTTGCGGCGCGCCTTGGGCGGCGTGGGAGGTCGGGCAAATCGCGCATAACGGTCCCAGCGACCTGCCATGGCAACGTGTCGTCAATAAGTCTGGCGGCCTGGCGTCCGGCTGGCCGGGCGGCGGCAAGGCTGCGCACGCGGCTGCGCTCCGGGCGGAAGGTGTTGCCGTATCGGAGGACTATAAAGTAGATATAAATAAGCTACTATGGCATCCAGATCAGAAAACACTCCACTGATTGTAATTGTTGGACAAACGGCTTCGGGCAAGTCGGCCCTTGCCATACATTTGGCGCGCCGCTTTGGTGGTGAGATTGTGGCGGCTGACTCGCGCACGGTATATCGCGGCATGGACATTGGTACTGCTAAACCAACGCCCCAGGATCGAGCAATGGTGCCGCATCATCTTATTGATGTCGTAAACCCGGATGAGCCGTTCAACGTTGCTGATTTTCAGCGGCTGGCCAACGCCGCCATAGACGACATTGTTAGTCGTGGAAAACTACCGATCTTGGTTGGCGGCACAGGTTTGTATGTAGATGCGGTTATTTATAATTTTGGCTTGCGAAAGCCCGCCAATCCGGCATTGCGCAGGGAGCTAGAGAGTCTATCGGTAGAGGAGCTGCAGGCCCGCTTGATTGATCAGGGGTTGCCGCTGCCGAGAAATGAGCGGAATCCCCGCCATTTAATCCGCGCGATTGAGGCAGGCGGCGAAACGGCGGTTCGTGCCCCCCTCCGCCCGAATACACTCGTCATTGGGCTCCAAGTAGACCCCGAAGTGCTGCGTGACAAAATAGCGCGCCGCGTCGATGCCATGGTCAAAGCGGGTCTTGTCGAGGAGGTCCGGAGACTGTCGGAGCAATACGGCTGGGATGTGCCGGCTCTGCAGGCGCCGGCATACAAGGCCTTTCGTCCTTATATTGAAGGCAGGATATCACTCGAGGAGGCCAAGCAGCAATTTGCGCGGTACGACTGGCAATATGCGCGGCGCCAAAAAACTTGGTTCAGGCGCAACAAGGACATTGTTTGGATTGACAGGGCGGAAGAAATTGAAGACCTAATTACATCGTTTCTGAGCAAATAATATACAGTTCCACTAGTAAGTTTGTTACAATGATCCTATGATCGAACAACTGTTTGGGTCGAAGACGCGCGTTAAGCTTCTACAGCTTTTCTACAGCAATCCCAACCGGGCGTTTTATGTGCGGGAAATTACCCGCAAAATCGATGAGCAGATCAATTCGGTCCGGCGCGAACTAGCTAATTTGCTAAGCATTGGCATCATTGCATCCGATACAACAAACAATCGCTTGTATTACGAAGTGAACCAGTCGTATGAGTTTTACGAGCCGCTCCGCATGATTTTTGGCGGCGGCGCTGCACAACAGGCTGAAGGTGTGGCCAGTAAGCAGCAGACGGCTTCTCCGTTCAATGCCGAGATTACGAAGCTGAGGGCGCTGGGTAATGTCGAAATTGCACTGTACACCGGACAATTTACCCGCGATGAATCCAGTGGCATCGACATGCTGATTGTTGGCGACGTAAATCAGCACGCGCTCCAAAAGTTCGTTGCCGAACTTGAGGCCCAGGAGGGCAAAGAGATTCGATACACTATTATGTCGCCGCAGGAATTTGAATATCGACGCCAAATCAAAGACCGGTTTATTACTACAGTGCTTGCTTCGAAGAAACAGGTACTGATTGACAAAAATAACGCCTTACAGACATCGTAACAGCAGGAGGTAATATTATGGACGTACAATTTTATGGTGCTAACTGTGTAGTTATTAACGGGAAGCAGGCACGGCTGGTTGTAGACGACAACTTGAGCGATCTTGGTGCCAAGAGTGTTTCTAAGGAGGGCGATGTAGCTTTGTTCACGTCCGAGCGCGCCAACCCGCCAAAAGGCGCCAAGATTGCGATCGATCAGCCAGGCGAATACGAGGTATCAGGTATTTCGATCTATGGCATTGCTGCAAGGGCACACGTTGACGAAGAGGGGCAGCGCAATGCAACGATGTACAAGATTGTTATTGACGATACGAGTGTATTGGTAACCGGGCATGTATATCCTGAGCTAAGCGATAGTCAGTTGGAAGCCATTGGCATGGTTGATGTCATGATTGTCCCAGTCGGGGGTAATGGCTATACGCTCGACGGCGTTGGTGCCCTGAAACTCATCAAAAAGATTGAGCCGAAGGTCGTTATACCGACGCATTATGATGACAGCGCGCTCTCATTCCCAGTACCGCAGCAGACGCTCGAACAGGCCGTTAAGTTGCTAACTATGGAGCCAAAAGAGACCTTACCCAAGCTTAAGCTAAAGATTGGCGAACTGGGCGACGCGATGCAGCTCATCGTTCTCGAAAAGTCTTAAATGCAATGCAGCTTTAATGCCACGAAGAAAACAGCCTCGCCGGAAAAGCGAGGCTGTTTTTTATACCAAGGAGCTGTTATTTTGCAGAAGTGAGCAGGCCCTTTTTCTTCAATGTGCGAATTGCCTGAGTGCTAACCTTGAGAGTGACTTTTTTGCCGTCAATAACCAAGGTTTTCTTCTGCAGGTTCGGCTCCCATACCTTCTTGGTGTGGCGCTGGGAAAAGCTCACGTTGTTGCCGAACTGCTTGCCCTTGCCAGTAATGTCACATACACGCATAGCTTTTACTAATCCTCTTTCAACACCTTATTTTAGCGTTTTTTACCCCTTAAGTCAACAAAACGGAAGTTTTGCTATACTAACAAAGTCATGATCGATCTATCACTAGCCAACCTTGCAGTTGTCATAATCTCCATCCTTGTGTCGTTGACGGTCCACGAGGCTATGCACGCTTATGTCGCTCATGTGTTGGGCGATACGACTGCAAAGGACGAGGGAAGGTTAACACTCAATCCACTACAGCACGTTGATCTGTTAATGACGATCGGCTTGCCCGTTGTAATGATCATGCTTGGATTGCCTCCACTCCTGATAGCAAGACCAGTGCCCTTTGATCCGCGCAGCGTCCGGTACGGCGAATACGGCGCAGCCCTGGTTGCTTTGGCTGGGCCGTTTACTAACCTTGGCCTGGCCGTTATCGGCTCGGCAGCAATGCGCTTGATTGGTCTTGATAGTGACCTGGCTGCAATGTTGGATATTTTTGTTCAGATTAACATAACATTCTTTGTGTTCAACATGATTCCATTTCCTCCGCTCGATGGTTCGAGACTGTTGTATGCAGTAGCCCCGGAGCCGGTTCAGAGGGTCATGTATGCCATAGAGTCAGCCGGCTTTTTAATGATCATTTTCGTCTTCTTGCTCGCCGCGCCGTTTATATTGCCGATTGTTGGCAATATCGTCCAAGCTATTTACGTCTTCTTATTAGGGTGAATTAGGGGTATAATAAGTTTTGGCTGGGCCGAGGCCAAGCGAATGATTATCCTGAACAACATTCGCATAGGGAGCCTTACATGCCTGATAGCCGTGGTTGTCAGGTGCGGGCACCCACTTGGGATCGACCAGGTATAATCCAAGCGGCTTTGAGCTCAGCCTCTAACTTGCATTATATGGCTACTTAACGGGGTGTGGCGCAGTTGGCTAGCGCGTACGGCTGGGGGCCGTGAGGTCGCAGGTTCAAGTCCTGTCACCCCGACCACACAAAAACCCGGTGCTTTGGCAGCGGGTTTTTGTGTGGCGGAAAAGAGCACGGAAGCTATAAATACTGGGCTTTTTGCTTGGTTTTGTAGCTTCCGTGCTATACTCCTCACCATGAAAGCACTCAAATTAGATCACGAATTAGCCAGGGCGGTAATTGCCGGCCATAAGAGGTCAACATGGCGTCTTTTTGACGATAAGGATCTATCGGTCGGCGACGAAGTTAAATTGATTGATAAGGTCGACCCAAATCGTCCAGAAACTTGGAAAGTTATCGGTATAGCCAAAATAAATACCGTTATTCAAAAGCGGTTAGGGGACATCGAGCCTGCTGACTATGAAGGACACGAGGCGTACGAATCCAAAGAACACATGCTCAAAGCGTTCCAAAAACATTATGGAAATGATGTAAATTTCGACAATGTTGTCAAAATAATACGTTTTGATTTTTACAATAATAGCGATAAGCGAGAAGCTCCGCGGATAGCCGTTGACAATAAAACATCAGTTTTAACAGAGGTAAAATTGTTTGCCGATGGAGGGTCGAGAGGCAATCCTGGACCATCTGCACTAGGTTATGCCATATTGAGCATGGATGATCAGATTGTTGTAAAAAAAGGACAATATTTAGGCATTACAACAAACAACCAAGCCGAGTACCAGGCGTTAAAGTCGGGGTTGGAAGAAGCCGCCCGTATGCGGGTTGAAATCGTACACGTATACATGGATAGTCTGTTGGTTATAAACCAAATGCTGGGTGTCTTTAAAGTTAAAAATCGTGACCTTTGGCCGATACATGCGGCGGTCAAGGATATAGCTGCTGGCTTTAAGAGAGTTACCTACACTCACGTCCCGAGAAACATGAATAAAATAGCCGATGCGGCAGTCAACGAGGCGTTAGATCATGCCGAAAAACGCTAGCGTATACATCTTGACTATTAGATGATATAATAATCTATGCCAGATCATCGGCTGATCGCCCCTTAAAAGGTCTCTCGGGACAATGAGGGGAGGAAAGTCCGGGCAGCATAGGGAGAGGCAGTTGCTAACAGCAACCGGGGGTGACCCTAGGGAAAGTGCCACAGAAACAATACCGCCCTCCGAAGCAGTTGGCAGAGGATGGGTAAGGGTGAAATGAGTGGGGTAAGAGCCCACAGTTTACAATGGTGACATTGTAAAGAGGTAAACCCTGTCTGCTGCAAGGTGATGGGCAATCGAGCCTACAGGCTCGTGGTTTCCCGCCAATGCCCATCGTAATTAACCCGCTTGATCTCGGCGGCGACGTCGAGACTAGATAGATGATCAGATGGTTGCCTAGGGGCAACTAAACAGAACCCGGCTTACGGATAATCTGGCAATAAAAAATACCTCTCGTTTGTTGAGAGGTATTTTTTATTGATCGAAGCCTGTTACTTCTTTGCGGCTTTAACTACTGCCTCGAAGGCCTTCGGTTCATTGGTTGCCAACTCGCTCAGGATCTTGCGGTCCAAGTTGATGCTTGCTGCCTTAAGGCCTGCGATCAGCTTGCTGTAAGTGGTGCCGTTCAGCCGTGCGGCAGCGTTTATTCGTGCGTTCCACAACTCCCTGAAAGTTCGCTTACGGTTCTTGCGATCGCGGGTAGCAAACTGTAGGGCCTTAATGAGGGCCTGTCTACCGCGCTTGATGCTCACGCGGTTAGAGTGGGTCATGCCCGTGGTAGCACGGCGGATTTTAGCGTGTTTCTTGTGTGCGACTACGCCTCGTTTGACGCGCATATCGTTAAGCTCCTAACTTTTGCTTAATTATCTTGGCAGCGGCGCCTTTTAGGGTGTCTAAGCCGGCGAAAGTGCGCTTGCGAGCGCCGCTTTTCTTCTGTAAGAAGTGGTTTACGTGCGAGTGGTGTACGCGAACTTTGCCGTTCTTGGTCAGGCGAACGCGGTCCTTGGTGCCACTATGCGTTTTTAGCTTTGGCATGATTAGTGCTCCTTATTACGAAGTTTAGCTGTTTTCCGGCGAATTCTGGCTTTTGATCAACCACGATTGATTCGCCGAGGTCGCTTATTATCTTATCAGCAAGTTTAAAGCCTAAATCTTTGTGGGCAAGTTCGCGACCTCTGAAGACTATTGCTATCTTAACTTTGTGGCCAGCCCCTAGAAAGTCTGCGACTTTGCGAAGTTTGACGCCAAGGTCATGTTCGCTAATCTTGAGCCCGAATCTCATTTGTTTCATTTCCAGCGCCTTGGCAGTGCGCTTGTTGCGTTGCAGCTGCTTGGTTCGCTGGTAGTTGTATTTGCCCCAGTCGATTATTTTTGCAACCGGTGGGTTGGCATCGGGGGCTATTTCTACCAAGTCTAACCCTCTGTCAGCTGCTGCTTGCAGTGCCTCATCGCGCGAAAGGATGCCCAGCTGACTGCCGTTCTCATCGATTACGCGCAACTGTGGCGCCCGAATGTCTTGATTCAGGCGTGTTACCTTGCCGATAAAGATATCTCCTTTATCTTTTTATATTGTTAGTGAACCCTATTGTAACAGAAGCAACAACAGGGGTCAATAAGGGTTTAGCTTAAGCTTTGCAAGTTCGGGCTCCTATATTGCAGGGCTTCGCTAATATGCATCGGCAAGATGGCGTCGGATTCGTCTAAGTCGGCGATAGTGCGCGCCACCTTGATGATGCGCATGTAACTTCTGGCCGATATCTCCAGGGCTTTGGCGGCGCTGTTGAGTAGATCGCGGGCGTCATTGGTAATGTTGCTTTTGACGCGAATGTCGTGGTTGTTCATATCGGCGTTTAGTTTGGTTGTCGAGCCATACCTGCTGGCTTGTATCTCGCGGGCTCGTATGACCTTGTTTCGTATTTGCGAGTCGTCGTCGGTTTGGGAATGCGACAGCAGGCGCTCGTGCTCGATCTCCTGTACGTTTACGTACAGATCGATGCGGTCCATGATCGGTCCAGAGAGTTTTTGGCGATAGCGCAGGATGGCGTGCGCCGAGCAAGTGCAAGGTTTGCTGGTGCCGTAGTAGCCGCAGGGGCAGGGGTTGGCAGTTGCAACAAGTATAAAGTTCGCCGGATAGACTGCTGTATCTTTAACGCGTGCAACAGTAATCTCTCTATCCTCGAGAGGTTGGCGCAAGGCTTCGATTGTGGCGCGTCCGAATTCAGGAAATTCATCAAAGAACAAAACGCCCCGATGTGCCAAGCTGATCTCGCCCGGACGTAAATTATTGCCGCCGCCGACGATGGCGATATGGCTGGCGCTGTGATGTGGCGCTCGGAAAGGCCGACTGACAACGAGCTCGTCGTAGTTGCCGCTAATGAGGCTGTGCAGCTGAGTAACCTCCAGCATTTCCTCGCGCTTGAGCGGTGGTAGGATTGAGGGCAGTGCTCGGGCTAGCATGCTTTTGCCGGCGCCGGGCGGCCCATTCAGGAATATGTTGTGTCCGCCGGCTGCGGCGATTTCCATGCCTCTTTTTGCTTGCTGTTGTCCGATTACCTCGCTTAAACGGTATTTGTGGGTGGTGCCGGCTGATGGCGGCAGTACGGGGTCCTTGTCCGTAGCAACTGAATTGAGGCTGCCCTGGTTGATGTCATTTAACAGTGATCCGATGGAGCTAGTTGGTATGAGTGTTACATTCGGGATGAGTTGTGCCTGCGTCATGTTGGTTGCAGGGATAAAGAATTTATGGATACCGCGTTTTTGCCCGGCAAGGATTTTGCCAATGATGCCGCGTACCGGCCTGACCGTGCCGTCCAGCCCAAGCTCGCCGATTACCGCGGCGTCCGCATCGAGCGGCCGTTTTATTTGACCGTCGGCCTGCAAAATCGCCAGGGCAATTGCCAGGTCGAGGCTGGTGCTTTCTTTTGGAATGTCGGCCGGCGCCAAGTTGATTGTGATCCGTTTCCTGGGCATTGCAATTTGGCTGCTGGCAAAGGCGCTGCGCACACGTTCGCGAGATTCGTCGATGGCTTTGTTGCCAAGGCCGACGATCGTGATGCCTGGCAGGCCATTGGAAAGCTGGCATTCGGTATCTATGATGATGCCGCTGGAGCCGATATTGAGGACAGTTCGGATTGGTTTTGGCACGTATGTAATAGTCGTACGAGTTGGCGGAAAAGTAAAGACCGCCCCGGCTTGGTGTGGCCGGGGCGGGTGTAGGGTGTTTGGTTTGGTTTTTGCTATCGGGGGTTTTGGCTTCGCTTTATGGAACAACGGCTTGCGAGAAGCCGTTGTTGCGAAGCGTTTTTGTTTTTGAGCACTTTTTTTATTCAAAGTGCTAATTACATCTTATAAATTAGGTTTTTCTATGTCAATAACAATTATGCTTATTTTGCTGGGAACCTGTGTATAACTTTCGATTCAGTAGTAACTTTGCGTCATATGTTTATGCGATTTTTGTGCCGAAGTAGAAGCCTTTCCGGTCCAGGAAGATTGCCGTAAGCATATTGACAATTTTGTATGTTTGTAGTAGGCTTTAATTAGTAAGTCAAAAACAAAAACTTACTACAAAAAACTTACTAAAACCAAAAACAAAAAATTATCGCTCTTCGCGGCCCTAAAGGTTGCAAGAGCGGTCAGTCAAAGCCGAAGGGTAGTAAGCGCCATGCAGTGTGTTTTTTGGGGCGGATTTACTACCCTAGGCTCCATAAAAATTATACTGCATTATACTGCGCGGATTCGTAGTGCGCAGTATTTGTGTGATTACGGGACAGCGCATGAGAACGACCCTTAAAATAGCAGCGGTAAGTAGCATAATACTGCTACTTTTTTTGTTTACAACCAACCCGCAGTCTGTGCCCTCGATTTTTCTCATAGTGCCCTTCGTGCTGTTGTTTATCATTATTACGAGCAGCGTTCCGCTGGCACTTAGTGCGTGGCAGTTGCCTGGAGCAAAGGCCATAAGGGTGGGCGTAACTATAGCGTCGGTATTGGTGCTTCTGTTAGGGTTTCAATCGCTCGGACAGCTGACCGCAGGGGATGTATTTGCTGTAGTTGTGCTTTTTAGTGTCGCCTATTTTTATGCCTCCAGGCTGGGTATACGTTTTACAGGATAGGGATGTTGGTGTACGGCTCATGGTTAACTTATAGGCGGGCTGTTATAATAGAGAAGATTATGGATCCTAATGCTAACCACATAACAGGCATGAATTTGTCTGACGGGAACGGGCAAGATGTTGCTGGCATCCCTGCTGCTCCGATGGGCGGTAGTATCCAAAGTGCGCCGCCTCAGCAGATCGCGCCAATTGCGCAGCCTTCTCAAGTTGCAGATGGGGCATTGTCGGACGAAGAGCTTGACCAGTTGTGGGTGAATAAGGCCAAGGATATTGTCGAGCAGACAAAAACAGATCCTTTTACTTTAAGCAAAGAAATAAACAAGATAAAAGCCGAATATCTTAAGGTTCGTTTTGATAAAGACTTAAATATTAGCGACAAGAATCCGCAATGACATTCCTGTTTATTGTACTGGCACTACTCCTCGTACTGGCATTAGTGGTAGCTCCTATTATGTTCATTCAGGCTAGGACGCGAATACGCGAGCAGAAAAATTATGAGCGCGGCCTTAAGATGGTCCCCTTACTCATACATTTGCCGCCGCCCAGCGATGATACTGAGGTAGCGGGCAGGGATGTGCGTGATCTGGTGGACGAGAACATATCAAAAGCACAGATCATATATAACATTATCTCCAGCACGCTTAAGAAGGGCATGAAGGCGCAGTTGCACGGCCAGCGTCATTTTAGCTTTGAGATTGTAGGTATTCAGGGGTTTGTGCATTTTTACGCTGCCGTCCCTCTTGCATTACTAGATGTCGTTAAGCAGGCGGTTGTGAGTGCCTATCCGTCGGCCCGCCTCGAAGAGGTGTCTGACCACAATATCTTCAGTCCTGTAGGGAAGATTAGCGGAACGGTCGGCGGCGAACTGCACCTTAAGGAGCATTTCGCATACCCGATAGCTACTTATCAGGATTTGAAGCGTGACGCTATGCAGGCGCTCTTGAACTCATTTGCGACTTTGCAGCGCGAGGACGGTGCCGGTATTCAAATTCTGATGCGCCCGGCAGATCCATCCTGGCGCAAGGAAGCCTCTGGCCTGGCCAGCAAGAAGCGTAAAGGTGATGAATCAAAGAAGGGAATGGAGCAGCTTGCTGCCCTGGGCAAGGATTTTGTGACCGCTTTCGTAAAGCCCCCCGAGGGGAAAAAGGACGAGGGGGGCAGTAAAAAGGAGTTGTCGGCACTGGAGCAGGCAACATTAGATGCAATAGACGATAAAACCCGGCACCCGGGGTATGAGGTATTGATCCGGGTCGTCGTGTCGTCGACTACCAGTCAGCGCGCAGAGGGCATATTGAATAACATTCTTGCCTCATTCTCGCTGTTTGATGCACCTGGCAAGAATGGCTTTAAGTTTGCGCCAGCCAAGAGCGTTGAGGACCTGGCTACATCTTTTATTTTGCGGCTTTTCCCGCAATCAAATAATAAGAATATCCTTAATGCTGTCGAGTTGGCTACCATATTCCACTTCCCGGATCAGCGCCATATTCCGACGTCGCAGCTCGAGCGGCAGGGGTCGAAGCAGGTGGACGCTCCTCGCAATATACCCGAGGAGGGGCTGCTGTTGGGCTATAACGTTTTTCGTGGCGTTAAGAAGCCAATTAGGCTGGCGACTGCCGACCGCCAGCGACATATGTATGTTGTTGGGCAGACTGGTACTGGTAAGTCGACATTCCTCGAGAATTTGGCGTATCAGGACATGCTCAACGGTGATGGCTTTGCATTCGTTGATCCGCACGGGGATAGCGCCGAGGCGCTACTGTCCATGGTGCCGCGGGAGCGTGCAGAAGATGTTATTTACTTCTGTCCTGCCGACATGGATTATCCTTTGGGGTTGAACCTGTTTGAGTATCATTCGGCCGACCAGAAGGATTTTCTGATCCAGGAAGTTATTAACATGCTGTACAAGCTGTATGACCCGCAGCACCAGGGTATTATGGGCCCTCGGTATGAGCACTTATTCCGCAATGCGGCCTTAACCGTCATGGCTGATCCGGCAGGCGGCACTTTTGTGGACATTCCCAAACTGTTCCGCGATCCGCAATACGTAAAACAGAAGCTGCAGTACGTTACGGATCAGAACGTGCGCGAGTTCTGGGAAAAGGAGATGCCGCAGGCACAACGCTCGAACGAGTATGGTGAAGTGGTGAGTTGGTTTGTTAGTAAGTTTGGCGCGTTCCTGTCAAACCAAATGATGCGTAATATCATCGGCCAGACAAAGAGTGCTTTCGACCTGCGCGATATCATGGACAATAAGAAGATATTGCTGGTGAACCTAAGCAAAGGACGCACCGGTCAGCTCAATACGCAGCTGCTCGGTATGATCTTTGTCATGAAGTTCCAAGCTGCAGCTATGAGCCGCGCTAATATCCCAGAGTCGGAACGGCAGAACTTTTGTTTGTACGTTGACGAGTTTCAGAACTTCTCGACAGACTCCTTTGCGACCATTCTGTCCGAGGCTCGAAAATACCGACTGAACCTGATCGTGGCTAACCAGTTTACGACCCAGCTGACCGAGGAGATACGTGACGCTATCTTCGGTAACGTGGGTACTATCGTAGCTTTCCGTGTCGGTCAGGACGAAGATGCAGAAGCGCTCGCCAAGCGCTTCCGCCCAGCCTTCGATACCAGTGATCTGCTGCGCGTACCGAACTACAACACAGTAGTCCGTACGCTTATCGGAGGTGTGCCGACCCAGCCGTTTAGTATGGCAACATTGCCGCCGCAAGGACGTCAGAATAAGGAAATCGCTGCGGCATTGAAACAACTTTCGGCGGCTAAATACGGCCGACCAAGGGCTGAAGTAGAGAAGGAAATCTTTGATCGCCTGGCAACCAAGACACCCCCCGCACCGGCAGCTGGGTCTTTTGGTTCTTTCGGTGCCGGGACGGCCAACAATCCTTTCAGTAACCCATTTCCTTCTTACGGCTCGCCCGCCAGCGGGCCTGTCAGTCAGCCTCCCATGAAGCCGCCGTCAGCGCCGGGAACGTTCCTTGATGAGTGGTTGGTCAAGCGCACCAAACCTTTGACGATGCGCCCATCGCCATGGGATAAGAAGCCGCAGCAGCCACAGCCCACAGTCCCGGCTTCGGTCCCGTCTGCAAGCGCGTCCTCGCCCATGCCTAATACCGGCCCGGTTGCTGCGCCGCAGACACCGCCCCCTCCGCCGCCGGCGCCAGCCCAGCATCGGGACTCGGTCGCCTTTGACAAGGACGACCACACGGTGCATATAAACAGGGATTAACACCTTAAGACAAGGGTTGCGGTCGGGCCATATCTGTTTTATACTGTAAGTTAAGTGGGGACAATTTAGCTGTCTTACTTATACTAGTTCTGGGGAAGGTTATTCGAAGTGTCAAAAACAGACGATTACTCTGCTAGTCAAATTCAAGTCCTGGAGGGTCTCGAGCCGGTGCGCAAGCGCCCTGGCATGTACATTGGTAGCACCGGCAGTGTTGGTCTGCATCACCTCATTAAGGAAATAGCCGACAACTGCATCGACGAGGCAATCGCTGGTTACGCCACCTGGGTAAAGGTGACACTTCTGGCTGACGGTGGTGTCAGGGTCGAGGACAACGGTCGTGGCGTTCCGGTCGACATCCACCCGAAAACCGGCGTTAGCACCCTGGAAACGGTCTATACGGTGCTGCATGCCGGCGGTAAGTTTGGTGGTGGCGGCTACAAGGTATCGAGTGGTTTGCACGGCGTTGGTTCAAGCGTTGTGAACGCCCTGTCGACCAGATTTATTGCAGAAGTGAAGCGCCAGGGGCATGTGTGGCGCCAGAGCTACCACACGGGCGTGCCTGACGCTCCGGTCCAAAAGGGTGAGCCGACGGACGAAACCGGCACATCGGTTACATTCTATCCGGACCCTACAATCTTTAAAGAAACCGTCACCTTTGACTACGATTGGGTGGTTGATTATCTAAGACACCAGGCATACCTCACAAAAGGTATCAAAACTACAGTTGTAGACGAACGCACTGGCGAAAGAACGAGCTTCTATTTCGAAGGCGGTATACAATCGTACGTTAAGCACCTGAATATCGGCAAGGAAACGATCGGCGACAAAGTCTTCTACGTCGAGAAGCAAGTTGGAGACGCAATTGTAGAGGTTGCTCTACAGTATAACGACACGTTCAATGAGGTTATCAAGCCGTTTGCCAACAACGTGCTTACGCCAGACGGTGGTACACATGTGGTTGGTTTTAGGACGGCCCTGACCCGCGTCATTAATGACTACGCCCGCAAGAACGGTCTGCTGAAAGAAAAAGAAGAGAACCTGACTGGTGATGACACGCGCGAGGGTTTGACGGCAGTCATTCTGGTCAAGATTCCGGACCCGCAGTTTGAGGGTCAGACCAAGAACAAGCTGGGCAACCCGGAAGTGCGCGGTTATGTTGAAAAAGTCTTCAGCGAATACTTTGCATATTACTTAGAGGAAAATCCAGCTGTTGCCCGCAGTATTGTGAACAAGGCCATTATTGCCGCCCGCGCCCGCAAGGCTGCCCGTGCCGCCCGTGAGAACATTATCCGTAAAGGCGTGCTGGATGGCGCGAGCCTGCCGGGCAAGCTGGCTGACTGCTCCAGTAAGGACCCCAAAGAGTCTGAGCTTTACCTGGTAGAGGGCGACTCGGCTGGTGGTTCGGCTAAGGTTGGCCGAGATAGTAGGACGCAGGCTATCTTGCCGCTCCGCGGTAAGGTTTTGAACGTTGAGCGCGCTCGCCTGGATAAGATGCTCGCAAACAACGAAATTTTGAGTATTATTAAGGCGCTTGGCGTTGGCATCGAGGACTCATTTGATATTAATGGTCTGCGCTACGACCGCATCATTATCATGACTGACGCCGACGTGGACGGTTCCCACATTAGTACGCTGCTGCTCACGTTCTTCTTCCGCTTCATGAAGCCGATCATCGACGAAGGGCATGTGTACCTGGCCAAGCCGCCGTTGTTTGAGCTGGTGCGCCCGGGCCGTAAGTCCAGCGTATTTATTTACGACGAAGCCGAACTGGAAGAGGTACTAACTCGCGAGATCGAACGGCGCAAGAAAGAAGGGGTAAAGATTAATCCCGACGATGAGCGCTTCCGCCAGGCCGGCTTTATCGAGCAGAAGCGCTACAAGGGTCTGGGTGAAATGGATGCCGAGCAACTGTACGAGACAACCATGAACCCGGAAAAGCGCGTGCTAGTACAGGTAAAGGTGGAGGATGCCGAGAAGGCTGACGCTATCTTTAACAAGCTTATGGGCACCGAGGTGGAGCTGCGCAAGAACTTCATCACCACGCATGCAAAATTTGTGAAGGATTTGGATATTTAGAAGATGGACGAAGAGCAGAAGCAATCCCAACCACAGCAAGATGACGAAGAAATGCGCGTCGAGCCAAAGGCGCCGCTTGAAGGCGAGATTGTCGAGGATCAGAATCACTCGCGTCTAGTTGAGCGCCGCACTGTCGAGACGGTTATGGAGAGTAACTATTTGCGCTACTCCATGAGCGTTATCATCGACCGCGCCCTGCCTGACGTGCGCGACGGTATGAAGCCGGTACACCGCCGCATCATGTACAGCATGCACGAGGATGGCCTGCGGAGCAGTGCCAAGCACCGCAAGAGCGCGAACGTGGTTGGTGCGGTTATGGGTAAGTACCACCCGCATGGTGACGCTGCCATTTATGATGCAATGGTTCGTATGGCACAGCCGTGGGCGATGCGCTACACGCTGGTAGACGGGCAGGGTAACTTCGGTTCCATGGACGGCGACCCGCCGGCCGCCATGCGGTACACCGAGGCCAAGATGGCCAAGATTGCAGAGGAGCTGCTGGCGGATATCGAGAAGGAAACTGTTGACTTCCGCGACAACTACGACGGCACCAACCGCGAGCCAACCGTGTTGCCGGCCAAGCTGCCCAACTTGCTCTTGAACGGCCAGCTGGGTATTGCCGTTGGTATGGCTACCAACATCCCGCCACACAACCTGAGCGAGGTGGTGGATGCAACGGTGTATCAGATTGACCATCCTGACGCGACACTCGACGACTTGCTCCAGTTCATTAAGGGTCCTGACTTCCCGACGGGCGGCATTGTATACGGTAAAGACTCAATACGCGCCGCTTACGCTACTGGTAGGGGCGGTGTGGTAGTCAGGGGTGTTGCCGAGATTGTTGAGAACAAGAAGGGACGACACCAAATCGTTATCTCTGAGATCCCATACGCACTGAATAAGGAAAACCTCGTCATTAAGATTGCCGACCTCGTAAAGGAGAAGAAGGTTGCCGGTATTGCAGATATTCGCGACGAGAGTTCCCGTGGTGCCGTACGGATCGTAATTGATCTTAAAAAGGACGCTTACCCCAAGAAGCTCCTGAACCAGCTGTACAAATTAACACCGCTGCAGACATCATTCCATTACAACATGATGGCGCTGGTTGATGGTATCCAGCCGCGCGTACTGGGCTTGCAGGACATTTTGCAGGAGCACATTAAACATCGCCAGAATGTGGTGCGCCGCCGTACAGAATACGAGCTTCGCAAGGCAAAAGAGCGTGCGCACATTTTGGAGGGTCTAAAGACCGCACTAGACCACATCGACGAAGTTATTAATACGATTCGTTCCAGTGAGACAACTGAAGAGGCTCAAGCGAACTTGATGAGTAAATTCGGCCTGACTGAGATCCAGGCCAAGGCTATCCTTGCCATGCAGCTGCGCACCTTGGCCGGATTGGAACGCAAGAAGATCGAAGACGAACTGGCCGATCTTCTCAGGCTTATTGCCGAACTTGAGAGCATTCTGGCTGACGAGAAGAAGATCCTCAAGATTATTAAGGATGAGCTGTTGGATCTCAAGAAACAGTTTGGTGACGAACGCCGGACCCGCATCGTGCCGAACGAATTAGACAAGATGAGCGACGAGGATCTGGTACCGGATGAGCAAGTCGTCGTAACGCTTACTAGCGCCAATTACATTAAGCGCAGCCCGATCGCTGAATACAAGCGCCAGGGCCGTGGCGGTAAGGGGCGTCGGGGCATGACGACTCGCGAGGAAGACGTGATCGAACACGTTATTAATGCATCCACGCACGATTACCTATTATTCTTTACGAACAAGGGCCGCGTATTCCGCTTGAAGACCTACGAAGTGCCAGCAGCGTCGTTGAGTGCGAAGGGCGTGGCTATTGTGAACCTCCTGCAACTCCAGCCCGAAGAGCTGGTAAGTGCTGTCGTTAATATTAATAAGACAGAGAAGTCCGGCAACTTGATGATGTGTACGGTGCGCGGAGTTGTTAAGAAAACTCCATTCGAGCAGTACCAGAATGTCCGCAGCAGCGGCCTGATTGCAATCAACCTGGATGAAGGCGACGAACTGAAGTGGATCCGCATGACAAACGGCAATAATGAGGTAATCATTTCGACAGCCCAGGGCCAGGCGATTCGGTTCCACGAAAAGGATGTGCGCCCGATGGGCCGCGTATCGCGCGGCGTCCGCGGTATCCGCTTGCGAACTGGCGACCGGGTAATAGGCATGGACGTTGTTGAGGAGGGTTCCAGCATCTTTGTTATTAGTAAGCACGGCTACGGTAAGCGCACCAAGGTAGCGCAGTTTACGCCGCACGCTCGCGGCGGTGTAGGCATCCGGTCCGCTGTGGTTAACACCAAGACGGGCGATCTGGTTGGCGTGAAGTCGCTATCCGGTGGCGACAGCCAAGAGGTTATCATTGTTTCATCCCAAGGGCAGACAATTCGTCTTGGCCTGAAGGACATCCCTGAGCTGGGCCGCGCGACACAAGGCGTACGCATTATGCGCCTCAATGAAGGTGACGAAGTGGTGTCCCTGGCGCTTGTCGACGCCCAGACCGAAAATGAGGAAGATTCGGACGCCGAAACTGCATCTTAAATAGTGATGTATTGATCACTACAAAATTCGCAAGATTTATCTTGACATACGGGGGAGGTTCGTCGTACTATTAATGCAGTTTTTCGAGAGTTCTGTTCTAGGTGTCTCTGAAAACGAACGTTAAAAATTGAGTAGTGCAATTCAACGTCAGTTCCGATGTAAGCTATTAGCTATATAAGCTGATAGCTCTTTATGGAGAGTTTGATCCTGGCTCAGGATGAGCGCTGGCGGCGTGCCTAATACATGCAAGTCGAGCGGTAACAGGGGTAGCTTGCTACCCGCTGACGAGCGGCGGACGGCTGAGTAACGCGTAGGAACGTACCCCGAAGTGAGGGATAACTGCCCGAAAGGGTGGCTAATACCGCATGTGCTCTACGGAGTAAAGCTTCGGCGCTTCGGGAGCGGCCTGCGTCCGATTAGCTAGTTGGTGAGGTAATGGCTCACCAAGGCGACGATCGGTAGCTGGTCTGAGAGGATGATCAGCCAGACTGGGACTGAGACACGGCCCAGACTCCTACGGGAGGCAGCAGTAGGGAATTTTCCACAATGGGCGAAAGCCTGATGGAGCAACGCCGCGTGCAGGATGAAGGCCTTCGGGTTGTAAACTGCTTTTCTCTGTAACGATTATGACGGTAGCAGAGGAATAAGGGCCTGCTAACTACGTGCCAGCAGCCGCGGTCATACGTAGGGCCCAAGCGTTATCCGGAATTACTGGGCGTAAAGAGTTGCGTAGGTGGCTCGGTAAGTAGATAGTGAAAGCGTGTGGCTCAACCATACATCCATTATCTAAACTGCCGTAGCTAGAGGGCGAGAGAGGTAGATGGAATTCCTGATGTAGGGGTAATATCCGTAGATATCAGGAGGAACACCGATGGCGTAGGCAGTCTACTGGCTCGTTCCTGACACTAAGGCACGAAAGCGTGGGGAGCGACCGGGATTAGATACCCCGTTAGTCCACGCCGTAAACGATGGATGCTAGCTGTTGGAGGTATCGACCCCTTCAGTAGCGAAGCTAACGCGTTAAGCATCCCGCCTGTGGAGTACGAGCGCAAGCTTAAAACATAAAGGAATTGACGGGGACCCGCACAAGCGGTGGAGCGTGTTGTTTAATTCGATGGTAAGCGAAGAACCTTACCCAGGCTTGACATCCCGAGAAGGCTTCCGAAAGGAAACCGTGCCGCAAGGAACTCGGTGACAGGTGATGCATGGCCGTCGTCAGCTCGTGTCGTGAGATGTTTGGTTAAGTCCATCAACGAGCGCAACCCTTATAGCTAGTTGGACTTCTCTAGCTAGACTGCCCTGGTAACAGGGAGGAAGGGGGGGATGATGTCAGGTCAGTATTTCCCTTACCGTCTGGGGCTACAAACACGCTACAATGGCCGGTACAAAGGGCAGCCAAGTCGCGAGACGGAGCAAATCCCATCAAAGCCGGTCCCAGTTCGGATTGCAGGCTGAAACTCGCCTGCATGAAGCCGGAATCGCTAGTAACGGTAGGTCAGCACACTACCGTGAATACGTTCCCGGGTCTTGTACACACCGCCCGTCAAGCCACGAAAGTCGCCAATACCTGACGTGCCAGCTTTGCCTGGCCCTAAGGTAGGGGAGATGATTGGGGTTAAGTCGTAACAAGGTATCCGTACGGGAACGTGCGGATGGATTACCTCCTTTCTAGGGAGATTTCCAGGCGTCAAGCGGAGCAATCCCTTGATAGCCAGGTCGATCTCGGTAAACGATTGCATCAGTACTGGTCGTTTACACTCCACTTCGGTGGCGAGAAACAGGACTGAACCTTGGAGCATGACGTTGATTGCACTATTCAGTTTTTAACCAGAAGCGCCCCATTAGGGCGCTTCTTTTTGATCAACCATGTTTGTTCAATTAGAATTTAAGAATCTGATTGCAAAACAGAGGTAATTTCGGTACAATACATCAAGTATTATGGGGCTGTAGCTCAGCTGGTTAGAGCGCGTCACTGATAATGACGAGGTCAGAGGTTCAAGTCCTCTCAGCCCCACCATTTTTTAATCGCAGAACAATTACCTTAAGGTTTTGGTTTGGGGCAATAGCTCAGTTGGCTAGAGCACCTGCTTTGCAAGCAGGGGGTCCGGGGTTCGAGTCCCCGTTGCTCCACCAAAGAAAGGGGACACGCTATGGTGTCCTTTTTCTTTGGTGCCCTGAGCGCGCCCCATCATTAACCTTAAGTGAGGCAGATCGACTGCCATTTTCATAGCGGGCCGTGCGTAATTCTGATGAGTGCTGACGAGAAATCCGCTCGTAGCCGATTAACAAATTACCGGCGACAACCGCCAGAATGGCGATATTTATATCACGCTGAGATGGGGCAAGCGCGCGCAAAGCATTATCGGCAATATTAGGGCTGAGCCATGCTGGAGAAGCAGCGTGCCGGCTTTGTGCGTAGGTATCAAATGGCACACAAATAATGGTCAGTGTCGCCATAACAGATAGGGTTAGCCAAAGTAGCTTCATAGGCCGCTCCTTGTTGAGATAGAGGCTAGAGCACCTGAGGTGTGCTGATACTGCTCGCCATCCAGGCTGATTTAGCAGAGATTCAGCCCTCAGGTGCTCTTGTCAATTCTCCTATGGCCAAGCCTACAGCTCCTCGTGGAGTGTGGCTACTAGGCATGATAGGTTGTCCGGATGCCATCCAACCATTAAATTTCTTACATTTTTGGCAATACAAGGACGCATTGCGCAAATATTAAACAGTGTTAAAAATGTAGGAAAAATTGCATCATATTAGTCTTTACAACCCCTGTAATTGTTGCTATTATTAAGGAACTTGAGTTTAGACAAGAGTCTATGTGTGTAGGTTCAAGTGTAAACTCAAGCATCAACGACCTGTGGGAGCGTCGCGCTTAGGGTTTAGCAGATTAACAATTCGGATAGAGAGCATTAAGGCAACGGCTATTTTATTGGTGAATACCAATAACTAGTCAATGCACGAACGTAAAAAGTTACTCAAGCGCACACAACGGATGCCTTGACGTAAGACACCGATGAAGGACGCGAGGAGCTGCGAAAAGCTTCGGGGAGCCGCTAACTAAGCTTTGATCCGAAGGTCTCCGAATGGGGAAACCCGGCTGGAGTCATGTCCAGTCACTGCTATCTGAATACATAGGATAGCAAGAGGGAACCGCGGGAACTGAAACATCTTAGTACCGCGAGGAAGAGAAAGTAAACAACGATTCCGGTAGTAGTGGCGAGCGAATCCGGAGGAGCCCAAACTCTTTAGGTTTCCGTCTGTTAATTCAGATGGATAAGTTGGTAGACGAATATCTAAAGAGGGTTGTGACATAACAAATGACCAGTACGGAGTGCTGGTTTCGACCAGATTTCCGTATTGGAGGCAGGGGCTACCACCGCCTGCGTGAGGTCCAAAATCAGCGATGCGAGCAGAAGCAGCTGGAAAGCTGCGCCATAGACAGTGATAGCCTGGTATGCGAAGTTTCGCTAACCTCATATTTGTTATGTCGAGTAGGTCGGGGCACGTGCAACCCTGACTGAAGCTGGGGGGTCCACCCCCCAAGGCTAAATATGTCTTACGATCGACAGCGAACAAGTACCGTGAGGGAAAGGCGAAAAGAACCCCGGGAGGGGAGTGAAATAGAACCTGAAATTGTGTGCGTACAAGGAGTCGGAGCCCGCTTGTCGGGTGACGGCGTGCTTTTTGTAGAACGATCCAGCGAGTTACTGGTTACTGCGAGCATAAGCCATATGGCGGATGCGTAGCGAAAGCGAGTCTGAATAGGGCGCAATTAGTAGTAATCAGTAGACCCGAAACCGGGTGACCTAACCATGAGCAGGCTGAAGCGTGGGTAAAACCACGTGGAGGGCCGAACCGCAGCGAGTTGCAACACGCCCGGATGACTTGTGGTTAGCGGTGAAATGCCAATCGAACTCGGAGATAGCTGGTTCTCCTCGAAATAGCTTTAGGGCTAGCGTTGTACGGTAGCCGGCAGGGGTAGAGCTCTGTTTTGGACTGGGGCCCGCAAGGGTACCCACCCTTGACAAACTACGAATACTGCCGGTGAAACTACAGCAGTCAGAACGGCGGGGCTAAGCTCGTCGCTCAAAAGGGAAACAGCCCAGACCGCCATCTAAGGTCCCCAAGTCTATGCTAAGTGGGAAACGAGGTGGGATTTCTTAAACAACGAGGATGTTGGCTTAGAAGCAGCCATTCATTTAAAGAGTGCGTAACAGCTCACTCGTCAAGAGATCCTGCGCGGAAAATGTAACGGGGCTAAGCATAGCACCGAAGATGCGGGCTTCTAGTTTTGACTAGGAGCGGTAGAGGAGCGTTGATATCGCGTTGAAGTCGGATCGCGAGGTCTGGTGGAGCGTTATCAAGTGAGAATGCTGGAATGAGTAACCTCAAGGCAGGTGAGAATCCTGCCCACCGAAAGAGCAAGGTTTCCTGGGCCACGGTAATCGCCCCAGGGTTAGTCGGTCCTAAGCCGAGGCGCGTAGCGTAGGCGATGGACAACGGGTTAATATTCCCGTACCGGTGTTACATTAGTTTGGAGTGCGCGGCATATTAGTCGGAGCGGATTCTTGGTTATATCCGTCTAACCAGAAGAAATAGCTGGGAATGAAACGACCCTTAGGTCGAATTCTGATGAAGGTGCCGACAGGAAAAGCTACCAAACATGTGTGTAACGCCGTCCGTACCGCAAACCGACACTGGTGCTCAGGTCGAGAAGACCAAGGTGTACGAGTGATTCTTCGTCAAGGAACTCGGCAATACAGCGGCCGTAACTTCGGGATAAGGCCTGCCCTCCTCGTGAGGGCCGCAGCTAAAGAGCCCATGCAACTGTTTACCAAAAACACAGGTCTCTGCTAACACGAAAGTGGATGTATAGGGGCTGACGCCTGCCCGGTGCTGGAAGGTTAAGGGGAGAGCTTCACGGCTTGAACTGAAGCCCCAGTGAACGGCGGCGGTAACTATAACCGTCCTAAGGTAGCGAAATTCCTTGTCAGGTAAGTTCTGACCCGCACGAATGGCGTAATGACATGGGCACTGTCTCGACGAAGAGCTCGGTGAAAGTGCATTGACGGTAAAGATGCCGTCTGTCCGCAGCAGGACGAAAAGACCCCGTGGAGCTTTACTACAGCTTGACATTGTTCCGGGCCATAACATGTGTAGGATAGGTGGGAGACTGCGAAGCTTACGCGCTAGCGTAGGTGGAGTCGACGGTGAAATACCACCCTTGTTATGGTTTGGATCTAACCCTTGCCGTTATCCGGTAAGGGGACCGTGTCTGGTGGGTAGTTTAACTGGGGCGGTTGCCTCCTAAAGAGTATCGGAGGCGTTCAAAGGTTGGCTAAGTTCGGATGGAAATCGAACTGATAGTGTATACGCAGAAGCCAGCTTGACTGTGAGGCCTACAAGCCGAGCAGGGACGAAAGTCGGAGTAAGTTTTCCGCTGTCCGTACGGCAACGTACATGAGTGTGGTATCGGCAGCGCTTTCGGATAAAAGTTACCCCGGGGATAACAGGCTTATAGCGCCCAATAGTTCACATAGACGGCGCTGTTTGGCACCTCGATGTCGGCTCATCTCATCCTGGGGCTGGAGCAGGTCCCAAGGGTCCGGCTGTTCGCCGGTTAAAGAGGTACGTGAGCTGGGTTCAGAACGTCGTGAGACAGTTCGGTTTATATCCGCTGTGGACGTCAGGAAATTTGAGAGGATCTGCCCCTAGTACGAGAGGACCGGGGTGGACGTACCGCTGGTGTACCAGTTGTCGTACCAACGGCACTGCTGGGTAGCTATGTACGGATCAGATAAACGCTGAAAGCATATTAAGCGTGAAACTGACCTCAAGATTAGATTTCCCTATGAGGGCCCTGAAAGACCATCAGGTTGATAGGCGCAAGGTGGAAGTGTGGCAACGCATGGAGCCGAAGCGTACTAATAACCCCATTGACTTTTTACGTACTCTCATCCGGCCAGCTTGCTGGCAAGGGTGAGAGGTGTGCTTGACTAGTTATTGGTGTTCGTCATATAGTTTTTTACACAACACCACGTTTGTTTTAGTGCTTTCACAATTTTAAGTAGCACCGGCTATGGACGCCGGAGCAGCGCTTATCACCTTACGAGGTGGCGCTGCTTCGGTGCCCATGGCGCGAGGGAAACACCTGTTCCCATGCCGAACACAGAAGTTAAGCCTCGCAGCGGTTACAATACTTGGGGGTTACCCCTGGGAAGATAGCACGGTGCCGAATTATAGAAAACCTCTCCGAATAGGAGAGGTTTTCTTTTGTGTTTACCGCATTCTCGGCCGTGCCAAAGTATTTCTGTTTCTTGTTTCGCCCTCAAAACGATGGATTTTTATCTGAAAAACGGTTATTTTTACTATTGACATTAGCACAATACCATGATAACATAAGCATAGTTTCGTGAGGAAACTAGAGGGTTTCGGATAATGATTCCGAGCCCTTTTTGTTTCCGAGGACGAATGCGGAGTTAAGACAAGGGAGAAAAAACCATGGCTGGAACCAAGGCTGGCGGCAAGGCTGCCGCTGCAACCAACAAGGCTAAGTACGGCGCTGATTTCTACGCCAAGATCGGTGCCCTCGGCGGCAAGGCTAGCCGCACTGGCGGTTTCTACGCTAACCGCGAGTTGGCCCGCATTGCTGGCCAGAAAGGCGGTCGCATTTCCCGCCGCACCAAGAAGGCTGCTTAGTAAAGCGCCTCTCTAAAATAAGGGCCTTATAAGGCCCTTATTTTTTTGACCTGCGATACGGGCGACGGAACCTAGACGCCGTAACGCCCCATATATGAGAGCAATTTAGGCAATGGTAGTGGTGTTCGTCTTTCTGTATACCAGTGCTTAAACATTGAGGGCAGGTGCTTCGCTTATAGATCCAATCGCGGTACGTGTCCAAGCAGTCTTGCATGTGGTCTTCGCTAAAGGGGACGTCATACATATTGGCCAAACGCTTGGCCTCCTCCCAGGCGTCTACTTCTTTTTGTAGAAGCTCCAGGTCACTCACGTAGCCCTTGTGTTCAAGGCGGGCATGACCCAGTTCGTGGAGCAGGCCCTCAATACTGTGCGCCTTTCCGGAGTTTTCGTACAGGATTTCGCCATATTCGGGCGACCAGCAGCATGCCAAGCCAGGCTTGAAAACTAGATCTGGATAGTCGGCACGCAGCTTTTTAATCAGCTTTTCCATAGACACTCTTTGCCAGGTCATAACAACCATACAGTACTGCATCGTCAGGCCTCTGGGCTGGCCGTATGGGTGGTATCGGGATTAATGGTGTTTCGAACTTCTTGAGTTCTTCCTCGAGGAAGCTCTTAAAACGATCCAGATGACTGCCTACACTGCCTCCGAGGACGACAACTTCAGGTTGTACTGTTGCAATTAAGTCAATGAGTCCTATGGCTATATCGTGGGCGATGATCTTCCAGGTTGCTTCGTCATGGATGTCGGCGGCCCGTTTGCCGAACCGATTGACGATGGCTCGGCCAGAGGCAAAATCCTCCCAGGGCACCATTTTGTCGCCGCGCAGTATTGGCGCTTTGCCAGACTCCGCATCGGCCAAGGCGGGGTCGATAGTCTGATTAGTAATTAGGCTGACACCGATGCCGGTGCTGATCGTTGCAAATAATACACGACTATACTCGTTTTTGAGCAGCATTGCCTCTGAGAGGCCGGCAAGTTTGGCGTCATTGTGAATGACGACCGGGCAGTGAGCTATATTTTGCACGTCTTGCATAATGGGCACATTGTGCCAGGGTAAATTGCCCATCGCGATTCCAATGCCTTTTTCGCGATCCAGTCGACCGGGCACGCCGACACCACACGCAACGAATTCTTTTGTTGTTAGTTGATCAACAACCCTAGTTAGATTTGCGATAAATTCACTGTAGTCTTTAGGGGTCTCGAACCTGAGCCGTTCAATGATAACCCCCTCGTCTGTGAGGCTCGCAACAAGCGTTTTTGTACCCCCAATATCTATAGCTAGATACATATTGCCTCCAGTTTACCATGTTACCGCCGAGCGTTTCTACGTTCACCTTTGACCATAGGTGTTAAAAGAGGTATAATGAGAATAATCTAGCGGTGGCCTGACGATGGTCGCCCGCAGAAATACATCAGAAGGAGGCATGCAAGAGACATGTCAAAGAATACTACTGTCACAATGGATGGACTGCTAGCGAGCAGTGACATCAAGAAACTGGAGACGGGTGACGTTCTCGAGGGCGTCGTTAGCTCCGTCAAAAAGCACGAGGTTTGGGTTGACCTGGGCGCTCGCGGTGTAGGCGTTGTATTGCGCCGCGAGATTGGCCACGGCCAGCAGTTTGAGCCAGGTCAGACGGTGACCGTGAGCGTCATCGACCCCGAGCTGGACGAGGGGTATGCGCTGCTTAGCACCAAGCGTGCTGCTAAGGATCGGGGTTGGGACGAGCTGAAGCGCATGTTTGACGCTCAGGAAATCATTGAGGTAACCCCGTACGACGCCAACCGTGGCGGCTTGCTCGTGGAGCTGGAGAGCATCCGCGGCTTCTTGCCGGTCTCGCAGCTAGCTGCCGGCCACTATCCGCGCGTTTCTGGCGCTGATAAGGACGAAATTCTACAGAAGTTGAATGCATTGGTTGGTAAGCCGATTCGCGTCCGCATTTTGGATGTAAGCCGGAAGGACAATAAGCTGATCTTCTCCGAAAAGGAGGCCGTCAAGGACGACGTACAGGCTCTGTTTGAAAAGCTCAAGGTCGGCGACGTAGTAGAGGGTGTTGTAACAGGCGTGATTGACTACGGTGCCTTTGTTAACGTTCAGGGCATCGAAGGCCTGATTCACATCTCGGAGATCTCCTGGGAACGCGTCGAGGACCCGCGCGACTACGTCAAGGTTGGCGAGACGATCAGGGCTAAGATTATTGCTATTGACAAGGATCGCTTGAGCCTCAGTCTTAAGCAAATGACCGAGGATCCGTGGCTCAAGGAAGTTAAGGCGTTCAAGAAGGGTGACATTGTTGAGGGCAAGATCACTCGTATCACCCCGTTTGGCGCATTCGTGCAGCTGAGCCCGAGCGTTGAGGCGCTGGTGCACGTGTCTGAGATGAGCGACGACGAGACTGTTGATCCTCAGCAGATCTTCAAACTCAACGAAAAGAAGCAGTTCAAGGTTTTGGACATCGACACCGAGGCCCGCAAGATTGCTTTAAGTCTTAAAAGCGCTAAATAGCATGTAATCGTTAAAGGCCGCGAAAGGGCGGCAGAAAGGAGTGTCGACGTGAGCAGAATAATCGAAATCGAAGACATGATTACCGTCGGCACCCTTGCCGACAAGCTAGGCATCCCAGTTACTCGCCTGATAACTGAGCTGTTTAAGAATGGTGTCATGGCGACAGTGAATGAGCGCATCGATTTTGATACAGCCCAGATTATTGTCGATGAGCTCGGACTGGATGTGCAGCTGACCAAAAAGCCGCAATCGGTGCCCCTGCCAGTACGCGAAAAACGCGTCGCTGGGGACGGCGCCGAGCCGCGTCCGCCGGTAGTGGCCGTTATGGGCCATGTAGACCACGGCAAAACTACCCTTCTGGATGCTATCAGGGGCTCTCAGGTTGCAAAAGGTGAGGCTGGCGGCATTACACAGCACATTTCGGCCTATCAGGTTGCGCATAATGATCGCAAGATTACATTCCTGGATACACCTGGCCACGAAGCCTTTGCGGCCATACGTGAGCACGGGGCGCATTTGACCGACATTGCTGTTATTGTGGTGGCGGCCGACGATGGCGTGAAACCACAAACGATTGAGGCTATTCGTTTTGCGCGCAAAGCTGGCACGAAGATCATTGTTGCCATCAACAAGATCGACAAAGAAGACGCCGACCCTAACCGCGTCAAACAGCAGCTGGCCGAACAGGACCTTTTAGTGGAAGAGTGGGGCGGTGATACTGTTGCGGTAGAGGTATCCGCCAAGACAAAGGTAGGCATCAATAATTTACTCGACATGATTCTGCTTGTGAGCGATGTAGAGGACTTCCGGGCAGTCTCGAAGGGTGACGCTGTCGGGCTTATTATCGAGGCGCACGTACAGCAAGGTAAAGGCCCGATCGCGAACGCGCTCGTAGAGGAAGGGACCTTAAAACTCGGCGATTTTGTGGTAGCAGGCGCAACATATGCCAAAGTGCGAACACTTGAAACGACAGACGGTAAGCCGATTCAGTCGGCCGGTCCGTCAACGCCCGTGATCATTTCGGGCTTTAAGGCGTTGCCTGAGTTTGGAGATGAATTTAGTGTTGTAAAGGATGAAAAGACAGCACGAGCCCAGGCAGAAAAGGTGGCGCTGCGAAAACAAAGCAACGGAGCACAGGGTACTATAACCGGCAGTGATCTCATCCATATCATCAATCGCAGCAAGAAAGTAAAAGAGCTAAATGTTGTAATTAAAGCAGACGTGCAAGGTTCGCTGACTACCGTGACCGATAGTCTCAAGGCGCTCGATACCGAAGAGGTGGCTGTACGTATTGTTAGCTCCGGTGCTGGCGCTGTCAGCGAGAATGACGTGCGTACTGCTGCCAGCAGCGGGTCTATTATTTACGGCTTTAACGTCACTGCGCCGACGAACGTTAAGCGCCTGGCGGCTCGTGACAAGGTTCCGATCCGTTTGTACAACGTAATTTATGAGTTGATCGACGATGTTAAGGAGGAGCTGAGTAAATTATTAGCTCCTGAAGTGGTCGAGACTGAAGCTGGTCGTTTGGTTGTTCGTGCTGTATTTAGAACAACGAAGACGGAAATTATATGTGGAGGCGAGGTCACAAAAGGGCGGTTGGTAGTGCCGGCATTTGCCAAAATCGTACGCGGTGATGAAGTGCTCGCCGAAGCGGAAGTAACTAACTTAAAGCGCGGGCCCCAAGACGCCAAGGAGGTGCTGGAGGGCGAAATGTGTGGCGTAGAATTGAAACTTTCCTCTAGGGTGGAGTTACAGGAAGGAGACCGCTTAGAGGTCTTTACTCGCGAGATTGTTACCCGTCAGCTCTAGAAATCAAACCTCGACGTGCTACAATGGTGTGGTAAGAAGGTAATATTTTATGATTAAACTCGACGACGATCTACTACAAGAACTGGGCTTGGCATCACTTCCGGCCGAAGAAAAGAAGAAGCTTCTCGCACATATCTACGAAACGCTCGAAATGCGCGTGGGCATGAAACTGGCAGAGCAGATGAGTGACGCCCAGCTCACGGAGTTTGAGCAGTTTATCGACAGGAGTGACGAGGCTGGTGCACTGAAATGGCTCGAGACCAATTTCCCCAACTACAAAGACGTCGTCGCTCAGGAGTTTGAGAATCTTAAGAAAGAAATTCGCGAAGTAGCGCCGCAGATATTGGCAGCGAGCAACCAACAACAGGCCCAGGCACAAGCTCAATCAGATGTTCAGGCAGCAGATGCTGGCGCAGACCCCGTCGGACAGCCTATACAGCCGCAGCAGGCGGGAGTGACGCAGCCACCTGCATGGCAGGGTGTCAATGACACTATGATGCAGCCGCAGCCACAGATGCCGTCGAGCCAGCCTGCGCAACAGTTTGAGCAGTTCGGCCAGCCGCAGACTCCCCAGCCCCCCAGTGATCCTTGGGGCGGGCAGGCTGCGTCGCCGCCACCACCTCCGCCCCCGCCGCCCGCATTCAATTAGCCTGCAGTAATTGGTTTTTGTAGCCGGCAAGGAAAGCCTTGCCGGTCATTTCTGGTTTGCCGGCCGGTTTAAGTGCATCAATGCATAGTCTGCCGTCTGTTGTTTCTACCATTAAAATGCCGTCGTTAATGACCGATTCTTCTATATCGCCGGGTTTCTTGCCCGGTGTGTTGCCCGGTACGGCATGAGCCTTTGTGATAATTACATCTTTGCCGGTCAGCACTGTTCTGCTCTTTGGCCATGCACTAAAAGCGCGGACTTCTCTAGAGAGAACTTCAGCAGATTTTGACCAGTTGATAACTCCGTCTTGTTTTGTAAGTTTCCTCGAATATGATACGTCGCGACCGGTTACGCTTTGTGGTACGGGCCGAATTTCTCCCTCAATGTATTGGGGAAGTTTGTCACTAAGCAGGGAGTTGCTAAGCTGAATTAGGTTTTCTGTAAGTGTAATTGTTGTTTCATTTTCATCGATATCGTATTCCGCATAGGCTAAAAGCGGGCCCTCATCCATTGCTTCGACGAGAAGCATTAGGCTGACACCGGTTTTCTTTTGCCCGCTTAGAATGGCAAAGGTAATCGGGTCTGCACCGCGCCATTCCGGCAGGATAGAGAAGTGGCTGTTAACAATGCCGAGTGGAAAATAGTCGATGACCTTTTGTGAAATGATGATACCGAAGTCTACCAGCACGCCGACAGTACTCGTGAACGGTTTATTTTCAAAAAGTACGTCCAGTTCTTTTTTGTTTGAAACCGTTTTAATTGGTATGTCGAGACGTGCGGCAACGTCCAGAACTGGTGTTTCGCCCTTGTGGTGAGCTGGGCGCGGTTTGGTAATCACAGCCTCGATTACAAAGTTTTCTGCAAGCAATTCTAGGCTTTTGGCCGCGACTGGGCCGCTACCAAAGAAGACTATTGGTTTTGATGTCTTTTTCATAATCGAGTTCTTCAAGGCGCCCATCTTGTTTTAGTCTAAAGAAGGCTTTTGGATTTTCTTTGATGTGATCGATGAATACGATGCCGTTGGTGTGGTCAATTTCGTGCTGAAAGACGCGTGCAAGGAAACCCTCGGCAGTTAATCTGATCTCTTTGCCGTTGATATCCAATGCTTTAACGCGAACTTTGCTGTAGCGCGGAACCTTTCCGTATACGTCGGGGACACTTAGGCAGCCCTCATAGTCTTCTATGATCTCGCCTTCGTACTTTGTAATGACCGGGTTAATGAAGACAGAAAATGTACGATCTTTTTTGTTGTCGAAATTATTACGAATAACAACAATCCTCAGCAGATGATCAACTTGGACCGCTGCCAGTGCTACACCAACCTCGTGATCCCGACTGTCTTCCCAGTCGAGGGTAGCCTCCTGCATGCCTTGGATTAGCTTCAGGATCTCTTCGCTGATGTAGCCGACTTTGCGAGATCGTTGCCGTAGACGTGGATTTGGAAGGGTGATAATATCGCTCTTTTGCATTACTTAAAGTATAGCGGATAACGATAATATTACAACAGATTCATTGGATCTATGTCGTATGACCAGCCACTGGGCAGATTTTTGATGATTTCTACAAGGCGTTTGCGTTGCTTCGATTTGATGATTATCTGCCAAACAAATTTGTCTTGCACTTTACCGTGGAATGACGGTGTGGGGCCGTCAACAATCACGTCTGGGTAATTATTGCGCACTGTTGACGCTAGACGTTCGGCAGTTTTTTGTGCCGCCGAATCAGATGCCCGCTTGCAACTTAACTTAAGTAAATAACAGAAAGGAGGAAAAAGGAATCGTTGCCGTTCCTCGATTTCGCTGTTGTAGAATTTATCCCAATCCTTGTTAATGACGGCGTGGAGCAGAGGGCTTGTTGGCGAATATGTTTGAATAATTGCCATGCCTTGTCGGTGACCCCTCCCCACTCTGCCCAGAACCTGGCTCAAGAGTTGGTAGGTACGCTCTTGGGCACTAAAGTCGGGGAAGTAGAGACTTGTGTCGGCAATAACGACGCCAACTAGGCTTAGTTTGGGAAGGTCGAGTCCTTTTGCGAGCGTTTGCGTGCCCACAATGATATCAACCTCTCCTTCTCGGATGCTTGCGTAATGCGCGTCCAGACGCTCACTCTTTTTATTGTCGGTGTCGAATCGCATGGTCCTTGCGCCCGGGAATAATCTTTCTATCTCGTCAACAATTGCTTTCGTGCCAATTGACATAAATATTACATCATTTCCTTGGCATGAAGGGCAGCTCGTGGGCGCACCTGCCTTGTAGCCACAACTGTGGCATCGCATAGTGTGGGTATCGCCATGGTAGACAAGCGGTAAGTCGCAATGAGGGCACGACGCCTGCCATCCGCAATCCCGGCAGAATATCACTCTTGCAGTGCCGCGCCGGTTGAGGAATAGTAGCGATTGCTCTCCGCGTTTAAGCCTTTCTGCTATTGCATCGATCAGTTTAGTGGACAGATAGGGGCTTTTGGTGAACTCGCCGCGATCTTTCAGATCCACGATTATTGCTCGATGGTTGTGATTAATACCACTTACCGCTACTTTTGTCATACGTACGACCGGCCGGTTTTTTTGTGTTGCGACGTAATAATCCCTGACCAAGGGGGTCGCCGACCCTAATACGAGTGTGGCTCTGTGTAGTTCTGCCAGTTTAGCAGCCACGGCAGCGGTTTGGTAATAAGGTGCCTGGTCTTGTTTGTATGCAGTTTCGTGTGCTTCGTCGACCACAATCAATCCCAGCTTGTCGGCCGGGGCGAATAAGGCAGACCTGGCGCCGATAATAACCAAAGGCTCTTGATTCATCAAGGCTTTGAGCCACGATTGCCTCCGTTTTGCTTCGCTGAGTCCAGAATGCAGTAGCACAACCCGGTCGCCAAATACGCGTTCGAAGTTATTTAGCAGCTGCGATGTAAGGCCTATTTCTGGCGTTAGAATGACGGAAGTTTTGCCCTGTTTTAGTTGTTTTTTGGTTAATTCGATATATACCCTGGTCTTGCCGCTGCCTGTTTCGCCGTGCAGGATATGCAGCCCGCCCCCCTGTATCTGATCAAGTGCTCGCTTTTGATCATCGGTAAGAGGGGGAAGTTGGATCGCTGGGGTCTGTGATGTGGCCTCCCTGGAACTAACGCCGATTGGTTTAAGTGAACCGGGTAGAAATAATTGCACAATAGTCCCTAGCGGTGCGGGGTAGTATTCGCGCAGCCAATTCAATAACCGCAGTTGGGCACTTGGCAGGGCTGGGAGGTCCGGGATGTTGATGATTCGCTTCACAGGGAACGCGGGTTTAGGTACAAGCCCGGCAACGATCGCATAAACTTGTTTATTGCGCAGCGGAACCAGAATAATCCTGCCGGCATCGAGCTTTGTCGGGCTCTCATAGGTGAGCGGCTCGTCCTTGTGGTAGGCCGCGTCTGCAACCAGCACCTCTACATACCACATATGTGCATTCATTATATGGCGAAAGGCCAAAACATTAAATTTATGTTGAAAAGCAGGACGGGCTTGGCTATACTAAGTCTTACGTTGTTTGAATGACAATAGGCTTATGTTAGACGTATTTATCACTTCACGAGTTCGGCGCAAAATAATTGTGATTTATGCCAAATATCCGGACTTTAAGACACATGTCCGAGGCTTGGCAAAGCTCATCAAGGAAGATGCAGGGAACATTCAGCGCGAACTCAAGCGTCTGGAAAAGGTTGGATTTCTGATTTCCGAGAAACAGGGCAACACAAAGATCTATCACACCAATAAGCAATTCGCTATCTTCAAGGAACTGCAAAGTATAGTCCTGAAGTCCCAGCGCGCGGCACAGAAAAAGCAGCAGACCGTTTAATAAAAGTTGATTGTTGCAAATATCTCTCTGTTACGGTAGAATAAAACTGATATGATACAGGTAACTCGTAAAGACTCAAAAGAATCGTTGGAGAACCTAATCCGACGCTTTAACCGCAAGGTGCAGCAGGCGGGAATTATTGCTGCCGTAAAGCAGGCTCAATTCTTTGAGAAGCCGATGAGTAAGCGTGAGCGCCGGAGGAGGGCCATCATCCGCGCCGAGCGCAAGGCAATGAAGCTGAAGAAAATTAAGTACGGCCAGCGGTAGGCATGCTGAAGACCCGCATAGACCAGGATCTTAAAGCTGCGCTCCTGGCCGGAGACAAAACGCTCGCAACCACGTTACGGAATATTAAAAGCGCGATTTTGTACGCCGAGGTTGCTCAAGGGGCGCGAGATCGGGGGTTGTCAGACGAAGAGATTGTTGCGCTCCTGACCAAGGAGGCCAAGAAGCGCCAGGAAAGTGCCGATCTCTACAAGCAGGGCGGCAACGACGAAAAAGCCGAAGCCGAGTTGGCTGAAAAGCGCATTATTGAGGGCTATTTACCTAAGCAGCTGACCGACGACGAGCTTATCGACCTTATTGATATCGTGATTAAAGAGCTTGGGGCGTCAGGTACGACGGCCATGGGCCAGGTGATTGGTGTGGTTAAGCAAAGGGCTGCAGGCCAGGCTGATGGTGCGCGCATTGCGCAGTTAGCAAAACAACAACTGGAAGGGTAAAGAAGTATGATTCTGTTTTTTGGCGCCCCAGGTTCGGGTAAAAGTGTGCAAGGCCAGCTGCTGGTAGAGCGCTACGGCTGGCAGTGGCTGTCCACGGGTGACATGTTCCGCAGGTCTAAAGACCCCGAAGTCCTCAAGCGCCTGGCAGCCGGCGAGCTCATCGACGATGTGCTGACCAACAAGACGCTGTCGGAAGCGCTCAAGAAAGTAGACAAAAACAAGCGAGTTATTTTGGACGGTTACCCTCGTAATGTTGATCAGGCAGAGTGGTTGCTGCAGCACGTTCCAGACTTTGGCAGAAAAGTAGAGTGCGTCATTCTGTTTGAGGTGCCTCGCGAGGAGCTTATTCATCGGCAAATTGGACGGGGTCGCTCCGAGGACGCGCCAGAAATAATCGGTCATCGTCTGGACATCTACCAAGAGAAAACTAAACCGGCCGTTGATTTGTATCGCGAGCGCGGCATCCCGGTAATGAATATTGATGGGACTGGAACCATCGAAGAGGTTCACGAGCGTGTGAACCAGGCGATAATGACATGCCTACAGGGTCAGTAAAGACACCGGAAGAAATCGAGGCGATGCGCCAGGGCGGGCGAATACTTGCCACTGTACTTGAACTGATGCGCCAGAAATGCGTAGCCGGCGTGACGCCCAAGCAGATGGCGCAATTGGCAGCGCAAGAGTTGAAACGATTGGGCGGCGAGCCGGCATTTCTTGGCTATCCTGGCCACCGCTCCCCATACCCAGATATTATTTGTATTTCGGTAAACGATTGTGTTCAGCACAGCATCCCCGATGACAGGCCATTTGTCGATGGTGATGTTGTGAATTTTGATTTTGGCGTTCGCTATAAGGGGTTGGTGACAGACGGTGGATTGACGGTTTGTGTAGGAAATAAAACAACATCTGACACAGCTCGACTGATTGAGGGGACAAAGCAGGCGCTATATGACGGGCTGAAGGTTATCAGGCATGGGTGTCATGTTGGTGATATTTCTGCCACCATTGAGCGCACACTGCGCAAGCATCGGCTTGGAATCGTTCGTGAACTGGTTGGGCACGGAGTCGGCTATGAGCTTCATGAGGATGGCCCTGAAATACCAAACTATGGTAAGGCGGGTACGGGGCCGGTCCTGCGTGCTGGCATGACCATAGCAGTTGAACCAATTACAACACTCGGTAGTCCGGCAATTATTGAAGATGCCGACGGTTGGACGCTCAGGACGGCCGATGGCAGCTGGTCGGCTCAATTTGAACATACGGTACTTGTGACCTCATCTGGTTGCGAGATCCTCACCCGAATATAAAACTTGTGCTCGCTCGAGGATAAGCGTTATACTGCATGATATGCGAGATTCTGCCCCAACGCCATATGTTGGCTTGGACGTAGGCACGAGCGCGGTGCGCTGTGTCGTAGGTGTACTTGATCCCAATAATCCGAACAAACTTTCGATTATCGGGCATGGGAGTGCTTCGAATCAGGGAATGCGTAAAGGTATAGTGGCCCAGGTTGACGAGGTGACTGATGCTGTTACCCAAGCTGTGGCTGAGGCAGAACGAATCTCCGGAGTGCGTGTGCAGGGTGCAACAATTAATGTCAATGGCACGCACGTACAGGGTTTAAATTCTAAGGGCGTCATTGCAATCAGTGCTGCGAACAGGGAAATCACTGTTGATGATCGACTGCGCGTTGAGGAGGCGGCGACTATTGTGCAGCTGCCGTCCAATCGTGAAATTATTCAGGTGTTTGCCCAGAATTATCGGCTGGACGGACAGGAGAATATTAAAGATCCGGTTGGCATGCAGGGCGTGCGCTTGGAAGTCGATGCGCATATTGTGACCGCTGCTACTCCAAACCTGAGAAACCTTGATATGGCGGTCGAGAAAGCTGAAGTCGCCATTCATAACCACACCCTATCCAGCCTCGCTGCAGCAGAAGCAGTGCTAAACCGTCAACAGAAAGAGGCTGGCACTGTCCTGCTGGATATTGGCGCAGGCACTACTAATCTGGTTGTAATCGAAGATGGTGAGGTCCAACACGTTGCTGTATTGCCTATCGGCGGCCAGCACATTACAAACGATCTTGCCATCGGGCTGAAAACTGACCTCGATATCGCCGAAGCAGTTAAGTTGCAACACGCGAGCTTAGTGAAGGATAGGCCGAGGCGTGACATTCGTATAAAGACTCATGGAGAAGAATATCTATTTAAGGCTGAAGACGTGGCGATGGTTACCGAGGCACGGGTTGAGGAGCTTTTTGAGTTCGTCAATAAAGAGTTGGTCCGCATCCATAAGGCCCATAAATTGCCCGGTGGTGTTGTGCTGGTTGGCGGCACTGCCAAATTACCAGGTTTGGCCGATTTTGCAAAGGAGCAATTACAGCTTGCCGCCCGCGTAGGCAAACTGCAGCCCCTGGGCGGTTTGGTCGATACGGTTGCTGACCCGCAATACTGCGCCGCCGTCGGGTTAATGCTGCTCGACATGCTCCTCATCCCAGAGGTGCATCACATGAATGGTGGCCGTGTTACGGATCGAACACTACACTTTTTCGATTCACTTATTCGGCGATTCAGGCGATAAAACGTCCGCGCACACGAAGTATTCGTCTGGTTAATGTGTGTTCTAATTTGTTGAACTGATTGTTTTGCTACGATATACTGCAAATATAACGAAGATAAGAGAGGGTTAAGACAGATATGCCTCAAGTTGCACCAGCTATAGAAACGTTTGCGCGAATTAAGGTGGTGGGTGTCGGCGGCGCTGGTGGAGCGGCTGTCAATCGAATGATTGAGGCCGGTGTTGAAGGTGTTGAGTTTATTGTGGTGAACACTGATGCCCAGGCTCTCCATCACTCAAGGGCTCAGACCAAGATACATATTGGAAGAGACGAAACCCGCGGACTTGGTGCAGGTGCGGACCCTGCTGTCGGCCAGAAGGCGGCAGAAGAGTCGATCGAGGACATTAGAAAGGCGCTTGAAGGCGCCGATATGGTCTTCGTTACCATCGGTGCCGGCGGTGGAACAGGGAGCGGTGCTGGACCGATTGTTGCGCGTGCAGCAAAAGATATGGGCATTCTTGTTGTTGGTTTTGCAACGAAACCGTTCGCTTTCGAGGGTGAAAAGCGCCGGCGCAACGCAGAAATTGCCATTGAAAATCTGCGTAAATCCGTAGACACCCTGATTGTTATTCCAAATGACCGCCTGCTTCAGACTATCGACCGGCAGACGCCACTCCTGGAGGCGTTCAAGGTTGCGGATGATGTTTTGCGCCAGGGCGTACAGGGCATTTCCGACCTGATTACTGTCCATGGTCTTATTAACCTTGACTTTGCAGATGTTAAGGCGGTGATGAGTAATGCCGGCTCGGCGTTGATGGGCATCGGGCGTGCAAGCGGCGAGAATCGCGCCATTCAGGCTGCCCAGCAGGCAATCGACTCGCCGCTACTCGAAGTGTCGATCGATGGCGCACGCGGCATTCTCTTTAATGTGATTGGTGGCAACGATCTTTCGATGCATGAGATTAATACTGCCGCCGAAACGATTACCAGTGCTGCAGACCCGGATGCCAACATCATATTTGGTGCTACGATTAACCCTGAGCTTGAGGGAGAGATTATTATTACGGTTGTTGCTACCGGTTTTGATGCTTCGTACTTCACTCGGGGTGCTGGCGGTGCGCCGGCGGCCGCGCCGGCGCCGGAGCCGGTGGTTCAGACCAAGGCAGATGAAGAAATGTCAAAGATTGACATGAACCTGGATGAGCATGTCGAATCGGTAGCTGACTTTAAGTCTGACAACGTCCCGAACATTTGGACACTCGAAGACCACGACGTTGACGATGAAAAAAAGAAAGAAGAGGCCCAAGAGGAGGCCAAGGAGCATCAAGAGGCTGACGCCGAAAAGGACACAGAGGCTGAGCTGGAGAAGCCTTCTTTCTTGCGCCGCCTAACCAAGCGATACAAGAACCAGGGCGACGATGAGAAGAAGCTGTAATTGGCGCCCATCTGTTTACTCGTATTAAATAATACAACCAAAAGTTTGTTGCGCGCCGCTACGGGTGGAGGTATGATTAATAACACAAGCACTACATATAGTGATCGTACGTTGAAAAAATAAAAGGAGGGTCAGGCATGAAATGTAGCCAATGCGGATGCAGCGACACCAAGGTGATTGAGTCGCGCGATGCAGGCGATGGCCAGGCTATTCGACGCAGGCGGGCGTGTCCTGACTGCGGATATCGTTTTACGACGTACGAACGGCTTGAGCGTCCACAACTAATCGTGATTAAGCATGACGGCACTCGCCAACTGTTTAATCGTGATAAGTTGCTGGGTGGCCTGTATAGGGCATGCGAGAAGACGCCGGTTACCAGTCTGCAGTTGGAGAGACTGGTGTCGGATATCGAGCAAAGCCTGTATGCGTGCGGCGAGCCTGAGGTCTCTTCTGCAAAGATCGGCGAGATGGTCATGGAGCGACTGAGCGTACTTAATGAAGTTGCGTACGTGAGGTTCGCCAGTGTCTATCGCCGGTTTACCGACATCGCCGGGTTTGAACGGGAGTTGTCGCAAATAAAGCGCAGAAAGAGTGAACCGATTAAGTCGTGATTCGCTAGCTGCCCCGGAGGGTGAGTGACCTGGTGTGGCGCTGTTTAAAGGCGCCAATACACCGGCACGTGCCAGAAATGAGAGAAATATCTCGCTTTTGGTTCTGTTGCTGTGTTATAACAAAAGTACAGGGTATAACCCGCTGGGGGAGCTAGCGACACGATGCGCGACGTGTCCGCGACGCTAAACAAACATTAATAAAAATTAATAAACACCCAGGCAGAGTTTGAGACTTGCTCTGTCTTGGGATAAAAAGTGAGGGTAACAACTATGGGAATGGGTCAAATAGGCAGTCTAACGGCTGGAAGGTTTTTTACGCCGCCAAAGAGTAAGGCGTATGATCTGTTGAAGTGGGTGAAGCAGGATTCTGTTATTGTAAATCCTGCAACAGGAAAGCCAGTATTTGAACAAAAGGGAGTTGAATTTCCTGAAGGTTGGTCTTTGAATTCGATCAACATTGTCGCGCAGAAGTACTTTACAGGCACCCCTGGCACTGATGAGCGGGAATACTCGTTGAAGCAGCTGATAGACCGTGTTGTCGATACGATAACGCGCCAAGGTCAGCAGGAAGGCTACTTCGAGACCGACGAAGAGGCCGAGGACTTCCGGGAGGAATTGAAGTACGTTTTGGCAACCCAGCGCGCTGCCTTTAACTCCCCCGTATGGTTTAATATCGGTGCCCCAGACCGCGCACAGCAGGCCAGCGCCTGCTTCATTCTCGGCGTCGAAGATACCATGGAGTCCATCCTCAACTGGTACAAAGAAGAGGGCATGATCTTCAAGGGCGGATCCGGTGCAGGCGTCAACCTTAGCGCAATCCGTTCTTCGTACGAGCGTCTGGGCAAGAGCGCCGGTACAGCTTCCGGCCCCCTCAGCTTCATGCGCGGTGCTGACGCATCGGCTGGTGCCATTAAGAGTGGCGGCAAGACTCGCCGGGCAGCCAAGATGGTCATTTTGAATGTTGACCACCCGGACATTGAGGAATTCATCTGGTGTAAGGCGATCGAAGAGCGCAAGGCTCGTGTATTACAGCAGGCCGGTTTTGACATGAGCCTGGACGGCAAGGATATTTTCTCGGTCCAGTACCAGAACGCCAACAACTCGGTGCGCGTGACTGACGAGTTTATGCAGGCCGTTATCAATGACGAAGACTGGGATCTGGTAGCCGTCACTACCGGCGAAGTTGTAAAGACTGTGAAGGCGCGGGACATTTTCCGCCAGATTGCCGAGGCCGCATGGGAGTGTGCTGACCCCGGTATGCAGTTCGATACCACTATTAACAAGTGGCACACCGCACCAAAGGCCGGCCGTATCAACGGCAGCAACCCGTGCAGTGAGTACATGCACCTGGACAACTCGGCCTGCAACCTGGCCAGCATCAACTTGCTTAAGTACCTGCGGGATGACAATACCTTTGATGTTGAAGCTTTCAAGCACACTGTAGAGCTGGTCTTTACTGCACAGGAGATCCTGGTTGGCTACAGCTCCTACCCAACAGAGAACATCACCAAGAACGCGAAGGCTTACCGCGAGCTTGGCCTGGGCTACGCCAACCTTGGCGCGCTACTCATGGCCATGGGTTTGCCGTACGACTCCGACGAGGGCCGCGCTATTGCAGCCGCTGTTACTGCGCTCATGACCGGTCACGCTTACGCCACGAGTGCCAAGATGGCTCGTCGTGTCGGTCCGTTTGCTGGCTTCCGCAAAGACCGCGACGCCATGCTGAACGTTCTTCGCATGCACCGCGCTGAGGTTTCCAAGATTAATGCAAGCCTGGTGCCTGAGGAGCTCCTAAGCGCTGCAACTGCAGCCTGGGACGAGGCAGTGGAGCTTGGCGAGCTGTATGGTGTCCGCAACTCGCAGGCCAGCGTGATTGCACCGACCGGCACCATCGGCTTTATGATGGGGTGCGACACCACCGGTATCGAGCCAGACTTCTCGCTCGTCAAATACAAGGATATGGTCGGCGGTGGTAGCATGGTTATCGTGAACCAGACCGTACCCCGCGCGCTGAAGAATCTGGGTTACACCCCGGCACAGGTCGACGAGATCGTTGCCTACATTCACGACAAGGGGACTATTGTTGGCGCCCCGCATGTGAAGGAGGAGCACCTCAATGTATTCGCTTGCGCCGTAGGCGATAACGCTATCCACTACCTCGGCCACGTCAAGATGATGGCTGCCGTTCAGCCGTTCATCTCTGGTGCTATCAGCAAGACGGTTAACATGCCGGAAGAGACAACGGTTGAAGAGATCGAGCAGTTGCACATCGACGCCTGGAAGATGGGGTTGAAGGCTATCGCCATCTACCGTGACAACTGTAAGGTCGCGCAGCCACTCTCAAGCAAGAAGAGCGACGACAAGAAGGAAGACAAGAGGGATGAGTCGGTTGTGGCTGAGCCGGTCGCTGCCGTCGAAGCGCTGAGCGACAAGATTGTGGTCAAGGGTGCCGTGCGCCGCGAGCTGCCGCGCAAGCGCCGCAGCACCACCTACAAGTTCCGCATCGCAGACCTCAAAGGCTTCTTCACGGTCGGCGAATACGAGGACGGTACGCCGGGCGAAATTTTCATCAGTGTGTCCAAACAGGGTTCGACCTTGCGCGGTCTGATGGACGCCCTGTCGGTTTCGATCAGCCATGGTCTGCAATACGGCGTACCTCTCAAGAGCTACGTCAAGGCGATGATGAGCACCAGCTACGCTCCGAGCGGCATCACGGACGACCCGGACATCCGCACCGCGAGCTCGGTCACAGACTACATCGCCCGCCGTCTGGCGCTCGACTACCTGAGCTTTGATGACCGGCTGGAGTTGGGGCTGGCCTCGATAGAGGACATGCCCGAGACACAAACCAGCCTATTAACTGACGATCAGTCGGTTGACGGCCAACTGGTAGACCACAGTGAGCAAGCTGTTTCACGGAAGCAGCTAAGCGACGCAGCAAGTGAGGCTGCTGCGGAGTCGGAAGCGGTTCAGGCAACCGCAACAGTTCCTAAGGCAGACAATTCAACGGCTCCGTTGTGCTACAACTGTGGTAACCAAACTCAGCGTGCCGGCAGCTGTTATGTCTGCACCAGCTGTGGCTCAACCACCGGTTGTAGCTAGGCCCCTCTAGAAGGCAAGTACACACACAAAATCACCCTCGACTGTGAGGGTGATTTTGTGTTATGGTGGGGGAGTGAAACTACTTATCCTTTACAGACCGAATACTGAGCACGAGAGAGAAGTTGAGGCTTTCGTGCATGAATTTCAGCGTCGTTACGAAGTCGGCCGGAAAATCGAATTAGTGAGCATGAATACTAGAGATGGCGTGGCTACAGCGAGCCTGTATGACGTTGTGGCCTATCCGGCAATTCTGGTACTCGCCGACAACGGATCTCTCGTGAATATGTGGCAAGGTACGCCGTTGCCGCTCATGGATGAGGTTGCCGGTTATGCGCAGAGTGCTTCATCCAGACAGTTGTAGAAAAAACTTTTTTGCGTTATAGTAAAAGGTGTAAATGCGTTCTGCCGGCCGGCAGAGAAGTGGCTATCACCCACAATTTCGCCCCAACACCACGGGACGAAGCGCAGCGGGAAGAAATTGACAAAAGGTCAAAAATAGAACCCGCCGGGAAGGCGCCGTAATAGCCAGAAATTAAGTGCTAAAAGAGTCATCTCTTTTGGAAACCGGATGGTACCGTCCGGCCTTGCTGGGAAGGCTGGATTCCGGTGGCAAAAGTGGTGACTTTTTCTTTTTTAAAGGAGAAGAAGATGAGATTTAAGAAAGGTACACGCCGAAAGCCAATCGAATACGAGAAAGATCTCGTGCTGCAATGGAAGAAGAATCGAACGTTTGAAAAATCGGTCGAAATGCGGCCGAAGGAAAATTCGTACGTTTTTTATGATGGTCCGCCGTTCATTACCGGTGTGCCGCATCATGGGACGCTGTTGAGTTCGATCGCCAAGGACGTCGTGCCGCGATACTGGACCATGAAGGGCAAGCGCGTTGAGCGCGTCTGGGGCTGGGATTGCCACGGATTACCGGCCGAGATCTTCACCGAGAAGAAGTTGGGGATTAAGGACAAGCGTGACGTTGGCACGAAGATTAGCTTGGAGGAGTACATCACCACCTGTCGAGAGAACATGGTGGTGACCGGTAGTCTCTGGGAGGACACCATTGATCGCGTCGGCCGCTGGGTCGAGTTTAAGGGCGCCTACAAGACTATGGATAAGGACTACATGGAGTCTGTCTGGTGGGCGTTCAAAACGCTATACGAAAAAGGCAAGATCTACGAAGGTGAAAAGGTGCTGCTGTACTGCACGCGCGACGCAACTCCGCTCAGCAAAGCCGAAATCGCCATGGACAACTCATACAAGGACGTCACAGACCCAAGCGTGTACGTCAAATTCAAATTGAAGGGCGAAGACGCATCGCTGCTTGCGTGGACGACAACACCTTGGACTTTGCCGGCCAACACCGCTGTGGCTGTTAACAAAGATGAAGAATATGCTGAGGTCGAGGTCGACGGCGAAACATTAATCCTGGCAAAGGGTCGCTTGGACAAGGCGCTCACCAACGAAAAGCACCAGGTTTTGCCCTACAAAGTCGTTCGGACATTTAAGGGCAAGGAGCTGGTTGGCAAAGAGTACGAGCCGCTTTTTGAGCACCGCGGCGAGAAGGCGCACCGCGTATGGCACGCTGATTACGTCAGCCTGGAGGAGGGTACCGGCGTTGTCCACCTGGCGCCCGCCTTCGGTGAAGAGGACTATGAGCTCTCGAAACAAGAAGGCTTCCCAATGGTTAATAACGTAGACGACAACGGTTTCTATAAAGACGGCGAATGGAAAGGTCAGAATGTTTGGGAAGTCAACAAGGACATTGCCAAAGCATTGCATCATCGTGGCGTCGTCTGGAAGATTGAATACATCACGCACTCGTACCCACACTGTTACCGCTGTGGTACGAAGTTGATGTACCGTGCGCACCCGAGCTGGTTCATGGACATCGAGGGGCAGCGTGAGCAGATGCTGGAGGAGAACGGCAATATCTATTGGTTCCCCGGCCACCTGAAAAACGGCCGCTTCGCTAAAACGGTCGAAAGTGCACCGGATTGGAACCTGAGCCGCGACCGCTTCTGGGCAACTCCGGTACCTGTTTGGAAGGGAGTGGATAAAGACGGCAAAGAACACGTAAAGGTAATCGGCAGCTACGCTGAACTGAAAGAACTGTCCGGCGTAGAGCTTGAGGACTACCACCGTCCATGGATCGACGAAGTGACGTTTGAGATTGACGGCGTCAAGTACAAACGCGTCGAAAAAGTGCTGGACTGTTGGTTTGAAAGCGGCAGCATGCCGTTCGCCCAGTTCCACTATCCGTTTGAGAATAAGGAAAAGTTTGAGTCGAGCTTCCCGGCAGACTTTATTGTTGAATACGTGGGTCAGGTCCGCGCCTGGTTCTACTATCTGCACGCGGTAAGCGTTGGCCTCTTTGGTAAAAACGCATTTAAGAATGTCATCACGACCGGTACGCTTGCCGGTAACGACGGCCGCAAGATGAGCAAGAGCTACGGCAACTACACCGATCCGAATGTGCTGATGGACCAGTATTCGGCCGATGCTCTGCGCTTCTTGCTCATGAGCTCGCCGGTCATGAACGGCGAAGACTTTAGTCTGATCGATAAGGATGTGGCTGACGTCTCGCGCAAACTCAACATGGTCTGGAACATGTACGACTTCTTTACACTGTACGCGGACGTTGACGGCTGGGAATGGGATGGTAGCTATGAAGACCCGACCGAAAGTTTGAGCAATCCGCTCGACAAGTGGATCGTGTCGCGCGTACACCAGCTTACGCAGGAAGTCGAAAAGCACATGGATGTATACGACATCCCAAATGCGGCCAAGCCGATCCTGCCGTTTATCGATGATGCCAGCAACTGGTATGTCCGCCGCTCGCGCCGCCGTTTCTGGAAGAGTGATGACGACGGCGATAAGCAGGACGCTTACCGGACCCTACACTACGTCCTGGTGCAGCTCGCACACGTCATGGCACCGTTTACGCCGTTCCTGGCCGAAGAGCTGTACCAAAAGCTCACCGGCGGCGAATCAGTGCACTTACGCGATTGGCCAAAGGTTGGTCATGTGAACGAGCTGATTTTGGACCGCATGGCCTTTGTACGCGAAGTCATAAATGAAGGTCTGTCGCAGCGCGCCGCCAATGGCCTGAAGGTCCGCCAGCCGCTGCAATCGATCACCGTACCGAACCTGCGCGATCGTCTCGGCGAAGACTTTGATGAGCTTGTGCCAGTGATACTGGAGGAGCTTAACGTCAAGGAATTGAAGGATGGTGGCGATCAGGTTGTATTGGATCTGCGCGTCACACCGGCGCTGAAGCGCGAAGGTATGATGCGCGAAGTCATTCGCAACGTACAGAATGCCCGTAAGCAGGCCGGGCTGAATGTTGATGACCGGATTGAGCTCAGTCTTTCGACAACCGACGATGAATTGCGTAAAGCTATTGAGGAGCACGGGGACACCATTGCGGCAGAGACGCTGGCAACATCGCTCGTTTTTGACGAAACTCTGGCTTTCGAGGTTGTGTGCACGGTCGACGCCGCACCGTTGACTGTATCGCTGCAAAAAGTGCAAGGGTAAGCGCGGTATTTACAGATTGACTCAGATCTGTTACTATCTATTGGTAGCTAAAGTTCTAAAAAAGAGTAGAGCATGAAAAAAGCAGTAATCGCCACTGGCGGTAAACAGTATCTTGTGACTGAAGGTGAAACCCTTGAGGTGGAGTTATTGAAGGCCGACGGCAAGAATATAACGTTCGAGCCGCTACTCGTCATTGACGGTGACAACATCAGTGTTGGCACTCCGGTAGTCGAGAAGGCTAAGGTCACTGCCGAGGTAGTCGAAGAAGACGCCAAGGCTGACAAAGTAACTGCCATTCGCTTCAAGGCTAAGAAGCGCGTCCGCAAGATCCGCGGCCATCGCCAGCACCACACTGTGATCAAAATCACCAAAATTGCCTAAATTTTGATAGGCGCCTGTGGATAAATCAGCAGCCATGAAAGCGGCTGCTGATTTTTTTACAGCGTATCGTTGTTATAAATATTTAATATTTTGACCCAGGTTAACGCTCAAAAAAGCGTGATTTTTAAAAAGTAGATATATTAACAACATTAAGAGGCGTCTTTTTGGCCCAGAAAGCCGCCCAAAAATGGGCCGTTTATATCTGTTTTTAACTATTGCCACTTGCCAGAAAACAGCCCCATAATGGTACTGTGCTCCAGAGTCTAGCCAGGCTAGACTGGGAAACAAAAAATTCAAATTCAACAAACAAAACCAAACACAAATAAAAAAATAAACATGCGCACAAAGCTGCAAAGCCTCCGGTTTTTGGATGGACGCCGAATGCTGGCGGTAGCTAGCGTTGAGTTGTTTTTGTGCGCAGCGGTCGCCGGACTGTTTGTTGGCCCCAAAGCTCAGGCGGCCACATCCTCGACCATCAATTTCCAGGCACGGCTGATGAGTGCTGATGGCAGCATTGTTCCGGACGGTAAATACAACATCGAGTTTAAGCTGTATAACTCGCCGGACGCAGGCACCATGGAACAGGGTGTATGCGCGGACAACTGTGTGTGGGTGGAGACGAGAACCGGTGTCAACGCCGTATTGGTTACCAATGGGTATATTACCGTCAGCCTAGGCAGTGTTAACCCCTTCGGAGCCAACATTAACTGGGATCAGGAATTGTGGTTGACCATGAATATTGGCGGCATTGGTATTCCTCGGTGGGACGGTGAGATGTCGCCTCGCCTGAGGCTGACTGCCGTGCCGTACGCATTCCAAGCCGGCGGCCTGGCACACCAAGACGGCGACAATAGAAGTACGCTCGGGTTCAGTACGCAAACTAACTCGAATCAGATCCTGTTACCGGATGAATCAGGTGTCTTGTGTATTCAGGGATCGGACAGCTGTGGTTTTGTTAAAAACGATGGAACTCTCAGTGTTGGGCCTGACGGCGTGACCATCAGCAGCAAGCTGCAACTCTCTGAACTGGGAATCGCAGATACGATGGACTTCCTGTGCTACAACAGCTTAGGTCAAATCTCCGTCTGTGATCCGTCCGGCCTTGCAGAGCTTGCCGGCAGTGGGCTAAATGCTGCGAACCTTGAACCGACAACACTCGTGTTCTCTGGACCGATGCAGGTATTTGAGGCGGACGGCAGTGTAACCGGTGTTGATAATTACAGCGCGATTGCCGTAAATGCCATAACCGACAATTTGCACATCGCTATCCCGGCGCCCAGTGTTGCTAAGCAGAAAGTGGGACGCGTGCTGTACATCACGACAGCTTCGGACTCCAAAGACTTTATGGCTGTACTCGACGGCACCGGAATCGAGGTAACGATGCAGGCCAACAGTACTATTACGCTTGTGTGGAATGGCTCGGGCTGGACGGTAAGCGGCGGCGTGGACAAACCCGATCAATCTGATCAGCAGCGGCCTGGGGATGGCGCACTGGCTATAGACGAGGAGTCGTACCTTGGAGCTATGTACTACGACCCAGAGGCTGGCGACATCCAGTGCTTTGAGGCGCAGGGCTGGGGCGAGTGTATTGCCGCTCCCGATAATATCGTTAATCTCGAACCAGAATATGCCGGCGGCGTTATTAATGGTGATGGCATAGGTATCATGAGCACCGATTTCTGCGCGAATGGCGAAGGCCTCAAGGCAAATGAGGAATTGTGTGCGCCTGGCCAGGCTCGCAACTTCTACCGATGGACATCGGCCGAGGAGATATCGCAGACGCGTAGCATCTACGTGACATACCGGTTGCCAGCGAACTTTAAGGGGTTCGCCAGCGACGATACCGTAAAGCTGACAGCACGAGTCGATAATGTCGAGGATGCCTCGGTGACGTACGAAATGTTTAGGACTGACGGGATAGACATCATTCCATGCTCCACGGACGGTAAGCCGACGGATGTCATTGTCGGTGGCGGCGGCGAGGCCAACGTATGGTACACGTACGGCATTAGTGGCAACGAGGCGACAGACTGCGGTTTCGACAGCAGTTCGGCTGGCCATCTGATCATCTTTAAGATAAATCTTACGTCGCGCAACAACGCCAATGCGTACGTCAGTACCTTAAGCTTTGTTACTACAGTTCGCTAGTGCTTATATATAATATGAATAGATCGGGCAGGCTGACCTTCGCTTGATGCTCGCCGGTATTTATCACAGAAGTTTGAGGGTATAATTGAGAGAGTCATGAGGGATTATCATCGCAGGGAAACAGAGCGGCCACGGCTTAATCTGGTTCGCGGCGTCGACGGCCGGCTTAGGCTTGCCGATAGTCCTGGCAGTGACAGGTTGACCAATCGCCAGGCCTCTGTCCGCTCGGCGACGATAAGATCCGGTGCGCCACACTCCGCTCCGATGTATGAGCATCGGCCTGGTGTTCGGGATAGCGTAGACGGCATATTCGAAAAAGTCCCAAGGGTGCCCCCGCAGCCCGATCCTGTCGTTTACCACAACCGTGAGCGCCAACTGAAAGAACAAGAAGAGGTGCGCTACCCGGCACCCCCTAGAATTAGCATGCCGCGCATATCACTCCCGAAGTTGCCGTTAGCGAAGCTGAAGATGCTGGCGGGGAAGAGGCAACTGCTCGCAGCTGCATCCGTGGTTGTGGTAATGGTACTGGGCAGTTCTATGTTCAGCTGGATGGGTCAAGGAGGACAAACGCAAAATAATAAAGAGAATGAGGTGGCGGAACAGCCTCAAACACCGAGTGTGCTGAACGCTGCCGGCTCACAGGCACCGCAGTTCGATGCCGTATTGCCGCAGGGTAAGACTATAGAGGAATTGGGTGGTTGGGCGCGAGTCAGCCCTGCCGATAAAGATCCGGTATTTGCGTTTGTCGATGTGGTTAACGGTGTGCAGCTAAACGTCAGCCAACAGGAGTTGCCACAAAACCTGCGCACCGATACGGCTAAAAAAGTCGCAGAACTGGCAGAAGGTTTTGCAGCCAACGAGAAAATAATGGTCGGTAACGGGTTGGAGGCATATATAGGCACCTCGATTCGCGGTCCGCAGTCGGTCATCTTTGTGAAGAATGGCCTTTTGATTTTAATCAAGTCATCTAGCAAGCTCACCCACGAGCAGTGGGCCAGCTATATAAACTCATTACACTAGAGGCTTAGTTTTTCTTTATGTTTTTAGCAATAAGGGTAAAGTCTTGCTCGTTGAGAGGTGCGGCGGTTGACGCCAGTATCCATGCGTCATCGGCAACGATACTCAGGAGAAACCGGTCGCCAGTCGGGGCTCTGCCGAGGACGCTGGGATAGGGCGTGCCGTTTAGTTTTTTGGCGTCACTCATTTGCTCCTGGTAGAACTGTTCAAAGTCGAAGCCCTGCGGTTTCTGCTGTTCTGTAAATACTATAGAAGACCCGCTGGAATCTTCGGCGCGGAAAAGCAGAGTGTTTTCGGCTTCGTCTATCATGAATGAGCCTTCGGCTATTTTGTAGCCGCTCGGCAATCTTTTTGGAACGTAGATGGTGTGGTTGGCTCTTTGTTTAATGTGGTCTGGCACGGTATAGGTGGTGGCTGTTAGTTTAAAGACTAGAACTATAGCGGCTATCGCGAGCAAGGCGGCAATCGCGCCCAAGATGTATATCAGTTTCCCGTTTTGGGGTACCTTGGTTGGTGCAGAAGTACTATTTTCCTCTTTTCTCTCACCAAACATCATATATGTAACTTTAGCTTAAGGGCGTTCATTCGTCTACCCCTATAATTATCATTATCGTAATAGTATTATAGTGCTAGTTTAAAACCGGTTGTTTTTGTTAAGTTGTCATAACGAAAGAGTTTTATTGACCGCCAAGGGGTGCTATACTTTGACCTGAGAACAGGGGATATGAAACAAACAATCGTTGCAGTCATTAACCAGAAGGGCGGCGTGGGTAAAACCACTACTGCTGTTAATCTTGCCGCCCAGTTGGCATCGGCAAAGAACACGGTACTGCTTGTTGATCTCGATCCTCAGGGAAATGCGACGAGCGGATTGGGTATGCCCAGGGAAGCCGAGCCTACGACGTACGAATTAATATTGGGGCAGACAACACTTGAAAACGCTGTTCGACCGGCTGGCCGCGAAGGGCTGTATATTGTTCCGGCCAATCCTAATTTAGCGGCCGCCGAAATAGAACTGGTGCCGATGATGCAGCGGGAGTTAGCTTTGCGCACAGCCCTGCAAACCGCAGCTTATTCGTATGTTATTATTGACTGTCCGCCGGCACTGGGGCTACTGACCATCAACGCGCTTAGTGCGGCCGATGCCATTATCATACCGGTGCAGGCTGAATATTATGCACTTGAGGGGTTGGGCCAACTGTTGGCAACAGTGCAGCGGGTGAAGCAGGCTATAAATCCGCCGCTCGATTTATTGGGAGTGGTGTTGACCATGTACGATAAGCGTACCAGTTTGAGCGAGCAGGTTATGGATGAACTGAAGAGCCACTTTGGCGACAAGGTCTTTAAGACGGTTATTCCGCGTAATGTGCGTTTGGCAGAGGCGCCTAGCTTTGGAAAGACGATTTTTGAGCACGACCGGTGGAGCAAGGGCGCCCGCGCGTATAAAAACCTAGCAAAAGAGGTGAGTAGACGTGTCAACGGGTAAAAAGGGTTTGGGACGAGGTTTTGATGTACTGATACCTCAGGATGTCGATACGACAATTCTGTTCGACGATCATGAGAAAGTGCAGAAGCTGTCTGTTAATTCGCTTATCCCTAATCCAGATCAGCCGCGAACGACGTTTGACGAAGAGGCGTTAAAGCAGCTCGCCGAGTCGATTAAGCAGTACGGTGTATTGCAACCGCTTATCGTTACGCCGCACGGGAAGGGCACATATGCCATTGTGGCTGGCGAGCGCCGATGGCGGGCCGCTCAACTTGCCGGCGAAAAGAAGGTGCCGGCCATTGTGCGCACAACCAAGGAATTGGAGCGCCTAGAGATTGCTTTGGTTGAAAACGTGCAGCGCGTTGATTTATCGCCGCTCGAACAAGCCCTTTCGATCGAACGGCTACATCAGCAGTTCAGCATGACCTATGAGGCGATTGCCAAACGGCTCGGCAAGGCCAGCTCAACAGTTAATAACATCGTTCGGCTTTTACAGCTTCCAAAGGAAGCGCAAAAAGCGTTAACTGAAGGACGTATTTTTGAGGGCCATGCCCGCGCCATTCTTTCGCTCAAGGATAATCCTGAAAAGCAACAGGAATTGCTAAACAACATTCTTCGGTACGGCTGGTCGGTACGCCAGGCAGAGCAATTTGTAGTTTCGTACCGCGAGGGCTTTAAGGAATCAAAAGCGGCGCGCGAGCGCATGCGGACCGAAACGCCGGAAACCAAGCAGCTGAGCAAGCGATTAGGCGGTATGCCGGTCCACATTCGCCGTATGGCCAAGGGCGGCAAGCTCGAAATACGCTTTAAGAGCGATGAAGAGCTAGAGCAGATATTTAGAAGCTTAAATTAAGCCCTTGATTCGATATAGGCTAAAAGCGCTGCATTTCGCTGAGTGGTAGCACTCGGATGATGAGTTTTCCGACGATGTTTTCGACATGAATCGGTCCAAAGGTGCGCGAATCGAGCGAGTTGCTACGGTTGTCGCCAACAACGAACACTTCGTTTGGGCCGACATCCCAGGAGCCCTCAATGGGTGTGTTGTCTTGAATGGCGGTGCCGTATGGCAGCGTTCTGTCCGGCTCGAAACCGTCCGGGTGTTCCCGGTTGTATACGATGATTCTGCCGTCCTGTACAGTAACTCGTTCACCAGGTAGCCCGATGACGCGTTTAATGAGCTGCTTTTTGGGGTCTTGGCCAAATTGGCTGATGCTCGGCTCAACAAACACTATTATGTCGCCGCGCTTCGGCACGTACCCATGCCCAGTGATTTTCGACCACGTTTTTGGCAGCTTCCAAACGATGAGCCGGTCGTTGTGCGAAAGAGTTGTCTCCATGCTCGCGCCGTCAACTTGGTATGACTGAAATACAAATACTGTTAAGAAAACGGCTATAAGTGGTGCTGTTAGGAGAATGCCGATAGTAGAAAGCGCGCTGCGAATATTATCTTTGCGCGCCGCATTGCGCCTTCTGTCCGTCCGCGGGTCGAATCGGTTTGGTGGCACTGGGGGCGCGCTATTGTCTATGTCCATACAAACGTTAACTATAACTGAAATGCAGACAATATGCACTATCTAATAAGGTGTTAGTGGATAACATAAGCGGTTAGTATTGCATCGTGGCACGGTCTAGGTGTACTCTAAAAGTGCAGTTTACATAAACAAAAAATGTACTCAATAACAAAAACCAAAATCAACACTAAGCATACCGCCCGCACCGCCCGCCAGGCGCCTCCTTTCGGCAATGGCGAGAAAGTGCGGGCTCGTTTTATGTAAGCTGCAGAAAGGGGGATATATACCATGCACTATCCTTAAGTTCTGCGGGTGAACAACAAAATGGCTACAGCTAATCGGATTTGTCGTACTTGTTGCGGCATTAAATGGGTATGACGTAGCAATAAAAACCAAAAACAAAACAAATAGACAGACAAAAATAAAAACAGCGGCGCCGCGGCCGGCCTAAATGCTGGTTGTTGGTTCTTCTCGTTCCGATTAGCTTTGGTGCTGGCAACACATCTTTGTCATTTGGCAAGATGGCTGCATAGTGCAGCAGAATTCTCGACCCGGGCTCAATGCTGCGGGATGTGCCAGTTGGTTAGTTACGCCGACTTTTTCGTTGTCGACAATCTCCCCTCGGGTTGCTGTATTGGGGCGATCGTTGCATTTGCCTTGCATGCTCATTTGGTAGTCATGGCTAGCAACGGTCTTGCTAATGGGATGGCGTCATAATCTTCATGACGCCGATGACGGCTCGTGCCGATTATGTTGTTTTTTGATCTCAGGAATTAAACAGTCATGCCCAGGAGAGATGTAATTATTGAGTGTTTAAAAAGACAAAGCTGAAGTCGACGCCGCTCCTGTTTTTTAGCGTTCCGATTGTGGTAAGTGAGTAGCTGTGGGGATATTTGTAAAAACGCTAAAGTTTCCCACAGCATGCCCCTTGTATCCCCTGTTTTACAAGAGTAGAATACATCTTGTATACGGTGTTACGTCATGTAGAGGAAAACAGAAACAAAACGAAACCAAATAAACACAAACACCAAAACCGTGGAACCCCAAAACCCAAATACCACCCCCATTCCTCCCATTGGTGACGACTCGCAATCGCCGCCCTCCTTGGCTGTGGCTCCAGAACCAGTATCCCCCGAGCTCCTGTCTTCCGACCCTTCAGGCTCGTATTCGTATACTCCGGACATCATGCCTGCCAATCCACAGAAAGGCAAATTCCGTAGGCTCATGCGGCTATTCCTCAAGTGGGGAGCGGTGGCTATTGCGGTGGTCGCACTCATTGGTGTTGGCGTGCTGCTTGTATGGAGTAGCCGCCGGGAAGCAGCCCGCCTGACAACCGCCAACCCTTCCGACTCATTCGAAACGCAAACTGTTCCCTTAGACTCACTCGCCGTTGACTTTGTCCAGAAAGCACTAGTTGTCCGTCGGGTCATCGTCAACGGGCAACTGCAGGTAGGTGAGGGCATGATATTAACCCCATCGCTCCAGCCATCCGCCCCACAGCCCGGCCAGCTGTACTACGACCAGAACACCAATCTGCTTGGCTACTTCAACGGCACCGAATTCGTCTACCTGGACGCTGTAGAAATTCCCGACATCGTCATCCATCCAAGTGTTGAGCAGATCGCCGGCCTCACTGGCCAGATTGGCCTTGGCCCTGGGCTGACGGTAGCCGGAGGATCACTCGTCAACAACGGCGTCATATCCCTTGGTGGCAGTACGGGAGCCATTGCCGTGGGCGCTGGCTTAAGCATAGCGGGCAATGTACTCCAAAACTCAGGCGTGCTCAACATTGTTGGCGGCAGTGGTATCCAGGTCACAGACGACGGCAGCGGCACCTACACCATCGCCAACGTTGGTGCGGGCAACGGTACTGTATCCAGCTCCGGCGGCACTGTCGGACGCATACCAGTCTTTACCGATGTCCAGAACATAGAAAACTCGCTCATCTCCCAAAGCGGGATGACAGTTACTGTTAGCGGCGACTTACACGTAGTAACTGGAGGATTAAGCTTAAGTAATCCACTTACCGTCAGTAACGGCGGTACTGGTGCCACCTCGTTTGCGCCCAACGGCGTCCTCATTGGCAATGGCACTGGCCCCATTACTGCCGTCACTGCTCCGGGACCAAACTTGTGTCTACTTTCTACCGCAGGCGCGCCAATCTTTACCGCCTGCCCAAGCGCTTCTGGCGTCACAACCCTCAATGGTCTTAATGGCGCACTGACCATTGCCAATGCCAGCGCTGCTGGCAGTATCATTACCATTGACAACGCCAGCACTTCAGCCAAAGGCATTGCCCAGTTTAGCAGCGCCAACTTTACCGACAACGGTGCGGGCGTCATTAACACTATTCAGGACATCCACACTGGCGCTACACCTACTTTCGCTGGATTGAACACAAATAGTATTAATCCCTCCAGCGCACTAACCGTTGGCGCAGCCGGACAAACTGCATTCCTGCAAGGCTCAACAGCCACCATTGCCGCAGCAAGCGGTGACATTGTGCTTACCAGTGCAGGCCAAATCCGCCTGACCGGCTTTAACTGTTCGGCATTTGCAAACGGCGGCACGTTAACTACCGACGCATCGGGCAATCTGATATGTGCCAATGATGATGGCGGCCCGGGTGGCGGCGTTTCGTCGGTGAACAGTCTGGTTGGCGACTTAGTGCTCCAGGGTACAGCTGGCCAGATTGTGGTCACCGATAACGGCAGCGATACGTTGACGTTGAGTTTAGCATCGGACGTCACCTTGCAGGGCAATACTTTCAATGGCGCCAACCAGCTGGTACAGCTTAACGGCTTCGGTCAGCTTCCCGCTGTTTCTGGTGCGCTACTAACAAATCTTAATGGCTCGGCTATTAGCAGCGGAACCATCGACAATGCACGTTTGGTAAACGGTGGCGAATTAACGGTAACGGCAGGTACGAACTTAACTGGCGGCGGCAGTGTTGCATTGGGTGGCACGATAACTCTACATGTAACAGACAACCCGACATTTTCTGGCAATGTTGTGGTTGAAGGTGGAATCATTACCCTTGGAACTGTCGGTCAGGTCGGCAGTTTAGTCCTTCATGATGGTAATGGCCAAACCACTACGCTCCAAGCAGGCGATTCTACTGGCAATCTAACGTTCATTCTCCCAAGTAGTGCCGGCAACGTGGCGCAGTGTCTAAAACAAGGTGGCGGCAATCAGCTCATTTGGGATGATTGCGAAGGGGGTCTTGGCGGGATAAGCGGCGTCGTTTCGCTCAATAGCCTTGGCGGCGCGCTGACCATACAAGGCACTACCAACCGCATCGTCGTCACTGATGACGGCAACGACACCATTACTATCTCTGCGCCGCAGGATATTCACACTGCAGCCAGTCCAACATTTGCCGGCCTAACACTGACCGGCGACGTTGCAGTTGAGGGCGGCACAGTAACAATTGGCTCCACCTCACAGGCTGCCAGCCTGGTCATTCATGATGGTGATGGTCAAACCGTTACACTCGAGGTTGGCAATCTTGCCAGCGACCTAACATTTATCTTGCCCACTACCGCCGGTAATAGTTTTCAGTGTCTTAAGAAAGGTGCCGGTAACCAGCTTATTTGGGATGATTGTGAGGGTGGTAGCGGGCCAAGCGGCGTAACTTCTCTAAACGGGCTGGTTGCTGCTTTGACACTTCAAGGAACGGCTGATCAGATTGTCGTAAGTGACGATGGTGTTGACACCATTACGCTCAGCCTGGGTGCGGCAGTCACCTTGCAGGGCAATACCTTCAACGGCGCCAACCAGCTGGTACAGCTTAATGGTTCTGGCGAGTTGCCGGCATTGTCAGGTGTTAACCTTACTAACCTCAATGCTTCGGCATTGACTATAGGCACTGTGTCAAGCAGCGTCATTTCTGGCGCATACACCGGCATTACTGGTGTTGGCACAATCTCAACAGGCACCTGGCAGGGTGCTGCCATTGCCATTGCGCACGGCGGCACTGGCGCAACCACCCAGCAGGGTGCCATTAACAACCTTGCTGGCCTTACCACCCAAGGTGACCTGTTGTACCACGATGGCGTTAACGTCACCCGATTGGCTCGTGGTAATAATGGCGAGTGTCTGGTATCTACCGCCACCACCATCCAGTGGGGCAGCTGTCTTGGCGGCGGCGCGCTCACCGGATCCGGCACGCCAGGCACGATTGCTCTCTTTACCGACACCGACGAGCTCGGCGATTCAATCTTAAGCCAGAGCGGCAGCACCATAACAGTTGGCGGCAACCTCAACATAACCAGTGGCGGCCAAATCCAGATTAACGGCGTACCAATCTCCTCCGCAGACCTCAGCGACGGCAGCAACCTTGCCAAACTCAACGCCAGCCAGACATTTACCGGCGCCACCGTTGCCTTCCAAAACAGCTCCGACTCCACAAACGCCTTCAACATCCAGAATGCCGCAGGCGTACGGGTGCTAACCGTCAACACCACCGCCGGACAGGTTGAGCTCGGTACAGCCGGTGCAGTAAACGGCAGCCTTGTCTTTTACAATGCAAACGACAATAACGCCGTAACCATCTTGTCTGACGCACTTACTGACGACCGGACCATTCTGTTACCTGACGCCGATGGTACAATCTGTCTCGACACCGGCAACTGTGCTGACCTGGGCGCCACACTCCAGACCGCCTACAACTTCTCGCTTGGCGGTACTACGCCAAAGATTAAAGTAAACGATACATTACTTGGCGTAGAGATCCAGGACGCAGACATTAGTATTAATGACTACCTGCTCACCGTCCGCGCCAGCAACAACTCCGGCCTTGGCCAGGTAATGTTTGGCGTCAACAGCGCCGGCGAAGTCGTCATCCAAAGCTCGACCAACTCAAGCACTGCACTCCAGCTCCTCACTAGTGCTGGCACATCTGTGCTGGCTGGCGACACACTAAACGGCCAGGTTATCTTGGGGCAGGGGGGAACGCTCACCGGCGCACTGCTATTTAGTAATGCCTCGAACAACAACCTCATAACGCTTACTTCCCAAACAGCCACTGCCGCACGAACAATTACGCTGCCCGATGCCGATGGTGTTATCTGTCTTGACTCTGGTAACTGTGCCGGTGTTGGCGACGTGTTACAAGGTGGTAATTCTTTTGGCACAACCATGACAATCGGTACCAACGACAATAATGATTTGATCCTGGAGCGCAACAACGCCGCCCGCCTAACCATTGGTGCCAGCAATATAACATTGGCAAGCGGCATAGATCTGCTGTTGCAGGGCGCGAACGCCTACATTAGCAACCCGCAGACCGGCACCAATACCGAGGCATTCGGCTTGAATGCTACTGTGGCAAACGGTTCGCAGTTCGCCTTGGCGGTAGGAACAAGTGCATCGGCTGCCACTCGTTCGATCGCAGTCGGCTATGCGGCTAACGCGGCCGATTCCGCTACCGTGCTTGGCTCCGAAGCGGTTGCAGAAGCCCACGGGGTGGCCATCGGCTATCAGGCCGTAGCCGATAGCGAAAGCATTGCGATCGGCGAAGGGGCCGAAACCACGACATCCAACCAACTGGTTATAGGCTCCACCCTGTATCCGATCAACCACGCTGTCATTGGCAACGGTGTCAGGGTCAATAGTCCTGCCGGTTTCATTCTGCAGGCCAGCTCGGCGCTGAATTCCAACACGGCGGGCGCCAGCATAACTATCGCAGGCGGACAAGGAACCGGTAGTGCAAACGGCGGCGACATCAACTTCCAGATTTCTGATCCGGTCGCCGACCCGAGCGGCGATAGCAGCACCCTGAACGCGTTAGCAACAGTTTTGGGCATTAGCGGCGCGAACGGTGCGATTACGGCGCAAAATTCCACCAACTCGACGACCGCGTTCAGAATATTGAACGCTTCGTCGATGCCTTTGTTTACCGCCGATACTACCAACTTGCGCGTCTACATAGGTGACCCATCCGCCGATAGCACCGGCGCGCTATTGGTGCTTGACACCAAGAACACCAGTGGCGACCCCTCGGGTGTAAACGGCGCCATGTATTACAATGCCGCAATGGGCGTTATGCGTTGTCACATGGATGGCCGCTGGCAGATGTGTAACGGCCCACGCAGCCTAAGCTGGGGTTACAACATAGAGGAGGACTTCGTTGGCCCTTCGTTATACACATCTAGCAGCATTGAGATCCAAAGTTTATACGGCTGGGAAGGTGCTAGAGATGGTAGTGGTTCCGATATCGATATGGTCAACCCCGACAACAGTAAGATTGGCCGCCCTGGATGGGTTGTTCTGACAGTGGGCAACAGCGGTTCATGGACGCAATTGTATCTGTATAGCATTAATGGCCAGCTGACATTGGGCGGGGGCGAGGTAATAGAAACCAACATCTTTATAGATAACTTGTCTACCTCGAACCAGGAGTACGAAATCAACATTGGCCTGTGTAATGCCAATGAGTGGTGCGGCCATACCGGCATCTTCTTCGAATACTACCGTCCTGGTAGTGGCGACTTATGGCGCTATAGAGCCTGTACAAACGAGAACTGTACCACGGGGGTATCTTCTAAGTCTGTACAGACTGGCAATACAAGTCTACGTATCGTGGTTAACAGCCCGACAAGTGTTACATACTATGTTAAGCACGAATCGGATACTAGCTGGACAACGCTTGGCACTATTACCACCAATATACCCGCCTTGGCGACACAGAATAAATCACCATTCGTAGAGATAAGCAAGCTAAACGGGGACTCATCCCGCTCCTTTGGCGTAGACTACTTCCACATACGCCAAGAGCGTACCACACCTCGATAAAATGGGTAGGGACTTGGGGTATTTATGGTCTCGTTGGTGCGCTGTGTGCACATCCACAAAAAGCGTGCCCAAGCCATGCTAAAAGAATTTGGTGTGCGTTTACTGTGTCGGAACTAGTGGGTATAATCGTAAGCAGTAACACGAAGGTGATCTCACGTGTCTAAATATTGGAAGGGCGGGGCAAGATTATATCTAGGTATAGCCGTTGCTATGACGGTTCTTGTGCTGGGTGTTTCGTCTCTTCGGGTGGAGGGCGCTTCCTCTATTGCGCAAGCATTTGCTACTGATGATCCAAATATCGTGTCGGGTGCGCTTGTAAGTTTGAAGTCAGAAGCGGCCAACACGATAGAGTTAAGTACTATTGAGAATGTAGACCGCATGCTTGGTGTAGCTGGAGAGAATGCGCTCATCGAGCTATCGAATGACGATGGCACGGTACAGGTTATTACCACTGGCGAAGCATACGCACTGGTAAGCGATATTAATGGTAATGTGGAAGTGGGGGATAAAATTACTGTATCGCCCATAGCGGGCGTAGGCATGAAGGCGCTGACCAATACATTGGTGATTGGTACCGCTCAAGCCAGCCTGTCAAGCGTAGAGACCGAAACGCGGACCATTCGCGACAAGGAAGGAAATGAGCGGACCGTTCGTATCGGAGCCATCCTGGTGCAGGTGGACAGGGTTTTTTATAGCGTTCCCCAAGGAGGGCCAAGCTCTTTCGTGCCTCAGGCTTTGCAGGATTTTGCCAACAGCATAGCCGGACGATCAGTTTCGCCAATACGTGTAATGATTGCCGGTTTTCTTATACTCTTTATGTTTATAACTGTGGCAATATTGCTGTACTCCTCGGTTCGTTCAAGTATCATTTCTATTGGCCGCAATCCGCTTTCTGAGAGAGCAGTACATAAGAGCCTGGTTCAGGTGGGGCTTACGGTGTGCGGTGTTATGGTGCTTACGATGTTTATCGTTTATCTAGTCCTGATAACGTAATCCTGAAGGCTCGCCAGGCAGGCTGGAAAGACCCTGGAAAGGGTCTTTTATTTATGCTCACATACGGCTATAAAGCTCCGGAGGTCCCAAATCCTGTAAGGATACAGGGTTTAGTTTGTGCAATAATTGCACAGTCCATAAACAAAACTAGCCATATATGGTTAGTTTTGTTTATGGCGATTATCCACAGCATTCCAGACAAGGTGTTGCATCTCTGTCTCTAACAGGGGTAAAATACGACAAGAATAACCATTTTGAGGTCGGCAAAAAACACAAGAAAAACGGGAAAAAATAAATACAAAAAACCGTGCAACCACAAGATCCAAACACCACTGTCATGCCCTCTGACAGCAGCGAGTCGCAATCGCCGCCTTCTTTGGCTGTGGCTCCCGAGCCGGTCGATCCGGGTGCTCTGTCGTACGATCCTATGAATCCGGGTGGCATTGATGTGGTTGCTATGCCGTCGAAGTCCAGTAGGTACCGCCGTATTCTGAAGCTGTTTTTCAGATGGAGCGCGATTGCCCTTTTGGTGCTGGCGGTTCTTGGCAGTGGCGCTTTTCTGGCGTGGAGCAGCAGGCGAGAGGTGGCCAATATAGAGACTGTCAATCCTGCTTCGTCCTTCGACACGCAAACAATTCCGCTCGACTCGCTGGCAGCAGGCGCCATTGACCCTGTCTTTACTGCTCGGCAAGTGGCAGTGAATGGACAGCTTCGTGTGGGTGAAGGCCTCATAATCGCCCCGTCGCTGCAGCCTTCGGCGCCGCAGCCCGGCCAACTCTATTACGACCAAGAAACAAACCTGCTTGGATACTTCAACGGCACCGAGTTTGTATTCCTCGACACCAATGAGACTACTCTACAACCGAGCACTCCGGATGTTTTGCAGCCTGGTTCGGTTGTAGAGCAGATTGGCGGCATGACAGGCCAAGTATCTTTGGGCGACGGACTGAGTGCAGTTGCCGGACAGCTCGTCAACACCGGCGTTTTATCGGTACAGGGTCAGACGGGTGCCGTCACTCTTATTGGCGGAAACGGTATAGCTATTAATGGCACAACTATTACCAATACCGGTGTTATAAGCGTTCAGTCGGCCAATCCGGCGGTGGTGGTGACCGATGACGGTAACGGCAACATAACGCTGGACTTCATCGGTGGCGGCGCAGGCACAGTGGCAAGCCCTGGCGGTACAGCAGGGCGGATTGCTAAGTTTACCGCCGCCCAGGTTATTGCCGATTCGCTACTGAGCGAGTCCGGCACAACCATAACGGTTAACGGCAACCTGACTGTGACTGGCACGACCAGCCTCGGCTCGCCATTATCCGTCTCTAACGGTGGTACGGGTACAACCAGTCTAGCTGCGAACGGCGTGTTGGTTGGTAATGGTGTAGGGGCTATTACTTCCATTGTAGCCGGGGCATCTGGTCTGTGTTTGGTCTCTACTGGTGGCGCGCCAACGTGGGCCAATTGTACGAGCCCGACTAACGCCGTACAGTCGTTAAACGGTCTGACCGGTAACATAACTATTGCTAACGCGACTGGCCTGGTTGACACCATAACCATCGACGATGCCAGTACATCGAACAAAGGAATTGCTCAATTTAACGGCATGAACTTTAGTGTAAGTGGTGGTATCGTTAATACTATCCAGAATATTTCTACCGGCTCATCACCGACCTTCAACAGTCTCACGCTCAGCGGTAATCTAACAGTACAGGGCGGCACCTCAACACTTGGCACGTTGACCCAGGCTGGCAGCTTGGTGCTGAGCGATGGCAGCTCCAATACAGTGACTATTGTTGCTGATAATTTGAGCGGGAATCGTACTTATCGGTTGCCTGATGCAGGCGGCGACGCGGTATTGTGTGTGACGACTGGTAACTGTATCGGCGGTACTGGAAGTGCACCCAATACTGCACCATATCTCGTTGCGACACTCGATGGCACGCTTACAAATGAGCGGGTTCTAACGGGCGGCAGCAACATTACACTAACTGACGGTGGTGCCAATGGTCCGCTAACGGTTGCGACCGTACAAGATCCAGCCTTCTCAACGAGTGTTACTACTCCAATATTGCAAAGCAGCGGTGCGTTGGTGGTTTCCAGTGCTGCAGGCAACACGGTAGCTATCGACGCCGGCACTACCATTGAGCTGCAAGACAGCACCAACGTGACAGGTACGCTAAGCGTGACCGTGGCGTTAAATGTTGGCGCTGGCAATGCCTTCTCGGTCGACTCTAGTGGCGTCATCACTGCTGCAGCCGGCATTACTAGCTCCGGTGCGATAATCTTTACCGACCTCGATTGTACGACATACGCCAACGGCGGTGCATTAACCACTGACGGTTCTGGCCAGCTGATATGTAGCGACGACGATGGCGGGGCAGGCAGCGGAATAACCGGTACCGGAACAAATGGTACCATCCCCGTATTTACCGGCAGTAATACCATAGCGAACTCCATCATCACGCAGTCCGGTACAACAATAACTGTTGCGGGCGACTTGGTGCTTGGCGCGCCCCTTGCCGTCTCCAGCGGAGGCACCGGCGCCACCAGCTTTACGACTAACGGCGTACTCTACGGCAATGGCACCGGCGCCCTGCAGGTGACTGCGGCTGGTGTCGGCGGCCAGGTCCTGATTGCCAACGCCTCGGGCGTGCCGACATTCGTGTCATTCAGTGGCGACGTGACTGTTTCCGATACCGGTTTAGTGACGATACAACCCAACTCGGTAGCACTCGGTACCGATACGACGGGCGACTATGTGGCCAATCTTGGTACGCTCACCGGTTTGGGTGTCTCTGGCAACAGTGGCGAGGGCAGCACGCCAAACCTGAGTGTTCTATATGGCTCGGTTGCCGGCACCGCAGTGCAGGGTAATGTGACTCTAACCTGTCCAGTCGGCACCGGCAACCTGACTGGCGGCGGCGACAGCATTACCTTGGGTGCCGGCGGTGCCTGTGGTTCTATTAATACTGTTGATGACCCGACGTTTGCTACCAGCGTCACAACGCCGAATCTCATCCTGACTGGCACGGGCAATAGTGGCAGTATCGTGGTTGGTAACCTCGGCCAGAATACTATTTATACACTGCCTGACCCCGGCCAGGCAGCCGTAGATATTTGTCTATCGATCGGCAACTGTACCGTGGCTGGCACTGCGGGTGGTGACCTCACTGGCACGTATCCCAACCCGACCATTGCCAAATTGCAGGGGACGAATTTGAGTATTGTGGGCCCAGTTGGCGGCAACGTCTTGGTCTATAACGCTAGTAACTCGCAATGGGAGAATGTGGCTATCAGCGGCGACGTCGCTATTAGCGAAACAGGTATTGTTACCATCCAAGCCAATTCTGTGGCGCTCGGTACCGACACTACGGGTAACTATGTGATCGGCCTGAGTGCTGGGAACGGTATTGATATCACTGGCACCCCGGGTGAGGGTTGGACACCAACCATAGCTGTCCTTTATGGCAGCATTGCTAATACGGCAGTTGAGGGCGATACCCAGATTGCAGTAACTGCGGGTACCAATATGACCGGTGGCGGCACCATTACGCTCGGTGCGGGCGGCTCGGTGACCTTGAATGTTGCAGACAGTCCAACATTCGCCGGCACACTGACCGTTCAAGGTGGTACGGTAGCGGTCGGCACTACAACGCAGCAGGGTGTCGTGGTTTTGCACGACGGCGCGGGCCAGACCGGCTCAATTCAAATAGATCCGCTTGGGCAGAATGTTGTTTACACACTGCCTGACCCCGGCCAGGCGACCGCCGAGATATGTTTGACTACCGGTAACTGTGCTGGCATCGGCGGCGGCGTTACTACTGCTGGCGGCACGACAAACCGGCTGGCCAAGTTCACTGGCTCGCAGGCGATTGGTGATTCGCTGCTGTCTGACGATGGAAGTACCGTTACCATTACTGGCAGCGGAAACTTTGTGGTCCAGGGTGGCACGGCAACGCTCGGCACGCTCACACAGGCCGGTACTCTGACCGTGCACGACGGTTCCGGTAACGCTATTTCCATCGTGGCGACAAGCTTATCTGGCAGCTATCAATTCACATTGCCAGATACCGGCGGCAATGCGACGTTCTGTATGAGTACCGGCAACTGTATCGGCAGCGGAGGCGGCGGCGCCCCGAGTGATGCGAGTTATCTAGTATTGGGCTTGAGCGGCGATCTTAATAATGAGCGCGTTTTGACGAACGGTAGCAACATTAGTCTGACCGACGGCGGCGCCAATGGCACTCTGACGATTGCGACCGTCCAAGACCCGACCTTCTCGACCAGTGTTACCACGCCGATGCTGCAGAGCAGCGGTGCACTTGCGATTAGCAGCGGCGGAAGCGATTCAGTGATCATTACTGCCGGCACTACTATCGAGCTGCAGAGCAATACGAACGTAAACGGCGTTCTGGACGTCGCGGTCTCATTGAATGTCGGCACCGGCAATGCCTTCTCGGTTAACTCAAGCGGTGTCATTACTGCCGCAGCCGGCATTACCAGTTCTGGTACCATCGTCTTTAGCGACCTCGATTGTACGTCGTACGCCAATGGCGGCGCATTGACTACGGATGGCTCTGGCCAGTTAGTGTGTAGTGATGATAACGGTGGTGCCATCGATGCGATTACTGGTACCGGCTCTAGTGGTACGATTGCGATGTTTACTGGCGCCAACACGATTGCCGACTCGGTTATTACGCAGTCTGGTAGCACGGTGACGATAACCGGCTCATTGACGCTGACGAACGCTTTGTCCGTCTCAAGCGGCGGCACCGGCGCAAGCAGCTTTACGCCAAATGGTGTTCTGTACGGTAATGGTACTGGCGCATTGCAGGTGACAGTAGCCGGCACAGGCGGCCAGGTCCTGATTGCCAACGCCTCGGGCGTTCCAACGTTTGTATCATTCAGTGGGGATGTAGCTGTTTCTGACACGGGTGTTGTTACTATCCAAGCCAATTCGGTGGCGCTCGGTACTGATACGACGGGCAATTACGTTGAGGGTGTTACTGCCGGTAATGGTATTAGCATTAGTGGTACCCCGGGTGAGGGCTGGACGCCGACTATATCTGTCGTCTATGGATCGACTGCCAATACTGCTGTGCAAGGCAATGTGACGCTAACCTGTCCAGTTGGTACCGGTAACCTCACTGGCGGCGGTGATAGCATCACCTTGGGCACCGGCGGCACCTGTGGTGCACTCAATGCCGTTAACGATCCGACTTTCGGTACAAGCGTGACTACACCAAACCTCATTCTGACCGGTTCGGGCAGCAATGGATCGCTGCAGGTCGCCACCCTGGGACAGCCCACGACGTTTATATTACCGGATCCGGGAGCCAGCAGTGCTAACATTTGTTTGAGCACCGGCAACTGTACTGCAGCCGGCACCGCCGGCGGCGACCTGACTGGTACATACCCGAACCCCACAATCGCCAGCATTCAGGGTAGTGCGATAAACATCAGCACGCCGGTCGGCGGTCATGTCTTGGTTTACAATGCCAGCAATTCGCGATGGGAAAACGTGGCCATCGGCGGCGACATTACTATTACTCAAACTGGCCTGGCAACTATTGTAAACGGCGCAGTAACCAGCGCCAAGATCCTCGATGGTACTATCGTTAATAACGATTTGCAGAGCGGTTCGTTTACTAACATTACCGGTGTAGGTACATTGACTGGGTTAACGGTGCAGGGCACAGCCAACATTAACACCACTGGCACTGCCAGCACCGCCATTGGTAACGGTTCAGGTACATTCTCGCTGACTTCGACCGGCCTCAATGTTTCTACTGCCGGTGCATTGAGCGGCGTTACGGGCATTATAACCTCGGGCGGCTACACGCAGAGCGGTTCTACAGCCAACACATTCAGCGGCGCTACTTCGTTTACTGCTGCAGGTACGGCGCTGAGCGTGACGAACAATGCAAGCATCGGCGGCGTGTTGGCCGTTAATGCCATCACGCCATCCGGTTCGATGACGATCGGTTCAGCCACCCAAGACTTGACCCTGCAGGGCAATGCTGTCACGACCATAACCGTAACTGACTCTGGAAACACAACTGCTTTGGTGTTTGAAACTCCGACGGCCAACACTACGCTCCGCTTCCCGGCGCTAAGTGCCGGCACGTACGACATTTGTACCAGCTCCGGTAACTGTCAGGGTGCAGGCGTAACATTGCAGAGTGCGTACAATAATTCAACCGATCCCGAAATTATTGTAGATGGCACTAGGGGTGCGTTGACAATTCGCGATGCTTCAACACCGATTGGTAACAGGTTGTTGGAAGTTCAGGATAATGCTGGCAGCGTGACATACTTTGCCGTGACTGCCGCCGGCATCCAAACAACCGGCTCCATTGCTAGCTCTGGCAACATTAATACCAGCACGGGTGTCATTCAAACCGGCGGCACTACCCGCATCGACAACTCCGGCAACCTCGTCAACATAGGCAACATCACCGGCTCTAGCGCCATAACTCTCCAGCCAGCCGCCGGCCAAGCTCTCACCATCACAGCCCACGCTACCAGTAGCTGGACAACTGACAGTGGAAACCTCACCATTGACACAACAGCCTCAGGCGGAACCCTCAATCTTGGTACTGGTTCACAAAACAAGACCGTCAATATTGGCACTACCACCGGCACATCCACCACCAATATTAATGCCGGTACCGGCGGTATCACTATCCTGAGTGGTGCCAACGTAACTATCGGCACCAGTGATACTACTGGCACCCTCCTCATTCTTGACACCAAAACGGACATCGGCGACCCGACCGGCGTAAACGGTGCCATATACTACAACGCCGCCTACGGCAAGTTCCGCTGCTACCAGAACAATGAATGGGTCGACTGTGTGGGCATGGGTGTGGCTGAATATCTATACGGGCGTATGCAGGCCGAGCAAGACACCAATTTATCCGCTAATGATCACATTAAATTCGACACCATAGTCGCGAGTAGCGGCCCCAGCATAAATCTGGACACCTCAACGGCATATACTAACGGTGCTGGGGCATCGATAGGGCGCGTTACCCTGGTGGGTGGTAAGACGTACAAGATATCCAGTGTTATTCCGTGGGTCGACTTTTCCACAGATAGCGGCTATCTCTTGGTTGGCTGGTATGATTTGACGGCAGGTGCTAGGATAGGGACAGGCATTTTCCTGAACCCAACCACGCGATCTGACAGCAGATATCCCACTGGCGATTCGGCAGAGTTTATATTTAGCCCTACAGTCACAACCACCATAGAATTGCGCATCTTGGATAGTCTGGCCGTGGCGGGTATAGGCGGTGTATCGGCTTATAACCTGTATCCACACTTCACAATCGAAGTCCTGTCTGAAAGTACAAAGGTTGGACAGTTCCAAGGCGCTACTTCCACTACTGACGGTCAAATGGGTCTTGTTCCTGCGCCGCTTGCCGGCCAGCACGGTTCACTGCTGGTAGGCGATGGTAGCTGGTCCAGTGGCTTGACGTTCTTAAATACTACCGTCGATCGCGGGCTTAGGCTTGAATCTACGGACACAGCTTTCATTATCCTTAACGGCGATATTGACAACGACGGTAGTGAAACAGGCACAGCGTACATAGGATTCAGGCAAGACGGCACAGGCGACCCTATGGGAATTCTTGGCACAGTCCAACAAGTCGACACTGGCCCGGACGGAAACGCCGCAACCGGCGCACTAACCAACGCCCTTTACCTGGGCTCTGGCGACGAATTACAGTTCGGCACGGGCGACACCGTACGTATGACGATACTAAGCGACGGCCTAATCGGCATAGGAACCAACACGCCCGAATCTTACTTGCACCTCTCGGTAAACGATAACAATGCTACGCCAGGCATAAAAATCGAGAATGTTAGCTCTGGCGAAAACGCCATAGCTTCGCTCCGGCTTGTAACTGATGCTAGTGACTTTGAAATCCTTACCGGTAGCTCCGGTTCAGGAATAGCAGGGGAATTCGTTATATACGACAGCACTACCGATACGCTTCGCCTAGTGATTGACGACGTCGGCGTGCGCATTGGTAGCGCCAGTAACAGCGATGCCACCTTGCTTATCTTAGATAGAAGGAGCGGCAGCGACCCATCAGGATCGAACGGCGGCATGTACTACAATAGTAGCCTTGGTAAATTCCGGTGCTACGAGAATGGCGCGTGGGTTAACTGTATATCTGCGCCGCCTGACGTTGTGATATTTACGAGCAGCGGCACATTTACGAAGGCCGATTATCCTGGGCTTAAAGGTGTGCGCGTCAGGCTAGTAGGTGGCGGCGGTGCGGGCGGCGGAAGGAGCCCGTCTTCGCCGATTGGTGGCGGCGGCGGCGCGGGTGGTTATTGCGAGGAATTCATACCCGCATCTTCGCTTGGCGCATCAGTGACCGTTACGGTTGGCGCTGGCGGCACAGGTGTATCCGGTGGCAATGGTGGCAATGGCGGCACATCTTCGTTTGGGACGTTTAACTCTGCCTCTGGCGGTTCTGGCGGCTCTACCGGTGCTGCTGGTTCTGCTAGTATAAGTGGTGGTAGCGGCGGCGGCACTAGCGGTTGCGACCTTGGTATAGTTGGGCAGGGCGGGGAGAATGGCGACGCTAACGGCTCTGGTGCGGGCGGCAGCTCTCCTCTTGGCATGGGCGGATGGGGGCGTCAGAATGGCTCAACCGGTTCGGGAGCGGCCTCAACATCGGGTTATGGCGGCGGTGGTGGTGGCGCCTTCGGCGCGCTCAATAATCAGCCGGGCGGCAATGGTCGGCCAGGTATAGTTATTGTGGAGCTTTACTTCTAATGAAGGAAACTCATGACAAAAATCTGAAGTGTGGAATATCAGGCGTAAAATTACGATCGTTTATGGTTCAATCCGTTTACGGACAGATGTTACATTCGATATACTAAATACTATTGCCTATGGATAATTTTCGGCGTCGTAACAGAGATAAGCAGCCTCGGCGGGTCGTGGATGGCATCTTAAATGCGCCCGTCCGCACCTACAATGTCCGGCAGCCAAAGGGTATGGAACCGGCCCGGCTCGGTAATCTGCATTCGACGAACAGTCGTCGGATTGATGATTTTAAGCGTCCAGAGGGCTGGTATTCGGCATCGTCGGGTACCGGCGCCGTGCGTGCTTCATTTGATGTAAACAGGCAAGAAACAGCTGCCGCGGCTGTGGCAACGGGCGCCGCCCAGCACGAAAAAGGCGAAAAACCCGGACCATCGTTACTCCACATGACACTGCCAGGCAGCATTAAACGAGACAAAAGCAAAGAAGGGCCGCGAAGCAAGCAGGGGCGTTGGCGTACATTCCGCAAGTGGGCACTGCGCTCGGCACTTGTGTTGGCGGCGCTCGTATTTATTGTCGGGGGATTCTTGCTCTTTAAGGGCATCCTTAAGCTGAACCAGGTGTTTAAGGGCGGCGGCGACGCACCGGCGCTGAACAACGAGGTAACGCCTGAGCTTCTGAGGGGCGAGGGCGACGGCCGGGTGAATATTTTACTTATGGGCAAAGGCGGCCCGGGGCACGCCGGCGCTGACTTAACGGATACATTGATTGTCGCCAGCATCGACCCCATCAACAAAGAGGCGGCACTTGTTAGTGTGCCGCGGGACCTATGGGTTATGGTGTCCGGGCGCGGCTCAGGCAAGATTAACGCCGTCTACGCCAATGCCAAGAACCGCGCCCTGACCGAATCCCAGGACCAGGAGAAGGCGGAGCGCGCAGGCGTGAATGCTCTGCAGGATGTCATAAGCCAGGTGCTAGGCATCCCGATCCACTACTATGGCATGATTGACTTTGAAGGGTTTAAGCAGGCCGTTGATATCGTAGGTGGTGTCGATATCGACGTTCCGCCTGAATTGGCGGTCGAAGAGCAATTGTGGGACTCCACAACTGGTAAGAACTATTATCTAAAGGTTCCTCCTGGCCCACAGCATTTTGATAGCACGAAAGCTTTGTACTTTACGCGGTCACGAAAGTCTAGTTTGCGTGGTGATTTCTCGCGATCTGAGCGCCAACGTTTGTTCATTCAGGCGCTGGCCAAGAAAGTTTTGTCGGCCGGTACGTATACTAATCCTATTAAGGTATCGCAGCTGATGAGTGCTTTTGGCGACCATCTTTCGACCGACCTTACTGTTAAGAATGCGCTCCGTCTGATGGAGATAGCCAACGGCATGGATATGTCCAAAGTAGCTTCGATTGGTTTGGCCGACCCGCCTAACAACTTTGTGCGTACTGATACTGTTGGTGACCAATCGGTGGTGCGGCCGACTGCTGGGTTTGGTGATTACAGCGAGATCCAGAATTACATTCGTAGCGTTCTAAAGGATCCATACCTCGCCAAAGAAGATGCGCGCGTGGCCGTGCTGAACGGCACTTCCATTGCCGGCCTGGCTTCCAATACTGCCGAGCAATTGAGAACTTACGGTTACAACGTGACAGTCGTCGGTGATGCGCCGACCCAGGATTATGCTCAAACCATGCTGATTGATGCAACTAATGGCAAGAAGCCGTTTACCAAGAACTACCTCGAAAAGCGTTTGGAGGTGAAGGCTACAACCAGAGTACCGGAGGGCATACAGGCACAGGACGTTGATTTTGTGATAATCTTAGGCCGGAGCGAATAGCTTATGCGACCACTCATCAACAAAATCAAGCCCGCCAAAGGTTTTTCGCGGTTGGCCCACATGGCCACCAACATTGGATTGGTATTCTTAGTGTTTGTTCTGGTTAGGATTGATTTTGTGCAATTGGCGCTGGTGCTAGTGCTGCTTAGTAAATGGCGCATGCTCGCGGTTCGCCCCCGTTTTTGGCCGGCACTGGTGCGCTACAACTCGGTTGACATTATTGTAAGCGTTTCGCTCTTGGTATTCATGGCTCACACGAATGACCAGACAATGCAGTTCTTGTGGGCCGGCGTATACGCCTTGTGGCTTTTGGTGATTAAGCCAGCGACCGGAGCATTGATGGTGTCTATTCAGGCAATGGCCGGTCTGCTGTTTGGTTTGAGTGCAGTCTTTATGCAGTGGGGCAGCAGCCCATTAGGCTGGCTGGTATTTACCGTCGCCCTCGTTTGTTATCTGGCTGCGCGACACTTCTTTGACAGCTTTGAGGAGCCGTATGCCAAACTGCTTTCGTACTTGTGGGCGTTTTTTGCGTCCGCCCTAACTTGGGTACTTGGCCACTGGCTGCTCTTCTATGGCCCGATAGCACAGCCGACACTACTGCTCGTAGCTGTCGGGTACGGTTTGGCTGCACTGTATTACCTTGACCATAACGATAAACTGTCGAATCTGGTGCGGGCTGAGATCATGGTGACGACGTGCGCAATTGCGGTTGCAGTTGTCGTGTCGCTTGCTGTTAATGTCATCGATACTGTACGCGAATTGTTGCAATAGCTCTAAGCTAATTCTTCATTTTGGGAGTGGTATAATAAGAACTATGCCAGAAGATCCAACGCCAAAGAGAAAAACTACCGTTACCGCTAGTAAATCGGCCGATAGGCCCGTATTTGGCCCGGAGCATCCGCGAGTGCGTTTTTTGGCCTTTGCCATGGTGGCTATTTTGAGCCTAAGTGGCGGCTTCGCTGGAGGATGGCTTGCCGGCAGGGATAAAACTGCCCCCGCGACAACTGTGGAAACGCAGCGGGTCGTATTAAACAGCCAGGGCGATCTCATAGGTCAAATCGCCGAGGAGGTAGGCAAGAGCGTTGTTTCGATCGAAACAGTCACAACCACCCCGAGTTTCTTTGGGTTGAGCGAAAGTGAGGGGGCGGGCAGCGGCATTATTTTGACAGAGGACGGCCTGATTCTGACCAACCGTCATGTTGTGCCGGCCGGTACGGACGAAGTGCGGGTAATTCTGTCCGACGGCACCGAATTCGACGACGTTTCGGTTGTAGGCCGCACTTCGAGCAGGGATAGTCTGGATGTCGCTTTCTTGAAAGTAAACAACCTTGACGGCAAGAAATTGACGCCCGCCAAGCTTGGCGATTCTTCCAAGATGCGTGTCGGGGATCCTGTTGTTGCTATCGGCAATGCGCTGGGACAATTCCAGAACACCGTTACATCCGGCATTATTTCCGGTTACGGCCGCAATGTCCAGGCTTCTGACGCGAACGGTGTTGAGAGCTTGGAAAATCTGTTCCAGACTGACACAGCGATAAATCCTGGTAACTCTGGAGGTCCGTTGGTTAATCTCAACGGCGAAGTTATCGGCATTAATACTGCGGTCGCAGGCGGCGATGCTCAGAACATCGGCTTCGCCATACCGATCAATGATGTAGCTGGCCTGATCGACACCGTGAAGCAAACAGGCAAGCTGCAGCGGCCGTACCTTGGTGTTATCTATATTCCAATCACTAACGACGTTGCCGAGCAGTACGGGCTCAGCGCCAAACGCGGTGCCTACATTGCGCCGCCTGGCATTATCGGCGCCAACCCGATTATCAGGGATGGCCCAGCCGAAAAGGCGGGTCTGAAGGCCGGCGATATCATTCTGAAGATAGATGGCACAAATATCGATCAGACAAACAGCCTGTCAGCGTTAATCAACAAGCACAAAGTAGGCGACAAGGTTGCATTGACTATCCTCCGTGCCGGTCAGGAACAAACCATAGAAGTGACGCTGGGCGCCGCTCCGACCAACTAGCCGGCGGTAGGCTTAAAGACCTGCATAAAGTCTTGCGAGCTGTACAGTTTATAGTTTGCTCGTTGTGCGAGGGCGAGCATATCGGTGTGTTGGGTGGGGAGCGATTCGGTTACTACCAAAAAAGGCTTGCCGGACAGGTTGGCAATTTGTTCCCAAAGCTTTCGGTACAAATCAAGCCCGTCTTTGCCTCCAAAAATGGCGTGTTTGGGCTCATGATCAGCTGCCTGGTTGATGCTGTAATGATCCGGGACATAGGGAAGATTTGCCAGAACAATGCTCGGCGACTCAAAAAGGTTGGCATCTATGATAGGGCGGAGAAGGTTGCCCTGCAAGAACTCTACGCTTACAGCGTATTTTTTGGCGTTTTGGCGGGCAACTCGTAGCGCGTCCGGGTCGATATCGGTAGCGATGACCTTGGCATCCGGAAATTCCAGCTTGGCGGTAATTGCGATAGCTCCGGAGCCTGTGCCTACGTCAATGATCGTGAGTTGCGCATATGGTGTCATTTGTAATGCTGCTTTTAGCTCGTCGATCATCGTTTCGGTTTCGGGGCGGGGGACCAGGACGTGTTCGTTAATGACAAACTCGCGGCCATAAAATTCTACCTTGCCGCGGATGTAGGCAAGAGGGATATGTCGGACTCTTTGAACAATCTTAGTGTTCAGGTCCACCTCTGTTTTTTGGGGCAATTTAGCGTCTAAATTGGCCAGTATTGATGCACGGTCAACCCCCAGAGCGTCCTCTAATAGCACCAGACAGTCCAGGCGAGCGGTTGCAATACCAGCTTCTTGCAGCTCTTTAGTGCTAGTTATCAGCCAGTCATTTACCGACATGAGCGATCCTTATTATCTCATCTACTATCTCATCGACCGGCCGGTCGTTGACTACAGCAATGGCGCCCACCGCAATAAATTCGCTCAGCTTTTGTGCTTGCGTAGCGACGTTTTCGGCAATATTCTGCCCGTCCTGACCATGCGTGTGCGTATTGCGCCCCTTGAGCCTTGCTTCATGGGTTTTGGGATCTACTGTCAGGGCAATGATTGTGTCAAAATCATCTACGAAATCCTGCCAGTTGCTTGGGTAGGCGCCGATGAAGACCGTTTCGTCGGAAGCGAGCAGTTTTTCGATAGCGGGACGCTGCCAGTTCCAACGATACTTATCCCAGTCGACGTATCCCTCCGGCCATGCCGCCGGCGATCCGGTTGCGTCTTCTAATCGGGTAGTTCCGGGCATATCGTCGGTATCGTATGCAGTAAAACCGCGCTCTGCGAGCCGTTTAATGACTGTTGATTTTCCAACCCCTCCAGAGCCGGTAATAAAGACTTTAGGCATATTACTGACCTTCGTTGATCAGCTGGCGTTCGTACTCAGCGAGTTTTTCGATGATGTCGTCGATTTCGCCGTCGAGTGCGCCGGGGAGGTTGCTGCGCGAGTAGCCGATGCGGTGGTCGGTGATGCGATCTTGCGGGAAGTTGTAGGTGCGGATTTTTTCGGAGCGGTCGCCGCTGCCGATTAGCTTCCGTCGTGCCTCAGAAAGCTGCTTTTGCTCTTCCTCGATCTTCATGGCAAGCAGGCGGGAGCGGAGCACGCCCAGGGCTTTCTCTTTGTTCTTGATCTGTGACTTTTCATCTTGGCAAGTTACGATAATACCGCTGGGTAAGTGTGTAATGCGCACGGCCGAGTCGGTAGTGTTGACGCTTTGGCCGCCGTGGCCGCTGCTGCGGTAGACGTCGATCCTGAGGTCGTTGGGATTGATTTCGATATCGGCCTCTTCGGCTTCGGGCAATACTGCAACTGTGGCAGTAGAGGTGTGGATGCGGCCCTGGCTTTCGGTAACAGGCACGCGCTGGACGCGGTGGACGCCGGCTTCGAACTTCAATTTTTTGTATATATCTTCACCGCGCACGCCAAAGATGATTTCCTTGTAGCCGCCAGCTTCTGATGGCGATTCGTCAATTAGCTCAACTTTGTAGCCGTGATGCTCGGCCCAGCGTACATACATGCGGTAGAGGTCGCCAGCAAACAGAGCAGCTTCGTCGCCGCCGGCCGCGGCGCGGATTTCAACAATAACGTCTTTTTCATCGTTGGGATCTTTGGGTGTTAGTGCCTCTTGCAGGGAGGCATCGTTAGCCTCGATTCTAGTGGCCAGGTCCTCCAGTTCGTTTTTGGCCAGCTCGGCCAGTTCAGGATCGTCGCCATTCACCAGCACTTCGGCTTCGGCCTTACTTTTTTGTAGCCGGGCACGTTCGTCAAACAGTGCAATGATCGACTCCAGTTCGGTGCGCCGTTTCGCCAACTTTGGATAGTCTTTGGTGCTGTAGATCTCCGGATCGTTGAAACGCTCCGTAAGTTCTTCCAGTTCCTTGCGTAAGTGTTGTTCTTTTTGGTCCATAATCTTCTTTTCAGTATAAAGAAAAACCGCCCGAATATGCTAATGGCAGGGCGGTTTTGTCTTGCAAATAGCTATTTGGCGGCGTTCTTGGCCTCGGCCTTTTCAGCTTTGGCAGCCTTGCGGGCAGCTGCTTTTTGGGCGGCCTTCATGCGCGCCTCGCGAGCCTTGGCGGCAGCTTCGGCGCGAGCCTTGAACTTGTCAACGCGGCCTTCGATGTCCACGATGCGCTCTTCGCCAGTGAAGAACGGGTGCGACTGGCTAGTGATGTGTACCTTAACAAGCGGATATTCCTTACCGTCTACCCACTTAATAGTTTCGTCTGACTTCGCAGTAGAACGAGTCAGAAACCGAAAGCCGTTGTTGAGATCCTCAAACACGACCGGCCGATAGTTCTTTGGGTGAATATCTTTCTTCATAGTCCACGCTATTGTATCTGTTTTTGCTGGGATTGTAAAGAGTGGTGTTTTTTGGTACAATAACAGAGTTATCAACTAAACAGGTTGGGAACAAATCCTCCCTTAGGCAAGCTATGTAGGCACTTAAGGGCGCCCAAACCGAAGAGAAAGGACCAAATTCATGGCTACAGTTAGTGTAGATATTAAGCAACTACTGGAAGCTGGTGCTCACTTTGGCCACAAAACCAGCCGGTGGCACCCGAAGATGGCGGAGTACATCCACTCCAAGCGGAACGGCAGCCACATCATCGACCTGACTCACACGGTCAGCAAGATGGAAGAGGCGCTGGACTTTATCGCCGACACCGTCGCAAGCGGCAAGCAAGTGCTGCTAGTTGGCACCAAGCGCCAGGCCCAGGACGTTATCCGCGAGCTGGCTGAGTCGGTCGGCCAGCCATATGTGACCGAGCGTTGGCTGGGCGGCATGCTGACCAACTGGACGACCATTAGCAGCCGCGTCAAGCGTCTGAAAGAGCTGGAAGAGAAGATGGCCTCCGGCGAGCTGGCCAGCAAGTACAGCAAGCTCGAGGTGCAGCGCTTCCAGGAAGAAATCGACGACATGAACACGCTTTACAGCGGCATCAAGAATATGAACGGGAAGCCGGGTGCTGTATTTATCGTCGACATTACCGCCGACGCCAACGCAGTGAAGGAAGCTCGCAAGCTCGGTTTGCCGATTGTCGCCCTGGTGGACACCAACGCTGATCCGACCCTCGTAACCTACCCGATCCCGTGCAACGACGACGCCATCAAGACCATCAAGCTGGTGGCCGATTACCTGAAGCAGGCGATCGAAGCTGGCAAGGCTAAGAGTGCCAAGGCCACTTCCGACAAGGGCGAAGAGAAAGAAGAGAAAAAGGAAAAGTAACGTAAATCTTAAGTCCGGCATTCGTCCGGAAAGGGGAGTACTATGGCAGTAAACATCGAGGAGATCAAGCGTTTGCGCGAACTAACGGGCGTTGGTATGACCGACGCCAAGCAGGCGCTCGAGGCCGCTAACGGCGACTTCGACAAGGCGCTGGCCGAAATGCGCAAGAAGGGTCTGACCAAGGCCGAAAAGCGCGGCGAACGTGAAGCCCGCGCCGGCGTTATTGGCACCTACAACCACGACAATCGCATCGGCGTGCTTGTCGAAGTTAACTGCGAGACCGACTTTGTGGCTCGCAACGAAATTTTTACCAACCTGGTAAAGGACATCGCTATGCACATCGCGGCTAGTAGCCCGCTGTACGTAAGCGTCAACGACGTGCCGGAGGCCGAGCGCGAAGCGGCAAAGGCCGAGTTTGCCGAAAAGGTTAAGGCCGAAGGCAAGCCCGAAAACATCGTCGACCAGATTGTTGAGGGTATGCTCAAGAAACACTTTGCCGAGCGCTGCCTGATGGACCAGCCGTTCGTCAAGAATCCGGACCAGACCGTCGGCGAATACATCAAAGAGCACATTGCCCGCCTGGGCGAAAACATCGTTGTTCGCCGCTTCAGCCGCATGGCCCTCGGCGAAGTCAGCGAATAGTCCAAAGCTCCAAACCACCTCTGCAAATGGAGGTGGTTTTGGTATACACTGGTTAAGTACTAATCAACAGGAAGCATATGGACATCAAGCAATACGAAGAAAAGATGAAACAAGCCGTGGCTCACTTTCAGGAAGAGCTTAAGAAAGTGCGCACCGGCCGCGCGCATCCCAGTATGTTAGACGGGGTTATGGTGAACGCCTACGGCACGCAAATGTCGCTTAACCAGGTGGCGAATGTGATTGCACCGGAAGCCCAGCTTTTGCAAATTACGCCATTTGATCCCAATAACCTGCAGGCGATCGCCAGCGCGATCCGCGACAACCCTACGTTAGGCCTAAACCCGGTAGACGACGGCCGCGTGGTGCGCGTGCCCATCCCTCCGCTGACTGAGGAGCGTCGCCGCGAACTTGCCAAAACCCTTGGCGGCAAGGTAGAGGACTGCATGGTCGTTATCCGTGGTATCAGGCACGACGCCATGGATGCGATCGATCAGGCCAAGAAAGATAAGCAAATCGGCGAAGATGACGCCAAGCGCCTGCAAAAGCAGGTTGAAGACGCTGTAGCAAAGGTAAAAGCCGAGGTCGATGCTGCTGCTAAAGCCAAAGAACAAGAGATTATGACACTCTAGCCGCCGGGGTTATTTATGCAAGAAGAGAACCCCCGAGTCGTGCCCAGGCACGTTGGGTACATCCTGGACGGCAATCGCCGCTGGGCCCGTCAGCACAGCCTGCCCGAATACGACGGCCACTTAGCTGGCTATAATGCACTCAAAGACGTGCTGGTTGGTAGTTTCGAACAGGGCATTCAGTTTGTCTCGATTTATGCCTTTTCTACCGAAAACTGGCAGCGCGACAAAAAAGAAGTGTCGCATTTGATGCGCCTGGTTATGCATGCCGTCACGAGTGACCTCAAAGAGTTCGTCAAAAATGGTATCCGGCTGCGGGTCCTGGGTCACCGGGAAGGCTTGAGCGAGAAGCTGGTCGAGGCAATCGAAAAAGCCGAGGAAGCAACCAGATTGCTCGATAAGGGTACTGTTTTGGTGTGCTTCAACTACGGCGGCCAGCGTGAGATTGTCGATGCGGCACGCAAGTGTATCGAAGACGGGCTGACTGCAGAGGAAATTACCGAAGAAGCGATTGCCAAGCGGCTGTACGCAGCGGACGTGCCGCCTATCGATATAATCGTGCGTACTTCCGGCGAGCAGCGTCTCAGCAATTTTATGCTCTGGCGCGCCAGCTACAGCGAACTGTATTTCCTTAAGAAATACTGGCCCGACATGACAAAAGAGGACGTGGCCGATATAATTGAAGAGTATAACCGCAGACAACGACGCTTCGGCGCGTAGAACGTTAGGATGACGCATTACTGGGGCGGAGTAAGTGAGGGTACATGTCGATTCTACTTCTAATTTTGGGCATATTGCTGTTTATTGGCCTGGTCGTATTGCACGAGTGGGGGCACTTTTTGGCTGCGCGCCGTAACGGCGTGGAAGTGGAAGAGTTCGGCATCGGCTTTCCGCCACGCGCTTGGAAGCGCAAAACGAAATCAGGATTCATTTTTAGCCTGAATTGGCTGCCTATCGGCGGCTTCGTAAAGTTAAAAGGCGAGAACGATGCGGCCAGTGAGGACGGTTCCTTTGGTGTGGCAAGTTTTAAGGCCAAGACCAAGATTATGCTGGCCGGTGTCGGCATGAATCTGCTGGCGGCATTCGTGATCTTTGCCGCGCTGGCATGGATTGGTATGCCGCAGCTGATCGATAACCAGTTTTCGGTTAAGAGTGACACCAAGGTTGTTCAGCGTAACATTTTGATTGGTTACGTGGAGCCCGGATCACCGGCCGACCAAGCCGGACTTAAGCCGCGCGACCACCTGAAAGCGATCGGCCCGCAGGGAAATGTCGAGTCAATCGACAGTGCTGCAACGCTACCCGATCTAACCCAGAAGTTTGCCGGCCAGGAAGTGCAGGTAGTGTACCAGCGAGGCGGCGAAGAACGGACGGCGACGGTAACGTTGCGCGACGGAGAGGAAGGTCGGGAAAAGGGATATTTGGGCATTTCGCCGGCGGAATTCAGCATGACGCGGGCGACCTGGTCGGCCCCCATCCAGTCCGCCGGATTGATTGTTCAGTTCACAGAGGCCACCTTTAGGGGGCTTGGCACAGCGCTGGGTGCGCTCTTCCAAGGAGATGCCGCCAAAGCGAGCGAACAGGTAGCGGGCCCGGTTGGCATTGTTGTCGTTCTGCGTGACGGCAGCCTGCTTGGTGTTCAATTTGTATTTCTGATTATCGGCGTCGTTTCGCTGAGCTTGGCGATCATGAATGTGCTGCCCATTCCGGCGCTTGATGGCGGCCGCTTCTATGTCATGCTTTTGTCTCGCATATTCGGCCGCCGCCTGAGCAAAGACATGGAGGAGCGTATCGTCGGCACGAGTTTCGTATTCTTATTGCTGCTTGTGGTGTTAATCACGTTCGTGGATGTTAAAAGGTTCTTCTAAATACGATACTGAATACCACCCGGAGCATATCAAGTCGGGTATGCATATTAACTGGGGACCAACGTCCGCCATTTTATACACGTTTTTCTTGTTCTTTGGCGGTCAATTCCTGGCCGGTTTAGTGTTTGGCATCTTGGCGGTTATCTTTGGATTTTCGCAGGGCCTTATCGAGGGAGGTCCGAACATAGCAGCACAATTTTACTTCGTGTTAATTAGCGACGCTATTATGCTGTCGGCGCTCTGGCTCTTTTTGCGCGTCCGACAGAACGGCTTTAGGCAGCTTGGTTTTAGGCGCGGGCCCCAGTGGGCTGATGTTACCTATGCGGTTATAGGGTACTTGGTGTACTTTGGCCTCTTGATTATTGTGTTGTCGATTATCGGCCCGCTGACAGGCATCAATCTGGAGCAGGAGCAGGAACTCGGGTTCGATAATTTGCTCAGTACGGCAGAGAAGGTAATGGGGCTGATAGCCCTAGTCCTGTTGCCGCCAGTTGTCGAGGAGCTCATCTTCCGCGGCTTCCTTTTTGGCGGCCTGCGCACCAAGATGACGTTTGCTTGGGCGGCATATATCACGAGTCTACTCTTTGCTGTACCGCATTTATTTGCCAGCAGCGAGGGTTTACTCTGGGTGGCGGGAGTGGACACGTTTATTCTCTCTGTTATCCTCTGTTATTTACGGGAGAAGACCGGGGCCCTGTGGGCGCCGATGGCGGTGCATGCCATAAAGAACGCCATTGCGTATACGATTTTACTCACTGGCGTAGCCGCGGCATAACTATGGTATACTATGGGCAATGAGCGCCTATTGTTCTAACATCCAACTCCTCCCGATGATTATTCCGGCCGTACGGCCGTGAAGCATATTCTCTATACCCGAATTCAGATTATCCATCTTACCACCACTAGAAAAAGGAGCTCATACGATGAAAGTATCGCAATTATTGACCAAGACAACGAAGAACGTTCCTGCGGACGAACAAGTCAAGAACGCCCAATTACTCATTCGCGCCGGTTATGTGCACAAAGAGATGGCGGGCGTGTATGCGTACCTGCCACTCGGCATTCGCGTACTCGAAAACATAAAACAGATTGTGCGCGAAGAAATGGATGCTATCGGCGGCCAGGAATTAATAATGACCAGCTTGCAACCGAAAGAGGTGTGGGAGCGGACCGGCCGATGGGATAATGAAACAGTAGACGTATGGTTCAAGTCGAGCCTACAGGACGGCACGGAAGTCGGTTTTGGTTGGAGCCACGAAGAGCCGATCCTGGAGATGGCCCAGCAATATGTGCATAGTTACAAAGACCTGCCGGTGAGCGTATACCAGTTCCAGACCAAACTGCGCAACGAATTGCGTGCCAAAAGTGGCATTATGCGCGGTCGTGAGTTCCTGATGAAAGATATGTACTCGATGCACGCCAGCGCCGAAGATCTCGAAGCGTACTACGAGAAGGTCAAACAGGCCTACATGCGCGTGTTTGAGCGCCTGGGTATCGGCGACACCACGTACGTTACCTTTGCTAGCGGCGGCGCGTTTACGAAGTTTAGCCACGAATTCCAGACCATCTGCGACGCGGGCGAAGACGTGTTGTACATTAATGACGACCGCACAGTTGCGGTCAACGAAGAGGTACTCGAAGACGCGGCAAAAGAACTCGGCGTAGATAAAAGCCAACTCAAACCGGTCAAGAGCGCTGAAGTAGGCAATATCTTCAACTTTGGCACCGAAAAGTCCGAGCAGATGGGCATTTACTACACCGACAAAAACGGCCGCCAGCAGCCGATTTATCTGGCGTCGTACGGTATTGGCATTACGCGCGTAATGGGTGTTATTGTCGAAAAAATGGCTGATGAGAGGGGTATTGTATGGCCCGAGGCGATCGCGCCGTACCGTGTTTACCTCGCAAGCGTTGGCGAATCCGACGAGGTGCGGCAAGCGGCCGACCGACTGTACGAGACTCTTCAGACTGCCGGCGTAACTGTTCTTTATGACGATCGCACCGACGCCCGTGCCGGCGAAAAATTCGCCGACGCCGACCTCCTGGGCATACCGTACCGCCTGGTCGTAAGCGAAAAAACGCTTGCAAACGGCCAATTCGAGCTCAAGAAGCGCACCGAGCAAGACGCCAAGATGTATAGCGAGGACGCTTTGGTAAAACTGTTAACGCAGGGGGTGGGACATGCAATGTGATTATTCTTACAGCCATTCGATACCGGCGGCGACTATAAATAGCCCGCAGAAAGGTATACAAATAATCTTGACTCAAATGTCCAATTTGGTACTATATGACGACCGTACTGAGATGATGGCGAAGCGCAATATGCTTCCGGCTCGTCCGACTTGTCATGTCGGACCGCGACTCGCCAAAGGGCGTTCGCCGACAAAAAGTCCAAGGCTGGCAGGCAATAAAAATCAGCCAGAACACCTGAGTTGCGTTAATGTAAATGGGTTTCAGAAAATCGGGATTTTGCTATAATGAATTTCCGTTCATAGCGAAAGACCGACAAAGGGAGTAAAGACATGAACAAATTGTTCCACTTAACCAAACAAGGCGTAGAGGAGTTACAGGCAGAGCTTGAGGAGCTCATTGCTCAGCGCGCAGTTATTGCCGAGCGGATCAAGACTGCTCGCGAGTTTGGTGACCTAGGCGAGAACATGGAATACACCGCAGCCCGCCAGGATCAGGAGCGCAACGAAAGCCGGATTAGTGAGATTGAACACATCCTTAAGAACGTTGCAGTTATTAAAGACCCTAAGAGTAACGGCAAGGTCGTCTTGGGCTCTACTGTCCGCCTGAAGACCGAAGATGGCAAAACCAAGGAATTCCAGGTCGTTGGCACTGTTGAGGCCGACCCGCTGAACGGCAAGATCTCGGACGAGTCGCCCATTGGCCGCGCCCTGCTGGGCAAGAAAGAGGGCGACGAGGTCGAAATCAAGACCCCAGTCGAGACTGCCGTCTATAAGATCGTCGAGATTATCTAGGGGCTTGCATGCGTAGAAGCCTCAAGCCGTACTTTAGCCTGCTTGGCGCCGGATTGGCGCTGTGTCTGGCCGGGGCAGGCATGCTGGCCGTAGAGTGGCTGCAAATTCCAGGCATTGTGTTGCTCGTGGCCGGCATCGTTCTGCTCGTCGCCGCACAAGTGTACTGGTGGATTTTTGGCTAAATTACAGATATACTTTAGGGTAATCATGGCAACACTAAAGGATTACCGTGACGAGCGGCTGCGCAAACTGGCCGAGCTGAAAGAGCTTGGCGTTAATCCATACCCATCAAAAGCTGAGCGCACCCACAAGCTGCACGAAATAACTGATCGGTTTGATGAGTTGAATGGTCAGGACGTCAGCGTTGTTGGTCGCATTACGCATATCCGCAAGTTCGGCAAGATCGCCTTTGTGGTGATAAAGGACGCGACCGGCACGCTACAGCTTTTTTTCCGCACCGGCGTTGTTGAAGGACTGAAGCCAGAAGACAGTCAGCTCGGCATGGAGCAGCTACCACTGCTCGATAGTGGCGATTTTGTAGAAGCGCACGGACCAGTCATTAAAACACAAACCGGCGAAATATCGGTAGAAGTGCGCCGTTTGCGCTTGCTCACAAAATCACTCCGGCCGCTGCCGAACCTGCAGGACGGCTTTACAAACAAAGAAGAGCGCATGCGCCGCCGATACGTTGACACTAACGTCAATCCGGACGTGTACCAACGCTACTTACGCCGCAGCGCATTCTGGCAGGCAACTCGCGAATTTTTGATGAATGAGGGGTTTGTAGAGATGAGCACGCCGGTACTCGAAAACACCACCGGCGGTGCCGACGCCAACCCGTTCGTGACACACATGGACGCGCTTGACCAGGATTTTTACTTGCGCATCAGCCATGAATTACCGCTCAAGCGCCTGTTGGTGGGCGGGTACGAAAAAGTTTTCGATATCGGCCCGCGCTTCCGCAACGAAAACTACAGCGACGAACACCTGCCCGAGCACAATGCCATGGAATGGTACTGGGCCTACGCCGACTGGGAGCAGGGCATGGAGCTCACCGAGCGCATGGTGCGCTACGTGGCCGACAAAACATGGGGCAAGCGGCAGTTTACGCTCGCCAATGGCATGAAGGTCGACCTCGGACCGGACGGCCAGCACTGGCCGCGCATCAGCTTTGTCGAGGTCATGCGCGAGCACTACGGGCTGGATGTCTTTACCTGCACGCTGGACGAGGTAAAGGAACAGCTCAACAAGCACAAACTGGAGGTAGAGAAGGCCGAAAACCGTTCCCGCGGCATCGACAAGCTTTGGAAGAAAGTGCGCACTACAATTGCCGGCCCGACGTTCCTGGTAGACATTCCGACCTTCCTGCAGCCGCTGGCAAAAACGCAGGCAGGTCGGCCGGAGCTGTCCGAGCAATTCAACTTACTGCTGGGCGGCAGTGAGCTGTGTAAGGCGTATAGCGAGCTGAACGATCCCATTGATCAGCTCAACCGCTTCAAAGAGCAGCAGGCCATGCGCGACGCCGGCGACGACGAGGCCATGATGCTGGACATCGACTACGTCGAGGCATTGGAATACGCCATGCCGCCGGCATGCGGCTTTGGTTACAGCGAGCGCCTGTTTTGGTTCCTCGAAGGCGTCACCGCCCGCGAAGGCGTTATCTTCCCGCAACTCCGTCGCGAAGTCGACGAAGTCGCAAAATCTATTTACCCTGATCTGAATCTGTAGGATATTCGTCAGTCTGAAACGCTCTTTTGAGCGCGCTAAACGCACGGTCGGCATCCTGTTGCCGCAAAATAACGGTTAGCTCCCGGTAGGTCGAGACGATCTCGATGATGTTGATGCCCTCCCAGGCGAGCTGCCGCAAGATTTGCGTATACGAGCCTGGGGTTTCCAGCAACTCCGGCGCAAGGCGCAAGGTAATTGACGACAAGTCGGCAACTTCATTCACCGTTGGTTCGTTGCACAAAATGTCGTCGATTTGTGCACGCAAGGCCTCACTTGCAATGATAGTTGTCTCGTACACACCTGACGTAACGGTAAAAAAATGTGCGCTATTTTGCACAGCCTCCAGCCTGGCGAGTCGCGGGAGCTTCCGCGGCAGCGTGGGTGAGTTGCTAACGGTCAATTCAAATAGGTTGGAGCGCACCATCATATCCGGTACATGCCGAAAGATGGCGCTACTCTGATTGTGCGCCGCCAGCTTGTCCGACAGTCGTTTGAGCGCCATCACAATCGCGCCCTCGGTAACATCTTTGTGTACTCTGCGTTCGACGCGCGGCTGGATATCCCGGGCCAGTGCCGAGATATTGATGAGTCCGCGCAGCAACCCCTCTTCCAAAAGGGGCGATTGCATTACGATCTCGGCAACAGCGTCGGAAATTCTGATCATGTTAATATCTTAACATTTTTTATAAAAAACGTACAAAATCTCGAAAAATTATACTTATTCACAGTTAAGAGATATCATGGTCAGCATGAAGAAAATGACCCTGCCGTTTACCAAAGAAGATATCGAGGCTATTGCCAGGCGGTACCCCACGCCATTTTATTTGTACGACGAGGCTGGTATACGCGCACGGGCACGGTACCTCAAAAAGACGATGGACGCCGCTGGCGTGCCGGGGTTCCGTAATTTCTTTGCTGTAAAGGCGCTGCCCAACCCGTCAATCTTGCGCATTTTGCATGAGGAGGGTATGGGGCTGGACTGCAGCAGCGTGGCGGAACTCGAGCTGGCTGCGCGCGCCGGGGTGACCGGTGTCGACATCATGTTTACCTCCAATAACACGACGGACGATGATTTTGCGGCCGCCAACGGGTCTGGGGCGATTATTAATTTTGACGACTTGTCGCATGTGCGGCGGTATGTGGAACGGTTTGGCTCGCCATCCATCGGCTCCTGCCGTTATAACCCTGGAAACATCTCGTTCCCAGGTATGAACCAACGGATTATCGGCAAGCCGAGCGAGGCAAAATTCGGCATGTCGACAGATCAGATCACGCAAGCGTACCGGGAACTGCTGCAGGCCGGTACCGAGCGTTTTGGGCTGCACGCCATGCTGCTGAGCAACGAGTTGGATTATCATCAGCATTTACGCATTGCCGAGCTGCTTTTTGAGTTGGCCGTAGAGCTCAACCGCGCGCTGGGTGTTACATTTGAGTTTATTAACTTAGGCGGCGGTCTGGGTGTGCCGTACCGGCCGGAACAACGGCCACTTGATCTGGAGCAATATGCCGCTGGGCTTGCCCGTCTGTATAAAAAATACGGTTTGGACCAAATCGGCGGCCCGCGCGTTTTTATGGAGAACGGCCGCTGGGTAACGGCTGAGACCGGCTATCTTATTACGCGGGTAGTGAACCGCAAGGAAACGTACAAAACATACATTGGCGTTGACGCCACCATGGCGAACCTGATGCGTCCGGGCATGTATGGCGCGTACCATCACATTACTGTGTTAGGCAAAGAGCAATCCCGGGCTACTGAAATTGTAGACGTCGCCGGTTCGCTGTGCGAAAACAACGATAAATTCGCCATCGACCGCCGGCTGCCGCATACAGAAATCGGCGATTACCTGGCAATCCATACGGTTGGCGCGCACGGGCATGCCATGGGCTTTAACTATAATGGCAAGCTGCGTTCCGCGGAGCTGCTGCTTGAGTCCGGTGGCACTGTCCGGCTTATCCGGCGTGCCGAAACACTGAATGATTTGTTTGCAACGCTGCAAGTTGGCGAAGCAGCCGAGTAATTATTCCCCGAGGTTTCATGGTAGACTAACTGCATGCAGCGGATTCCAGTTGAGTCTTCGGATATTGTTTCGATTGGGTACGACCCAAAAACGCGCATACTCGAGGTTGAGTTTAAGGAAAACCGCGTGTACCAGTATTTCGATGTCGAGCAGCGCGTGTATGATCTTTTCCTGAAGGCCGATTCGTATGGCGAGTATTTTTACGCCCACATCAACAAACATTATCGATACGAGCGGGTGAACGAAGAAAAAGCACCGGCGTGGCAAACACTGGCGTTAGTCACCGGCAATGAACACAAGTTCTACGACGCGCAGGCGGTTTTGCAGGAGTTTGGTATTGAGCTTGAACAACTGGATTTGCCGGTAGACGAAATCCAGGGGTTCGACACCGAAAAAATAGCCGTACATAAAGCAAAAGAGGCGTATCGTCTGGCCAAGCGTCCAGTTATTGTACAGGATACATTTTGGAATATTTTGGCACTTCGAGGTTTTCCGGGTGCATATATGCGATACGTCTCCGACTGGTTCCGCGCCGAAGATTTTCTGGCGCTTATGGCGGGCAAAACTGACAGGACGGTTATCCGGACGCATACCGTTGTATACTATGACGGCAAGAGATCAAAGGCATTCTCCAAGGATTTTTACGGAACGATCGCCCAAGAGGCTAGAGGCAACAGCCGCTACAGTATCGACAGGGTTGTTATCAATGCCGGCCAGACGAAGACCTTGGCCGAAATCAGGGAAGGGTCGGGCGTCTCCAGCATCGATCCTAAGGACAGCGTGTGGTACGAGTTTGCCAGGTGGTACAGCCTGCAGCGCAAACTTGGCAAGGTGTAAAACCTCATAGTCTCAAACACCCAAAAGAAGTAAGCTGGGTGGATAGGTAAACGAGGTGCGGGCCTATGAGAATGAACTTTATAGACATTTTGGCGTACCTGCTTGTCATTATTGGCGGCATTAACTGGGGATTGGTCGGCTTCTTCGATTACAATCTGGTTGACCAGATCTTTGGTGCGCAATCTCTGGCATCCCGGATAATTTACGGCGCGGTCGGTTTGTCGGCGCTCTATCTCCTGTTCACGTTTATGCGAGTAAACCGTGAGCGTTAATAGCTCCAGGTCGGCTATACTGAGTATGTGGGATTCCTTGACACCCTTTGGCATCGTCTGCTCGGCCGGCCGTACCGCCTTGATTTTATCGAGGCCGGGTACGGCCGGCAGACAGTGGTTTTGCTGCACGGTCTGGCGGCAAGCAAGGACGTTTGGCGGCGGCTGATCGAGGAGCTTCCGCCTGATCGTTGGCGAATCATCGCTCCGGATCTTCTTGGTTTTGGCATGTCGCCCAAACCGCAGTGGGGCAAGTATACTGTTCAGGAGCACGCCCGCATGGTGCTGGCGCTGTTAAAGCGACAGCGTATAGACGGCCCGGTCCATTTTGTCGGACATTCCATGGGCTGTTTGGTTGCGGCGCACCTGGCGGCCACTAGGCCCAAGCTGGTTAAGCGTCTTATATTATATGAACCGCCGCTTCTGGGAGAGGTGCCGGATTTTCCGGGGCATGGTAAGCGCAGTGCGCGCTACAGGGCGCTGTTTGAATACATTGCGTCGCACCCGGAACTGGCGCATGTCGAGAATAGGCTCATGTGGCGCATGGCACGCAAACTATCCGGCCTGCATCTGAGCAAGGAAGAGTGGTATCCCTTCGAGCAGAGTTTGCGCAACACCATTTTGGAGCAGCGAACGTATTACGAACTAAAAGGCATGACAATACCGACAGACATTGTGTACGGCCGGCTCGATTTTGTCGTCATCCGTCAAGGAGTGCAGGAGATGTTTCATGCCAATAAAAACATTAAGTTGCACCTGGTCACAGATATGCACGGTATCTCGGCGCGTTCCGCCCGGTATCTGGCCAACCTCTTAAAGGGGAGCGCAAAAAAGCGCGGTGTCAACACAAGTCTCAACAGACACTAAAACACAACATTTGTAACATTGAATATCTGCCCCTGGCGCGGTATAGTCGTGGCTAATAGTGGGCGATTGTTACATAATCATTGGCCGGTAGCAGGGTCATTGAGAGGGTATATGCATAAGATGGACTTGCTTGAGGAAGCCCGGGCGGTGTTGGCAAAAAATGATATGGGGGAGGGGTGGACGCGCCCGACGTCGATCAGTCTATATCCGCACCAGTGGTTGTGGGACAGCTTTTTTATTGCGATCGGCCTAAGGCACTATGATGTTAAGCGGGCAATGGCGGAGGTCAGGTCGCCATTCCGCGCCCAGTGGAAAAACGGCATGGTGCCGCACATTATTTTTTCGGACGCTAAAGGCTATCATGCTGGACCAGAAAGGTGGAAGAGCAGTAAAACGAGCCTGAATGCACCGCGCGATATTGAAACCACTGGCATCACGCAGCCGCCAATGGCTGCCGAGGCTACATTGCGTATTGGCGAATTGTTAACGCCAAGAGAGCGCCGAAAATGGTACCGGGAAATGTATCCCAAAATCCTGGCCTGGCACGAATGGTTTTACCGCGAGCGCGACCCGGATGGCGATGGGTTGGTCGTAGTGGTGCATTCCTGGGAAACAGGTATGGACAATACGCCGCCGTGGATGGAAATCGTACACAAGTACGCCATGCCGTTCTGGGCGCGCCTGGCTGCCGCCGCCGGCCTTGATAAGGTCCTGGAGCGTTTTCGGAAAGATACGGCGGCCGTGCCGGCAGATGAGCGTATATCGACAGTCGATTTACATGCTGTTTATAGCCATATCCGCAGCCTGCGTCGCCTGAAGTACGACAGTGTGGCGATAATGGCCAAACACCGACTGCAAATTGATAGCCTCATCATAAACTGCATTTTGATGCGGGCGAATAAACATTTAGCGGCAATTGCAGCAGAACTAGGTGAAGAATTGCCAGATATCATCCAGTGCGCCATGGAGCGCGCCCCGCAAGCACTAGAGAGCCTGTGGGACGAAGAGACCGGACAGTATTATCCCCGCAACCATGTAACGGGTGAGCTTGTGAAGGTGTCGAGTGTTGCCACCTTTTTGTCGCTCTACGCCCAGAAGCTGCCGAAAGAGAGGGTAAAAGCCCTGCTCAAACACCTACACAACCCCGAAACATTCGGTGCCGAATATCCCATCCCTAGCGCACCCCTCAATTCGCCATACTTTAAGCCACACTGCTACTGGCAGGGGCCAACCTGGGTGAATACCAACTGGATGGTTGCCGACGGCCTGGAGCGCAATGGGCAGAAGCGCGAGGCTCATCTTTTGCGCCAAAAGACGCTTGGGATGGTAGCAAAGGGCGGCATGTATGAGTATTTCTCGCCGACAGACGGCAGTCCGGCGGGTGCTCCGTCATTCTCCTGGACGGCAGCCCTCACCATCGATCTCCTGCACTCACATTCGTTATAAAAAAGAGCCCCCGAAGGGGCTCTTTAATGTTCTATGACAACCTAGAAGCGGTTCTGGCGAGACTTCAGGCGAAGCAGGTTGCCCGAGGTAGCCGAGGATGGTAACAGCACCGGCACCCATAATGGCGCCTGCCGGACCGGTCGTAGGCAGCACTTCCGGTTCTTTCGGCTCTTCTTTCGGCGGCACCGGCTTGGACGGAGCCTTGACCTTGATGACGGTTGGGTCGCAGTCCTTGCGTGGCGCGTCCTTGACCTTGCTGTTACCGCTTACGCAGGCCTCGTTGCGAATAACATCGCCGTTCTTTTTGCTCGTTACCCTGAGTTTGTACTCTTTAGTAACCTTGTCGCCCGGCTTCAGGACGCCAAGGTCCTCGACAATCTGGCGCTCGGCCGGGTTATCTACCAGCTCAACGCCCTCGGGCAGGTTGTCGGTCATCTTGGTAAAGTGGAGGTCGTTGTATTCATTTTTAGCCGGCTTAGCCGGGTTTTCGACGACAATGGTGTAGACAATAATGTCGCCCGGCTTAACCTTGACGGCCTTGGACGCGTCGTTGGCGTCTTCTTTTTGGCCGCCCTCTGTTACATTCGTAACGTACTTAGTGATCTTAATCTCTGGGTGCCATGCAAACGCAGGTGCAGTAACACCCACCGCCAGCATAACACCGGCAACGCCTGAAGCAAGACCAAGCTTAAGATGCTTCATCTGATTCACTCCTCTCAAAACCCTCATAAACGGAGGATGGCTGTAATTATATACTAATATTATTGTAAAGTCAATATTTCTTAAGCTTAAAATCGGGTTTCTGGCCTAGACTTGGCCCATAGCATCTCAAAGAAGGCGCGCTGGGCGTCAGCAATGTCTTTATTATAGATTTCCAGTCCAAAGACATCATTGTCTTTCCACTGGTAATATACGACCACATCGTCGTAGACATCAGAAAGGTGCGTAATCTTAAAGACGGAGTCGGGCAGATAATGGTACGCCATATTCTTGACGCGCCGGTCGGTGCCGACAGTGTTTTTGCCGGCCTGCCAGCTCTCCACAAACTCATCATTGAGTAAAATCCGTGCCTGTAGTCCGCGCGCCTCAAACTCATCTGTCCAGCGCTCCATAAATGTTTTGCCAGTTGCCTCTTCGAGTATCCGGTTAGCATAGCCTACTATCTCGTTTTTTGCACGCAGTTCATTCCATAACATTTGGCGCACACCCTCTTTGCCGCTGTAAAACTGCGCGCGTGTTGTCGGGCTGGAGAGACTGTTGCGAGCCAATACCTGCTGGATAAGGCCTAGTTCATCCTGTAGGCTACGCAATTCCTGCTCTTTTTGAGTAATAAGGATATTGAGATTGGCAATGGGAGCGGCCTTAATAATGGTCCTTTTATGCCGCGTTTCGACTTCTATGAGATGGCTAGAGAGCAGGTGGTCAATCAGGCGGTAGATACGAGTGCGCTCTACTTTGGAGTTGCGTGATAGTTCAGAGATGGTCTGCGGGCCGTGGGTATGCAGAGCAAGGTAGATATCGGCAACCTCCGGCTCTAGGCCGAGCTTGGCAAAGTAGGATCGTATAGCAGCCACGTCCGTTAGCATAAGCGTAGTATAGCAGAGTTGTGCACTATTTGCACAACAGTTTTACACAAGCTTGCCACAAGTTTTAGCATAACTGTGCGATGAAATGCACACAATTACCCGGAAGTACAAGAGTTGTCCGGACATTTTAGATGCATAGCTTGCGATTAGAGGACCGCGGGGTTGGGATTATTACTCTTTGAGTGCGGGCAGGTTGGTATACTACAAATGTATGAAGAAGCTAGAGAAGGCACTATTCGCGGCAGGATGCTTCTGGGGGGTGCAGTATTACTTTGACCAAGTGTCTGGAGTGGTGAAGACGACGGTGGGGTATACCGGCGGCCATACCGAAAATCCGACTTACGACGATGTCTGCACTGGAGCGACCGGCCATGCCGAAGCGGTGCTCATTGAGTTTGATCCGGATAAGGTGAATTATGAGACGCTTCTAAAGCATTTCTTTCGCATGCACGACCCGACGCAGCTCAACCGCCAGGGACCGGATGTCGGGGACCAGTACCGCTCGGCCATTTTTTACTTCGACCAAGAGCAGCGCAGAGACGCCATTCAAATCCGCAATAAGGTACAGAAAGAGAAGGACAAGCCGGTTGTTACTCAAATAGAGCCGGCCGGCAAGTTCTACGAAGCTGAACCTTATCACCAAAAATTCACTGAGCGTACCGGTATTGGTATGTGTCACGTTCCATACGTTCCTGTTAAATAGGTATTGGCTGCAATTCGGTATACGGCAGACGCTAGAGGTGCTATAGTTTTGAGTATGACAGCAAAAACAACTACGAGGGAATCTTCCCGAAAAACAAAAAATCAAAGTAAAAAAAGTGCGACTGCGACCAAATCGACAGCAGTCAAGGTATCGGTTCCCGCCATCCGAAACACGGAAGAGCAGAAGCGTGGACTCAGGAATCTAAGTCTGCGGCTTGGCGCTGTCCTGCTTGTACTGGCTATTGCGATTGTTATAGCTGGTAATTCGTCTACGGTGCCGCTAACGACGCAATATCTGGCCAAAGATGTGCTTGCCACTGAGGCTGCCGGCGGCAAGGAAGTGCTGGCTACGGCCACGCGCCACCTTGCCGATATTAACGTGTCGTGGTTGGTGGCTAAGTTTTTGGTTGTTTTTGCGGCGTTGTTTATTCTATTGCCGACTGTGTGGCGCAAGCACTACGAGGCGTGGCTGGACCAAGGCGTCAACAAGTTGCGTTGGGTTGGCTTTGGTTTGGGCGCCGGAGTGGCGGCGGCAATTATCACAGCACTGAGCGGTATATCTGATATTGGATACCTGCTGTTGATTTTCGCGTCATTAGCCATATTGGGATCGCTTGCGACAGTAGTTGACCTGATTGGACCGGGGCGCAAACTGCGCAAATATGTGGCAATTACTGCGCTTGGCGCGGCCGCGTTGCCTGTCGTTGTCATAGCTCTGACCTTGGGCGGAACCATTGTGTATGGCGGCAATTTGCCGGCCTACATGTATTTCATATACGGTAGTATGCTGTTGTTTACAGTTGCCTTTGCGCTGGCTTACTTCCTCCGGCTAAGGCGGCGGGGCAGATGGGCGGACAGCCTGTTTGCCGAGCGGGGATTTATGCTGCTTGGTTTTACTGCCGCAGTCATATTGGCACTTCAGATCTTTGCGGGAGCACTGCAGGCTTAGGTAATGGCGAATGTAATTTTTGATTTCGATGGCACGCTGGCGGATACATTTCCGCTCGTGGTGGATGTGTCGTACAAATTGGCGCCTGGGACCCGGCGGTTGCCATCGCGGAAGATTAATCGGCTTCGGGAGCTGCCGCTTTTGACTGCCATGCGCCGACTGGGGATCGCGTACTGGTATATGCCGATACTCATGCTTTTTGTTCGGCGCCGCATGACGCCGCGCATGACAGAAGTTGCGCCATGCGAGGGCGTTGTGCCCATGCTGCGCGCACTGCAGGATGCGGGGCATCGCATGTACATATTGACTTCGAACTATAAAGAAAACGTGCAGATTTTTCTGAAGCATCATCGTATGGAGCGGTTTTTTGGCGAGGTGGCTACGGTCTACTACGCCAGCACTGCCGTTAAAACACGGGCGCTTAAAAAAATGCTGCGCCGCAACATGATGAAATCGTCAGAAACTTATTATGTTGGCAATGAAGCGTTAGATGTCGAAGCAGCCGACCGGGCAGGGATAAAAGGCATCGCCACAACCTGGGGTGGGTTTAACCAGGAGGAACTTCGCAAGGCCAAGCCGTTTGCTATCATCGACAAGCCGATGGATCTGGTGAGTCTGCTACAATAGTCCTTACGATGAATTACTGGAGGGAGCGGTCAATTCCGTATAAGCCGGGACAGAAAACTGCGTATAAAGTCAGCCGCAGCAAGATCGAGCTGTTTATGCAGTGTCCGCGCTGCTTCTGGCTGGACGTGCGCATGAAGATCAAGCGTCCTGACAGTCCGCCGTTCTCCCTCAACAAAGCCGTTGATGAGCTGTTCAAAAAAGAGTTCGATACCTACCGCAAAAAAGGCGAGCCGCATCCGCTGATGGTGGAGTTTGGCGTGCCCGCCGTGCCATTCACGCACGACGATTTGGACAAGTGGCGCGAAACGTTCGTCGGCATCCAGTATCTGCACGAGCCGACCAATCTGATGATCTTCGGTGCAGTGGATGACATTTGGATTAATAAAGACCTCGAGCTCATCGTTGTCGACTACAAAGCAACCGCCAAAGACAAAGATGTCGGCATCGACAGCGACTGGCAGATTAGCTATAAGCGCCAGATGGAAATCTACCAGTGGTTGCTAAGGCGGAACGGCTTTACGGTTAGCTCAACCGGCTATTTTGTATACACCAACGGGCGGCTGGACCTCGACGGCTTTAACGGCCGGCTCGAGTTTAGAACGAAGATTATCCCATATACTGGCGACGATAGTTGGGTGGAACCGACCATTCTCAAGATGAAAGAGTGCATGGACGGTGATATGCCGGGCGTCGGCAAGAGCCTGATGGGCGGGCCCTGCGAATACTGCGCGTATGCGCGTGCCAGAACCGAGCTCACAATTGGCCATTTGCAGGCCAAAAAACGCGGCGTATAGTTATTTTTATGACGAACGGCAAAGACGAACGAGGCTTGGTGCTCCTGGCCCTGTTCGTGTTAATCATCATCGGCGCTATTATCGCGGGATTTCTGTTTGTGATGCAGAAGCAACGCGAGGCAAACGGCCAGAGCACGCAGATAAAAATCGAGGGGACCATCGACCTCTAGGCGCCGCCCGAACCGCCACGTAAATCTTCACCTATTTCTGGGTGAAAAGTGGTATACTTAAGAAGTAATGATTCGAATTCAACCCAGTCGCAGTTTTCGTTCCAGTCGCAGCTTGAGTTGCTGACCTACTCCCATTTGCCTAAGAATGTAAAAAGGAACGATCAATGTTAGACATCCAATTCATACGCGACAACCCCGAACTAGTTAAGGAAAAGACCAAACAAAAAGGTTACGAAGCTGACATAGATAGGCTCCTTAAGGTCGACGAAGACCGCCGGCGGCTGCTAGGTGAAGTAGAACAGATTCGTGCCGAGCGCAATGCGCTGGCCGACCAGCTGAAGCGGGGCAAGCCAAGCTCGGAGCAGATAGAGCAGGGCAAAGAGCTCAAGGCTAAACTGGCCGAGTTAGAGCAACAGCTTGAGCCGGTTGAGGCTGAGTTTTCAAAGCTGCTCAAGGTGGTGCCCAATATGCCGCTCGACTACGTGCCGGTCGGCGCCAGCGAGGACGACAACCAGGTTACAAAAACTGTGGGCGAAAAGCCGCAGTTCGACTTTACGCCCAGGCATGACTACGAGTTGGGTGCGGAGCGCGACCTCATCGACAAGGAGCGCGCCGCCAAGATTGCCGGTTCACGGTTTGTGTACCTGAAGGGCGGTCTGGTGCGCCTGCAACTCGCCTTGATGCAATTTGTTATGCAGACGCTTTGTGATGAGCAGGTTATCGCCCGGCTTGTACAAGAAAATGGTCTAAACGTTAGTACGAAGCCATTCACGCCAGTCCTGCCGCCGGCCATGCTGCGCACCGAGCCGTACGAGGCCAGCGCCCGTCTGAACGCCGAAGAGGTTACCTACAAGATCGAGCGGGACGACCTGTGGCTCAACGCCAGCGCCGAGCACACACTGTGCACCATGTACTGGAACGAGATTTTGCCCGAAGATATGTTCCCGATCCGATACCTAGGCTACAGCACCTCGTTCCGCCGGGAAGCTGGTAGCTATGGCAAGGACGAAGAGGGGATTTTCCGTTTGCACCAGTTCGACAAACTGGAAATGGAGTCGATCACGACACCCGAGACGGGCTTGGACGAACACAAATTGCACATCGCTATCCAGGAATACCTGCTCCAGCAAATCGGCTTGAGCTACCAGTTTGTCCAGAAGTGCACTGCAGACATCGGCAAGCCCAACGCCGCAGGCGTGGATTTGAACACCTGGTTCCCGGCGCAAGGCCGCTACCGCGAAACGCACACCGCTGATTACATGACCGATTACCAGACACGCGCCCTCAAGATCCGGGTGCGCCGCCAAGACGGCAAAGTAGAATTAGCTCACACTGCCGACGCGACCGCCTTTGCCATGAGCCGCATCCTGAAGGCAATTATGGAGAATAACCAAACCGCCGATGGTCGTATCGTGGTGCCTGAAGTGCTGCGTCCATTCATGAACGGCCAGGCCGAGATTTAGCCCTAAATGAAGGGATGAGGGTATGATTAAGAAAATCGAGATCGAGGGGATCCACATGGAAGTAGGCGACGACCTGAAAAAGTACGTCACCAAGAAGATCGGCAAGCTCGACAAATACATACCCCGGTACAACCGCGAAAGTGTATGGGCAGACGTTAAGCTAACCGAGGGCAAGCACAAGGCGCTCGACCAGCGCACCTGCGAGGTCATCTTGCATCTGCCGCACGAGAAAATAGTCGTGGCCGAGACTACTGTCAACATATTCGCGGCCGTCGACATTGTAGAAGAAAAGCTCAAAAACCAGCTGCATAAGTATAAAGAAAAGCACAACGCCCCCAAACTCCGCCAGCGTCTCTGGGCACGTATTAGGCGTCGCTCGCTAGAGTAGGCAGCTTAAGTAATGAAGCGCCTTCTTCCCGGGAAGCGTAGGCGGGGCGGCTGTTTGCACACTCTTGTTTACGGTATATTTACAACAGAAGTTTTATGAAAATATCTCGCGCAAGTTGGCAGAACGCGCTACAATATTTTGTAATGCCGAAAAATTGTTAAAGAGAGGGAGCTTTCCGGATGGCTATTCATCATTTTTTGGTCAAAAAAATACTTGGTGATCCGCAAGCGCGAACACTGAAACGGTTGCGCAAACGAGTAAAAGAGATAAACGCACTTGCCGAGAAATATGAGAAGCTATCCGACCGCGAACTACAGGAGCAAACAAAAGTACTGAAAAAACGGCTTGAGAAAGAGAGTCTGGACAAAATTCTGCCCGACGCCTTTGCGGTGGTACGCGAGACAGCCAGCCGCACCATCGGCCAGCGTCATTACGACGTGCAGCTGATCGGTGGTATGGTGCTGCACGAGGGTAGTGTCGCCGAAATGAAAACCGGTGAAGGTAAGACGCTGGTGGCTACACTACCAGTGTACTTGAACGCACTGACCGGCAAGGGCGTGCACGTTGTAACCGTCAACGAATACCTGGCGCAGCGTGACGCTGGTTGGATGGGTCAGATTTATGACTTCCTGGGTCTGAGTGTTGGCGTCATCATTGCCGACCATTCATATATATACGACCGCAGCTATACAAACACTGAACATGACGACGAGCGCTTCCGTCACCTCCGCCCGGCCACCCGTCAGGAGGCATACAATGCTGACATTACGTACGGCACGAACAACGAATTCGGCTTTGACTACCTGCGCGACAACATGGTACGCGAGGTTAGCCAGCTGCGCCAGCGCGAGTTGCACTACGCTATCGTCGACGAGGCCGACTCGATCTTGATTGACGAAGCCCGGACGCCGCTCATCATTTCGGCGCCGAGCGTCACCAGCGGTACGGCATACCAGCAGTTTGCTAAAATTGCCCGTCAGCTGGAGAAGGACAAGCACTACGAAGTGGACGAAAAGCGCAGGACCGTAGTGCTTACCGACGCCGGCGTCGACAAGGTCGAGCGCATTCTGGGCATCAAAGGCCTGTACGCCACAGAGAACATTCGCACCATTTACCACCTGGAGCAGGCACTGCGTGCCCAGGCGCTCTTTAAGCGCGACAAAGATTATGTGGTAACCAACGATGGCCAAATTGTCATCGTAGACGAATTTACCGGCCGTCTGCTGCCGGGGCGCCGCTACAACGAAGGTCTACACCAGGCGATCGAGGCCAAGGAAGGCGTTGAAGTCCAGCAAGAGAGCATGACGCTTGCCACCATCTCGTTCCAAAACTACTTCCGTCTGTACGAAAAGCTGGCTGGTATGACTGGTACGGCCATGACCGAGGCCGAGGAATTTCACCAGATCTATAAGCTGGATGTGGTGGAAGTGCCGCCGAACCGCAAGGTGATTCGCGAAGATCGCCCAGACCGCATTTACAAGAACGAAGCCGGCAAATTCCGGGCCATCGTAAAGCTGGTGAAGGAGCTGCACGAAAAGGGTCAGCCGGTACTGCTCGGTACGGCTTCGATCGAAAAGAACGAAAGGCTTTCGCGCATGCTTACGAAAGCTGGCATTCCGCATGAGGTATTGAACGCCAAAAACAACGAACGCGAGGCCGCGATTGTGGCCAGGGCAGGGCAGAAGGGTGCTGTGACCTTGGCCACCAACATTGCCGGTCGTGGTACCGACATTGTGCTTGGCGAGGGTGTCAAGGAGCTCGGCGGTCTGTTCGTGATCGGTACCGAACGCCACGAGTCGCGTCGGATTGACAACCAGCTGCGCGGCCGCGCCGGCCGTCAGGGCGACCCCGGTATCACGCAATTCTTCGTGAGCACCGAAGACGACCTGATGCGCATCTTTGGCGGCGAGCGTATCGGCAAGCTCATGAGCCGGATGAACGTTGACGACGACACACCTATCGAAAACCGCATGATCTCAAAGGCGCTCGAAAACGCGCAGAAGAAGGTTGAAGGCTTCCATTTCGACATCCGTAAGCACGTCGTGCAGTACGACGACGTCATGAACCGCCACCGCAAAGCCGTCTACGCCATGCGGCGGGAGATTTTGCGCAGCACCGATATTTCCAAGCGTATAAAGATCTTCATCGAAGAAGAGGCGAAGGCGCTGGTCACGTCGCCAGAGCTCATGACCGACAAGTTCGAGCCTATGCTGCGCGAAGTCTTCCCGTTTGACGACGCCGCGCTCGACCGTCTGTTCGACACACCGGCCGATAAATTCGGCAACGTGCTCATCAAGGAGGCGCACGAGCTTTACGGCTCCCGCGAAGCGGCGTTCACGCCAGAGATTATGCGCAAAGTCGAGCACGACATTTACCTGCAAATCCTCGACAACCTCTGGATGCAGCACCTCGAGAACATGGACCACCTGAAGGAAGGCATCCACTGGATGAGCGTTGGCCAGCGCGACCCGCTAGTTGAGTACCGCCGCCGAGCGCAGGTGTTGTTTGACGAAATGCAGGCCGAATTGCGCCACCAGGTTGTCCGTACGCTATTCCATGCACAACCAGTCACCGAAAGCCAGCTCGAGCAGCCAATTGAAACTGAGTTGACCCGCGCCGCCCGCGGCTCTATTAACAACGCCGATAAGATCATCGAGACAACGACCGAGTTCGAGGCCTCTGATTTCGACACCTTGTCGGCTCGCGCCAACACGCCGGTCAAAAAGCAAGCAAGCGTGCGCAAAAAAGCCCGCAAGGCCGAGCGCCAGCGCCGGGCAAAGGCACGCAAGCGCAAATAACATAGCAGACCGGTAGTGTAGGCATGAAACATATAGTTACTGAAGTCACTCTTAAAAACGGCGCCAAGGGCTTGCTTATCCATATCCCGGACGCCTCTGTCATGTGCTTTGAGTTTAACTTCCGCGCCGGCGAGTATTTAGTACCCCCGGAAAAATGGGAGACGCCGCACCTTATGGAGCACATGCTCCTCGGCGCCAATGAGCGCTATCCGAAGAGTCGGCTGTTCCAGGCCGAGATAGAGAAAAACGGCGCCTACAGCAACGCCAGTACCAGCGTGTACGACATCAACTACGAAGCCGAGTGCGCAGATTTTGAGTGGGACCGCATTCTCGACCTGATGCTTCTCGCCATCACTAAGCCGCTGTTTTTGGCAGACGAGTTCGATGCTGAGGTGGGAAATGTGCGCGAGGAGCTGACTGCGCGCAGCAACAATCACTTCCGCCACCTCAGCCTGACCCTGCGAGAGCAGTATGGCTTTATGGCCAAGACCGACGAGGAGCGGCTGAAGCTGCTTGATAACGTTACCGTCAGCGACGTGCGCGAACATTACGAACGCACCCACACCACGCGCAACATGCGTTTTATCATTGCTGGCAACCTAACGCCCAAGCGGTACGATAGGGTAGTAGAGTCGCTCGAGAATATTGAACTCAGGATGGGCACATCGCGGATTGATTTGCCAGACGAACGACCTAAGCCGCAGAAGAGCCCAGTATACATTCCGAACAAGACCGTCAAAAATGTCTACTTTTACATCGATAGCTTTATGCAGCGGCGCATGACGGACCAAGAGGCCGACGCGCTTAACCTGGTAAACACCATGCTCACCGAAACGCTGTATTCAAAAATTCTTGGAACGGCGCGCGAGCGCGGCCTGGTGTACGGCATGAGCAGCGGCTACGGACAGACGAAACTGTCGAGCAACTGGTGGTTCGGTGCGCAGGTTTCCCAGCGCAACGCGCCCGCGCTGTTTGAGATTATCGTGGACGAGCTGAACAACATTTTCCGCGGAGAAATCGCAACCGAGGACATCGAGGCGGCCAAGGCCTATGCGCTCGGCCGTTTCCAGCGCAGCGCGCAGACCGTCGCCGGCGTTGCTGGCGGCTATAGTGGCCGGTATTTCTTCGACGAAGTACTGAACGATTACTATCAAGTGCCGCGCCGCATCAAAGCTGTGACCAAGAATGATATCGTCGAGATTTCTACTGCGTTGTTTGCCGAGCAGATTTGGGGCCTCGGCGTGCTCAGCAATTGTGATAAATCGTTCGCCAACGAACTCTACAAGCAAATCGAACCGCTCTGGGCCAACTTTAAGAAAGATTAATATCCGGCCTGCACGTGGCGGCTAAGGAGTTAATACGGTATACTGGTCGTCATGGATGACCTCAAGCAGCCGGCGTTGGATTTGCAAGCTTCGGTGGAAGCGGCGTGTGAGCGCATGAATATCGATGCGCTTTTAAAGCGCAAGCTCGAACTGGACCAAGAGTCAGCCCGTCCTGATTTCTGGAACGACCCCCGACACGCGCAGGACGTGGTGCAGGAACAGGCCAAACTAGAGCGTCGCACGCGTCCGTGGCTGGATCTCCAAAAGGACATCGAAGATTTAGTCGAAATGCTCGATCTTGGCGATGAGACCATGCGGCCGGAGCTGGAGAGTAACTTGGCTGAATTAACCGAGCGTTTCGCCAGCCTAAAGAAAGAGCTCAAATTTGCCGACCCGTACGATAGTAACGATGCAATCCTGAGCATCTACGCCGGCGCCGGTGGCACCGACGCCCAAGACTGGGCACAGATGCTCATGCGCATGTATGTGCGCTGGGCAGAGCAGAATGGGTACAAGGTGAAAACCGTTGATGAAACGCCAGGCGATGAAGCTGGCATTAAAAGTGCGACTATCGAGATCGAAGGCGATTTTGCGTACGGCAAGCTTAAAGGCGAGCATGGCGTTCACCGCTTGGTCCGCTTGAGTCCGTTTAATTCTGCGGCTTCGCGCGAAACCAGCTTTGCCAAGGTTGATGTGCTGCCCAAAATCGATCGGCCGGAAGAGTTGGAAATCGACGAAAAGGACCTGCGCATCGACGTTTTCCGTAGCGGTGGCCACGGCGGCCAGAGTGTCAATACTACCGACTCGGCCGTGCGTATTACGCACATACCGACGGGCATTAGCGTCTCCATCCAAAACGAACGCAGCCAGTTGCAAAACAAAGAAACGGCCATGACCATCTTACGCTCGCGCCTCATCCAGCTGCAGCTGGAGCAACACAAAGAAAAGCTCAGCGAACTCAAAGGCCCCAACTTATCCGCAGAGTGGGGCAACCAAATTCGCTCCTACGTACTGCACCCCTACAAGCAGGTCAAAGACCTCCGCACGAAGCACGAAACGTCCGACGCCGAAGGGGTGCTCGACGGTAACCTTACGCCGTTTATCGACGCCTATCTGGACTACTCGTTAGGCAGTGGCGAAGCCAGTTAGGCCTTTGTGCCATTGGTTTGTGCTGCAAGCCACAGATAGAATACGCCCCTGTTTTCTTCGGCCAACCCCCCGACTGCGGCCGACACCTCTGACGAATCAGAACCATGCACGTCCGCCAGGCTCTTTATGTGCCGAAATGCCGCCAAAAGATCAGGCATTTCATGCAATCTGTTAAATCGCTCCAGTTGCTTGTCGTATTCCACTTGTCTTGACCATCGCGTGAATACTCTTCGCTCAGCCCGTGTCATGGCGTTAAAGTCGCGTAAGTCTCCACTTTGGTAGTTGTTGTGGATCGTGGGCCAGTCCGGAAGCCATCGGCTGGCGGTTGACAGTTTCGCCATGTCTACGCTCTGCTGATATTCCTGTTCTTCCCATATGTCGAATAGCTTCTGGTCGCGTACTGGCATGGCGTCGTATCGTTCCCGGTATTCTTGCGGGTGGGCAAATTCGAGTTCGTAGAGTTTCGTAAATGACCTGCGGAGCTCAAATCTCGCGGCGGCCCGCTCCACCTCCTTGGCGATAATCTTCGGATTCTGGGAAGATGGCCGGGGATGCCACGTCAGCACTTTCCATTTCTCGTATACTCCGTAAATACCTTTATCTTTAAGTTGGTCGACGAGACAGGAATATGCGTCAAAATCGGGGTAGGGTCCGCCGAGCGGCTCCTCGACAGCGTTAAATTCGGCGGTAAGTTTACGAATAAAGCGTGGGAATACCGACTTTACTGATACAGTGTCAAAATCATCCGGACTAAGAAGTGCGCGTAGTTTATTGATCCATACAGCATCATCTGCCCATATCGAAAAAGCGAGTTGCTCAGTTGGGCTCATTGTTCGCGTCCAATGGGCAAAATGCCGCGGGGCGTATTGCTTGAGTTCGAGTATGTGTTCCCAACTGGGCAGACCGCGACTGGCGGTATCGGTGATAGCTTGCTGTAATACGGCGCTATACCAGTCTGCTTCCCAATGATCATATTCCTCGCGGGTGTCCTGGCCCTCTCGTGCCTGTCCGGCGGGCGGCATTGCCAGATAGCGGTCGAGATATTCCTCGCGATTTGTTACCCATAAACTAAAGAGTTCGCACCGTACCAACAATAGATTATCGTTAAGCTTTCTTTCGGATGCATCGGGCGGGTGGAAGGGATCGCGGAACGATTCGTGCATGATTATAATTTATACAATAAATTGTGATTTTACGTCAAATAGACCGGCAAAATTTTGAATGGCCGCGCGTGCTATAATGGGGAGGCAATGATTTTATTGGACAGGGTAACAAAGACGTACGGGAAAGTAGCGACGCCGGCGCTTGATCGTGTGAGTTTGCACGTTGAGCCCAAGGAGTTTGTGATCGTCGTCGGACAGAGTGGGGCAGGCAAATCTACGCTACTTAAGCTCCTCACGCGCGAGGAGCGGCCGACCAGTGGCAAGATTATCGTTGGTGGCATTGATTACGACAAACTAAAAGACAAAGACATTCCCATGCTGCGTCGCAAAATCGGCGTGGTGTTCCAGGATTTTAAACTTTTACCCAACCGCACAGTGTTTGAAAACGTGGCGTTTGCGCTCGAAATTGTGGGCGCAACTAACCAGGAGATCCGCGCGACTGTGCCGAAGGTACTTGAGATTGTGAACCTACGCGGCAAAGAAAACCGTATGCCGATGGAGCTGTCAGGCGGTGAGCGCCAGCGCGTAGCCATCGCGCGCGCCATTGTGCGCCAGCCAAAAATCCTGATCGCCGACGAACCGACCGGTAACCTCGACCCCAAGCACGCCTGGGATGTCATTAAAGTACTCGAAAAGATTAACCGTTTCGGTACCACAGTGCTCTTGACTACGCATAACCAGGAAATTGTGAATAAGTTAAAACGCCGTGTCGTAACCATCCAGCACGGCCAGATAATAAGTGACCGGGCTAAGGCCGAATATACTCTATGAACAGAAAGCTTATTACATTAACCCGCATTATTAACGCGGGACTGATCAATTTTATCCGTAATGCCTGGTTGGCGATTGCTGCCATGGCCGTGATGATTATCACGCTCACGATCGTGCTCTTTTCGGTTATTACCAACGCAACGTTTTCGCATACCATCGCCCAGATCACTGAGCGTATCGATGTTTCGGTATATCTAAAAGATTCCATTGACGAAGCCCAGGGGAGGGCATTTGCCGAGAAGCTGCAATCACAGCCAAATGTCGAACGGGTGACATACCTGTCTAAAGAGCAGGCGCTGGAGCGCTACCGTGAGCAGAACGCTAACAACCCAGAGGTACTTAACGCCATCAACGAAACGGACAACCCGCTGCCTGCCACTATTCAGATTAAGCCGCGCGATCTGGACAAGATAGAGGACATTCGCAACTTTCTGAACCAGTCCGAAAACGCAGCGTTTTGGGGAGATGTATCGTACCGTGACGACCGCAAAGAGGCCATTGATCGTATTGCACACGCGACTAACCTGCTGCAGCGCGCAGGTCTTGCTGCAGTAGTTGTATTCGCTGTCATTTCGATGCTTATTATCTTTAATACCATCCAGATGGCAATCTTTAACCGGCGCGACGAGCTGACCATTATGCGCTTGCTCGGTGCGACTACTTGGTACATCCGTGGTCCGTTCGTGGTGGAGACGGTGATTTATGGCATCCTGTCGGCAATTATTTCGGTGGTAATCATTAACGCAATGTTTGTGGCAGCCAGTTCGGCACTGCAGGCAACCAGCTTGGGGCTTTTAGATATCAACTATTCGGCCGAATACTTCCGCGGCCATTTCTGGCAGCTTTTGACCATGCAGCTGGTCCTTGGTATATTGATAGGTGCCGTATCTTCCATCATTGCGACCAGACGGTATTTAAAATTCAAAACGAGCTGAAAGTTATTTGATAATCGCGCAACAGTTGCTTAAGGGGGCGCCGTTGCGAATCTGGGGGAATAGTGCTATTATGAAAGCACTAGTGGTTTTCTAACCATGAAACAAAAACGACAAAAAAACAGTAGAAGAGGGTATCTGACGCGGCTGACAGGTATAGCCGTGGCATTTGTTTTTGTCGTTGGTGCGGCATTATACAGCCCAGCCCAGCAAACTGGTGCAGCCAGCATCAGTGAGCTGCAAAGGAAGGCAGACCAGCTCAGGGCTGAGATTGCAGAAAACCAGAAAATTGCCTCCGAATACCATGCCCGTGCCGAGACTTTGAAGGATAAGATTAGCGAGCTGAATGCTGAGATTGCAGTCGTAAACCAGCAAATTGAACTGCTTTCGTTGCAGATTGAGGAGCTAAAGCTCAAGATCGAAGAGACCAACCGCGAGCTTGAGCGCCAGCGCAACGTACTTGGCGCCAATATTCGCGTTATGTACTTTGAAGGCGATGTCAGTACGATTGAAATGCTGGCTTCCAGTCAGAATTTGAGCGAATTTGTTGATAAAGAGCAGTACCGCATCGCGGTCCAGGCCAAGATCAAGAGCACCATGGACAAGATCAAACTGCTCAAGGCTGAGCTAAGCGCTAAGCAGGAAGAGATGCAGAAGCTGCTCGACCAGCAGGAGGCGCAGCGCAGGATGCTGGACGAAAAGCGGCGGGAGCAGCAGCGCCTGCTCGATGTGACGCGAGGCGAGGAAGCGCGGTATAAGGACCTGGTTGCGAAGCAGCGTAAACTGTTGGCCGAAGCCGAGGCTGAGATTGCCCGCGCACTGGGGTCGGGTACGTATAAGTCGTCGCCTGTCGGCCCAGTTGCTGCCGGTGATCCGATCGGCGGTGTCGGCAGCTCCGGCCTGTCCAGCGGACCGCACCTGCACTTTGAGGTCCGCAAGAACGGGCAGGTAATTAATCCGGCGCCCTACATTGAGGTAACGCCCGTTCCTATGCCGCCGGCTTGGGTAAGCCAGGGATACGGCGTCGCGAACAGTCTGTATGTGAGCGGGTACCACCCGGGCATTGACTACGCTGCGCCTACTGGCACGCAAATCCGGGCAGCCAGGGGAGGGTACCTGTACCGCGGTTGTTCAAACGATCTGCTTGGCACGTCAACTAACCCGTACGGCTACGTCGCGATCGTTGAACACAGCGACGGCAGTATCGCCATCTACGCCCACATGACTGGCGGTCCGCCGGCCTGTAGCTACAACACGTATCACTAAAGCTGCAAATTGCTAGCGCCCCCTCCCGGAAAACAGGTCGAGGGGGCGCGGTATTTTGCGCGCGACCTTGCTATAATCAAAAGCATGAAGCCAAAGAGGGGGTTGTAGTGCAACAAAAACCTGCTAAATCCTGGGTAAAGCGACTGACAAACATTTCGTGGATCAGAATTGTCGCAGCAATAGCGGTGATTATCGTGGTATTCTTTGCCGGCGTCGGCATAGGCAACGGTTCCATCCAGTTCGGCTTTGTTAAGAACACGCAGAACAGAGACTTGCCCGCAGATCTTGATTACTCCAGCGTAGAGGCGCTCTACGACGCCCTCAAGGCCAGTTACGACGGCGAATTGGATTACCAGGCGCTACTGGACGGCATCAAGGCCGGCCTGGCCCAGGCGGCCGGCGATCCGTACACCGTATATCTCACCGCCGAGGAGGCAAGGGAGTTTAATGCCCAGCTGAATGGTACCTTCAGCGGTATTGGCGCCGAGCTTGGACAAGATGCCGACAAGAATCTGATCATTGTGTCGCCGATCTCCGGCTTCCCGGCAGCTAAGGCCGGCCTGCGTCCGCAGGACATTATCACCGAGATCGACGGCAAGAGCACGGCCGGCATGAACGTGGCGGAAGCGGTTACTAAAATCCGCGGGCCGAAAGGTACCGATGTGACGTTGCGCATCCTGCGGAACAAGTCAGAGGACCTAACATTTACCATTACGCGCGCCGACATCAAGATCCCAAGCGTCAAATACGAGATCTTGGATGGCAACATCGGCTACCTGCAAATCATCCAGTTCAATAACGACACTGCCAGCCTGGCCACCAAAGCCGCCAAAGAGTTTAAAGCCAAGGGTGTGAAGGGAGTTGTATTAGACCTGCGCGGCAACCCCGGCGGACTCTTGGATGCGGCTATTGATGTATCGAGCCTGTGGCTCAAAAAAGGCGCGACCGTACTGCAGGAAAAGCGGGGCGGAGTAGTGGTTTCCACCGGATTTGCTGACGGCAATGACATCCTCCGGGGAGTGCCCACCGCCGTGCTCATTAACGAGGGTAGTGCCAGCGCGTCAGAAATTGTGGCCGGTGCACTCAAGGACAACAAGGTCGCCACCATTTTTGGCGTTAAGAGTTTTGGTAAGGGAAGCGTGCAGCAGATCAAGGAGTTGTCCGGCGGCAGTGAGCTTAAGGTGACAGTTGCCAGGTGGTACCGTCCAAGCGGCGAGAATATCGACGGCAAGGGTATTAGCCCGGACAAAGAGGTCAAAATGACCGAGGAAGATTACAAAAACGGCCGCGATCCGCAAAAGGACGCTGCCATAGACCACATTCGTGAACAGTAGGCATTTTGTATTTCATATATATTATGTTATAATATTAAATTGTAGATGCTTTGGGTGGGCTTAGACTGTTTAAGTGCACCAAGCAATGAGTGATATTAGTAGAGAACTTGACGCCATAGTTAGCGGACGACTGGCCGACGATAGGCCGATTATGTTTGAGCTGGCCGACCAGGTTGTTCCTGTGTACCGGGAATTTCGTCATGACCTTATTCTGACCGACGCCGTTAGGGGCATGAACGTCGGTAGTTTTTTGCATCGTATCTTGAGTGCAGAGGCGGTGCAACTTGATGTTGAAGCGCCACGATTACTTCATGTTGCCAATAGTAGATGGCGGAGCCTGAATGGACCCTTGTTCGAAAAGTTGTTGGGGAGTCTCAGAAGGGTGCACACCAAAGAGCAGATTGACTATATTAGGATTTTCGGAGGATGGGCACGGCGAGCACTATTAGTTACGGACAGAGTATCCACTGGCGGGTCCATGCGCCGTCTTGGCCGTGTGGCGCGCGCCGCAGGCATACGGGCTTTAGATTATGCGATTCTTAGTACGAGTGATACGAGCAAAGAAGAACTGGCCCGGAAGATACGGGCGGGTGACGAGAGCAGGATATGTGCCGTTACCGTCAATCACGAATTGTGCCTGTCGAAACCAGAGATTATAGATGATTTTGCTTACTTTACGGTGTACGGAAATCCCCGGCCTCAGCGATCTATGTTTGACAGTGTCTTCCCGCGCGCGCTGTTTCCAGCTGCGGTTGAGAAGTTTTATCGCGACACGGCAAACGATTATATCGCCGAGCGCCTGAACGGCGGCGAGCAGCCCTAGCAATTCCCGGATGAGCTGTTAGTGGTGTATTTTCTACGTTTATGCTTGTATCTGGCTTACGTTTAGGGTACTATCTACACGTATAAGAGTTTAACAGAGGTGGTCGTGGCAAAGACGACGAAATATATTTTTGTTACAGGCGGAGTGCTTTCCGGTCTCGGGAAGGGTATCACCGCCGCCTCAATCGCCAACCTCCTAAAAGCCCGCGGCCTCCGCGTCAATATCCAAAAATGTGACCCTTACCTAAATGTCGACGCCGGCATGCTCAACCCGCGCGAGCATGGCGAATGTTTTGTGACCAAAGACGGCGCCGAGACAGACCTCGATCTGGGTCACTACGAACGCTTTCTTGATCAGGAGTTGACGCAGTCGAGTTCGCTCATGCAGGGCAGGGTGCTGTTGCGCGTGATTGAGGACGAGCGTAGCGGTAAATACCAGGGCGAGACCGTGCAGATCGTGCCGCACGTCATGAACGCAATTCAGGAGTACATCAGGAGTGCGGGCGAGGGCTTCGACGTGCATATCGTAGAGATCGGCGGCACGGTAGGAGACTTAGAAAGCCAGAGTTTTGTAGAGGCTATTCGCGAATTTGGCATGCGCGTCGGACGCGAGAACTGTGTGTATGTGCACGTAGTGTACTTGCCATACCTGGGTGCCAGCAAGGAAATCAAGACCAAACCTGCCCAAAACGCCGTGCGCGAACTCCGCGGCATGGGTATCACTCCTGACGTGCTGGTGGCCCGCAGCGAGCAGCCGGCTAACGGCCACGCTATAAGTAAGCTCAGTCTGTTTAGTGGCGTAGAGGAAGAGGCGATCGCGCTATTGCCGAACGCCCGCAGCATTTACGAAGTGCCGCTCACGCTCGAAGATGCCGGTATTGCCGATGTTATCGTTCGCAAACTTGGCCTCAAGACCAAGGCTGCTAACCTCAAGCCGTGGCGCGAGATGGTCGAGCGCTCCATGCGCAACTACAAGCGTACGGTGCGGGTTGGCATCGTCGCCAAGTACCTGGACAACGAAGATACATACCTGTGCGTGTTCGAGGCGCTACGCTCGGCAGGGTGGTGGAACGAAACGAATGTCGAGCTTGTGTGGGTTGACGCGCCGGCTCTGGGCGAAAAAGACGACGTTGGCGAAGATTTGAAAGATCTGGACGGCATTGTTATAACCGGCGGCTTTGGCTCGCGTGGTGTAGAAGGCAAGATTAAGGCCGCCCAGTACGCCTTTACCAACGGCATGCCGTGCCTGGGTCTGTGTTACGGCCTCCACATGATGCTGATCGCTGCAGCACGTCTGTACGGCCTGGAAGGTGCCCATACGACAGAAGTGGACCCAAACACACCGCACCCTGTAATTCACACCATGCCTGACCAAAAGGGCAAAGAAAACACCGGCGGCACCATGCGCCTTGGCGATTACCCGTGCAAACTTGCCAAAGACAGTCTGGCACGCAAGCTGTATGGCACCGACGAGATTATTGAGCGCCACCGCCATCGCTACGAATGCAACAACGACTACCGTGACCAATACGAAGAATGGGGTGTTCGCGCCGCAGGCTTAAGCCCGGACGGCCACTTGGTAGAGATGATCGAAGGCATCAGCCACCCGTTCTATTTGGCCAGCCAGTTCCACCCCGAATTCAAGTCGCGGCCCAACCGCGCTCACCCCATGTTCATGGGCTTTATAGCAGCTTGCTTGCAATTGCAAAAAACAGAGAATTAAGGTAGCTTAAGCTATATGGACCAAGCAAATACCTCGGCTAGCAATGGTAAGAAAATACTCTTCGTAGAAGATGACGACGCCTTGGCTGGCGTGTATCTCGTCCGGTTACAGGCCGAGGGTTTTGACGTTAAGCGCGTCTCAAACGGCGAAGAAGCGTTGGCCGCTGTGAACGAATACAAGCCGGACCTGATCCTGCTCGACGTTATGATGCCTAAAGTCAGCGGTTTTGACGTACTCGATATCTTGCGCAATACCCCAGGAACTGCCAACTACAAAGTCATTATGCTAACGGCCCTCAGCCAGGAAGCCGACAAAAAGCGCGCCGAAGAGCTCGGCGTCGACGATTATCTCGTAAAATCCCAGGTAGTAATAAACGACGTCATCGCCCGTATCAAGCATCACCTTGGTTTGTAGTAGCTTTGCATTAACATCAAATTTGTCCGCTCTTAGGACATTGGGGAGTCTGCTATGACGGAATACGCTCCTTTGCCACCAGAATCCAATAGACCTCCGATTGAAATACGAACCTTTAAGACTGCTCCACCGTTTGCACAAATGCTAGCAGAAGCCAAAAGAGGCGAGCGCACATATCCGCTAGACTATTACCCTGAAGCTGTTACGCCTTCTGGTGAATGGGTAATCGATCCTGATAGGCGGGAGTCGACCACTGAAGGCCAGGCGCTATTGAATTTGGTGCAATTTTTCGATCGAGCTGAACAGGCAGCACTCAGCAAGGGGGATTACCCGCTACTGGAGTCTATTCGGGCTGCCCGGCATAATGCGCCATTTCTGGGCATATCAGATTTGCTGACAGCCAGCGAAGGTATTGCCGATGACTGGATTGACTATTTGCGAGATCCCGCGAAAAAAGTGTTCGTGTATAGTCCTTCTGGTCATGCATCATATAAAAGTACCGGTTTTGTAGCGCGGCACATCTTAGACTTTGTGAATAAGAAAGCGGACGAAAGTGTAAAGCAGCGCGTTATTGTTATTGACGATGATTCAATAACCCAGCAATTGCATGGTGTTAATGCTGATGACAGCCGGCTTGTTGTAGTTGATGACTGGATGGGCGAAGGTGACATGATCAGGGCTGACGCGCGCCAGTTAGCTACATCCCTGTGGCGGGCAGGGTATGGGCATTTTGTTGATCGTATCGAGGCAAACTTACTTATCGTCACCAACGAGCAGGTAGGTAAGCAATTTGGCTTCCTAGATGCACGCCACCAGCAACATAGATTGAAGTTGATCGCTTACTACCGTGCCGATACTGTGCCGAATTCTTTGCTGCCATTTGGCTCGCACAGCTCGAACGACCGAAATGAGAGCAGATTTAAAGAATTTGCAGTGGCAATTGCCACTCAAACAGGGGAGGTTACACAGTTACCTCAGCTAACGAGTGTCCATCGTCCGTACAGGCAGATGTAAGAAGAGGTCCCAATGGCCTCTTCTTTACGCAATTTTCTGAAGACGGATTATTCAACAACAACTTCGGTGCGGCGGACGGTTTTGCCGGTGAAGCGGCGGACCTTGCGGGTCTTGAAGGTTACCACGCCGTCCTTGGCTGCGTGAATGGTAAAGTTGCGGCTGAGCTTGGTGCCCTTGCCAGCGCGCTTGGTCAGGCCAACCTGGCGCACAATAACCTGGCCGGTGCTGACTTTCTGGCCACCAAAGAGCTTAACGCCGAGGCGTTGGCCGCGGCTGTCGCGTGTGTTTTTAGCGGTACCACCAGCTTTGACGTGTGACATACTTCGTTTACTTCCTTGTTATTACGAGCAGTTCGCGGCCCACGATTTGTCCTGGCCGATGGTAGACCAGATCCGCATCCCGAACATGCTCAAATCTGTATTGATTATACCCGATATCCTCCAGATGGTCAATAAGAGGTAGGCGGTAGATTTTTCCGTTTGGACTGTGCCAGGCAGGGACGGCCAAACAGAGGCGAAAACCCGGTTGTGTTTGGCTGGCCAGGTTTTTCAGGAAGTTTTCGATAATAGCGTTGCAGGTGCCGATAATCTCGCGCAAAACGTTTTCGTCTGGCCACGAGCTGAGCGGGCGGCCGAGATATGTTTCGCAGGCGACGACGGTGAAGGGATGTGTCCATCGGTGGTTTGTAGCGTCGCCAACTTCAAGGGTTGGGTCAACTTGCTTGCCGTGATGGGTGGTGAGCCAGGCCAGGTTTTCGCGGGTGTAGTCGATCATGCGCGGCTCGATATCGGTGCCGTAGGCGCCGTACCCCATGAGCAGGGCTTCTTGCAGTACGACGCCGGTGCCACAGAAGGGGTCGAGTACGACGTTGTCTTCGCTGGCGGGCAGGGAGCCAGTCGCCAGATTCACGATAGTTTGCGCGAGTTTGGGTGGCAGCATGCCGACGCGGGCATCACGCCTTGGACGGTTTTGGTCGCGGCGAGCGTAAGCATTGATGTCCTGCACCCGGACAGTTTGCGCCAGCCAGGTTTTGTTGCCATCGCGCACAAACAAAAATTCCAGACCAAGCTCACTGGTAAGCTGGTTGTGCAGTACAGCTGCGCTGGACAGGGCAGGTTCGCTGTTTGGCACTACGCGCACGCTGCGGCCAAGGCTTTTGCAGATTTTTTTGAGCTCCAGGCCGGTCTTGAGTAGCTGGTTGGGCTTAACCGGCAGGCCAAAGATGCTCAGGCCTAGCTTGAGTTTGCCTTCATGCGGAAGATAATCCAAGTATTCGGGGAGTTTTTTGGCCAGATGATCGACAATAGCAGGCCACTGTACGGCGCTAATCTCAGCCAGGACTTTTGCCAGGCGGATGCTACTGCCGATACGGTCAAAATCTACCTCGTCCGGCGAGACGTCGCTCGCCATGTGTCCGCCGACGGGCCGCACGTGTTCGGCGCCAAACAAACGTTCCAGTTCGGCGCGCCCGATTGCCGGCTGCCGACCCAGAATAAAGAGGCTTTGACAATGCATAAGCTAAGTATAGCTGTTTAAAATTCCAAATCCCAAGCACCAAATTCCAAATAAATTCCAAGGATCGAAATCCGAATGACCAAAAAGGCCTTCGGTGGAATGTTTTGATCCTTTGGTCATTGGAATTCCGGACATTATTTGGGATTTGGGATTTGGAGTTTGTGATTTCTAAATCTATAATCTCAACTAATGAGTAAGCACCCTTTCCTTCGGCGCAACTGGAAGTTGATCGTTAACATTGTCACCTTGGCAGTGCTGGCGCTTCTGGTATTTCTGATCCGCGACCAGATTATTGAGACGTTCCAAAACATCAGGCGGGTCGACTGGCATTACTTGCTTTTTATTTTGCCTTTGATTGTGCTAAGTTACCATGCCCAGACGCGCATGTATCAGCATTTGTTTGGGCTGATCGGACATAAATTACATTATGGATTTATGTACCGGGTGGCGCTGGAGCTAAACTTTGTAAACCAGGTATTCCCAAGCGGCGGAGTGTCGGGCATTTCGTACTTTGGCGTGCGGATGCGCAGCGCGCATATTACGGGCACACAGGCGAGCCTGGTACAGATTATGAAGTTGCTTTTACTATTTGTGTCATTTGAGCTGTTGCTCATGATTGGCCTGTTGATTTTGGCGTTGGACGGCAAGGCGAATGATCTAATGCTGCTTGTTGCCGGTTCGATTACGACGCTTCTAGTTGTTGGAACCGCTGCGTTTGTGGCGATTATCGGGTCAGAGCGGCGGATCCACCTAACATTTACGGCTATCACGAGATTTATTAACGCGGTCATCAGTTTCGTGACCCGCCACAAGGGTGACGCCATTAGCACAGAGCGCGCAGAGGGAATTGTGCAGGACCTACACGTTAACTATAAAACAATCGAGTCGCGCTGGCTCGAGCTTCGGGTACCGCTTTTGTGGGCTGCGGTGGTTAATCTGTCGGCAATCTTGGCGATCTATTGTGTATACGCAGCGTTTGGGTCCTGGGTAAATCTGGGTGCGATCATCGTGGCGTATTCGGTTGCTAACTTTGCCGGCCTGATTTCGGTGCTGCCGGGCGGCGCCGGCATTTACGAGGCACTGATGGTTGGTGTGCTGGTTGCTGGCGGTATTCCGGCTGCGCTGAGTCTGCCGGTGACCGTGATGTGGCGCGTGCTGACCACGCTTATCCAGCTGCCGCCGGGATACTGGTTGTACCATCGTAACGTACGGCACACCGGCAAGACGCCGTTAGATCAGCCACATGAATCATGATTGCGAAGGACGAAGGATGAATGGGAAGGATGAAGCTGTAATAATCCTGCACCCTTTTCGTTATTCATTCTTCTTGCTAGAGGTGTGCGGTGCATAACGAAATTACGTTTACCGTTAGTGAATTTGTTGCGGTATTAAACCAAACCCTTGAGTATGCGTATCCCAGCGTAACGGTGACGGGCGAGCTGGCTAACTTCCGCGTAAGCAAAAACAAGTGGGTGTATTTTGATCTCAAGGATGACGAGTGTTCGGTCAAGTTTTTCGGCACGGTTTATCAGCTGCCCGGGCCATTGGAAGATGGCATGATGATGATTGTGACTGGCATGCCTCGCCTGCACCCGCTCTATGGCTTTAGCGTGAACGTCATCACCATGCGGCCGGTAGGCGAGGGGTCAATCAAGAAGGCTGCCGAGCTGCTCGAAGCCAAGCTGCGCGCCGAGGGGCTCTTTGACCCCGACCGCAAGCGGCCGTTGCCGTACCCGCCAAACCACATCGGGCTCATAACATCGGCCGAATCAGCCGCCTACCGCGACTTTATCAAGGTGCTAGGCGCGCGGTGGGGTGGCATGCAGATTTCGCTCATAGATGTGCAGGTGCAGGGTGAGGCCGCGCCGGCACAGATTGTCGAGGCGATTGAGCAGTTCAACGCCATGGGCGAGCCGCCGGACGTGTTGGTTATTACGCGTGGCGGCGGCAGCGCTGATGATTTGCAGGCCTTCAGTACCGAGCAGGTAACGCGCGCTGTGGCCGCCAGCCGCATACCAACGTTGGTCGCAATCGGCCATGAGGTAGATGTAAGCCTAGCCGAACTTGCCGCTGACAAGCGGGCAAGCACGCCGAGCAACGCGGCCGAGTTACTGGTGCCGGACCGCCATGCGGTGCTGCATGGCTTGCGTGAGCAGCGGCAGCAGCTTGAGCGGGATGCGCGAAGTGTCATTGAGGATGCTAAATCGCGCCTTGAGCTACAAATCGAAGACTTGCACGAGAGCGTCGAGCGCGCGGTTTGGACGGCGCAGCAACATTTAGAGAGTAGGGTGCGGCTGCTTGCGGCGTATGACCCGAATGCAGCGCTCCAGCGTGGTTATGCGCTGGTGCGTATGAATGGCTCGCTTGTCCATAGCGGCCGACAGCTGAAACAGGGCGACGAGCTGCACATAAGCCTCAGCGACGCGCGCGTGACTGCAGACGTAAAAGAAGTTACTATGGATGGTGGATATGAAAGAAAGTGACTACCAAACGCTCAACCAACGGCTCGAAGAAGTGCTTGCCAAGCTGCAAGCGCCAGATGTGCAGGTGGATGAGGCTGTGCAGCTCTACGCCGAGGGGCTGACTTTGGTCAGTGAGCTCGAAAAACACTTAGAACAAGCCAAAAACAAGATCGAGAAACTAAAGAGCGCTAGCAAAGCATGATTTGGTTTTTGGTTGCGGCTGCCATTTTACTGCTTGGGTTTGTAGTATTCTTTGGGCCGCCGTACCTGCCGACGCTTAGGCGCAATATTGACAGTGCGTTCGAGCTTTTAGATCTAAGGCCCGGACAGACGCTGCTCGACCTCGGGTCGGGCGATGGCCGGGTGCTCATCGCCGCAGCCAGGCGCGGCATTAACGCCGTTGGCATTGAGTTAAGCCCGGTACTGTTTGTGTTCTCGTGGCTGCGTACGCGCCGCTACCGCAAACACGTGCGCATCATATGGGGTAATTACTTTACGGTCAAATGGCCGCCAGCCGACGCTGTCTTTACCTTTATGATTCCGCGGCAGATGGCGCGGCTCGATCAAGCAATCGAAGCTTGGCGGAGTAAAAAGCCGGTGAGGCTGGCAAGTTTTGCATTTGTAATCCCCGGCAAAGAGCCGAGCGCGCAGAAAGACGGCGTATTCTTCTATGAGTACAAGTAGCTGCTAGTAGGGGCGGCTGGCGGCGTATTTTCTGGCAAGCGCTGCGATGGAGTCGTCCAGCGGGCTTTCGTTAAACTCGCCGTAGCGGTTGATAGCCGCGATTCTGATAAGCAGGTCGGCAAACTGGGGATTATTGGGCAGGATCGGGCCGTGAAGATATGTGCCGAATACATTATGTGTTCGGGCGCCTTCGGTTTTATCTTCTCCGTTATTGCCGTTGCCGCGGGTGACGTACCCTAGTGGCTGTTGCGTTGGCCCGAGGTACGTTCGGCCGCTGTGGTTTTCGAACCCAAACAGCGCGTCGGCACAGTCGGTCTCGGCCCGGACGTTGCCAATAAGGCGCTGGTCGCCGCCGTACGTTTCGGCGTCGAAAATGCCGATACCCCGGATTTCGCAGCCGTCGTGCGTGATAAAACGCTTGCCAAGCAGCTGGTAGCTGCCGCAAACCATGAGCATCGGTGTTTGGTTTTCGGTCAGTTCGTACAGGCGCTCGGCAATGGCAAGAATATCCCGCTGTATTTCGGCCTGTGCCGAGTCTTGGCCGCCACCGCCCAATACGATGTCCGCCCAGGACGGCAGCTCGTCGCCAGGGTGGTGGTGATGGACCACCGGCTGGTACCCGTACCACTCGCAACGTCGCATGAGCGTTAGAATGTTGCCTCGGTCGCCATAGGTGTTCATTTCGTTGGGGTAGAGGTGAACGATGTTGATTGCTCTCATGATGTTACCTCCACTGCACGTTTTCTAAGTACCTTGTACAGATGCAGCATGGCGGTGTAGGTGGCGAAAATCACTTTGCGCTTTTGGCTGCGACAAAAGGCCTGCAGGGCCTGTTCGAGGTCGGGAATGGTCTCTGCCGGGATGCCGTCGTACTGGAGACGCAGTGCCATATCGGCGGCACGTTTGCCGGATGTGATGATCTGTCGCTCGCCTTTGAGCGGCAGAAAGTCGACATCCCAGAGCCACGAGACGTCGCGGCTATCGGCGTAGTTGTCGTTGATAGCAATCATGACGTCGCAGCCGTTTGACCGGTAAGACCGAAGGGCCTGGAAGAAGCTGACCGGATTTTTAACGAGCGTGAGCTGTACTAGGCCGCCGTCGGGCAGCCTGAAGATTTCGCCGCGCCCAAAAGCCGGGGTGATTTTGGTGAGGCTGGACAGCAGTGTATCCGGCGGCACGTCCGGCAGCAGTCGCCGTGCAAGCGCAAGCGCGGCCGCGGCATTGAGGTAGTTGTGGGGGTCGACAAGGTTGAGGTGTGTTTTGTGTGGTTTGTTGTCTATGGTGTAGACAGCCTCTCGTCCCCGGAAGCTGGTCAGCTCGACCATTAGGGCAGGGCGCTTACCGCCGGTATCGTTTGCTGCTTGCACCGAGGCGATCATTTTTTCGTGCGGGAAGTAACTGCGGAGTGATTGGTGTGCACCAAAGTAGTCGACGGGTACTGCTTTGGCTGCCAGCCGGTTGCCGATGCGAGCAAGGTAGGGGTCATCAGCGTTTGTTATGACGCCTTCGGCGGCTGCGTCCATGGTGCTGCCGAGCAGTTCGGCGACCGTATCGACCTCGCCGAATCTATCGAGCTGGTCGCGCGAAACATTGAGCGCCAGCACCCACCGCGGCTGGATTTGCGTGAGTAGCTTCCGAGCGTACGCCTCGTCTACCTCAAATACGCCGATGTCGTAGGGAAGTGTGCCGGACCAGGTGGCGTGCTGCAGGATGCCGGATATTACGCCCTGGGTCAGGTTGCTGCCGCTCGCGTTGGTGATGACGCGTTTGCCGGTGGCCTTCAGTAGTTCGGTGGCGATTTTGGTCGTAGTGGTTTTGCCGTTAGTGCCCATCACAAACACTACGCCTTCGGGCAGCTGCCTGAGCATCTCACCAAGGTACGTCGGCCTGAGTTTTTCAACAATCAGTCCGGGCAGGGCCTGCCCCCGGTTGTTGATCCGTTGCAGCAGTTGTTGCACCGTTTTGCCGATGGTTGTACCCAGTGCCCGGTTCATACCACCTATGTATAGGACGGGGCAGCAATCCTTGCCGTGAACTTTTGCACGAGTCATCCACATCTTGCCTAAAACCCGGTTCATCATTTACCATGAGCAGTATGACGGATCACAAGTTGCAGGGCGGGTATGTGAGCGGTACGCTCATTGCTTTGATCGTAGTAAGTGTCTTGTTGGTTGGCTCGCTGGCTTTTGGCATGTGGGCGTTTGTCAGCCGGCAGGATTACAAGAACAATAGCGACAAAAAAGCCGCGGCCGCAGCCGATCAGCGCCAGGCCGAGGTGGAAGCAACTATGACTGCCAAATTTATTGAGGAAGAGAAAAAGCCCTACACCTCACACAAATCGCCCGACCAGTACGGCAGCATCGAGGTGGTGTACCCGAAGACGTGGAGTGTGTATGTTGAAGAAGGCTCGTCGGGCGGCACACCGGTGAACAATTACTTCCATCCCCGCGCAGTGCCGGACACCGGCAAGCCAGCGAACTCTTTTGCTTTGCGTATCCAGGTGGTCGACGATTCGTACGACAGGGTGGTGAAGACTTTTGAGAGTGACGTCAGATCCGGCAAAGTCTCCGCCTCACCGTACAGCCTGCCTAAAGTGTCCAGTGTCATTGGTACCCGTTTTGACGGCCAGGTTGAGCGCGACAAACAGGGCAGCATGGTAATCCTGCCGCTTCGCAACATGACAATCAAGGTTTGGACCGAGTCACCGAATTACCTAGAAGATTTTAACAACATTATTTTGCCTAATTTGACTTTTGCGCCGTAGGTCCTGACCCCTGTTAGCGTTAGCATAACCATTTAGACAGCTCGCAAAAATCCTGGTGCGGGATGGTATACTGAAAGTAGCTAGGAGGGTAACAGGAAGCACCATGGAGATTGCTGACAATGGTGGACAGCTCAGGGCGGATAGTCTGCTATTGTCTGTCGCTGAGCATCTGAAGGTGCCGCTGACTACTATCGCACGGCAGGCCGAGCTGGGGCAGTTAACTGGCCAGGTTAACCTGACCGACGCTGCAGCGATACGTACGCAGGCTATGGCAGCCTTGACGCTAGTCGATAGCTATCTGCTGGGGCTGGAGCTTTTGAGTAAGCAGGCCAGCTTGGAGCTGGAGCCAGTTTCGGTTGCCTCGACGCTTACCGACGCGGCACATGATCTTGAGCAGTTTGCCCGCCACTACCAGGTGCAGCTGGAGGTGGTTATAGGCGGCAAGTTCGGTCCGGTGTTAAGCCATCCCGGGGGTTTGCGCGCTGCACTATTGTCGTTGGGGTTTGCACTCGTTGAGGCGCAGGCTACACAGGACCTAAAGGGGCCGCGCCGCGTAATTTTGGCAACGCACCGCACGCCGCTCGGCATTGTCACCGGTGTGTACGGCCAATACGAGGCGTTAAATTCGGAACGGTGGCGTACCGCGCTAGGCCTCGTCGGCAAAGCGCGCCAGCCGCTGACCAACCTTATGCCGGGTAGCGGGGCAGGGCTGTTCGTGGCAGACACGATTATGCGATCCATGAATACCCGCCTGAGAGTGGGGCGGTACCTCCGGCAAAGCGGGCTCGCCGCCACACTCCAGCCAAGCCAGCAACTTAGTTTTGTATAAAATTTGTATCCATGGCACATATATTGTTAATTGAACCTAACACCTTACTCGCGGAATCGTACAAACAGGCGCTTGTGCACGCTGGTCATACTGTTGCCCGTGTCAGTGGCGCCCAAGCGGGCATTGACGCGGCCGATGCCGAGACGCCAGACCTCGTTATAACCGAGCTGCATCTGGCCGGCCACAGCGGCATTGAGTTTTTGCACGAATTCCGTTCGTACTCCGAATGGATGGCAGTGCCGGTAGTGCTGAATACGTCACTGACGGCCGCGCAGCTCGCCCCGGTCATCGATGCGCTACACCGCGACCTGGGCATCCGCGAGGTGCTATATAAACCCCGCACCAGTCTGCAAGACCTCGTTCGCGTCGCCCGCGAGTACGGTACGATAAATCGTAGCGCATGAACCAGATAGTTACCGAAGGCATCATCCTCAGCCGCACCGACTACGGCGAGGCCGACCGCATCCTGACGCTGCTCACGCCCGACCACGGCAAGTTGCGCCTGATGGCTAAAGGCGTGCGCCGCGTCAAATCCAAGCTGGCCGGCGGCATCGAGCTGTTCAGCGTCAGCACCATCACGTTCGTGAAGGGCAGGGGTGATATCAGTACGCTCGTCTCCGCACGGTTGGTCAAACACTATAGTCATATCGTCGAAGATCTCGACCGCACCATGCTCGGGTACGAGCTCATCAAGCAATTGAACAAGGCGACCGAGGATCATCCCGAGCCAGCGTATTTTGCGCTCTTGCAAGAGGCGTTTGAGGCACTCGATAACTCTTCTATCCCAAGTGAACTGGTACAGTTTTGGTTTGCCGCTCAGCTCTTGCGTCTCGGCGGCCACACGCCGAATCTCCACATTGACGCTGCCGGCCACAAACTAGAGGCCGACAAGCAGTACAGTTTCGATTTTGACAGCATGGCTTTTGTGGTTTCGCCACAAGGCCGCTTTAAGGCCGGCCACATAAAACTGCTGCGCCTGGCGTTCGCGTCTTATGGTACAGAGCATTTAAGCAAAATTGCCCACGTTCAACCGTTGGCGTCCGAGTGTGCAAGCCTCCTGAGAACTGTGATAAATAGACATAATTAGAGTTATATGTTATAATATAATAATGCACATAGATAAGTTGCGGGCAAATGTGTCGACCACGCTTGCACGCATGGAGGCGGAGACTGGCAAAAGTGCGGGCGGCCCAACGGGGTTGTGCCACGCTGTTGTTGTTGGCTCGCTTCGGCCGGAAGCGCAGCTCGATTTTGCGACGCATGACCAAATGGATTCCGAAGAGCAGGTGCGCCTCGAGCAAACGAGCGGTTTATTCCGTGCGCGGCTTTCTGCGCTAGGCGGTGATTTTTTGCGCGGCACTACCAGAGAGTTTTTAGGTGATATCGTCACAAGATGTATCGTCCAGTATGATGCTGTTATGATTGCCGGTTATACCCAGAGTCACGGATTGGTTGGGGGTCATGGCCTGGCGGTTGTAAAAGTTAAGGGGGGCGACACAGATTTAGCGATCGTTGATTCGCTGGCTCCTGGAGCGCTGGTGGAATGTGATTTGGATGCTGCGGCAGAACACATCGACCGGCGTTTTAGGCACGATCAGCCCTCCCAATGGTATTTGCTGCTGCAACAGGATATAGCACAGCCGCTGGAGGGAAGGGAGCGCCCCATTGATGTAGACCCCATTGGTTTTATCTCCGCGCGGGTTTTGGCTTTGCGGTAATCTTTAACTCGTGTATTGACGGGAATTCGCCAGCCACATAGTTGGGGCTGTTAAGCTGTATTTTGCGCAATCTTTAGGATATAATGCTGGTGATGCAAACACTCAAAGTGGTAGCTGGTTACGGATCGGTGCGGGGCGTTGGCGTAAGCCTACGCTAAATTTTTCCTGCAATCCAAAAACCAGTTAACATTTTTTGAAAGGTACCATTACATGAGTGACGTTTCTCTCGAAGATATAGCCAGTTTGTGTAAGCGGCGCGGGTTTATTTACCAGGGGTCAGAAATTTACGGCGGTTTGGCTGGAACATGGGACTACGGCCCGTTGGGCGTGCAGCTCAAGCGCAACATCATGAATTTGTGGTGGAAGATGTTCGTCGAAAGCCGCGACGACATGTACGGCGTCGACGCCGCTATCCTCATGAACCAAAAGGTCTGGCAGGCCAGCGGCCATGTCGACACCTTTACCGATCCGCTCGTAGAGTGCAAAGAGTGCAAGGCCCGCTTCCGCGAAGACCACATTGATAAAAGCAAGTGCCCGAACTGTGGCAAAGAAAATACCTTCGGCGAAGCCCGCCAGTTTAACATGATGTTCAAAACCAACGTCGGGCCAGTAGAGGACGAGAGTAGCATTAGCTACCTGCGGCCGGAAACCGCGCAAGGGATATTCACGAATTTCAAGAACGTTGTAGACAGCTTTTACCCGGACATTCCGTTCGGTATCGCGCAAATGGGTAAGGCGTTCCGCAACGAGATCAGTCCGCGCGACTTTGTGTTCCGCAGTCGCGAGTTTGAGCAAATGGAAATCGAGTACTTTGTGCATCCCGACCAATGGGAAGCAGAGTTTGAAAAATGGCGTGCCGCCGTCCACGAATGGTGCAAGGCACTCGGTTTGCCAGAAGGCAAGATCCACGAGCTCGAGGTGCCCGAGGAAGACCGCGCCCACTACAGTAAGCGCACCATCGACTTTGAGTTCGACTTTCCGCACGGCCGCAACGAGTTGCTGGGTTTGGCATACCGTACCGACTTTGACCTGAGGAACATCGAGCGCGTCAGCGGCAAAAAGATGGAATACCGGCCAAAAGACGGCGGGCAAGCCTTTGTGCCGCACGTCATCGAGCCAAGCTTTGGCGTAGAGCGCGCCGTCATGGCCGTGCTAACCGCCGCGTACGCCGAGGACGAAATTAACGGCGAAAAGCGCGCCGTGCTCAAACTCCCCAAACACCTCGCGCCCGTAAAAGCCTGCGTCAGCCCGCTGCTTAAGAACAAGCCCGAGCTGGTAGCCAAAGCCCGCGAAGTCTACCAAATGCTGCAAAAAGAACTGGGCGCCGTCATGTGGGACGACAACGGCAACATCGGCAAACGCTACCGCCGCCAAGACGAAATCGGCACCCCATACTGCATAACCATCGACTTCCAAACCCTAGAGGACAACACAGTAACCGTCCGTAACCGCGACACGGCAGAACAAACTCGCGTTAACACAGACGCAGTATTGAAAACCTTGCAGTAACTATGCATTTCGCGAATATTCAAGTTCCGGAATATTGCGAAAATCTTGACTGGTTCGTGAACCAGCCAATTAACGTTGCGTCTAATTTGCTATTTGTGATACTTGCAGTAATCGCATATCGTAGAGCCGGCAGCCGGTTTTTGCGATATTTGTCCGTGACCCTTGGGACTGTTGGTTTGGGCAGTGCCGCATTCCACATTTTGGGCGGCGCAGGGACGCTGTGGATGGATGTGGTGCCGATCTATGTTTTCATTTTGAGCGTGTTAGGTTACTGGGTTTGGTTGCTAACCAGATCAGTAAGAGCAGCTGTTACTACGTGCATATTATTTGTCGTAGCCCAAGTGATTTTGTCGTTGTACGTGCCAAGCGGGTTCGCTAATGGTTCAATTCGACATATATTCACGTTAACGGTTTTGTTGGGCTTGGGTTTGTGGACTTTGCGCAAAACATCGCGGCAGAATCCTAGATGGCTTGTATTAACGGTTGTCTCTTACGCACTAGCAATATTTTTCAGGGCGAGCGATCAAGCGCTATGCGATGTTGTGCAAACGGGCGTGCATTTCTTGTGGCATGTTTTCGCCGCTAGCACTGGATTCTCCGCAACCTTGTTTTTGATACAGCTTTGTAGGATAGTTAAGCCATGAAGAACGCTATTTTAGTTCCAGGGAGACCGGACGAGTGGGAGTATTATGGTTCTAGAGAACGGGTTCTAGAGAACGTTCTAGAGAACGGTTCTCTAGAGCAACCGCGACACCGCGGAGCAAATAAGGGTGCAGGTGTCTGAGCTTTCGCTTTGATATGGGTGAGGAAGAGATAAGGACAAGGCTTGATACTGTAATTTTTCTGGTCGTTGCTTCGACCTCTAGAATAAATTACCTACTTCAGATTCTTGACCTCTTTGAAGATAAAAATCGGATTGTTTTGAGACTTGTGGGGTTTTACAACATGGCCGTGAGAGATTTTGGTTCGGCGGCTATCATATCCACTAGGGCTCTACACGAAAAACGGGGCGACACGCACAATCTACATACGCTAATAGAGGTAATAAAGAATAGTACTATCCCTAACGAGAAAAGAGTTGAGCTGGAGCCGATCTTGGCTGAGCTCGCACAGCTTGCCGAAGAAAAGTTACCTCGGGATGTAACAGTATTGGCTAGCATTACCCATGCTCACAAAAGTCTGAAGCTGCCCAAGACGACAGTAGCCGTAAGGTATGCAGATCTGCGCGACCACCTTTATAGGGTAGGTGACCTCCTTAATAAAATATCTGGCGTTTTGTGGAATTCCGCTACATTGATGCATTTCCCAGACTCCGAAGGTGATGGATTTAAGAAAAAGATGGAGCACATAGAGTTGGCCGAAGACATCGGGACGTGGATGATGAGATTGCACGAGGATCACGAATGTGTAGCGCAGAGAAAGGCATTCATCAAAAATATGAAAGAGAATAAAGATGAAGCGAAAAAGTAGCCCGAAATACTGCGCTTTCTTCTAACAGATGCGGAAAATGTGATAACACCTTCTACATAAAGGGCGATATCGATTGTCCATGGTTTGGATAGATTCGAGTCGGCGACCTAGTGGTTGCATCCAGCTAGCATGTGAGGGATTCGAACCCCCGAATGCCGGGACCAAATCATAACTGTCCTTTGTGAACTCGTGACCCCTTCCTTACCATGGAAGTGCTCTACTTATGAACTATTAACGGCGATATCCTTGACGGATTTTGTGACATAATTAGAGCATGAAATTACTTTTGACATCGAGCGGGCTTGGGAATGAATCGCTACGGGAGGCGCTACGGTCTCTCTTGGGTTCTAGAGAACGGTTCTCTAGAGCTGGTTTTAATGGCATATAATTGAGGCATGAAACTGTTGTTGACATCGAGCGGGCTTAGGAATGAATCGTTGCGGGAGGCGCTGCGGTCTCTGCTGGATAAACCGGTGGGGGAGTGCAAGTGCGTGTATATTCCTACTTCGTGCCATGCGGCGCGGGGCGACATGTCGTGGCTGATGGAGGAAATGACCAGTTTTTACGCCTTGGGGTGGAAAGAGTTTGTGGTGTTGGATATCGCGGTGAAGTCCGAATGGGACAAAAGTTTGTGGTGGCCGAAGATTGAGCAGGCCGATGTGATTGTAATGGGCGGCGGTAATGCGCCGTACTTGAGCTACTGGCTGCAGCGGTCGGGACTGTTCGAGGCTTTGCCGGAATTCCTCAAAACCAAGGTGTATGTGGGCGTCAGCGCCGGAAGCATGATGCTGACGGCCGGGATCGTGTCGTCTGTAATCGGCCAAACTGACAACCCCGAGGATTGGGGCGGTCTGGGCGGCAGACGGCCAAGTACCTATCCTGCCGAGCAACAATCCGACAAAACGCTTGACCTCGTAGACTTTCTGTTCCGCCCACACTGGCACAAGCCTGATCCGAAGTACGAAAACTTGACTGAAGAGGCTGTGCGCCGCGCCTACAGATACTTCCAAAAGCCGATCTATCTGGTAGACGACCAAACAGCCATCAAGGTCGTAGACAGTAAGGCGGAAGTCGTAAGCGAAGGCGAGTGGGTGTTAATCGACCACGATTAGTATCATCGTATAATGCTTGTGGCATAATAGAGGCATGAGCGTTTTGGGGTCTGTGGCCAGGTGGGTGGCCCGGCATAAGTGGTGGATCGTTGGCGGTGCCGCGCTGGTGGCGGCCGTAATACTCGGGCCACCGGTTGTGATGTATGTGAGTACCAGCGGCGAGCGCTTTGCGACTGGCGACCCGCGTATCCCGAAACGTGATGTGGCATTGGTTTTTGGTGCGGGCGTGCAGCCGGACGGCAATCCCACGCCGTACCTCAAGCGGCGCCTGGATAGCGCGATTGATTTGTACAAGTCTGGCACTGTTAAAGTATTGCTGCTCAGTGGCGACAACAGAACGATCCATTATAACGAGCCCATTGCCATGCAGCGGTACGTGGTGTCGCAGGGCGTTCCCGAAGAGGATACAGTGTTGGATTATGCCGGCTTTAACACCTATGATAGTTGCTACCGCGCGCGGGCGATTTTTAACGTCAAGCGGGCGATTGTCGTGAGTCAGGCGTATCACCTGCCGCGGGCGGTCTGGACATGTGGCCATGTAGGCGTCGAGAGCATTGGTGTGTCTGCAAAGCCGGCTGGGGCAGGGAGCAAGGATTACACGATTAATTATTTGATCCGCGAGATCGGCTCGAGCGATAAGGCTATGATTCAAACTATCTTTAAACCCAAGCCAACGTTTCTCGGCAAATTCGAGCCAATAGAGGGGATAGAATGACCGCGAAAGAGTTAACCGAAGCGCTACAAGAATACGCCGAAAGTGAAAAGGCCGAGTTCTTTCCGCGCTTCTTCAAGACCGGCGAGGGCGAATACGGGGAGGGCGATAAGTTTATCGGCGTGACCGTGCCAAACATCCGGCGGGTATGCAAGCAGTTTAAAGATTTGCCGCTCAGCGAGATATGGAAGCTTTTGGAGAGTCCTATTCACGAACACCGCTTGTCGGCGGTGATTTTGCTGGTGATGCAGTACAAAAAAGCGGACGCTAAGAAGCGCGACGAGATTTTTGATTTGTACATGAAAGCGGTGTATGCAGGGCGGGTGAATAACTGGGATATTGTAGATCTAAGCGCAGAATACATCATTGGGCCGTCCTTACCAGGACGGCGACCTTGAGCAGCTGCCGAGTGAAATTGCAGTTGACGAACAGGCGCCCGACGAACGGGCGGGGAGCCTCTCTCGTACTCAGATGGAACGCCATCAGGCAATGGCGGAGATTGAGTCGATTGTCGAGGAGGGGTGGGTTGCCAGTGTCAATTCGCTCGTTGATTGGCCTATCTACAAGTGGGCAATGTACGAGCATGGCACCAAAGCCAAAGGTCCGGCAAAAGCGCTGATGATCGGCGCATTAACCGCGCTTTCGGCCCGCGCGTTTGTGTGTTTGGCGAACGACGTATACGGGGCAGACACGGCCATTGTGGTAGATCCGGAGTACGGGGAAGATAAGCTGAAACATGGACTATTTGTCTGTGCGAGCGGCCTGGAATTGCCCTTTAAAGACAATAGTATCGATTTTGTGCACACCAACCAGCTGTTGCACATGCTAGTTGATCCTTTGGCTCGCAGAACGTCCCGGTCGGACATGATCCGGCAGCTAAGCCGCGAGATCGCCCGTGTACTGGCTCCGGGTGGCCAGCTATTTATGAAAGAGATCGTACCTGATTACCGGGACCTATGGGTAGAAGAGAAAGGGGATTACGACGGGAGAAGGGCGGAGCGCCAACGTCAGGCTGTTACTGCAAGTATCGCCCATATGCTGGGTAGTCACGGCGTCAGACATGTACGAGTGCTGGACACGCCCTCGATCAAAGGTCATGAGTTCCTGTTCGACACGAGCCGGGATCCGATGGAGTACCTGGATATGCACAACCCAAGTCCGCTCCTGTTCACCATTTATGCGCGAAAGTAGCCAAAGCCCTGACTTTAATAGTGAGCAAAGAATTTCGGTGGCTGGTTGCTGGCGATGAAGGCTGGCAGGTCTTCGGTGGTCAGAAATTCTGGCAGGATGTGGGATGTTTTGGGGTCGACAAAATCTACAGCCGCAAGTTCCATTTGACCGTGCGGGGTTTTGGACGGATCGGCGTCCCGGTAGTCTTCGGCGTTTTCGATGTGGAAGAAGAATTCCAGATAGTCGACGCCCCCGTACGCAAACTGCTGCACATAGAGTAAGCGACCGACTTTGGGTTCGATGCCTAGCTCTTCGATTAGTTCGCGGCGCATGGCATCCTCTAAGCCCTCTTTTTCGTCCACGCCGCCGCCCGGCAGGCACCAGAACGCGCCTTTTTCGGCAGTTATGTTATTGTGTGGCCTAAGTTGCACGCACAGCAGCTTACCGTCTAAAACTGCGATGCCCCTAACTTTTATTTCTCGCTTCATGACAGATTTATAGTAGCATAGGGCTTATGGATTACGCCGTAATCGTAAAACCCGGCAGCAAGAAAGGGCCGCTTGTTGAGTCGGACGGGCGAGGCGGCCTAGTGGTCTACGTGCGCGAGAGGGCGGTTGACGGCAAGGCGAACGAAGCGGTCATTAAGGTACTGGCCGAACACTTTGACGTGCCCAAATCGCGCGTTGTGATCACACACGGCCGCACCTCGCGCACCAAGCGTATACAAATTGTTTAGATCTTTTACAACAGTTTTTTGCAGGAATTTGCAGTAGAATGCTTAAGTATGTCGGACGTAGCACAAGAAACAGAAAAGCCAGCAAATGATTTAGGTGTCGTCATGCCCCCAACAGACATCTTGGCCGCGCCCGAGGAGGAATATGTCGAGAGCGATGTATTCGCTTGGGCCAACAATTTGTTCGAGTACAAAGAAGAGCTGGTGCTCGAACTCTTCTGGATAAATAAAAATAACGTGGTATACCGCACCAAGATCGACCAGTCGTTGGCGAACCAGATGCAGCCGCTATTCATAGACAACACGCTGGAGTTGGTGCTCGATGCGGCCGAAAACGGCGTGGCAGTGCGCGACTTCGCCGATGGCGAGGGCGAGAAGGGTGTTATTTACCGCATTCAGTGGAAGCGCGTTGAGAAGCTGCGCGAGGTTATGCACTGGATTCGCACGCAAGAGAGTGAAATCGAGCTGTTTACCGAGGAAGAGCATGATCTGAAGCGTCTGAAGGGTGCCATCGTGCGCGTGACACACCCCAACATGCCTAAACCCTTTTACATCATCAAGGCCATCAGCGGCGGCCAGATGCTCAAAGGGCAGGGCACGTGGATGGTCAACGGCAAGGTGTTTAAGCCCTTTGAAGCTGCGGCACTCAAGATTCCACACGAAGCCCACATGCTGATTCTCGACCAAGACCTATATGTCTTTAACCCGTCCAAGCTGGACCGCCTGTTCAGCTACGACGGCAAGAAGAATAGTATTGCCGAAAAGAAAGTGCGCCAGATCGAACAGCACTACCGCCTGAGCTTTGCCGAAGGCTTGGATCTGCAAAGCGCGGTGGCCGGCAACAAGTCGCTCATCAACAAACTGCAAAACATCGAAATCACCGGCGAACTGACGCAAGAGAAGCTGATCGACCACGCCGAAGAGCTGGGCGTCGACCTCATGGCCGACGAAAACGGCGCGATCATCATTATGAACCAAAAAGACATGAACAAGTTCGTCAACCTGCTCAACGACGACTACATGGAATCCAGTCTTACCGGCCAGCGCTACGAAATCATCAAGAAAAAGCCGCTCAAGCCTGCCTCGTCTGACGAGGATATGATGGCCGGCATTTAGTTGGGGTTTTCATATATCCGCCTGGTTTCCGAGTCTATGTAGACTTCGCTGTCATAATCAATGAATTGCGGAGCAGTACGCTCGTCAATTGGCCACATGCGATGTACCAGAACCGACAGGGCAATAATAACCGTCCCCAAATCGTCACGCTCTACTTGCGGCCTAGACAGCTCGTTTGATTCGCCGGGCGTCTTGATGGTCATGATGGAGTACTATGCCCGTTCCGCTTGTGCTTGGCATAGGAAGATTTTTACACGGCGTAGGGAAGAGGGCTGGTGTTGCTGGCATTTTGGGCCAACCAACGCTATACTGAGCCAGTTATGACGCAGGACGAGGCGCTGGCTATTCTCGAGTCTGGTGCGCATGTTTTGCTCACCGGTGCCGCCGGTACGGGCAAGACGTTTGTGTTGAATAAATTTATCCGGCGCGCCAAACGGGCGGGCAAGCATGTGGCGGTAACAGCCACGACCGGCCTGGCTGCGACGCATTTGAACGGCACGACGATCCATTCGTGGTCGGGCATTGGCGTGCATGACTTTTTGGACAAGCATGCTGTTGCCAAGCTCGGGAAGGGCAGGCAGGAACTCATCCGCAAAGCCGACATATTGGTGATCGACGAAATCAGCATGCTGCACGACTTCCGCCTGGACATGGTGGACGAGATTTTGCGTTTGGCCCGGGAGAGCAACAAGCCGTTTGGTGGGCTGCAGGTTGTGCTGTGCGGCGATTTCTTCCAGCTGCCGCCAGTGAATCGGCCGGACGGCCGCCAGGGCGGATTTATTATCTCCTCAAACGTCTGGCGGCAGGACATCTTTGAAGTCTGCTATCTCGAAAAACAGTACCGCCAGGCCAAAGATCAGGACTATACAGATATCCTGAATGGTATCCGTAAAGGCTTTTTAACGCGCCGGCAGCTGGAGGCTTTGCGGGCGCGTGCGCGAGCAATAGACGACCCGTTCGCCACGCGTACGCGGCTGCTCACCATCAACGTGGATGTCGATAATGTCAACCACGCCCAGCTAGAAGAGCTGGATGGCGAAGTGTATGAATACGAGATGGAAACGAGCGGTGCCAAAAAGTATGTCGAGCAGCTCAAAAAATCCTGCCTGGCGCCCGAAGTGCTGCGTTTGAAGCGCGGCGCAGCCGTGATGTGCATCAAGAACGCGCCGGACCGCAAGTATGTGAATGGCAGCTTGGGCACAGTCATTGATTTTGAGAAGGGGAGCGATCTGCCGATTGTCGAGCTGGTAAACGGGCGCATCATCACCATCAAACCCGAAAGCTGGGAGCTGATGGACGGCGACAAGCGCCGCGCGAGCCTCGTACAATTGCCGCTGCGCCTCGCCTGGGCCATTACCGTGCACAAAAGCCAGGGCATGACGCTAGACGCCGCCCGCATCAACCTCAGTCGCGCGTTCGTGGAGGGCATGGGCTATGTGGCGCTCAGCCGCGTCCGCAGCCTCAAGCACCTTATTTTGGATGGCCTCAACGGCATGGCGCTGCGCGTCAGCCCCCTTGCCAAACAAATCGACGCCGAGCTGCGCGCCAAAAGCGAACGTACACGTCAAATCTATAGCGCACACATTAAGCAGTGGCAGTTAGATGAAGCGAACGGCGTGCACGAACAGCAAATGGAAGATCGGGCGAGGGCAGCAGCCGCGGCAAAAGAACTACCGCCGCCTGATCCTTTACTCTTCGAAAAACTGCGCGAGTGGCGCTATAAGCTGGCGCAAGAAAAGGCAACCGCACCTTTCATCATCGCCCACGACTCCCACCTCAAGGCAGTTGCCAGTCTCAAACCCAAAACATTAGAGGAGCTTCTCAACATTCCCGGCTTCGGTTCCAAAAAAGTCGAAGCCTATGGTAAGGATATTGTCAGAATCGTCAGCGAGCAGTAACCCTCACGACACCTTTCTGTGAAAATGGCGCGGCCGTGCGAACGGTCATACGGCACGATTTTGAAGTTGGTCGTCCGACTTAGATAATGACCTGAGGTGTTTTGCCAGATGATGCCGGCCGGCGGCAGTATGGCGAGCGTAGGCCTCCTCTAGTGTTTCGGAACCGATGAGACTTCTTCGGGCGGTCGCGGCGTCGTAGAGGAAGAACGTGTCATCCTCGTCATACATCTCCAGAAAATGCTGGCTGTAGGCAGCCGGCCTGAGCGCCTGCACGCGATGTGCCAGCAAAATGAGCGAATCGTAGGCGTCACGCACCTGTTTTTTAAGGCGAAGCGGACGGGCCAACTCCATGGCGCGCTGAAAGTCGTTGGCCAGTTGCAAAAAATCATGGCTATGGCCGCCGAGTACGGTGTCGAGTGCATCGTCCATCGCTTCCGGATTGGTGATGCCGTCGACGATCAGCCTGCGGAGGTTAATGCCAAGCTTTTGCAGATATTTGTGACAGCGTTCCCATTCGTCGCCCACCCGTGCCTCAAGCGCCTGCTTGGGCCTTAATCCCAAGCTGACCCACGCCGGAGACATGCCGTAATCAATGATGAGTGCGCCTTCGGGTAGGTGTTCTATCACGTTGTTTGTGGTCTGGGGGTCGAGACTGCATACAAGATACACACTCCAGCAATTATCCGGCGGCGTCTGCAGGTTGTCCGGGCTAAGGAAGAATACTTCGCCCTTGGGTCGCTCTTCGGGCGTTTTGATAGTGAAGTACATACGCTGCATCCGCGTGATGGCATGCGTGTATTTGAGGATTTTGTCGGGGTTGAGCGTGCTGGAGCGGCGTTTTTGCAGTGAGCGGGCCAGCTTGAGCCACTGCTTGCGCGCCACGCTGAGCGTAACCGTGGGCTGCTCGCAGACCACCAGGGCCTTACCCAAATGTTGCCGGGTATTTAAGTGGCGCATGGCATCGGCGATCATACTGTCGGTGCCGCGGGCGGCCGGTTTGCGTAACTCAAAATACAGTGCATTCATCATGCCTTTCCTCATTTCTCATTTGGTTGCTGTTCGCGCGGCATCTTACCACAAGTTGCCCCGGTACAAATTAAAGGATTATTAAATAGGCATAAATTACAACAATCCGCCTATTCTTACAGCAGCCTGTTTTTGCGGAAGCTGAAGTGATTTGTTTTGGCAACAATAATATGATCGGCCAGCGGTATGCCCAGTAGTTCGCCGGCGGCAGCAAGCTGCTGAGTGAGTTTAATGTCCTGCTGGCTTGGCTGTGGGTCGCCGGAAGGGTGATTGTGGGCGACGACCACGCAGGCGGCGCGGTCGGCGACAGCATCGGCGAACACCTCACGCGGATGGGCGAGCACAGTCTCGAGCGTGCCGATGGTGATAGTACGCTGCTCAATCAACCGCTGGCCGCCGTCGAGCGACAGGCAGACAAGGTATTCCTGCTTTTTGGTGCACAGGTCGCTCAGGCGCGTCAGAATATCTGCTTCGGTCAAAAGCGGCGTGACATCGCGCACCAGATGCCGGCGGGCGAGTTCGAGTGCAGATAGCAGTTTGCCGGCAGTGGCAGTGCTGACGCCTTTAATATTGGTCAACGCATCATATGTCAGCGAGTCTGCGCCTTTTTGTAGTAGTTTTTGGATTTTCTTGGCAATCTGGCCCACGTCCGCACCCTTGGTGCCGCTGCCGATCAGGACTTCCAGTAGCTCAAAGTCGGATAAGGCGGCTACGCCTTTGCGTTGCAGTTTCTCGCGAGGGCGGTCGGGAAGGGGAAGGTCGTGGATGCGCTTCATGCCGAATAGTGTAACAAACATTGCCAGCAGAGCGGTTGTTTTATTCATCAAATTATTGACTTACATGCAACATTATGCTAATGTTTATTTGTAAGCTATGAAAACAAAAACCAAAACAAACACGGTCACAGAAAAAATAATTGCATTCGAGCACGAGATAGAAGCAGTGCTCCACACCCCGTTCCACCTGAAGGTGGAGTACTTCTTCCGCAAGCGGTTTATCGTGCTGGGGATGATGCTGCTGATGGCTGCGGCTTTGGAAAAAAGTGATGGCAGGGTACTTGGCATTTTGCGCGAGGCGTACAACCACGGCTACGGCAAGGTGGGTACGTATTTACGGAATGAAACTGTCCACAGGTCGCACACGCCAAGTCACGCCCGAATAATTGTGGCTGCGTCGCAATAGCGCTAGTGCTTACAAGAACAGGGTTAGCGCTATATGTTGTGGATAACCTGTGATCATGCACAAAACTGTGGATAACTTGCGTTCGAACCGCTGTTTTGGCCCATAAACCACTTGTAAGTGGGTAGTGGTGGGTAGTATAGTCATGTTAGTGGGTAAATGTGGGTAACCCACAAAGGGAAACCCATTAAAAACAAAAACCACTAGCAAATTAACGAGGTACGAATGGCCACGGTGGACTACTTTCAGCGCAAGCTCGACGACAAACGGCGGTTGACCATACCGGCCGAACTTCGCGACGAGTTTGCCAGCGGGGTAGTCATCACCCGCGGGTTCAAGAAGTATCTGCACCTGTACCCCAAGTCGGTATGGGATGAGCTGGTCGAGCCGATGCTCCAGGGTAACATCTTGGACGAAAAGACGGCCGACCTGAACGTCCAGTTCCGGATGGGGAAAACGGAAGGCGTCATTGACGACAAGCAAGGACGCATTACCCTGGAGCAGCATCTTCTGGACTATGCAGGGATAACAAAGGAGGTCGTGGCCGTGCGTGTCGGCAAATACTGGCGGCTTATGGCGGACACGTCGTAATCCGTTGATTTGCTTACCCAAAAAGGGCACCTTAACAATTCGGCAAGGAACGCGAATAGAAAAACCCAGCCAAAGGCTCGAGGTTACCTATTCGGCAGTCAACCAGTGGCTTATAGGGCACCACTGATCAAAACCCTGGCACCTTTCATGTTCGTAAGAACACCTCCCAAAACTCCACCTCACACATAAGTCTCTCAACTTACGGGCATTCATCCAGCTAGAGGTTCGCCTCTACCACCAGATGAATGACCATCAAACAAAAACAAAAACCTCAAAAACAAAAAGTTGGCTGCTGAATAGGTGACCTTGCAAAAACAAAAACAACAAAACAAAATTGCAAGCATGACCCAAGCACAATATCAAGAACACATACCAGTGCTGCTGAACGAAGTGCTCGAGTATCTAAACCCACGGGAAGGGGAAGCATACCTCGACCTGACAGGTGGATACGGCGGACACGCGGCAGTGGTGCTGGAAAGAACAAAAGCCCCTAAGAAAGCCGTACTCGTAGATCGGGATCCTTTAGCGATAAAAACGCTAGAGGAACGATTCGCGAAACAAGGTATAGAAGTAAGGCAAGCGGACTTTTTGTTAGCCAGTGAAGAGCTGGCGAGCGAAAACAAGCGTTTTGACTTGATATTGGCGGACTTGGGCGTGTCGTCACCGCACCTTAACCAGGCGAGTCGTGGGTTTTCATTCGCTAGTGATGGGCCGCTCGACATGCGCATGGATACAACGCAAAGTTTAACTGCGGAGAAGGTAGTGAATACCTACTCTAAGGAAGAGCTGGCGGATATCCTGAAGCGCTATGGCGAGGAGCCAAAAGCTCAGCAGATTGCAGCGCTCATCGTGGGCAATCGCCCCATCACGACCACGAAACAACTTGCCGACATTGCTGCCAAAGCCTGGCCAGGCTACAGCAAAACGCATCCGGCGACGCGGACGTTCCAAGCGATCCGCGTTGCCGTAAATGACGAGCTGGGCCAGCTGGAGAAGAGCTTGCCGATTTGGCTGGACCAACTCCTGGCGCCAGGCGGCCGGATTGCCATCATCAGCTTCCATAGCCTCGAGGACCGTTTGGTCAAGCAGGCGCTGGCTGAGCGGGCAGGGAACCGTTACGACGCGACACTTCAGATTCTGACCAAAAAACCGGTCGTGGCCAGCAAGGATGAGATTGCTTTTAATCCGCGTGCACGGAGCGCCAAGCTCCGGGCCGCAGCGAAACAAAAATAACAAAAAACAAAAGAAAGGGGGAACTTCAGAAGATGCCAATCCACGTAGAAGTGGTAGATCTGACCCCTAGGGCAAAAAAGATCGACGTACGGCGCGGACGCCCGGACGCTCGAGAAATGCATTAGGGGAAAGGAAGCCGGCCGTCGTTACTAGCGGCGGCCGGCTGCCACCCCAGATGGCATATAGTAGTGACCCCAAATCAAAATAAAAAACAAAAACAAAAATATGACATATTCCAGTTCGTTAGCACTCGGCCGCAAGGCCGTATATGGCCGTAATCAGAACGCCCAGACGTTCCGCAGTCAGGAACGGGTGCTTGGGCCGATTAGTAACACCATTATTCTTATTATCCTAGCGTTGGTGCTAGGTCTGCTGTACTTGACGCAAGTTACCAAGACAAATGCCTACGGGTATGAGATTGACAGCTTACGCCAGGAGCAGACGCGCCTGGACGCTGAACATGAAGACCTGGCAGTCGCCTCGGCACGCCTGCAATCTGTTGAGCGTGTCCAGAATAGCGACGAGGCCAAGGCGCTCGTATCTGTTGCTTCAAGCGGCACGGTGCAGCCCTAATCTATAATAAGTAGGCATGGGGCCATCATATAGCACAAACACCAATCCGCAGCAGGCAGTGCGGCGTATACGGCTGTACTTTTTGCTGGTGGTGCTGGCGCTTGGCGTGTTTTGGGTGCGGGCGTTTTATCTGCAAATCATCCGCCACGACCACTATGTACAGGCTGCCCGGCAGGACCAGCTGAAAGAGTACGAGATACCGGCTGCGCGGGGTATTATTCGTGCGCATAACGGCAACGACATTGTCCCGATCGTCCTCAACCAAAAGCTGTACACGATTTACGCCGATCCTGCGCTTATAAAAGACGCAGATAAGGCGGCCGAGATGTTAGCTGATGAGCTGGGCGGCAGTGAATCTGATTACAAAAAGAAGCTGACAGCCAAAGGTACGCGCTACGTGGTGATTGCCAAAAAGGTAGAAGACAGCGTGCGCAAAGCAATACTGAATCACAAATTCCCAGGGATAGGCGCGCAAGAGGTAACGTACCGGACGTACCCGAACGGTTCGCTTGCAGCGCAATTGCTCGGCTTCGTCAACGACGAAGGGGCGGGGGTGTACGGTATCGAGCAGGCCCTCAATGACAAACTTTCCGGCAAGGCTGGCCAGCTCAAGGCAGTGACGGACATTAATGGTGTGCCACTGGCAGCGAATAGCGATAACATACGTATTGCGCCGGTTCCTGGCAGTGATGTGGTGCTGACGATTGACGTGGCCATGCAGAAGCGGCTGGAGCTTTTGCTCCAGCAACATGTCGAGCGCTCAAAGTCGGATCGCGGCAGCGCGCTGATTCTGGACCCGAATACCGGTGCCATCAAGGCAATGGCTAACTGGCCGACATTTGACCCCAACAAATACAGCGAGGTGGAGGACCCAGCTGTTTTTAATAACGGCGCGGTTGCCACGCCGCTCGAAGTTGGGTCGAGCATGAAGCCGCTCACTGCCGCAGCCGCAATTGATTTGGGCGTTGTACGCGCCGACACTACCTACTATGATCCGGCGGTGTGGGAGATTGACGGGTCGAAGATTACGAATGTGGAGGGCGGCCGCACGCCCGGGCAGCGCTCTATCGCTGAGTTGCTCGACCTGTCCATCAACACCGGCGCGGCATGGCTGCTCATGCAGATGAGCAAGCCTGGCGGCACCGATATCACCAAGGAAGGCCGCGAAAAGTGGTACGACTACATGGTCAACCGCTTCCGGTTCGGCAAGGCAACGGGCATTGAGCAAGGGTACGAGGCAGAAGGGATTGTGCCGCACCCGAACAACGGCGACGCGCGCAATCTGACGTATGCCAACACGACCTTTGGCCAAGCCATGACCGCAACGCCGCTCCAGATGGCTGCGGCTTATGCGGCAATGTTAAACGGCGGAACGTACTACCAGCCGCGTCTGGTCGATAAGATTATTGCGCCAGACGGAACAGAGACAGCGTTCGAACCGAAGGTGCTTGCCGAGAATGTAGTGAAGCCGTCGACGAGTGAGGCGATGCGGCCGCTGCTTGAGTATGTCGTCGAAAATCACTCCATTGGTTCGCGCTTTGACCAGTCGGTCTACAGCGTGGGCGGCAAAACCGGCACGGCCCAGGTGCCCGGCCCAGACGGCAGGTACAAGGAAAGTGACTATAATGGCACGTATGTGGGCTTTGTCGGCGGCGATAAACCGGAATACATCATTTCGATCGTGATATACGAGCCTAAAATTCCAGGCTACGCCGGAAGCGTAGCCGCACAGCCGCTGTTTGCCGACCTGGCCGAGATGCTTATCCATAACTTTGGCGTATCGCCGAGGAGCCGGTAGCGTATGATAGATAGCATGTTGTGTACCACGCATGGCGACCGGACAGGAGGGTGGGGGATATGCGCGTAGTCGCACGCCGTAGTTTTGGCACGGCCCAGCCGGCCGGCGTGCGCCGGCACCGGCCGGATTACTGGCTGCTGGTGATCAGCGCGGCGTTGATTGCCATGGGGTTGATCGTTGTGTATTCCATCAGCCCTGGCCTGATGGTAGAGAAGGGGGTGGGTGAGTTTTACTTTGTCTACAAGCAGTTGATCGCGGTTGGCTTGGGCCTGGTGGCGTTTTTGATTACGGCAAACTTGCCGCTTAAGGTCTGGGAGCGGCTGCAAACGCCGCTGCTCATTTCGGCTGCACTGTCCGTGGTGGCGGTGCGGGTATTTGGCGAGGAAGTCAACGGCGCGTACCGCTGGATCCACATCGGCGGGTTGTCGTTCCAGGCAGTGGAGCTCATCAAATTTGCGCTGCTGATTTGGCTCGCTGGCTTTTTAGTGGCGAGAATGCGGGCTGGGCTGATGAACGACTTTAAACAGACCTTTCGGCCGCTTCTGATTGCGCTTGGTATTTTGGCATTTGCGATTTTGGGCTTGCAGAGCGACCTTGGCTCTACGGGCGTAGTGGTCTTGATGATGGCAGCCATGGCATTCGTGGCAGGGCTGCCGATGCGCAATATTGTGTTGATTGGGTTGGGCATATTACTGCTGCTTGGCGTGGCTGTGGCAACGTCTGAATATCGGCAGCACCGGCTGGCAACGTACCTAAATCCAACAGCGGATTGTCTCGATACCGGCTACCAGGTCTGCCAGGCGCTAGTCGCTGTCGGCTCGGGCGGCATGACTGGACTGGGGCTCGGCAACAGCGTGCAGGCCTTCGGGTACCTGCCAGAGGCCGAGCACGACTCGATTTTTGCCATTTATGCCGAGAAGTTCGGGTTTATCGGCGTAACGATTCTGCTGGGCCTGTTTTTGGCGTTTTTTGCGCGGATTAAGCGGGTGATGGAGCGGGCGCCGGACGATTACAGCCGGCTGGCTGTAGTCGGCATCTTTACCTGGCTGGCGGTGCAGGCAGTCATGAACATCGGCGCGATGCTCGGCGTGCTGCCGCTCAAGGGCATTACGCTCCCACTCATCAGCCAGGGTGGCTCGAGCGTGGTGTTTGTGATGGCGCTTATCGGGATTGTGTTCCAGATTTCGCGGTATACTTTGTACAGTGCGCCGCGGCAAACCGAAGGTGCAACCAGAAGGGTAAGTTATGAAAATATTGGTGACGGGCGGCGGGTCAGGGGGGCATATCACGCCAATCCTGGCAGTCGCGCATGAGTTGAAACAATTGAGGCCAAGGGCGGAGATTGTCTACGTCGGGCAAACCGGCGATAGTTTGCTTGACGTGCCCGAGCAAGATAAAAACATCGACCGCGTGCTGTCGGTGAGGGCAGGGAAGTTTCGCCGCTACCACGGGGAAGGGCTAAAGCAGCTATTTGATTTTAAAACGTTGTTTTTAAATCTACGAGACGCCGTCTGGGTTGTGGTCGGCCTGTGGCAGAGTTTTTGGCTGCTAAAGAAAGAACGGCCGGACATTATCTTCATCAAGGGCGGATTTGTCGGCGTGCCGGTCGGCCTTGCTGCCGCCATGCTCGGCATTCCGTATGTGACGCATGATTCCGATGCAATACCAGGCCTTGCCAACCGCATTGTGGCCCGCTGGGCTAAAGCGCATGCCGTCGCGCTCCCCAAAGAGGTGTATACCAACTATCCGCAGGATAAAGTTGTGACGGTAGGCGTGCCGGTCTCGCATAACTTTTATCCGGCCAAAGCGAAAGAGCGCGAACAGTGGCGCAAGCGGCTGGGTCTGGAACAAGCCGGCAAGGTGCTGTTTGTAACTGGCGGCGGCAACGGCGCCGATCGGCTTAACAAAGCTGTTATTGGTTGCGCAGAGGAGCTTTTGGAGCGGTATCCTGACCTCATGATCGCGCATGTGGCAGGCCGGCAGCTCGAAGACGACGTCCGCCGGCGGTACAGGCAGGTTTTGAGCCCCGAGCAGCAAACACGAGTGATTGTAAAGGGTTTCGTGACGAACTTGTACCAGTACAGCGGCGTAGCTGATGTGGTAGTTACCCGGGCAGGCATGAGCAGTCTGTCTGAGTTTGCCGTGCAGGCCAAGGCGTGCGTGGTGGTGCCGAATCCGCAGCTAACCGGCGGCCATCAACTCAAGAACGCCAAGGTGCTGAGCGACCGCAAAGCGATCCGGCTGGTCAGCGAGGAAACGATGAAGGAGGACCCGCGCGCGCTCATGCCGGCCATAACCGACCTTTTTGATCATCCTGACAAAGCCAAGGCCCTTGGCAGCAAGCTCTCTGAATTGGCGCAGCCAAACGCCGCCCATCTCTTGGCCGTGGTACTATTAGAAGTAGCCGAAGGCAAGCCGTTTACCGCCCTTGGCAAATAACGGCGTCTAAAACATAAAAGATGTGGTTTAAGAAAAATAATACTAACGAGTATGCCGGGCGCGCCAGGCGTCCGAACCCTGTAGGCGGGCTGGGCACCAAGCCGATTTTTTCGTATCACGCACAACCGTCAGTCCGCCCCGAACCGGTGCGATCGCCTAGCGTTACGAGGTTGTTTCGGGCCGATGCTAGCGCCGAGAAACAGCCTGTCCGCCGTGCTGAGCGGCGTTGGCCGCGGCGAGTGCTGCGCGCGGCGCTAGTGGCCGTAATTGTCTTGTCGGCGCTTGGCAACCTTGTATTGACACGCAGCCCGGAAATTGTGGTGCACGAGCTGGCAGGCGGGCAGCAGTTACTACTCAGGAGTCGTGAGGTGTATCAGAACGCAGCGCAGGAGATTCTGGCCGGTTCACTGGCAAATACGAACAAACTGACCATTAACACCGGCGAGATTGCCAAAGAGCTCCAAAAACAGTTTCCGGAGCTTGCCCGTGTGTCGGTAGTGCTGCCGGTATTTGGCAGCCAACCGTCCATTCATATCCAAACAGCCCAGCCGGCGCTGGTGCTTGCGAGTAGCCAGACTGGTGGCGTCTTTTTGGTTGATAACACCGGCCGCGCCATCATGGAAGCTGCCAAGGTGCCCGTTTCTGTTAAGGAAAAACTGCCGGTTGTACAGGATCAAAGCGGCTTGCTTATCTCTGTTGGCGGCAACGCGTTGCCTAGCAGTAACATCGACTTTATAACAGAGGTGATCGGTCAGCTGTCGGCCAAGGGGATGCAGGTGTCGTCTATGACGTTGCCGCCGGGCGGCAGTGAGCTCCATATTTGGATAGAGGGCGCGCCGTATTTCGTGAAATTTAACCTAAGGGGTGACGCCAGGGTAGGGGCCGGAGCTTTTATGGCGGTTAAACAGCATTTAGAGCGTGAGGGCAAAACACCGAGCTCCTATATTGATGTACGAGTTGAAAACAAGGCGTATTACAGATAAAAGCGCTTCCACTCTCCCCTTGTAGTTCGCTTTTTGTTCACATATATAAAAATACTGTTTCCTCGAAAAATATATAAACATACACAATTGTGGAAAAGTCAAATTTTAAAGGGTAGGAGGGGAGCAGGAGAGGGAGTATATATAAATAATAAAAATTGTAAAAATGCAAATACTTTCACGACAAAACTGTGGAAAAGTCAAATGCTGTCTAGTGTCTAAACAGAGGTAGCAGGCACTATAAGGTGTTGGAAAGCTTACACAGACCTCTGATACTGGTCTTAGGTCAAAGTGTTAAACGGGTATGAGATGAGTTGAGTCTCGAGAAGCTTTAGCGGCCGCTGCAGGCCTCGTTAAATCTGAGATTTTGTTGAAACGTAAACGCGTAAGAGAATTTTGGGCGTTTTTGTTTAAAAAGCCCGCAGTATCCCCTGCAGCGGGAGGTATGGTTAATCATATTTTATTCCTATTTTAGAGTCGTAAAATATACATTGTGCGACATAACGTCTATGTTTGGTTTTGGATTTTGGAATTTTGTAGCGCCTCCCTATTGTGCCGTTTTATGTGGTCGTAGGCCCGGCGGTCGGCGCGCGTTCTGCTGCCCTAACGCGCGTTCGGCCGACTTAAAGGCCTAAATCTTTGTTTGCCTACTTATGAAACAATATCTTTACAGTTTCATGTCAAAAATGAGGCCTTCTTCTTACGCTTATGGCACAAAGCGGATTCAGTTATTATGTTCGTATTTTGTTCTTCTTATTTCTTTTACCAAATTGGCGCCTGGCAATTATTTGTGTTTTGTTCGTAGGCTGCGCATGCCTGTTCTTTTAACGTATGGATCCGATCCATTAGTACCCCGCCGTCATGTTCTGTAATATGTTGCGCCCACAGAACGAGTCGGTGGTAAGGTGCTCGGGGGTCTCGCGTTAGGAAGGTGTCTATGTCAAGCAATGCAACAGTAGTATTATCTGGTAGCAGGTTGTATTGTTGCAGCTTGGTATCATCCCAACAACGGTGTTCGCCAACGGGCACGGCTTGATGCGCGTCTAATAAGGTATGACCCAGATGGGTTAGTATTTTCGGATCGGTGGTCATGGTGTTCATTGGTCTGATATTTGTTAGTCGTTCCGTAACACTGTACACAACGGGGCGCTGTAACCGGGGGCAGCGCTCCAAACAAAAGGATCGATGGGCCGGTACAACTATGCCTCTATTTGCTAAATCGCCTAATCTTTGGGCATGCGTCTGAGCATGCCTAGCTACATCTTTGCCTCGTATTGGAAAACAACGTGCTGTTCTAGTCCCATCCGTCCAGCGCAGTATGAGATCGGGAGAATTAGGTAGCTCGACTATGTGCGGAGACTCCTCTTGTATGGCTGGGAGTTCCCTCGGGTCCTGTTTATCAAGGAGTTGCATTAAATCATCTAAACTGAAGTCTATGCCGCCGGCATTGTACTCAACAATAAATGACATAGACTTGCTCTCGTCTTCTAACTTTGAAGTTCTACTTAATAGCTAATAGCAGATTCGTCGAGGGTGTAGGTGGCTTTGGCGACGCGCTTGAACTGGGGTTTGCCCTGCAGGTTGAGCAGGATGGTAGTTTCCTTTACAAAACGGCTCTTAAGCACGCGGCGGACGATTTCGTCGCGGTGCAACGGCTCCCCTGCTTCTTTAAGCACCTGGGTGATGACATCAGCGACAGTGCCCTTTGAGTAGCCCCATTCCTTGAGGGCGTAAATGCCGCGGCCGATCAGCACGAAGCGCTTGTCTTTGATGAGCTCGTTGTGAATGGCCTGGGTGGTTACGTCCTTGCGCTTAAAGTCGGAGTTCTTGATGGCCTCGGCGATCTCATTGAAATGCATGTGGGTGCCTTTGGCCTTGAGGATGACGTAGATCTTGTCGCGAATGTTCTTGGGGTTGACCATTGGCCACTTTACAAGGCCCCACTTGCCGCCCAGGGTGGCAAGACCCTTCGACGTACTTGCTAGCGCTTCTGTCTCGTGGGTGTCGCTGATGCCGGCCTCTTTGGCAATGTCGGCAATTGGGGCAGGTTTGCCAATCTTCTTGATCGCCTCAGTAATCTTGGCGACATCTGCCTTGATGGCTTCTGCGTCGCGGATGCTGTTAAGACCTACTGATTGATAGAAGTGGTCGTCTTCTTCGATAACAGAGAGGTTCGGGCACAGGCTAGCGAGGAATACAACGCGTGATTGGTCGGTCTTGGAATTCTCTGCCGTTACCTTGGCCGAGAGGTCAGAAGTGCGGGCCACGCCGCCCATTGTCTTGAGCTGTTCGCTCAGGGCCTCTTCTACTTCTTTAATGTGTACCAACTGCCCCTGCTCTGCCGAGACTTTAAAGCGGGCAATAACAGACTTTTCGAGCTGGCGGACGCGTTCGCGGGTGATGCCCAGTAGTTCCCCGATCTGCTCCAGCGTTTCGCGGCGGTCAAACAGGCCAAAACGGCGTGCGACAATCTCACGTTCGCGGTCTCGCTCAACGCTTGCCAAGATGTCCTGCACTACTTTTTCGGTGTCGATCACCTTTGCCGTTTTGACGTCTGCCATTACACTTCCCTATCTGTTAATGCCGTTATTTTACTATAATTATAAAACCAATTGATAAATAAGTCAATAATCTTATGGAACTGTAGTTATTGTAGCACGAAATGGACAGCCGCGACGAGATTATGTTGTAGAAATATCACCTCGCAATATGTTGCATAGGATACAAACATGTGGAAAACATGAGCATTTTTTTGAATGGTTTCATTGTATCTTAACGATTGGGTCTAGCCTTGTGTGCTTAAAGCTATGTATTCCCTCAAGCACATATCATCATCCACTTCCTGAAAGACTTAAGCCAGGATTTCGATAATTTGCGGATCCCAGGTAAGCGAGGCATTGACGATTTCGTTGGCCTCAATGTCGTACGCACCGTGCCGGCCTGGTATGTTTGTCGGGAACGGATCAAGTACGTGGAGCATGTCACTGGTGTATCCTGTGATTACAACAAAATGCCCTTCGCTCCCTCCGACAAGATCGTCCATAACGCGTTTATTGTCTAATCTACGCCTGTGTTGCCAAATCCAAGCCTCATCAATACATACGATGAGAACTGACCCATTGCCCAGCAGGCTTTTTAGCGTGTCGGCGGTATATGCCTCTATAGCAATCTCGCCGCCCTCTTGCAAGTAAAACAGAATATGCAGGCTGTCGAGATGCGATTCGTCTTGGGCATGGAGTGTTAGCCAAACCTTGAGATTGTCGATAACTTCTTCTTTTGTCAGGCCGCGCCAGGATGGTAGCAGGCCGAAGTTGCTGCCTGCTATATGCAACCTGTTGGGCAAGCCGTTCGCCAACAGGTGTCTGGCTAGTTGCGGGGTATAGCTGAACTCGCCTTTTTCGCCATGCCTGAAGTCACGCAGGATCTCTTCGCGCGTAATCTTCTTGCCTTTCATTGCGTACACCATGGCTAGGCAGCTCGGGCCACAGGTACTAGAATCGGGGTCTTGGAATATGTGGACGTCAGGCAGGCTGTTTATGCTCATCTTAGTATCTTATAGCCTGCCCCATGTTGAGGCAATGCCTCCACTTTGTAGCCAAGCTCGTTACACTTATAATTTGTGTCAGATTATGAAAATTCATTTTGCTGATTCGTCCTACCAGGTAGCTGATGGTTTTAAACGGCGGTATGTTGCCGAAGTCCGGCGCGCGTACCGGGATGTCAGTAAGCTGCTGCCGTTTGGTTCGCGGCATATTAATTTTTTCTCCAGCCGCGCGAGTATGACCCGATTCCTGGTATGCCGGATAATGCTCGGACGTACAATAGCGAATTTATAGATTTGGCGTTTAATCCGTGTGCCGGCAAAAAGGGTCTACAGGCAATCCTTAAGAACGCCCGGGCGTCGGTTTTTCATGAGATGAACCATGCCGCGGTTTAATATCTCGATTCTTCACCCGCGGTTTATCGACTGCTGTATCATGAAGGGGCTCGCGACCGTTTTTGAGCGCGATTACTGCGGTAGCGACCAGCCATATGCAAGTATCCGAAAGATGTGGCCGGCTGGCTACAAGAAATTATCGAGAAACAGGATGATATTTCGTGGGAGGAATACAAATTTGACCACCCGGACGGGCGGCACTGGATTGCCTACAAGGTGGGTACGTATCTGATTGATGGGGCTATGAAAAATTCCGGCAAAACGGTGATCGAACTGACTAAAATGGGCAATGATGAGATCTTGGCTTTAGCGGGTATCGCCGATTTGTGCGTCAAGCAGTAGTTACAGATAGAGTTAACGCGCCAGTTACAAAAACGTGCCTCACCTGTTTGTTAGTCGTTTGCGACCTGTTACTATTGTTGTATGCAGTATTCAAAACAAAACGCAAATGCTTACTCGAAACTTGGTATAGAGGGTGGCACGTATGCGCCAGCCCTGCTCATGGCCGGCAAATTACTGGACGACTTGGGCGGGTTAACCGCTCTGGATTTTGGAACTGGTACAGGCAGGACGGCTCGGTTTTTGAAACGGCTTGGTGCGGCCCGGGTGATTGCTGTAGACAATAACGCGAATATGCTCGCTGAAGCAGGTACTGAAAGTGGTATAGATTTTATCTTAACCGATGACATGATCCCTGTTGCAGATAGGACGGTGGATGCGGCACTCTGCGCCAACGTGTTTATCGAAATGGGCAGCATCGAGCAGATAACAGCAGCTTGTCGTGAAATTGCGCGAGTGCTCAAGCCCGGTGCACCGTTAGTGGTGATTACTACCAACCCTGGCGCGCTTGGCGCGAATTTTTTGGATTACCGGTATGACCCGCCGAGCAAAGATATTAAAAGCGGCGATCGCATAACCTGCCATATTAAGGGCGATAAACCGTTTGATATCCAGGATTATTACTGGACTGAAGAAGATTACCGGCGAACCTTTATTGACGCTGGTTTTACTGTCGAAGCGGCAGAGCTGCCAACGGCAGAGGGCGAAGGGTGGCTGGACGAGACCCGTGTGGCGCCTGATATTGTCTTTTTGCTAAGAAAGAAGAATTAGGGCGCCTAGGCGGCCTTTTTGCGGCGGGAGAAGCGGCGGCCTTTGCCTTTGGTCGGGGCTTCTTCGAGGAGTTTCTTGCACTCTTCTTCGGTGAGGGTCTTGGGATCTTTGCCTTCGGGGATTTTGGCGTTTTTCTTGCTGTCGGTGATGTAGGGGCCGTAGGGGCCATTGACGACCTGGATGCCGCTCTCAAACACCTTGATGTACTTGTTCGCCTCTTGTTCGAGCTTGGCTTTGTAGAGTTCGCGGGCTTCGGCTTCGGTGATTTCGAACGGGCTCTTGGGCTTGATTGACACAAACGTCTTTTCTACCTGGATATAGGGGCCGAAGCGGCCGATGTTGGCCTTGATTTCTTTTCCGTCTTCGGTGGTGCCGACGATGCGCGGCAGCTCGAACATCTTAAGGGCCTGTTCGAGGGTAACAGTATCAATGGTAGTGCCGGCGGGCAGTGGCGCGAATGTGGGCTTTTCGTCGCTTTCGGTCTCGCCGCGCTGGAGCATGGGGCCGAAGCGGCCAAAACGCGCGTAGATAGGCTTGCCGGTCTTGGGGTCGATGCCCAGCTCGCGGGCCTGCGAGACTTCGGCACGGGTGGCTTCCTCGCTCTTTTCGATCAGCGGATGGAAGTCCTGGTAGTAGAACTCGCTAATGACTTTGCGCCACTCTTCTTTGCCTTCTTCGATGAGGTCGAACTCCTTCTCGACCGTCGCAGTAAAGTCGTAGTCTACGATGCGCGGGAAGTACTTGACCAAAAAGTCGGTGGTGACTTCGGCGATAGGTGTTGGAACGAGTTTGCTGCGATCCGCCCCTGTTACTTCGGTGGTCGTTTCTTCGGTGATCTGGTCACCAGCGAGCGTTATGGTTTGGACGGTCCGCTCGACGCCTTCGAGGTCTTTCTTTTCGACGTAGCCGCGGGTTTGAATAGTCGAAATGGTCGGCGCGTAGGTGCTCGGGCGGCCGATACCCAGCTCTTCCAGGGTTTTGACGAGCATAGCTTCGGAATAGCGGGCTGGCGGCCGCGAAAACGTCTCGGTGGCTGTCATAGAGGCCAGTGGGAGTTGTTGGCCGGTCTGGACGGGCGGCAGGAGTGTGTCGTCTTTGCCGCCGCCGTATACCTTCAGAAAACCGTCAAATTTGAGGATTTCGCCTTTAGCGAGCAGCTTTTCGCCGCGGGTGGAGATGCCGATGGTTACCTCTGTTTTTTCCGTGGCTGCCGGCGCCATTTGGCTGGCGATGGCTCGCTGCCAGATGAGCTGGTAGAGCTTGCGCTGCTGTTCGTCGCTGCCGGCCTCCAGCTTGGTAAAGTCAGTTGGGCGGATGGCTTCGTGGGCTTCCTGGGCGCTCTCGTTCTTGGTTTTGTACTGGCGCAGCTGGTGGTAGTTGTCGCCGTAGTTCTTCTTAATAAAGTCTTCGGCGGCTTTGAGCGCGAAGCTGGACAGGATGGTGCTGTCGGTACGCATGTAGGTGATGTGCCCTTCTTCGTACAGCCGCTGGGCGAGCGTCATGGTTTGCTTGACGCTAAAGCCGAGGCGGCGGGCAGCCTCTTGCTGCATGGTGCTGGTAGTAAACGGTGCGCCGGGGTTGCGGCTGCCGGGCTTTTGCTCGATGTTTTCGACAGTGAATGTTGCGGATACGCAGTTTTCCAGGAATTTGCGCGCGTCATCTTTGAGCGGGATTTTGTCGGCCAGATCAGCCTTGAGTTCATGGCCGTCGACGGTAAAGATGGCGGAAATTTTGTAGGAGCTTTCGGCCTGGTGCTCTTTAATCTCGCGCTCGCGTTCGACAATCAGGCGGACGGCTACAGACTGCACACGGCCGGCGCTTAAACCTGCTCGCACTTTTTTCCAAAGTACCGGGCTTAATTCGTATCCTACCAGCCGGTCGAGGACGCGCCGCGCCTGCTGAGCATTCACCAGATTAAGATCGACGGTGCGCGGGTTGGCAACGGCGTGTTCGATCGCCTGTTTGGTGATTTCGTGGAAGACAATGCGTTTGGTCTTGGCTGGGTCAAGCTTGAGTGCCGTGGCCAGATGCCAAGCGATCGCCTCTCCTTCGCGGTCTTCATCGCTTGCCAGCCAGACTTCGGCGCCCTTGGCGGCTTCGCGGAGCTCGGCAACAACCTGTTTTTTGTCCGGGCTGATTTCGTACGTCGGTTCAAAGCCGTTGGCAATATCTATATTAAGGCCCTTTTTCGGCAAATCGCGAATATGGCCAAAGCTGCTCTTGACCACGAAGTCCTTTCCGAGGAACTTCCCGATCGTTTTGGCTTTGGCTGGACTCTCTACTATTACTAAGTTTTTGCCTGGGTTTTTGCTCATTGGTTTTAGCTTATGCTTATTTCGTCACTGTACACGTAATCGCACATATTACGCAAGGCTGCGCAAAAATGCAAGGAAATCCAGAACTTATCGGAAGCCACTTGACGAAAAGATGATACGGGTGTAAAACGGAATATGTTTGTGACATTTGTCACATTACTCGATAAATTAACGTAAGGCAAGACGCCGGAAAAGGCAGCCGCTACCTAAAACAGGAGGGGCGGTTTTTCTTTTCCGTTGCCGAATGCGAAGAAAAGGATATAGGTCAGCAGGGATGGCTATGTCTAGGTACAACCGCGGTCGTAGTTATTTTGATGATCGCCCTACTGCGGCAGAACAGGTGCGGCAGGCTGCACAACGGCTGGCAGGGGGAGATGTTAATACGTACGCCACACAAGAGGCGCGGCGAATCCGGGAGGCGCAGGAAAGGCGGCTTGCACTGGGCCAGCACTTGCGAGGGATAATCAACTTAGAGATAGTAGTGGCGGCAGTAACAGATGGAGAGGAGCCGTCTCGTGTCGCCCCCGAGGCCGTAGCCGCTTTTCTACTGAAAAAAGAAGCAGATCAGAAGGATCTCTTGAACTGGTTGCGAGAAACACATGAGGCAGATGCGGTTGGTGATGCCGATCGGCAGCCGCCACGGCCGAATTTCCCCTCTGCTGGCGGGGTAGTTCTCGGTCCAAGCTTGGAAGTTGATAACAGCTGGCTTAATACGCTTCACGACATCCAGAATCTCCCCGAAAGCTAGTGCTTTGAGCTAATCCGGATGGTTTAGTGTCCAGCGGTTGTTGCCTAAGGGGCGGATGAGGCCGCGGATTTCGAGCATGGTGAGGGTTTGGTTGAAGATGCGCAGATCCAGCGCGCTCTTTTCTAGCAGCTCTGCACCATCATCGATGCCGGCATATAAGAGATCGAGCAGGATTTGCTCGTTGGGGTCGCTGCTTTTTGGCGCCTCTTTCTTGGCTTTCTCCGGTTTAATGCCGAGCACGTAAAATACATCGTCAACACTGGTAACTGGCGTGGCACCGCTTTTGATAAGGTTGTTCGTGCCCACGCTGTTGGGGCTCGTGATGTTCCCGGGCACGGCCAGTACCGGCCTCCCCTGCTCCAGGGCAAAATTAGCGGTGTGTAGTGTACCGCTCTTCTCTGCCGCCTCTGTTATGAGGAGTGCGTCGCCCAAGCCCGAGGCGATACGATTGCGCGCAATAAAGTTGGTTTTATAGACGGTCGTCCCTTCCGGATACTCTGTCACCAGTGCCCCGCCCTTCTCTACAATCTGGCGAGCCAGGTCTTGATGAGTTGCCGGATATATCCTGTCCAGGCCAGTTGGCAGCACCGCAATCGTCGGCCCGCCGGCGTCCAGCGCTGCTTTGTGCGCCAAACTGTCGACGCCGAGCGCCAGACCACTTATAATAACAATACCGGCTCTTGCCAATTCTCCTGCCAAACTAGTTGTGACTACCCTGCCGTACGCCGATACTTTGCGGCTTCCGATAATCGTTACACAGGGCCTTTTTAGTAGCTCATTAACATCATTTCCCAGCACAAATAGTTGTTTTGGGGGCGACGGAATGTTCCTTAATTTTTCAGGAACATCAGAGGTAGATAGTGTAATTTTATGGATTTTCATACAAAATCATGCAAAAAGTATTGACATAAATAGTTCATAATGCTATACTCATGTCCTGTAATCATCCGACGCGGTGATTACGCACCTTATATCCCCCATTCTAACGACGAAATATTAAGGATTTCTTAATTTTTCGTCTCATATGTTAGATTGTTTTAGAACGTGCCATAAGAAAAGTTGTTACCCTCCACTTTCTCTTTGGCGCTTGCCTGGCGATATTTATACCGGCAGACATGCGTTCTAAAACAAACTAACCCCTTTAACTGCCGTAACAGGCAACCCTCCCGCTTGACGGGAGGCCCTATGTGGGCCAGCGAGTCCGAGAAGGACCCCCGTGTTCGGGGGGCGCGAAACTTTTTTGGAGTTTTAGTTTCGACGCTTACGCTGGGGTGGGTTGAAGGGTGTTGGGGATAATCCCTCAGATTGTCCCCGAAAATCCGGCGAGCGGTGCCCACCCCCTCTCGCCGGATTTTTTGTTATGAGAAAAACCTAAGGTTTTTCTCATCGTTCGCTTCGCGAACTGCTCTTTTCCTTCAAAGGAGAAAAACTTCTGGAAGTGAATTCCAGAAGTTTTTTGTTAACTATTTAGATGCAGCCTCAATGCTCGAGTCCCAGCGTGCCAAAGTGAATGTGCAATGGTTAATGTGGTATTGTGTAAGCATTATGGTAATATGCAAAAATACAAACCAGCTAGACCCTCAACATGGCGGCTATAGCGACGTGCGCCTCTGGCCGTGCTATATACCCATAAGTGGTGCGGCTTTGTTGCTCATCCCTGCGTTTGGTGAGTTTTGGGCGTTATTAGTGGTTGGGTTGCCAACCCTCTGGATTATGGGCAGAGTGGCCAAAATACAGGAGCGGGATCCTGAGTCTGTCCGTCTCGCCTGGAAGCGCATTGATGATCTGTATGAAGAGCTCGAATCTAAAAACGCTATCGTTAGCACTGTGCCCGCCTCGCCGGCAACAAAGTCCCGCCAGACCCATACTGGTGTTAGATCGGCTACTATGTTGCCCGGTGCTGCACTGTCGCGGTAATCTGTATTGGTGAGAGATATGGAATGAGATGTTTCTTGCCAGCAGAACCGCCGTATTTCCTGACCCGCGAAGAGTGGTATACGTATGATATCAACAACTTTATTTATATTTTGACTGACGCCGGCAAAGCCATACCCGAGGTAGTTAAAAGCTACGAGGAATTCTATAGGTTGAGATTGCCCAAGAGCGGCGAGGTTAAGGGGTCATTGTCTAACAGGCGAGAGTCCAGTTCGCCAAAAACAAACCCCCGCAAGCAATAGAATGGCATGCGGGGGCTGTAATTATACAAATCGACCACCTAAAAAAGAGGCCCTCTTGCCCCGAACCATATCGGGAGAGGTACCTCTTTACTACAATTTTAGCACTACCCCGCCCACCATTTCAACATTTTTTCGTTAATCTAAGAATAAAAAAGTATCATTGTCCCGCTGTCATGCTTGCTAATTGTTTAATTTTTCGCTATTGGGGGGTCGAATTCGGTCGAACGCTGTATAAAAAACGAGAGAGGCCCCTGGCCCGAACCATATCGGGTGGCGCCTCCCGTCATCTTTAAAGTATCTGTTTTTGCTGGGCGTGTCAAGGTAGTGCCCCTCCAGTGGAAATTGATGGTACTAATTAGACGTCAAACACGCCGATTTTAAGAAGATTGATCTACTTTAGTAGAAATTGATAGTACTAATTAGACGACTCTATAACGCCGGAAGCTAAACAGAAGCTTGTAGAGGACGCTGTTCGCCGTTCTAGGGAGCGTGCGCGTAGGGAGTTGAGGTTGTCAAGAGATTAATAACCTTTCTCGGTCATGCAAGCATCTATTTGATCCTTCATCATCTCTCGACGTTGTTGTGTTTGTTCATCGGCAATTCTTTTTGCCTCTAACGAGGCTTTAAGATCTTTGTATAGATCACCAGTTATCTGTGTCTCTTCTTCTGGCACAATGACGCCTAATCTATACTCACAATCAACAAGTGCTTCTTTTCGTTCTTGATCTTTTTTGGCGTTCTCTTTTGCTGCTTTTTCGGCCTCTATTTTTTCAAGTCTTTCGCGTTCCTGCCTGTTTAAAATTATTTGCTTGTTAATAGTCGAATATGTGAATGCTCCTAAAGCTGCAATTATAGACAACGCAACAGTAAACAACAATATCCGGCTAAACCAATCTGATGATTTATTAATTGATTTTTTCATACGCCCACTATACCACATGCCGCTTATTTGACATAATAACCCGCTTATTGAGTAGCATGTTTTTCTTGTTATTATACCGATATGATCGGGCAAATATCTACTTTAGTAGAAATTGATAGTACTAATTAGACCGTTGGCATCTCTTGCGCTAAGATAGATCTACTTTAGTAGAAATTGATAGTACTAATTAGACGCGGTACTCCTTGTATTATTACTCTATATCTACTTTAGTAGAAATTGATAGTACTAATTAGACTTGAGACTATAGTAGCACTGATGTAATCTACTTTAGTAGAAATTGATAGTACTAATTAGACTACTTCTTAATCTCTTTCGAGTTAGGATCTACTTTAGTAGAAATTGATAGTACTAATTAGACAAAGAGGTTGTTAAGGAAGTGCCCGTATCTACTTTAGTAGAAATTGATAGTACTAATTAGACAGAACCTACTTTAGCCCCACCCAATAACATCTACTTTAGTAGAAATTGATAGTACTAATTAGACGCTCCGGGGATAAACGGCAGACGCCATCTACTTTAGTAGAAATTGATAGTACTAATTAGACGTTAACTGCTCGTTGAACCTTGTCGATCTACTTTTTTAGTAGAAATTGATAGTACTAATTAGACATAAATCGGGCGCACGACTCGGTCACCGATCTACTTTAGTAGAAATTGATAGTACTAATTAGACCTTCAAGATTGTCGATAGTGGCGTTGATCTACTTTAGTAGAAATTGATAGTACTAATTAGACATTTGTCCTTCTGATACCACCATCCATCTACTTTAGTAGAAATTGATAGTACTAATTAGACTAAACAGTTGTACCCAGATGTATGGATCTACTTTAGTAGAAATTGATAGTACTAATTAGACCTCTTACCTTTCTGTATCGGGGCTGAATCTACTTTAGTAGAAATTGATAGTACTAATTAGACATCTGACACTGTTTAGTGCAGTATAAATCTACTTTAGTAGAAATTGATAGTACTAATTAGACCCCACGCACCATCAAATCCTCGTCCTGATCTACTTTAGTAGAAATTGATAGTACTAATTAGACCGGCCAGATCATGGCCACTCTTATCAAATCTACTTTAGTAGAAATTGATAGTACTAATTAGACTTCGCAATCTGCCCCTACCCCGACTACCATCTACTTTAGTAGAAATTGATAGTACTAATTAGACTTGGGGTCGGATAACTGGCTGCGCTTATCTACTTTAGTAGAAATTGATAGTACTAATTAGACTCGCACGCATATCATTCTCCTTTCTTCCATCTACTTTAGTAGAAATTGATAGTACTAATTAGACTGCCTGGAGACACATTCTGGGACCTAGAATCTACTTTAGTAGAAATTGATAGTACTAATTAGACTCAGCGTCTATAAAAATGCCGCACAGACGCATCTACTTTAGTAGAAATTGATAGTACTAATTAGACGCCAGGACAATGAGCGCATGCAGGAAATCTACTTTAGTAGAAATTGATAGTACTAATTAGACGTTGTAATCATTCAAACGAAAAACCTATCTACTTTAGTAGAAATTGATAGTACTAATTAGACTCTGGATTTATAATTCGCAAATCTGGAATCTACTTTAGTAGAAATTGATAGTACTAATTAGACAGCGGATACAAACGTCAATTGATAAAATATCTACTTTAGTAGAAATTGATAGTACTAATTAGACCCCACGCACCATCAAATCCTCGTCCTGATCTACTTTAGTAGAAATTGATAGTACTAATTAGACCGGCCAGATCATGGCCACTCTTATCAAATCTACTTTAGTAGAAATTGATAGTACTAATTAGACTTCGCAATCTGCCCCTACCCCGACTACCATCTACTTTAGTAGAAATTGATAGTACTAATTAGACTTGGGGTCGGATAACTGGCTGCGCTTATCTACTTTAGTAGAAATTGATAGTACTAATTAGACGCCAGTATTGGGGAAGCGGCCTTGGATCTACTTTAGTAGAAATTGATAGTACTAATTAGACCTCAGCAAGGACGGTCGCTGTATTGATCTACTTTAGTAGAAATTGATAGTACTAATTAGACGCAAGAACATCATCACCCAAGAGCAATTATCTACTTTAGTAGAAATTGATAGTACTAATTAGACCTGCCCACCATTGGCGGCAAGCTTCTTTATCTACTTTAGTAGAAATTGATAGTACTAATTAGACCAGCGGAAAATTGTAACAAACGTTTTATCTACTTTAGTAGAAATTGATAGTACTAATTAGACGCGCCCACCAAGATGAGCAGTCAATCATCTACTTTAGTAGAAATTGATAGTACTAATTAGACTAAGGGGAGCGAACGATGTTGACGGGTAATCTACTTTAGTAGAAATTGATAGTACTAATTAGACCATACGTTCCTTTCTGCCTTTCGGCTATCTACTTTAGTAGAAATTGATAGTACTAATTAGACGCGCCCACCAAGATGAGC